>Ga0137375_10003340_pt1 | contig 19092 bp, 14 predicted proteins | sample SagtaG_24_FD_104936 | JGI IMG/M metagenome (GOLD analysis project Ga0137375, IMG submission 104936) | Vadose zone soil microbial communities from Sagehorn Ranch, Mendocino, California, USA - Sage1_R_113_16 metaG | ecosystem: Environmental > Terrestrial > Soil > Vadose zone | place: USA...
GACTTTATCGGTCAAGGCGGTACATGTTCGTGATCGAAAACAAGGCGGGTCCGAAATAAACGAGGCTTAGGAATGACAGATAAGGCGCGTCCGGCGAGCGAGATAACGGAAGGGTTACGCGATTGGAGCGATAATCGGCGCGGCGATTCGGCTGACGCTTTGCTCAAACTCGTCTATGCGGAACTGCACCGTCAGGCACATCACTATTTGCAAAAAGAGCGTACCGGGCACACTCTCCAAACCACCGCTTTGGTTCACGAGGCGTATCTCAAATTAGTCGAACAAAAATCGGTCGCTTGGGAAAGTCGTTCTCACTTTTTCGCCATTGCCGCGACCATCATGCGGCGCATTTTGATTGATTACGCCAAAACCAAACATCGCATCAGACGCGGCGGTTCGAATGAAGATTTACCGCTCGAAAACGCGTTGACGATCAGCGTCAGCGAAACCGACTTCGATTTGCTCGCGCTCGACGAGGCATTAAACCGGCTCGCCGCAAAGGAAGCGCAACTGGCAAAGGTCGTCGAACTGAGATTCTTTAGCGGCCTGGACGTGCTTGAAACGGCGGAAGTTCTGGGCCTTTCCGAATCAACCGTCAAACGCGATTGGCAGATGGCAAAGGTCTGGCTACGCCGTGAGTTGACCCGATGAAAAGTCCCAGCCGTTTGAAGTGTCAAAGTTCAAATCTCAAATTCACAATCGGCTTGAAACCGGAAGCTAGAAAAGATGGCTGATGATAGTTGGCAAAAGGTGAGGGAGATTTTTGATTCGGCTCTGCGCCGCCGGCCCGAAGAACGCCGAAGATTTGTCAAAGAAGTTTGCGGCGACGAAAAAAACTTACTCGCCGAAGTCGAATCACTTTTGTCATCGCACGACAGTGCCGAGAGTTTTATGGAAACCCCCGCTATCGCCAAAGTTGCGGATGCTATTGAAGCCGAAACTAAGAAACTCGAAATCGGAAAATGTTTCGGGCGTTACGAAATTATTGAACAAATCGGCGCGGGCGGGATGGGTGAAGTGTATCTGGCAGAAGATACACACCTTGAACGCAAAATAGCTTTAAAAATCTTGCCCGAGAGTGTGGCGCATGACGAAGAACGAATGCGGCGTTTTGTGCGCGAAGCAAAATCCGCATCTGCCTTGAATCATCCAAACATCATCACCATTTACGAAATCGGCGAAACAGATCATACGCATTTCATCGCCATCGAATACATCGAAGGCGAAACTTTGCGCGAACGATTAAAAGGCTCGCCCGTTAACCTCAAATCCGCGCTGGAGATTGCGATTCAAGTTGCCGGTGCGCTGGACGCCGCACATCGCGCAGGCATTATCCACCGTGACGTAAAGCCGGAAAACGTGATGATTCGACCTGACGGATTGGTCAAAATACTCGACTTCGGAATTGCTAAGTTGTCAGAACCGCCTGCGGTAGCGGGCCTGAATGATTCTGAAGCCGCGACGGCGATTAAAGCTTACACCAGTCCGGGCATGATAATCGGAACAACCTCATATATGTCGCCGGAGCAGGCGCGGGGACTCGCCGTGGATGCCCGCACCGACGTCTGGAGCCTTGGCGTCGTGCTTTACGAGATGGCGGCAGGCCGTCGGCCCTTTGAAGGTCAAACAACCAGTGACGTCATCTCCAGCATCCTGCAAAAAGAGCCACCTGCGCTCACGTTATTCTCAGACGAGGCCGACGCGAGACTCGACGAGATCGTGACGAAAGCCCTGACCAAAGACAAAGAGGAGCGATATCAGTCAGCCAAAGACCTCTTCATTGATCTGAAGCGATTGAAACACCACCTTGATGTTGAAGCGGAGATAGAGCGCACCAACCCAACGGAGTTGAGCACGCAAGGGCGTGCCCAATCCTCGGGAGTTTCTAAGTCAATTTCGCCCCCGGTTTTCCCAGGTGCCGAAATCACCGCCAACCAAACTGCCAACCAAACATTTGTTGCTGGCAAAGGAATCACTATTGATTCAACGCAAGAGAAATCCGGATCGAAACGCATTCTGGCAATTGTGACGGCAGCCGCTCTTCTGGCATCAATTGCTGTCTGGGTTGCCTGGCATCGGAAGAATCTTAGCTGGGCCCGAAGACAAGTTCCGCAAATCGAGGCGCTAAGCAGTAATGGTGACTATTTTGCGGCGTACGATCTCGCAGTAGAAACTCAGAAGTATCTTCCGAATGATCCGACCATTACTCGCTTGATGCCGACAATCTCCGACACGCTTATGGTTAATTCCGAGCCATCAGGGGCTCTGGTTTACCTCAAGCGTTTCTCACCCGATGCGGCTGGGAATTTTCCACCGCGTCAGCTTGTGGGAACTACACCGATCAGGGATCTGCGTATAGCCCGAGGACAATATTTGCTTTACGTTGAGAAAGACGGTTTTGCGAAGACAGTGCAAACGATTTCCGGCGCGCTATTGCGCGGCGGTGGTATGACTAGTGTTCCCCCGCCCCTGACGATTGAACAGAAACTCCTCGCAGCAGACAGAGTTCCAAACGGAATGACGCTAGTGACGGGCGGTGACTATCGACTGAGGGCCTGGGCACGACCTACTGATGCGAAAGTCCATCTCGACGATTTTCTCATCGATCAATATGAAGTTAGTAATCAGGGCTATAAGGAGTTTATTAATGCAGGAGGATATTTAAAGAAACAATACTGGACATATCCATTCATCAAGGACGACAAAACGCTTAAGTGGGAGGAGGGCATTCAGGAATTTAAGGATCGCACAGGCTTACCGGGACCGCGCACCTGGTCCAGCCAGAATTTTCCTGAGGGTAAGGGCAAGTATCCTGTGACTGACATTTCCTGGTACGAGGCCGCGGCTTACGCTGCGTTCCGCGGCAAACAGTTACCGACGATATTTCAATGGGAAAAGGCAGCCCGAAGTGGCAGGGTTGCGTCGCCAACCAATTACCTGCCATGGGGCGCTTTTTACCCGGGGGATACGTTGCAATGGCGAGCGAATTTTGAAGGCGACGCAACGATTCCGGTTGATAGTTTTGAGTTTGGTATGAGCCCATTCGGAGCTTACAACATGGCCGGTAACGTTTCGGAATGGTGCCTAAACGAAACGTCGGAAGGTTTCATTTCAGCCGGAGGCGCCTGGGGCGAACCCGTTTATACATTCGCAAACTACGGAAGATTTCCGGGCTTTTATACTTCCAACAAACGCGGGTTCCGTTGTGCAATGAATCTGGGTGGCACAGGAAACGATGGAAATCTAAGAATTGAAATCAATAAAGAAATCCCGGTCTATACTCGTTCCAGTGATCAGGATTTTGCGAGATGGGTAAAAGCGTACGATTACGTCAAGTCGCCGTTGGATCCTCAGGTTGAAAAACAGGAAACTGATGCATGGACTCGTGAAAGGATCACATACAATGGAGCGAATGGCGAACGGGCAATCGCTTACCTTTACTTACCTAGAAACTTTCCCAGACCACTCCAGGTGATTCACTTATTGCCGGCGAGCGATGTCGAAATGGGTCAAAGGTCCGCCGATCGGGCAGCCGAAGCCTGGCTTGCCACAGAGATCAAATCCGGCCGAGCGGTCTTTATTGTTGTACTCAGGGGGTACATAGAACGGTTGCGGCCGGCCGGCTTTGTTGAGCCCGATCGGACCACGGCGGAATACCGGGACAAGATGGTCAATTGGATCACAGACCTGCGTCGCGGTTTGGATTATCTTGAGGCCAGAAACGATATCGATTCGAAGAAGATTGCTATCTGTGGCCCGAGTGCCGGCGCGAGTGTAGGACTTGTTCTTGCTGCAGTTGACCGACGATACGCATCTGTCTTTTTTGCGGCCACGGGAATCAGAAAATCCTCAACCCCGTCGATTGCGGAAGCCAACATAGTAAATTTTGCTCCCCACATTCGTGGGCCAATTTTGATACTCCAAGGTCGGTATGATGAAAACTTCTCATGGAAGGCCGAATTCGAACCGCTCTACAAACTCTTAAGCGAGCCCAAACGTCTAATTCTATACGACGGTGGCCACGCGCCGCCATTGGAACTGTTCGCCACGACAATACACGCTTGGTCGGATGAAACTCTTGGCCCAGTTAAGAAGGAGTGAGACCACGCATTTAGGATTGGCTCGCGCCGCCGCAATTGCGGGGGATACGACGAAAAGCCACAGAGCCTATCAGGATTTCTTTGCGCTCTGGAAAGACGCGGATCCGGATATTCCAATCCTGATTGAAGCTAAACAGGGATACCAAAAGTTAAAGTGAGAATTGATGATATAAAGTTTTCAAACATATAAGCATGACCTCCGAACATTGGCCAGCAAATCAAAACAATCGTCCAAAAATAGATATGGCTGATGACAACTGGCAAAAAGTAAGAGAAATTTTTGATTCGGCTCTGCGCCGCCGGCCCGAAGAACGCCGAAGATTTGTCAAAGAGGTTTGCCGCGATAATAAAAGCCTACTCGTCGAAGTCGAATCGCTTTTGTCGTCGCACTACAGTGCCGAGAGTTTTATGGAAACGCCCGCCGTCGCCAAAGTTGCGGATGTTATTGAAGCCGAAACAAAGAAACTCGAAATCGGAAAATGTTTCGGGCGTTATCAGATTATTGAACAAATTGGCGCGGGCGGGATGGGCGAGGTGTATCTTGCTAGAGATACGCGCCTGGAACGCAAAACAGCCATCAAAATCCTACCTGGAAACGTCGCGCATGACGCAGAACGAATGCAGCGTTTTGTGCGCGAAGCAAAATCGGCATCTGCCTTGAATCACCCGAACATCATCACCATTTACGAAATTGGTGAAACAGAGCATACGCATTTCATCGCCACGGAATACATCGAGGGCGCTACTCTCCGCGAACGATTAAAAAGCTCGCCCGTTAACCTCAAATCCGCGCTGGAGATAGCCATCCAGATGGCAAATGCTCTGGATGCCGCACACCGTACCGGCATTGTGCATCGGGACATTAAACCCGAAAACGTGATGATTCGACCTGACGGGTTAGTAAAGATACTTGACTTCGGAATTGCCAAACTGACGGAGAAGCCAGGTGTAATTGATTTGGAAGCGGCAACTGTTATCAACGCCCAAACCCAGACGGGCATGATTATCGGGACAACCGCATATATGTCGCCGGAGCAGGCCCGGGGGCAAACAGTTGACGCGCGGTCGGATATTTTCAGCTTTGGCTTAATCCTTTATGAAATGTTAGCAGGCAAGCCGCCGTTTGAAGGGGAGAATGCGATAGAGATAATCGGCTCAATCCTCAACAAAGAACCTGTGCCTTTGAGCCGGCAAACGACCGAAGTTCCAAACGAAATCGAACGGATAGTTAACAAGACACTCAGAAAAGACCGTGAAGAGCGTTACCAAACGGCGAAAGATGTACTGATTGATTTGAAAGACGTAAAGCGGGAGTTGGAATTTCAAGATAAGTTGGAGCGCACGACTTCGGCAAATCGAGAAGAATCGAAAACGCAAATCTTCAGTGCAGCGACAAGCGATGCCGCGCCCACGATTTCGAGGGCGAAATATTTTGTCAATAGCATCAGAAACCATAAGCGGTTAGCTGCTCTCGGTTTACTGCCGCTCATAATAGCGTCAGTGGCCTTGTTCTTCTTCCTTAAGGGGCGCCCAGGGTTTACCGAGAAGGATACGATTCTGCTGGCGGATTTTGTCAATACAACCGGAGATCCGGTGTTTGACCTGACTCTGAGACAAGCCCTTGCCGTGCAGCTCGGGCAAACACCCTTTCTGAACATTTACCCGGACGACCGAATCCAGGAGACACTGCGTTTAATGAATCAGAAGCCGGATGAACGCATCACCAGAGATGTGGCGCGAGAGATATGCGAACGCAACGGCATTAAAGCAATGTTGCTGGGTTCGATTGCGAGTTTTGGCAATAACTATGTCATCACGCTGGAAGCCTTAAACCCGCGAACCGGCGAGGCTCTGGCACGAGCACAAATTGAAGCGGCAGGCAAGGAACAGGTATTAGGAAAGCTTGGAGAGGCAGCGACGAAGTTAAGAGGAAAGCTGGGCGAATCGCTTCAAACAATTGAGAAGTTTGATGCGTCGGTTGAACAAGCTACGACTTCTTCGCTCGAAGCGCTTAAAGCATTTTCAATAGGACAGCAACTGCAAATGGCTGGAAAACAAACCGAATCTATTCCGTTTCATAAGCGCGCCATTGAGCTTGACCCGAATTTCGCTTCTGCTTACAAGAATTTGGGAGAAGCGTATTTTTTTACCGGACAACCAGACCGCGCTGCTGAACCTTTTACAAAGGCGTTCGAACTGCGAGAACGCATCAGCCAGCGCGAGAAGTTCAATATCACGGCGAGATATTATCAGCACGTGGTCGGGGATGTAGATAAAACCGGCGAAACGCTTGAGTTGTGGAAACAAACCTACCCGCGCCAATGGAACCCGCGCTTCGATTTGGCAAGTTATTACATCGACGTGGGTCAACACGAAAAGGCGGTTGAAGAAGCGCAGGAAGCCATTAGCCTCAACCTGCATGGGCTACTCCCCTATTCTCAATTGGCTTACGCCTTCGAGAAACTCAATCGCTTTGAAGAAGCGAAAGCAACTATTGAGCAGGTTTTGGCACGTGGGCAGGATTCCATCCGTTTTCGCTACCTCATTTACCGCATCGCTTTTGTTCAGGGAGATCGTGCCAGGATGCAGCAGCAGATTGATGGGGCGCGCGGAAAGCCCGACGAAGAAAGAATGCATTATGAGGAAGGTAGAGTGGCAATGTTTGATGGCCAGGTCAGCGGCGCCGAAAAATCGTTCCGACGTGGAATCGAGCTTGCCGAACAACGCGACGCAAAAGATGCTATGTCGCGTACCCATGCAGAATTCGCAATCTGGAATTCCTTCTTCGGAAATTGCACAGAGACTAGGAAATCAATCGCGGATGCCTTCTCCATCTCACGCGGTGAAGAGGCTCTGAACCTGGGCGGCATTGCTCTGGCTGTATGTGGCGAAATCGGTCAAGCCCAATCAATTGCCGACGAAGTTGCTAAGTTCAAATCCAGAGACGTGACTAGCATCGCCGTCCTGCCCGAAATGCGAGCCGCCATCGAAATAAGTCGTAATAATCCAGCTAAAGCGGTTGAGATATTAGAGTCAACCCGCATTCTTGAACGAGGTTTCGGCATTCCCGGACGCTCTACCTACCTGCGCGGTATTGCTTATCTACGGCAAAAAGCCGGGACAGAGGCAATGAACGAATTTCAGAAGATACTGGATCGCAGAGGGCAGTTTGATACTTCGCCTCTCTTTCCTCTGGCGCATTTAGGATTGGCACGCGCCGCCGCTCTCGCAGGGGATACGACGAAAAGCCGCCAAGCCTATCAGGATTTCTTTGCGCTCTGGAAAGACGCCGATGCGGATATTCCAATTCTGATTGAAGCTAAACAGGAATACGAAAAGTTAAAGTGAGACTTGTTGATTTTGGCCTTTTTCGAGATGCTTCGTTTCGGCTTCAACGCGAAAAACATGCCCTGAAGAAATTCAATCCGCGCTACACGACAGGTCGAGATGCGAGATGGACCAGCCACAAAAATACGAATCCATTAAGAGTCCAATAAGCGTTCCCGTGAGTCCTGCAAATGCGGTAAAGTGTTATCCATGCCGCGAAGTTCCACTGAATTACAGTGATTCCCTTCTCTTTCACAGCCGCGACACGAGTTCGATTCCGATAGTCGGCACTTTCCTCATTAACACTGTGCCGCTAATCGTGTCACCGAGGGTTGCGAAGGTAGAACATCATCTGTCGCTCACTGTCACGCCAGCGGTCGTGGGTTGGAGGGTATGACTGACTGATTCAAACAGAGAATCGCCATTTGTGGCTCGGGTTTACTTATAAGGCAAGCACGTTTCTGGGTCACTCTTGGGTCACTACCAGTCAAAACAGACCTAAATTTGGGCGATCACACGCGAATTGGAAACGTAGAGAACATCAATGAAAATGAGCGCAAGCGAACAGATCGGAACTGGCGCAAAGAGTTTCACCGAAACTGCAAAACCTTTATTCATCGGTTCGATTCCGATCGCCGCCTCCAAAACCTCAATAGATTAGATAGTTTACCGCCGCAATCACTTCACGCCGTTTTCGTTTGAGTCACTCTTGGGTCACTGTCAAACGAAACACCACGGAATTCTGAAACACAAGCACCCCTCGAATGCCGGAAATCTTAAATGAAATCGCTCCTCTCCGGCACGATCAAGGCTTGAGAGAATATTCAAAGCGGCGTAAAAAACCTTTATTCGCAGATTCGATTCCCACGGTATGCAGATTGTTAAGTCACCCCCCAAAACAACTCCAGAGAACAATAGAAATCGAGTGAATCTGAGCTCCATGAGAATGCCGCAGCACCATTGAAAAGAGGCCCAACCGTCTGTACACTCAGGGGCTACTTTTTGTGTGGCGAAGCCCTAGTCCGACCGTCCTTGAGTTGCCCACTAAGCTAAGGAGGTTCCGGTCAATTGATCGACATGGTAAAGGAAAGAGTCCCTCAGTTAGATCACTCACCATGTATTAACGTGAGTTTTTCGCTGGCTGGGAATCAATTGCCGGCGGATCATGGATACCTGGTCTACTCCGCGATTTCGAAGTCTGTTTCTTCACTCCACGGTATCGACTGGCTTGCGATTGAATTGATCAGCGGCTTGCCTTCTGGTCGCGGTTTGATCGCTCTTTCGGAACGCGACGCGACTTTGCGTCTGCGGATTCCCGCCGGTCACTACCGCGATGTGCTGCCGCTTGCCGGAAAACGGCTCGACATCGGCGGTCACCAGATTCGCCTCGGTCTTCCCGTCGCGCGCCCACTCCAGCCTGCGCCGTCGCTATACGCCCGCGTCGTGACAATCAAAAAGTTCACCGAAGCCGAACCATTCATCGAGGCAGTAAAGCGCAAGCTGGATTCGTTTGGCGTGAAAGGCCGCGTCGAGCTTCCGCGCGACGAACAAGGCCGCTACCGCCGCCGCATTGTCACCATCCACGGCAAAGCTGTTGTCGGCTTCTCCGTTGCCGTGCACGACCTGAACGATGAAGACTCGCTCCTTCTTCAGGCCGGAGCAGTCAAGGTAGTGTCTCCTGACGATAGTGCTACTCAGTGGCAAAGCATTTTCAGCCGCCGCGCGATGGGATGTGGAATTTTCAATCCGATTGCTGAGACGGAGCGATGAAATGACGCAGCGGTTGCTAGCCAAGTCGTATAACCGAGAGCGGTATCCCAATGCCCCGCCAGACTACGCGCTGCTTACACAACACAGCCGCGATGTCGCCGGAGCATGCGACACGTTAGCGCAGGAGGTCGGTAAGTTGGCTTTGCAGAATGCAGGCTTGAGCGAAGAAACCTTTGACAGTTTTCAATTGCAATTGCGAGCGAACGGCTGGATTCAAGACCTGGGGAAAGTAAGCAGCCATTTTCAACAGATGGTTAGTGGCGCTCCACAGATCAAACAATTACTTCGTCACGAAGCAATCTCTGGCATGCTGATGTTTTCCGAATGTCTGCCCTTTCGAAACTGGTTGGGGGAAAAGTTTTCCGAGGACGTTCTCCTTACTTTTCTCTGGTCCGCGATGGGCCATCATCGCAAGTTCGATAAGCTGACCAAACCTGAACTGACATTGGCATTGACGGCAATTGTCTCTCATTCGGATTTCAAAACGATTCTTCGAGAAATGGGCGAAGACTTGCGGCTCTCTTCACCACCGACTCTTGAGCGGGATCTCGTCATAGCTCCAACGCGACGTGACAAATGTGATATTGGCGCGCGGGAAGCGATTCGCGATCTTCAAGATGAGTTCTTGGATGCCGAGGAACTGTTCATCGCCGACGCTGCCAGGCGCCGACTAGCACTCATCAAGGGACTGGGCATTGGTGCAGATGTTGCAGCGAGTGCGATAGCCTTTCGTGGTCAATCGGCAAGCAAGTATTCCGTGCCTGACTTCGTTGCAGAGAGCCTCAGCGTTGGACTCAACTCTCAGGATCTGCAGCAGATCATCACAGAATGGGCTTGGAACCGATCGGCAATCGAACGCTCAAATAATAACGAAGGAGAAATGCCGGCGGACGTTCGAGCGCGTCCCTTCCAAGTCGAAGTCGCCAATGCCACAAGCCATCTAACATTTGCTCAGGCAGGTTGCGGTTCAGGCAAGAGCCTCGCCGCATACATGTGGGCGCACCAATGGTGCCGACGGATAGCTAGGGACGGAAGAAACAACTTTCGCTTGTTCTTCTGCCTGCCTACGACTGGAACGACCACTGAACATTTCAAAGACTATGCGCTTGAATCAGGCATTGATCCCAAATTGATGAGCCTGACGCATTCTCGTGCCAGCATCGATTTACGTCTAATCGCCGAAACAGCGCCGCAAGAGGAATCCACTGATCAGGAAAGCGAAACCGCTTCCGCAGCGCAAGACGCGCTCAATGCAGAACGCGACAAAATCCAATCTCTTGCGCTCTGGAGCACCCCATTGGTCGTGACAACAACAGACACGGTTCTAGGTTTAATGGTTAATGGACGGCGTTCGATTTACAGCCTGCCGGCGTTAATGTGCGGTGCATTTGTGTTCGACGAAATCCACGCCTTTGACGACCAATTGTTCGGCCACTTGCTGGTATTTCTCAAGAACTTTCCCAAACTTCCCGTCTTACTAATGACGGCGTCGTTGCCAAAGCGACGATTGGACGCGGTGAAACGTGTTCGGCCTGATGCTGAATGTGTCCCTGGCCCACCCGAGTTTGAGGAATTGAAGCGATATGTGATGCGCGAAGTCTCAGATGCCGTGGAAGTTCGTGAAGAGATCGAGCGATGTTTGGCTGAGGGCGGAAAAGTCCTATGGGTCCGCAATCGAGTCGAGTGGGCTAATCAGACTTACAGAAACTGCCGAGAGCAGTTTGATGAGGTTGCCGTTAACGTCTACCACTCAAGACTTCGTTATAAGGATCGATCAATCCGTCACCGGCGAGTCATTGATGCATTCAAGCGGAAAAATGGCGGAGCGATTCTTGTAGCTACGCAAGTCGCCGAGATGTCGTTGGATCTGTCAGCCGACTTGCTTGTCACGGATCTGGCGCCCATTCCATCACTCATTCAAAGGATGGGTCGCCTGAATCGACGATTGGCGCCGGACACTCCAGTGGCAGAACGAAGCGCTAAACCAGCTTTGATTTGTTCACTTCCGCTAAGTGAGCCAAAGGTCGAGTTGCCTTATGACACTTTGCAACTGGAGACAGCTAAGAAATGGATCGCGGCTTTGCTCGAACGCAATGAGCCAGTGAACCAGCGCGAATTGTCGGAAGCCTTTGGTCAGTTCAGCGAAGAAAAGGAATTCGATCTCAAGAAGGCGGAACAACTGGCCTGTTTCTTTTCGGGTCTGTGGCAAACGCGCCCCGGCAACACGCGTGGCGAAGGCCACACAATCAGCGTAATCCTTGAAGGGGACAAAGAAGCGTGGGAGCGCAGCCACCCAAACGCGTCCCCTACGAGTGACTGGCTGCGCGAGCACGAGGTATCCATCCCGATCCGCGACGAAGCTCTGAGTTGGGAACGAATCTCCGGCTTGCGGGTCGCGCCACATGATGCAGTCGCTTACGACTATGACGAATCCACCCATGAAGGAACTGGAGCTCGATGGCAAAGAAAGTAAAATCGACGTCTGAATTCAAGCTGCCGAATCCACTTGAATATCGACTGAGCAATCCCAATTACACGATCTATCACCGAGCCGCACTCGGTGGACTCGCGGCTACTGTTCGCGCGTGGGGCGACGACCCACCTAATGAAATCAGCGGCAAAGTAGAACGCGATCGAGTTCTGTTGGAGTGGAGCAGCGAAATATCCGATCAGGAATTTCTGCGACGCCTAGTCGATGCGTCTTTCAAACTAAATGACGCCAAAATGATCGACCTTCCAGGTCAGCGCATTGGTTCGGACCGTGAGGATTTACAGTTAGCCATTCATAATGGAATCGCATCCACCTTTCTTCAGCACCCGAAGATGCGCCCGGGCGAAAAGGAACCGCGTCGTTTTGAGTTAAGAACCGCAGACCAGGAGGTAGGAAGTTTCTTCACTTACAAAGGACTGGATCGTTATGCCCACCAACGAGCACAGAAGACAGGATTACTCGAGGAGAAGCTGAACGGAACTTTGCCTTCAGTTGCCGCAATCCAGCAGTGGACCGTGCCCGGAGCAACGGGCGGAGCGTCAGATCTAGAAGCTCCAACTGAGGAAGTCATTTTGCTGATGTTTCTCATGGTGGGCTCTGCGATTTTCTTGTTGAGACCACGCACCTTTCAGGAAAAGGCCCAGTCATGCGTCATAGTTCCAAATGTCATCGACTTGGTAGCCTTCGCGAGGGCGATCGAACGCATTGCCAGCAGTGGGCAGGGCCTAAGGCGCTTCAGCAACACTTATCTTGATCGTGTGGTTGGTGGCGCCGAGGAAGCTGCGCTGCGGTTTCTGATTGACTTGCAAGCGGAGGACGTTTCAAGCGAGAAGAGCGTTTCGGGTTGCATTGTAATAGCGATGGGCAAAGTTGCCTGGGACTCTAACCAGATCAATCGCAGCATGATAGCGAAAGTGAAAGGTGATTACCCTGAAATCGATGTCTTTAAGGCTGCCTATCAACACCTGAGTAATACGAGAGTCATCAAGGGAAAGAAGGGCGACGACTATGCTGTTCCATCAAGCCCAGTTCCGGAACTAGTCGCAGCCAACCTCGCGGCGGCTCGACATTGGTGTGCGAACTTCCGATCGCTCGTGAGCGACAAGAAAGATTTTGAGTGGATGCTTTTTTCAAGAGGAGGATTAAACGCTATGAAGGAATCGGTCAAGGATGCGGACGACCAGGTTGTCATCCGTGCCTTTCAGGAAGCATGGAAATTCAAAATGGGCGCGCTTGGTGAGCGTGCTAGAAACGAAGGATTGAACTTTAGCCGGCTGGTGGAAGTCGAACGAGAGAGAACCCGCAACGACATCCTTCGAACCAAGACGTCAGAAATGCTTGCGAGTTGGTTCATGCGCTTTTGTGCTGACGCTACGCGCGGAAGTTCGCTGGCGAGTTTGCGCGAGAATGGCGAGTCAATACGGAAGTTCATCTTCAACTCGCGCAACTTCGAGCGTTTCCAAAACCTTTGTCTCTTCGCGCTGGTGAGCTACGCGAGCGACGAAGCCAAATCTGCGATGGGAGGAACAAACTAATCATGGCAACAAACTACCTTTACGGCACCGTACTCACAACGGAAGCTGTCGCGGCAAACAACCGTGGCGACAATATCGGCAATACGACAACCCTTCAGAAGGTTTTTCATCAGGACGATTTACATACGAGTGTTTCCGCTGAATCGATTCGTTTCGCCCTGCGTTACCGGTTCCAACTTGAGAACTTGAAAGTCAACAGGTCTTATGACCCCGAAGCCGGCAAGCTCAACTTTGAAGACGAAAAGCGCACAACCTGGAATCCTGATGGCGATGTTTTCGTTGATGATGATCTGATGGGATTCATGGATGCTGCGGCCGCGCAAGCGGAAAAGGAAACGGAGGAAGTGGAAGCAGGCGGCGAAGGAGAAATCAAAGCCAAAGCGCCAAAGAAGAGGGCCAAAGGCAAAACGACCAAACGACCGAGCCCATTGGCAATAGGTCGCGCAGTTAGCTTGCGTCCTTATCGCGGCGAGCTTTCCTTCAATGCCGTTAGCGGCGAAAAGGTGAAAGGCAAACTTTCTCTGTATAACGCGGAGATGCACACCACCGAATACCAATATTCTTTTGGCTTGAACCTTGATGACGTTATCAAGAAGGAGAATATTGGTCATGTTGTCGAAGCCATTATTGACCCACCCCAGGTCGCGGGCAATCATGCTCGTTTCGCTTATGACTTCTCGCCGGCGTCAATAGTTTTAAGGGTGACGAATGCTCACTCCTCAAAGATCCAAAACTGCTTCGAACACGATGAAGAATCGCGTGGCTACACAGCTAAGAGACTCATTGAACGCGTCGAAAGCAAAGACATTCCGGCGGATGAATTGTTCATCGGCGGTGAAGTCACGAACACGCCAGAGGGTGCTCGACTGAAGGAACTCGGAGCGGAAGTGTTTGCCGGGGTTCGCGCAGCGGCCGATGGAGCTCGGGCACGCGTTGCTGGTTTGCATGATGAGTTCAAAGCTGTGATGCCTGGAAACGGAACGGGCAACAGAGGATAAAGCAATGATCGCGCTCCACCTTGAGCTTCCTTACGGCAGCTTTCGCAAATCCTTTGCGCGTTCGTTTGCGGAAACGTATCCGTTACCCCCACCGGCCACCGTTTACGGAATGTTGCTTTCGCTCGTTGGCGAATACTTTCGGAAGCGACATGAAGGCGTTCGCCTTGCTTTCGCTTACAAGAAGCTGCCGCAAATTGCGACTACGCTTCGGAAACTAAGTCGCTATAAGTATGGAGTACCCAGCAAACAATCGAGCCTTGGTAATGCTCCCGATTTTGTCGAGACTCTATGCGAGATAGAGTTTTTGTGTTGGATCGACTCGTCACAGGAAAGAACGGCGATCGAAGACGCCAACCAGTCCAACACATTAGAACAACGGCTACAAACCGTATTGACTAAGCCAGAAGATGTAAATCGACGGGGAGTCTTGTGTCTAGGTCTAAGTGATGACGCGGTGAACTCAGTAAGCTTATGCGATCGCTATGACGGCGATTGGCATAGATTACTTCCCAGCGACAGTGGATCGATGGAGCTCCCCGTCTGGGTCGATCATGTTGGAGCGGCTCACACGCGCTGGCGGCGGTTTGAATTTGAGGAAACGGCTTCTCCTATCATCGTACCGCCTGGCACCTCGGAATGGGCTTGGACTGAGATTAATGATCCGAGGCTGAGTTAAAGCGATAATGGGTGCCATTGACTAGGGTAAGAGTTCGAAACTGACGCAATGCTTTGGACGGATCAATTGGAAGTCACGCCGATCGAGAGTCAACAGGCGCTTGATGTTGAGTCGTTCCGCCATTGCGGCGATCAACGCGTCCACAAAGTCGAGGTTAGCATCGGCGTACTGACGGAGAACATCTGCGGAGCGCAGGTAATCTTCTTGGAGCGGAGTCTCCAAAGTTAATTCGGTTGCTGCAAGGCTTGCCACGAAATCCGCAGCGGCTTCGTTTCCAATGTCGCGGGCCAGAAGATATGCAACTTCGGTGATTGCTGGAACCGGCAGAACAATCGGTTCACGAATACTTTCCAAGACGCGGATTGTCGCCTCGTGTTCCGCCTCGGATGCATTGAACGATGCAAAGAGGAATCCAGAGTCGAGGAGGACCGCCATCACTAATTCGTTGTCAAACCACGGCGCTTGTCGATCTCAGTACGCAGAATCTCGTCCGCGCGGGCGGCGGTGTTCCCCGGCCCGCCTGAGTAGCGACCCGCCATGGATAGCAACCATTTGGCGGCTGGTGACGCTTGATCTCCATCTTGAGATTGAGCTTCGTGTTCGTTCTCTTCATGCAGGCTTTCCTGAAGCAGTCGAAGCACCTCGCGGCGCTCATCGACCGGCAAATTCAGGAGTTCTTCAACTTTTTCTCTCTGGATCATGACGATTGATATTTTACCTAAGTGAGGTGCGGATGAACAGCACAAAGCGCCGAAACAGCGCCGCCTTCTAAAGTTATCCAGGAGTCTAGTTATGGCCCAACCACTGCGCATCATGTCCCTGCACGCACTCGCTTATTGCGAGCGGTTGTTCTATCTCGAAGAGGTTGAAGAGACGCGTGTGGCCGACGAGCGGGTGTATGCCGGGCGGCGGCTGCACGTCGAGATCGATAAGAAGGAAGACCAGCGCACTAGGAAGGGCAATGTGCTAGCTCAACCCGACATTGTGCGCCGGAAGAAGAAGCCTGCCCTCCTAGACAAAACCCAGAAGGCGGCTTGGGAAACGCAACCGGAAAACGAAAACGAGGCCGAAATCGAAAGCAACAGCGCGGGCGAGAGCCACAGTCCTCCTAGCGAAGGCGAGCCGCTGCGGTTGACCCTTGAAAGTGAAAAATGGGGACTGACGGGCAAGGTCGATTGCATTCGACGGCGCGACGGTCTGCTCATTCCCTACGAGCACAAGAGAGGACGTTCAGCACGCTCTGCCGATAACGAACCCGAAGCTTGGGCCAGCGATCGTCTGCAAGTCATCGCTTATGCGGCTATGGTCGCCGAACACAGCGGGCAGGAAATCAGTGAAGGGCGCATACGTTATCACGCGGATAATGTGATGGTGCGAGTGCCAATTGATGATGCAGCTTTCGACGATCTCAAAAAAGCAATCGCCCGCGCGCGTGTCTTGCAGGACCGCATTGAGCGTCCGCCGGTGACTGATAATGAGCGCCTCTGTGTGAAGTGTTCGCTCGCTCCCGTGTGTCTACCGGAAGAGGCTCGACTGTCGTTGTTGCTTTCTGAATTGCGGCCGCCGACCTCCGAAGTCAGACAGCTTAAGCTCTTCCCTGCCGATGATGACCGGCGCACATTGCATGTGCTCAGTCATGGAGCGCGTATCGGCCGTAAAGGTGATCGGCTGGAAGTTTCAGTGATAGGTGAAGTGCCGCAGTTGCATCCGGCACAGGAGATTGGACAGATTGTTTTGCACGGCTTCGCACAGATCAGCACACAAGCACTGCGTTTTTGCGGCCAGCAGGAGATCGGAGTCCATTGGGTCACGACCGGCGGCCAATATATGGGCGCATGGGTTTCCGGGACGGGATCGGTGCAGCGCCGCATTCGGCAGTATCGCGCTCTGACCGATCAAGGATTGTGTCTGCAATTAGCTGTGCGCCTGGCTGAGGCGCGAGCGCGAGGTCAATTGAGCTTCTTACTACGATCAAGTCGAGAAACAGAACGTGCGACATCCGAAGTCCAGAGTTCCATCAAGGCTATTCGTAAGCTCCTATCGCCGATGTTGCGCGCGACGAGCATTGATTCATTGCGCGGTTACGAAGGAAGTATCGGAGCTTACTATTTTCGCGCTCTTCCCGATCTAATTGTCCCTGAGGCTGGCGAAGAAATGAAGCCCGATGGTCGCAGTCGCCGTCCGCCGCGTGACCGTTGCAATGCGTTGCTGTCGTTTGCTTACGCGCTACTACTGAAAGATGTGACAAACGCAATTATGGTAGTCGGCCTTGATGCGTCGCTAGGATTCTTTCACCGACCCCGCTCTCAGGCGCCGCCGCTTGCTTTAGACCTGATGGAACTGTTTCGCGTGCCCCTTGTTGATTTGCCGGTGATAGCATCGATAAATCGAAAGCAGTGGGATATCGAGAATGATTTTGACGTGGCGGGTCCGCAAGTTTGGTTGTCGGATGAAGGACGAAAGAAATTGATCGGTATCTACGAACGACGTAAGAGTGATTACTGGCGACACCCGGTTGTGCGCCGATCGCTTTCGTACTCAAGAATCATGGAACTTGAAGTGCGGCTGTTGGAAAAGGAATGGATGGACGAAGGTGGTCTGTTCGCCCGAATGAGATTGCGTTGATACTTGGAGCGCGGGCGTCTCGCCCGCAGTTGCACTAATGGAAGCAAAGCAATGGTATGTGATCTGTTACGACATAACCGAGCCCAAGCGCTGGCGAAAGGTCTATAAAAAGCTCAATGGGTATGGTCGTCGATTGCAGTATTCAATCTTTCGGTGCAGGCTGACGCGTCGGCAGATAGAAAAGCTGCGTTGGGAACTGGAAGGGATGCTCGACGCAAGCGAGGATCGCCTGCTGATTCTGAGCATTTGTGAAATCTGCGAGCGGCATGTAGGACTGCATAACCGACCGGAATCATGGGTTGATGATTCGCGACCATTTGACTTCGCGTGATGAGCGGCAAGCATGTGCCCTCCGTAGACTGGCCGGGAGGTTAGGGGTGATGCGGAAAGCAAACAGGGCCACGGAGTTAGACTCGGTAACTTAGTTGTTCAGATACTTGCGTCGATGTTAAGTGTCTGATTCTTTGGCGATTGTCACACGAAAACAACGGCATTCAGCGTTGAGGAAACGGGATATGAACGCAAAACGAAGAGATGCGCGAAAACAGACTTACAAGGTGCGGCAAACAAGAGGTTTGGAACCAGCGCTGTGAGAATTCCGATGATGCCGAAAGGCGTTGAGCACGCGACATAAACGAGTCGCGCGAAACAATGAATCGTTTCGTGAGAATTCCGATGATGCCGAAAGGCGTTGAGCACAAATCGTATTGCGCCGACATGATCTTAGCAGACTGGTGAGAATTCCGATGATGCCGAAAGGCGTTGAGCACGTGACATCGCAGGCGCACTCGCAGAAGTGGATCGTGTGAGAATTCCGATGATGCCGAAAGGCGTTGAGCACAATTGTACTCACTCTTCTCCAGCCTCCCCGATATGGTGAGAATTCCGATGATGCCGAAAGGCGTTGAGCACACTACAAAACTTCCGAAGGATTTACTAAGAGCGATGTGAGAATTCCGATGATGCCGAAAGGCGTTGAGCACCACACTCCATCGACATCTTCTTGCGCCGTCCCAGTGTGAGAATTCCGATGATGCCGAAAGGCGTTGAGCACCAGATTTACTAAACATATATTCCATCCACCCTGACGTGAGAATTCCGATGATGCCGAAAGGCGTTGAGCACATTTCTTTCGACGGCAGAATGACAAAATAGACGGCGTGAGAATTCCGATGATGCCGAAAGGCGTTGAGCACAAGCAATTGGCTGTTACTCTGATGCACAAGGCAGAAAGTGAGAATTCCGATGATGCCGAAAGGCGTTGAGCACTTTCGTTAGCTGCCGTGGTTGTGAATGTTCCTGAAGTGAGAATTCCGATGATGCCGAAAGGCGTTGAGCACCCATTTTCTACCTTTTGGGATTCCTTTTGGCAAATTGTGAGAATTCCGATGATGCCGAAAGGCGTTGAGCACGCAAAGCAACTTACAACTAAAACGGATTCGCGGCTGTGAGAATTCCGATGATGCCGAAAGGCGTTGAGCACAAAAACCAAAACTTGCGCGGCGCAACCGCGGTGCTCAACGCCTTTCGGCATCATCGTCAATAGGGCCGACGGTTTTTCTTGGGTCAC
>Ga0137375_10003341_pt1 | contig 19091 bp, 18 predicted proteins | sample SagtaG_24_FD_104936 | JGI IMG/M metagenome (GOLD analysis project Ga0137375, IMG submission 104936) | Vadose zone soil microbial communities from Sagehorn Ranch, Mendocino, California, USA - Sage1_R_113_16 metaG | ecosystem: Environmental > Terrestrial > Soil > Vadose zone | place: USA...
CGCGCCAATCGGAATGTAGCTGTCCTCAACCGCGATGGCCGGCAGATCGAGATTCAACCACTCCCCTTGCTCGATTAAATGACCGGCAAGGTCGTCCTCATGGCAGGCGCTGCATGACCACGACGATTGGGACCTTTCTCCTTGTCATTGAATGCGGCTAAATTGAAGCGCGAGCCCATGAGATCTTGTCTCATCGACGTGGAGAGTGGTTCCGTATCTCGGCCAAAGGGGCGTTTCAGGCCGTGCTTCAAGTTGCCGCAGAGTTTGGGGTGCTCAATTCGCTAACCCAAGCCGCTCACCGAGAAGAAGCACGCCCGCGCGAAATGCTCGCTCACTCAATCGTCAGGAGCAGCTTGCGCGATTGCCGGATCAACTCGCGCAGCTGCCGGCGTTGGGCAATAGCTTCGCGGGTATAGAGCCCATGCTTCAATGCGTTCTTGTTGCCGTGCGGAGCACCTGATCCCCGCGCTCCGCCATGCATGCGGCAACGCTTCTTACCTCCGACAGCTGGCGATCTGCAGGGTCTGCCAGAGCGGGTCTTGGCGCCGCAACGATGGCTCGAAAGCATTGGGCCGGTATTGCGCGGATGATCACTTTTCATTTCTTTAACGTGCGACGCCGGACTGGAGCCTGCTTCTTGCTTTCGTCAATGCTGGGCATTGGAGCGGTCCTTGCGTCGGCGAGTGGCGGCGGTGAAGCAGCAGCCTTGTCCGGCGCCGCCGCGCGTTGGCCCTGCGTCACGTTGCCGACGATTGCCTGGCCGCCTTCGCTGACCGTTACATGTTGCACCGTGACCTTCTGCTCGCCGCCAGTCCGGTAGCGCTTTAGCGCTTCCATCTGAGCCGCAAAGGTTCGCGCCAGCTTGTTGAACGCACGCTCCGCGCTGTCCTGCTCCGGAAAATTTTCGACGTGGGCGAGGCGGCGCGCAAACGTCATGGTCGCCATGTGGACAGCAGCCATTTGGGCTGCGAGCATCGCCTCAATTTGATCTTGAGGTTGAATGCTCTTGACGACCGAGAGCATGAAATTGATCCCTTGCTCGTCGACTTCGCGGCCCTGTGAACCTGCGTTGGCGAGCTGGCTCAGAAAGCTATTTAAAAAATCCACGTCTGCCGTCCCGAGCGCTCCCATGAGCAGCATGAGGCCGGTCGCCTCGTGCGGGTGGTCGGGCTTGATCGCCAGAAGCTCTCCGTGCTTGGAGACCTTCACGCGTGGCGCCCGTTCAGCTCGCTTATTGAAAAACTTCCTCAGGCCAGCAAGCTCTTGCTTAGTAGGCTGATATTTCGCTGCGGGGCGCGTCGTTCGATTTTGCGCAGTCATCTCGACAGAGTCATTCTTGGGTTGGTCTATCCGAGCTTGGGCTGGTCTATCCGAGCCCATTATCGGCAGGAATCTTGTCTGAAGCTCGGCTAAACTCCGCCCTGATCCATACTTTGCGTGGGGTTGTTTTTCCAAAAAACATATTTGCCCCCTCCCATGCCCCGAGGCGATCCGCATCGTCGACATGAGCGCGTCGAATTCCTGGGCGGAGTTCGCGGCAGTTTTCCGCAACACTCGGGACGCGTATCTCGATCACGAGCGCGCAAAAGGCGAGCTCAAGACCTTGATGCCCGAGGACGCCAAGGAGGCGATCGGGCATGGGGTGCGCGCCAAGCGCTCGAAGTCAGGCGCAGTGAGCTTCGACGTCTTGGAGACGGAGGCCAGCCATGCACCGCTCCAGTGAATCGGTCGCGGCTCTGGCCGCAGCCCTGGCAAAAGCCCAAGCGGAACTCATCAACCCGGAAAAGTCGCTTACCGCCACGATCCGGAGTGGACGGGCCGGGGAGGGCGAGCAGACCTTTCGCTATGCGCCGCTCTCGAGTGGCCTCGACATCGTGCGCAAGACGCTTGGCCAACACGAGATTGCAACCGTGCAGACCACTGCAATCGACCAGACCGCGGGCATGGTCAACTTGACCACGGTGCTCGCCCACGCCTCGGGCGAATGGATCGCCTCGGATTGGCCAGTATGTCCGATCGCCGACATGGCAACTCCCCAGCGCATGGGCGCTGCCCTGACCTATGCTCGGCGCTACGCCCTTTTCACGCTCGTCGGCATTGCCGGCGAGGACGATCTTGATGCACCTGATATTTGTGACGGGACGCCCTTATCGCCGGGCCCAGCGTTGGACCGTGTGACCCAACCGCAGGGTATGCAGGGCCAAACCCCGCTCTCACCGCCGTTCCGCAATAGCCGTGCGCGCGGCGCCCCAAAGCGCGTCACCTCCGTTGTCCTCGATCCTGAGCGATCGGCGACGCTGCGCGAAGAACTTCTGGCAGAGCTTGGAAGCCTCACGTCGGCTGATGTCGCTGCAAGTTGGGCCGGCAAGGTGCTCGCCGCCAAGAACAGCCTCACGGCGGCCGATGCCAAGCTCGTCGAGGCTGCATTCGAGCAACGATTTCCCGCGCAGTCACAGCCGGACGTATCCGAAATCGAAACCAAGATCGAAACCGAAAACGAAACCGAGCAGCTCTCCGAACGCAATCGTGTTGCCCCCCAATCGGTCAGCCCGCAAGGCGTGCGCACGCACGCGGACGTCGACGATGCCCCTACCGGCATCGACAAGAGCGTACTGACGGTTGCCGCGCCGCGCCGCTACCGCAACAAGGGACACCTTCGCTACGTCGCCCAACAGCCATGTCTCGTCTGCGGCCGCAAGCCCTCGGATCCCCATCACCTTCGATTCATGCAGCCGCGCGCGCTCGGCCGCAAGGCGAGCGACGAATTCACGGTGCCGCTCTGTCGCGGACATCACCGTGCGGTTCATCGCGCTGGCGATGAGGCGGCGTGGTGGAAGGTGGCGGCCATCGACCCGATCAAGGTTGCTCGCAAGCTTTGGCGACACACCTGGCTGAGCGAGCGTCGGGCGACCCATCTGCCTCGTAGCTCCAAACCGAATGGTGGAGAGAACAAACCACCGGCCTGAAGGTGGCCATTATGCTCGCCAATTTGGCCGCCAGCGCCGGGCTGTTTCACACGGCCAGCGGTACTGCCTATGCCGACCTTTTCGTTGATGGGCATAGAGAAACCTGGTCCATTCGCAGCCTACGCTTTCGGGCATGGTTGAGACGGCGGTATTATGAGGAGATGGGCGGCGCCCCGAGTGCCGAGGCGCTGAACTCGGCACTGAATGTGATCGAGGCGCGGGCGCAGTTTGACAGCCCCGAGCGGGCCGTCCAGGTTCGCGTCGCGGAACACCAAGGTCATATCTATCTCGATCTCGCCGACCAGCGCTGGCAGGCCGTTGAAATTGGACCCGATGGGTGGCGGGTCATCAGCTGTCCGCCGGTGCGCTTCCGCCGGCCGGCCGGCATGCTGCCGCTTCCTGTACCGGAGAAAGGCGGGGCGATCACAGCTCTCGAGGCTCTTGCATCGTTCCTCAATCTTGCGGGTCGTAACGACTTCGTGCTGGTCGTGGCGTGGTTGTTGGCAGCGCTGCGATATGGTGGTCCCTATCCGCTGTTGGGAGTATCGGGCGAGCAAGGGTCGGCGAAAACCATCCTCTCAAAAATCGTGAGGTCGCTGGTCGATCCCAACATAGCCCCGGTCAGGTCAGGGCACTTCCGCGCGAAGACCGCGAGTTGTTCATCACCGCTAATAATGGGCACGTGCTGGCATTTGACAATCTCTCGGGCCTGCCGTCGTGGATTTCTGATACGTTTTGCCGATTGGCGAGCGGCGGCGGCTTCGCGGTGCGCCAGCTCTATTCCGACCAGGACGAGGTGCTGTTCGAGGCCGCTCGCCCAATCATTCTCAACGGCATCGAGGACGTCATCACTCGACCCGATCTGACCGACCGCGCCATCCTTCTGACGCTCGCCCCCATCACGGACGCGCGCCGGCGGCCGGAGAAAGAATTTTGGCTCAAGTTTGAGATCGAGCGGCCGCGCATTCTCGGTGCTCTGCTCGATGCCGCGGCCAACGGCTTGCGGGCGCTGCCATGCGTTCGCCTCCAACGGCTGCCGCGCATGGCTGACTTCGCCCACTGGGCGGCGGCCTGCGAAACGGCGTTCTGGCCGTCGGGCACCTTCGAGGACGCCTATTGGAAAAACCGCCGGGCAGCAATCGAGAATGTGATCGATGCGGATCCGGTGGCCGCCTGCGTGCGCGAGATTATGGCGGAGCGCAGGCATTGGGCGGGGAGCGCGTCAGATCTTCTGCGCGCGGGTGTCGATGCCCGAAGCGGTGACGTGCTTTGGAGGAGCGCGGGTTGGCCGAAGACGCCGCGGGCGCTCGCCGGCCGGCTGCGCCGGGCGCAGACGTTCCTTCGGACGCTGGGCATCGAGGTTGTCTTTAGCCGCGAAGGCCGAGCGGGGACGCGGATGATCAGGATGAGCGCGGCACCTGAAAACCCACCGCGCAAAACCGTCCGTGCCGTCAGCACCGTCCGCGACAATGGGCCTCGACCGGGGTCAAGACATCCCCGCCGGGGCCAGAGAGTGCGCGTCAACCGCGCAAACGATGCTGACGGTGCTGACGCAAAAGCCGCCCTTCATTCGGCGGCGCAGAAGACAAGTCGATACAGAATCGGTACTCCAGGTTGGTTCGATGGTGCTTGACGAGTGTAAAATGGTACTTTACAGTTACAATGATGATTGAGGGGCAATGATCGAGAGTTTCAGGCACAAAGGGCTGCGACAATTTTTCGAGGACGATGACGGGAGCAAGCTGCCCGCCGACATGTTGCGGCGGATTCGCCAAATTCTGACCTCGCTCGAAGCAGCCGAAACAATCGAGGGCATGAACCAGCCCTTGTTTAAGCTCCACCCCCTTAAGGGCAACCTCAGAGGCTTTTGGGCTGTGACGGTACGCGCCAACTGGCGAATTATTTTTCGGTTTGAGAACGGGAAGGCTTCCGACGTTGATTTTGTTGATTACCACTAACATGAGGTGAATAGCATGCCGATGAAGAATCCCGCCCATCCCGGAGAACTCATCCGGGACAACATCGACGAACTGGGCTTGTCCGTCAGCGAAGCAGCCAAGGGTCTCGGCGTCACGCGCCAGCAGCTCCACAACATCATTGCCGGGCGCAGCGCCATCATGCCGGAAATGGCTGTGCGGCTTGAGAAGGCGATCGGCAGCACTGCCGACACCTGGCTGCGCATGCAGATGAACTACGACCTCGCCCAAATCCGCAAGCGTGCCACTTCGATCAAGGTGAAGCGTCTTGAGCCGAAGGTGGCGTGACGCACCTCAAGGATCTGATTGCGGAAAAGAAAGGGCGGCAATGACGACGCCTATTGGAAGAACCGCAAGGTGGCGTCGCGCGTGTGATCGACTCCGATCCGGTGGCCGCCTGCGTGCGCGAGATCATGGCCGAGCGGACCATGTGGTTGGGAGCGCGTCAGACCTTCTGCGCGCGGGTGCGGATGCGGCAGGATATGGCGCGTCGAAGGGGAGCTCAGCTTGGCCAAAAAATCTCCGGGCGCTCGCCGGCCGGCTGCGGCCGGCGCAGGCGTTCCTGCGCACGCTGGGCATCGAGATTGAATTCGGTCGTGAGGGCCGAGCCGGGACGCGAATGATCAGGATGTTCGCCGCGCCGGAAAACCCACCCCCCGGTCACACCGTCGGCACCGTCTGCGACGACGAGCCTCGAATTTGGTCAGGACAACCTCCGCCGGGACCAGGGCGTGTTCGTCAAGCGCGCAGGCGATGCTGACGGTGCTGACGCAAAAAGCCCGATGTATTGGCCTCGGCCCGGGCGTCGTTTGCGAAAAAGTCCGACCCCAGCGCGGCATCGCGTAGTCCCAGCCGATCTCATCGGCTGGCGCGCGCGGAACAGATCGCCAGACATCATCTCGTGCTTCTTCGGCCGCACCGCTCTCCAGGATGCAGCCAGAGAATCTTGGCTCGCCAGCGACTCCTAAAATAAATTGCAAGACTTCGCGTCTGGAATCCTCGAAATCCCCGTTGGCCGAACACCCGCTTGCTTAAGATTAGATAAATTTCAAGGAGGACGAGCAACCGTGCCTGCTCTGCGCCCGCAAGCCCTCGGATCCTCACCACCTCAGGTTCATGCAGCCACGCGCCCTCGGCCGGAAGGCAAGCGACGAATTCACCGGCCGCTCTGTCGAATTCACCACCGGGCGCTTCATCGCGCCGGCGACGAGCGGGCTTGGTGGAAGCAAGCCGGCATCGATCCGGTCAAGGTCGCCCGCAAGCTTTGGAGACGCACACGCCTGAACCTAAGTGAGCGTCCGGATCGCCCCGATACAAGGGTGCAGGGGACTGATCCTGAACGGACCTTGAAACCAAATACTGCGTCGAATCCGTCTGTGTAGCGACGACCGCGCAGAACTACGGCTCCTTCGTCGCGCTTGCATGCGCCTTCATCTTGATCGAATCCGTCCACAAGGCCTAAAACATTCGGTCGTGAACAAGACCGGATAAATTGATCGCCGGTGGTAAGGGTCCTGTGTCACGAGTACCGTTCGAGTGTAACGGTGCGTAACTGTACGAGAGATGAAGGAAGGTCCTTCGGGGTCGGCAATCAGGTGTTGATCCAAGCCACCGCAAGCTGCTGTCGTCAAAAGCGATGGTGGTGAACGTTGCGGAAAAGTCGGGACATGATCCCGGCAGGCAAGGTTGAGAGAGGCGAGCGCAAGCGAACCGCCGATGAAGTGTCGAAAGCGGATTAGACGATGCCAAAAGGCACGCGGCACGGGTGATCGAAGCGAGATCGCTCATGACATTGCCGACGTCTGCGACGCAAAGCTCGCGCAGTGTCCGCCTGATCGTTCGAGCGGTCGATGGGGTATGCGCCCGATTGAGCTAGCGGACGCTGAGCCAAACGTTCTTCTGCTGCGTCACTTCTCGCATCACGGAGAAGCCCATTTCGCGGCCGTAGCCGCTTGCCTTGTAGCCGCCATAGGCCGCCATGGAGCTGACCGCGCCCCAGGTGTTGACCCAGACATTGCCGGCTTCGAATGCCTGCACCGCCCGCATCGCGCGGCCGATGTCGCGGGTGATCACCGAGGCAGCGAGGCCATACGGGCTGTCGTTCGCGAGCGCCAGCGCCTCGGCCTCCTCCTTGAAGGTGAGCACCGAGAGCACTGGGCCGAAAATCTCCTCACGCGCGATCTTCATCGAATTCTGCACTTGGTCGAAGATCGTCGGACCGACGAAGAATCCGCTCTTGAGGTCTTCCTGCTCGGGCGTGCTGTGAACCAGCTTGGCGTCGCTCTTGCCTGAGTCGATGTAGCCCAGAACGGTTTTTTTCTGCTTGGCGGAGACCAACGGGCCCATGGTCGTATTCGGATCCATCTGATAACCGAGCCGGACCTTTTTCGCGCCTTCGATGACCTTCTCCAGCACCTTGTCGTGGATCTTCTCATGCAGGAACAGGCGTGAACCGGCGGTGCACACCTGGCCCTGGTTGGTGAAGATCGCCATCGCGGCGATCTGCGCCGCCTGGTCGATCGGCGCGTCCTCGTAGACAATGACGGCCGTCTTGCCACCGAGCTCGAGCCCGACCGGCTTGAGGGTGCTCGCCGCCTGGGCGGCGATGCGCCTGCCGGTCGCCGTGCTGCCGGTGAACATGATCTTGGCCACCATGTGGTGGTCAACCAGCGCGGCGCCGGCGACGGAGCCCAAGCCCGGCACGATGTTGACGACGCCGGGCGGGATGCCCGCTTCGGCGATCAGCTTGCCGAGATACATGACCGACAGGCAGGCCTGTTCGGCCGGCTTGAGCACCACGGTGTTGCCCGCGGCGATCGCCGGCGCGATCTTCCAGATCGCCTGCAACAGCGGGTAGTTCCAAGGAATGATACCGCCGATGACCCCAAGCGGCTCAATCAGGGTCATGTTCACGTAGGGGCCCGGCACGGGAATCGTGCTACCCTCGATCTTCGTGGCCATGCCGGCGAAGTATTCCAATGCGTCGATCGCGGTGACCGCATCGATTGCCTTGGAATCGCGGATCGGCTTGCCGGCGTTGATGGACTCCAGTTCAGCCAGTTTCGGTCCGTTGGCTTCCACCAGTTGCGCGAGCTTCATCAGGAGCTTCGCGCGCGCCGCACCGGTCCGCCGCTTCCAGGTCGGGAAGGCCGCGAGCGCCGCCCGCACGGCGGCATCGATATCTTCCTCGTCGCACTCGGCGAGGTGGCCGACGATCTCGCCATTGCCCGGATTGTAGGTCGGGAACGTCTTGCCGCTCGCCGCGGGACGGAACTCGCCGTTGATGAACGCGCCCCAGGTCTCGGCTTCGAATTTGATGCTTGGTTGAGTCTTGACGGCTTCGTTCATGCGCTCACCCTTTCCTCGGTTCTCTAGTGACGCAGCACGCCGGTCTTGTCGACCTCGGTGCGCAGCGCATCCAGTTCCTCCCGGCTCGGTGGTGGAACCGTTTCGATCTTCTTCGCGGTCTTCACCTCGAAACCGGTGTTGGCCTTCACATCGTCCACCGTGACGCCGGGGAACAGCATCGCGAGCCGCGCCTCGAGCGTGTCCGGATCGAAGTCAAAGATGCATTTCGGCGTCACGATCCACTTCGGCCCGCCGCCATAATACTCGTTCTCACGGCAGATTTTTTTGCCGGGATGCGAGATGAAATCGACCTTCTCGACCAGGCGCCGCTTGTCGTGCGCAGTGAGGAAGACATAGGTGTCCCGCACGCCGATGGCGATGTCGTTGATGCCGATGGTGCCGGGGCCGCGGAACGTGAACTTGCCGGGCTTGCCCATGCCGATCATGTTGGTGTTGCCCCACTTGTCGGCCTGGATGCCGCCGACGAAGAACTTGTCGGCGAACCAGAAGTGGTTCACATCGCGCAGGTCGCTGCCTTCCTTGTAGTACTTCGCGCCGCCAGGCGCGCCGTAGAATAGGAAGGTGTCGGCATGGTCGTGAACCGACTCGGCATAACGGAGGAGCTCGTAGCCGGTGGAGGTTTTCGGCAATTCGCTCACCTCGACGTCGCCGACGTTGCAGAGCGTGACGCCGCCGCCGAGCTGCAGCTTCAGGTTCGGGGCGTGCGTTTTCTGCGCCAGCATGCAGGCCGCGAAGAAAATCTCGGTGTGCGCGCCCGACGTGATCTTGTCGGTGTCCTTGATCTCGCGCGAGAACACCACCGCCATCAGCTCTTTCCAGGAATAGTCGCTCATAACGTGAAGCCTCTTGTTTGTTTGCGTGCCGTGGACGGTGTCCGGTTCACCAGCTCACGATCGGATGAGTGTAAAGGCCGAGGAGCTTCCTGATACCCACCGTTTCGAGATAGGCATAGTGGTCCTTCGGGGCGTGCACGTGGCGCTTAAGGTAATCGTCCCAGGCGGCGGTGTCGCCCTTGCGGTTGGCCTCGCTGCACTTCACGTAGTCCTGGATGAACTCCACGTCCTCCTTGTAGAAACCGTGCGCGGCGTAGGGATGGCCGCCATACGGCGCCTCCACCACGCAGTCGGCGTAGGCGATCGTGGTCATGAACGGGTTCTTGCGGATCACCGAGTTCGGCACGATGCGCTCGGCCTGGGTCATGATGCGGTCGGCGGCGCGCGCCAGCCAGCGGTCGCCGAAGCGCAGGCCGAGATGCTGGCCGTTGCCATAGACGTCCGACCAGCCCACATGGATCAGCGCCCAGTCCACCCGGATCGGCGGCACGGCGATGATCTTCTTGGTCTTGCCGATCGGGTCCATGAACTCGACCAGGTCGGGATTGAGCTCGGGAATGCTGGTGCCGACGCCGCCGCGCCAGGCGAAGAACTCTTGGCCGGAGGCTGCGGCGAACAGGCCGGCGTAGAGGATGTACTCGCTGCACTCCCACATCTCGATCTGTCCGGACTCGGCGTACTTGCGGAGGTTGTGACCGATCGGGCAATACATCTCTTGGCCGACATAGGGCGCGATGAGCTTCTTCACGCAGCCGGTGCCGATCATCAGATCGATCTCGAGCCCGGCTGTGGCGGAGGCGACCACCGTCAGGTTTTTCGTCCCGTTGCGGATTATTTCGCGCACGACCGCCATCGGATGGTTTTCGGCGCCGAAGCCGCCGACTGCGATAGTCATCCCGTCCTTGATCTTGGTCGCGGCGTCTTTGATCGTTGCGACGACTTCCTTGCGTTTCTTGCTCACTTCCTACCTCGTGTTGCCTATAGAATCGTTTCCGGAACGCGCGCGGCGCGCGCCGCGGCTCAGGATTTCAGAATTGTCGCTCCGTACACCGCCGAGTCCTGACCCAGCAGCAGTCCCCCCTGATTTTGCGCGAGCGTGACCTTGGGCCGGGGCTCAATCTGCCGCGCGCCGGCTTCGCCGCGCATCTGCCAGACCAACTCGCAGATCTGCAAAAGGCCGGTCGCGCCGACCGGGTGGCCGCGCGAGCAAAGTCCGCCGCTCGGATTGACCGGGAGGCGCCCGTCCAAGGTGGTGATGCGATCGTCGATCAGCTTGGGCCCATCGCCCGGCGCGCAGAGCCCGAGCCGCTCGTAGAGCATCAGCTCGGCCGGCGCCATGGCGTCGTGCAGTTCGATGGCGTCGAGATCGTTGGGTCCGATGCCCGCCTTCTCGTAGGCGGCGAACGCACTGGTTGTCGCCGAATCTGGCCGCCCGTCGTCCGGCAGGCGGTACACGCCCGATTGCAAGACGCAACTCGCGATCCGCACCTTGGACTTGCTACCGAGGCGCGCGGCCAGATCCATCGAGCAGACCACAGCTGCCGCAGCGCCGTCGGAAATCGACGAGCACATCAGGAGCGTGAGCGGATCGACGACGATGCGGGACTGGACGATCTCCTCGATGGTCAGCTTCCGCCGATGCTGCGCCAGGGGATTGAGCGAGCCGTTGTAGGAGTTCTTCACTGCCGGCTTGGCGAAATCCGCCCTCGTCCAGCCGTATTCCTGCATGCGGGCCTTGAGATTGATCTTCGGGTGGATGGCGTAGCTGGTCGTGAATTGCAGCCCCATGTCGGCCAAATCGAGCTCGGAAACCGCGCTCAGCGCACCGATCGTGCGGGCAGAATCGCCGACATTCATCTTCTCCACCCCGACCGCGAGCGCGACGTCGGCAGCCCCGGAGGCGACTTCGAGCCAGGCCCCGCGCAGCGCCGTCATCGCGCTGGCGCAGGCGTTCTCGACGTTGACGATTGGGATGCCTGTGATGCCAGAGTGCTGCAGCACCACCTGCCCGCGCACGCCTTCTTGGCCGGTGAGAAGGCCACCGAGCGAGTTGCCGACATAGGCGACATTGATCTCGACCGGCGTTACGCCGGCATCGTTGAGCGCATCCCAGATCGCCGGGTAGGCCAGTTCCTTGAGCGACTTGTCCAGGAAACGTCCGGTCGGATGGGCGCCGACTCCGATGATCGCGACCTCGCGCATCAGGCCGGGCTCCCATTGCCGCGATCCGCCGGGATGTATTTGTAGGTCAGCTGGTCCTTTCGCTCCGGCGTATCGGCAACCTGCTCGACGATCAGCCGCATTTCCATGCCGTCCTCGAGTACGCCGACTTCGACCGGGCACTCGGCGCCCACGAGGGAGAAGATGCGCGGCCCCTCCGCCAAATCCACAAAGATCTGAAAGTACGGCGCGACAAAGCCGTTCGGCGCGACGTGCGCGATCGTGTGGCTGTAGAGCTTGCCGGTGCGGCCCAGCTCGACCTCCTCCATCGTCGCGTTGCGGTGACAGTCCGGACAGACCGGCATTTTCGGGAACACCACATTGCCGCATTCCCGGCAGCGGCTGCCGAGCAGGCACGGCGTCTGCCCCCGCTCGGTCGGAATTCGAAGATTGGCTGGGTTGAGAACCTTCACGCGCACACCGCCGTTCAAGCCGGCATCAGACGCCGAGATGTCTCTTGAGCGAGCGAAAACCCGCGCCGAAGACGCGAGTCATGAACTGCTCGCCCTCCTCCTCCTTACCCGGCGCAGTTTCGAACTGCGAGGACCATTCACCGAGCGTTCCATAAGTATCGGTGATCGGACGGAGATGCATCGTGGTTACGATCTTGCTCACCGGCAGCGGCCCCTCGAGAACCGAGTAGGTGATCCGGTAGTCCGCCGGCGAAAAGGCCTCGAGCCGCTCGCGCAACTTGTCCTTGCTGCCTGCCATCGACAGCCGGCGCACAGCCCCCACCGCGGTGGGCGGCTTGTTATCCTCGATCACGCTGTCGCTCATTCCCGCCATCCAGGCCGGCAGCCCGTTGAAGTCGCTGACAACACGCCAAACCCGCTCGATCGGGGCGTTGATGACCGTGCTCACAAGAACCTTCGGCATTGCGGACCCTTGGATTGTGGACAGACGGATGCGCGGGAATGCAGCTGGAACGGGCCTTGCTTCGATCCCGACCGCGACAAGTGAGCCGATGAATTGCAGTCCTCAAATGGTATAACGCTGTTCTAGTATGTCAAGCACCGCGGGCAAGGCAGAAGCGCGGCGTACGCGGGTTGACCCGATCTTATGATCAGTCAAGATCGCGATTGAATTCATCGAAGAAGAGCGGACCAAATGAGCGAACGGCCTTCATCGTCAAGTGAACCGAGCTGGAAAGAGCGCATGGCGGTCGCGCTCGCGCGCGACATCGTCGACGGCGAGCGCATTATCTCCGGCGCACACACCGAAATTTCGTTCGCAGCCGCAATGCTCGCCCAGAAAATGCACACGCCAAATATCAAGTTGCAGCTCGGCGGCACGTGCTTCCTCGTCAACGTCACCGATCTTCCCGTCCGGTTGCCGAAGACGTCGACCGATTATCGAATGCTGCGCTGGGCGGAGATCGCCTACGACCACATGGAGACGTTCATGTATTTCGGCGCACCGGGCGGGCGCGCCTACTACAAGGGCGGACGGCCCGAGACCAACAAGTACTTCGTCGGAGACAAATTCTTTGCCGGCGGTATCCAGGTTGACGGCGACGGAAATGCCAACATGATCGGCCTGAAGGGCGAGGGCGGTCGCCGGTTCAGCTTCCGCGGGCCGGGCTCGATCGGCATCACGGACATCGTGACGGTAGCGACGCCCTACATCTTTGTGACCCACCATGATCGCCGCACGCTGGTGCCGAAGGTCGATTATATCTCAATGCACGGTCCGAACGGCTGGCGGCGCAACAAGTTTCCCGGCCACGGCCCGAAATGGATCATCACGCCGCGCGCGATCTTTACGTTTGACAAGAACGGTCGCGCCCAGCTCTCGGGTACATTCGTCGGCACGACCGCGGATTGGGTGAAGGAGAACACCGGGTTCGCATTTGCGCTCGATCCTGAGTTGTCCGAGGTTGCTGATCCGACGGCGGAAGAGCTGTCAGTCCTTCGGCATGAGATCGATCCCGCGGGCGTTCTGCGGCATTGATCTGTCGCAGACCCAGCGCAGAAACAGGGGATTCCGTACGATGAGCGTGAGCGTCCATGTGGCAGGCGTCGGCTCGACCAGCTTCGGCTCTCATCCGAACCGGACGCTGCAGAGCCTTGCCGTGGAAGCGGCGCGCGCGGCACTGGCGGACTCCAACATCCCGATGGACAGGATTGGCTGCGTGTTCGTCGGCAATTTCGTCGGTGGTATCATGACCGGGCAGGAGCTGCTCGGCCCGATCGTTGCCGCCGATCTTGGGCTTGCGAACGTCGCGGCCGTCAAGGTCGAAGCCGCCTGCGCGTCGAGCAGCGCGGCGGTCCGCATCGGGCACGATCTTGTCCGTGCGGATGCCGAGGAGGCCGTCCTGGTCGTCGGCGTGGAGCGGCTGACTGGTGCGCCGCGCGAGGCGCTCACGACGGCAATGACTGCGGCCATCGATCTCGGCAGCGAAGGACATGCTGGGCTGACGTTTCCCGGCTTCTGGGGACTGGTCATGGCGCGCCACATGCACCTCTATGGCACGACCCGCGAGCAGGTCGCCGCCGTCGCCGTAAAGAATCGGCGATTCGGCGCCAACAATCCGCTTGCCCAGTTCCAGAAACCGATTTCGCTGGAAGAGGTCATTGCCTCGCCTCCCGTTGCCGATCCGATTCGCCGCTTCGACTGCTGTCCGGCGACCGACGGCGCCGCGGCGGTCGTGCTGACGAGCGAAGCGCTGGCGCGGCGGTTCGTTTCGCCGTCGGTTCGCGTCGCCGCGTCCGTGCTGGTGAACGGGCCGGTGCGGGTCACCGACTATCGCGAGATCACTTCGCATGACGGGACGGTGAATGCCGCGCGCCGCGCCTACCAAGCGGCCGGCGTCGGCCCTCAGGACATCGATGTCGCCGAGCTGCACGATTGTTTTTCGATCGCCGAGATCGTCGACAGCGAGGATCTCGGCTTCTTCGCCGCCGGGGAGGGCGGCCCCAACATTTTGCGCGAGGCGACCAAGCGAAACAGCAAGGTCGTGATCAATCCGAGCGGCGGGCTTCTTTCCAAGGGCCACCCGACCGGCGCGACCGGTTGCGGGCAAATCTATGAGGTGGTTATGCAGCTGCGCGGCCAGCATCCAAACCAGGTGCCGCAGGCCCGCTGGGGCCTGACCCACAATGGCGGCGGCACGGCCGCCGCGGTGACCGTACACATTCTGCAATCGCCATGATGACGGGCAACAAATCGCTGCGCGGCACGGTGCAGAGCCATACGATCATCCGCGTGCCGGGAAAGTCACACGCGGCCGACGCGCCGTTTGTCCTGCTGCTGGTCGAGCTTGACGATGGCGAGCGACTGCTCGGCCACTTTCGCGGCAGCACGCCGCCCGCCATCGGCGCGCGCGTCGCGGGCGGTGGAGCCGATAACGAAACGCCGACATTCAGTATCGCCGGGGAGAAATCATGAATCTGAAACCGATCACGCGCGCCAATCGCCCCGCACGCAAGGAAGTGCTCTTGGGCGAGGAAGATGCAGCCGCGCTCATCAAAGACGGCGACGTCGTCATCGTCGGCGGCTTCGGCACGGTGAATCATCCGATGCCGATCATCCGCGCGCTGGTCCGCCGGAAGGTGAAGAACCTCACCGTGATCGGCGCGGCGACCGCCGGCCTCGAGATCGATCTCCTGATTGGCGCGGGGTGCGTGAAGAAGGTCATCGCGCCCTATATCGGCGCGGAATTGCACGCACCGATCGGGCATTGCTACCGCCACGCGGCGGAGAACGATGAGATCGAAGTGTACGAGACAACAGAATACCTATTGTATTCGCAGCTCGACGCGGCGGCGCGTGGGCTCGGTTTTCTGCCGTGGCGCGGCGGCGTCGGAACCTCAATCCCCGTTCTCAACCCGGACTACGTTCCGTTCACCGATCCGATTCACGGCGAGCCCTACCTAGCGGTTCCAGCGCTGCACGCGGACTGGGCTGTGATTCACGTCGGACAGGCGGACGTGTATGGCAACGGTCAGCACGGCGGGGCGCGTTTCGGCGACCGCTTGCTCTCGCGGGCGGCCGAGCGCGTGATGCTTACCGCCGAGCGCATCGTACCGAATAGCGAGATCCGAAAAAATCCCTGGGCGACATCGGTCGCGTATGCCGACGTTGTGGTCGAGGCGCCGTACGGCGCGCATCCCTTTGCGAGCCATGGATTCTACGTTGAGGACGAGGAGGGCATTCAGGAATACGTGAATGCGTCGATCGCATACCGCAAGCGCGATATGGAAACCTGGCGCAGGTACATCGATTGCTGGATTACCGACTTGCCTACGCACAAGGACTATCTTGCGAAGCTCACTGGGGATCGCCTGACCAGGCTTGAAAATGAGGTGCACGCGTAGGAGCGAAGCGATGCAGGCGATTTGACGCGGAAGCAACCGGTGGGAGGGCTTGCCCCCGTGCGCCTGCTATGTTTTCCTAGAACAGCGTTATACTAAAAGCCGCATCAAGCGGCTGGACGGCAAGTTGCGGGAGGAGTTGGTGCAGCCGAGCGAAACGCTTGTGCCGAAGTCCCATCAGGACCGGACCTGGCGGCTCTACGGCAAGAGCGTCCCCGAACTGTTCCTGGAGCGCGTGGCGGAACGGCCCGACGCCGTCGCTTTCCGCTACAAGGATCTCGGTATCTATCAGGAAGTGACGTGGCGGAAATATCGCGACGAGGTTGAAGCGTTTGCGCTTGGCCTGATCGCGCTGGGCGTCGAGCCGGGCGACCGCATCGCGATCATGGGTGATCCGTGCTTCGAGTATTTCATCGCCGATATGGCCGGCCTCTCGGTCGGCGCGATCACCTACGGTATCTACACGACCTGCTCGGCCGGAGAGGTCCGGCATCAGCTCGAGAACGCAGGCGCGCGGATCTTCATCGCCGAGAACCAAGAATACGTCGACAAGGTTCTGGACATCGAAGGGCTTGCGACCGATCTGCGGCGAATCATCGTTGCCGATATGCGAGCGATGTTCCTCTACCGCGATGATCGCATCCACAGCTTTACGTCGGTGCAGGAGCTGGGCCGGAAAACCGCCGCCGAGCGGCCCGGTCTGTTCGACCAACGCGCAAAGACCGTCAAGCCGGATAGCGTCGCCGTCTTCGTCTACACGTCCGGCACAACCGGCGCGCCGAAGGCCGCCATGATCACACATCGCGATCTCATGGTCGGGATGGTGAACACCTATCTCCAGGGTTTCCCCGAGCTCGATCGCGGCGAACATCGCCTCGTGACGCATCTGCCGCTTGCGCATCTCGTCGAGCGGTCGATGAGCCTCTGTCTGATGATGATCGCCGATGTCGTTCCGCATATCGGCGAAGAGCCGGATAATCTTCGCGAGACCTTGTCAGAGGTGGAACCGACATTCTTTCATGCCGTCCCGCGCGTCTGGGAGAAGATCGCCTCGCAGATTCTCGTGAACATCGACCGCAGCACCACCGTCAAACGACTTGCCTATCGCGCGGCGATGTCGATCGGGCGGCGGCATGCGAAGTGCCTATGGGAGGGGCGGCGTTCGCCGTCATGGCTCGCTGCGAGCTATCTCGTCGCTCGCATGCTGGTGTTCAAGCCGATGTTCATGAAGGTTGGCCTTCACCGCCTCTCCGCCGCACTCACGGCCGGCGCGCCCATTCCACCGCAGATCCAGGCGATCTGGCAGATCTGGGGCGTCAATCTGCGGAACCTTTACGGGATCACCGAGCACACGCTGGTGCTCTGCCAGAACCGCTCCTTCCAGGAGCCGGGTGACGCCGGTTTGCCGCTCTATCCGAAGGAAGTGAAGCTCGGCGCGGACGGAGAGATTCTGGTGCGTGGTCCCGGGATGTTCGCCGGCTACTGGAAGAACGAGGCGGCAACTAAAGACGTGGTCCGCGACGGCTGGTTCCATACCGGGGACGTGGCCGAGCGGATGCCCAACGGCCACTTCCGTATCGTCGACCGCAAGAAGGACATCATGGTCACGGCCGGCGGGAAGAATATCGCGCCAAGCGAGATCGAAAACCTGCTCAAGTCGAGTTCCTACATCAGCGAAGCCGTCCTGTTCGCGGACGGGCGGAAATTCCCGAGCGCGCTTATCGAGATCGACTTCGACACGGTCGCCGACTGGGCGCGGCAGCATGGCGTCATCTACACGAGCTTTACCTCGCTCGCGCAGCACGCCCGCGTCATCGAGCTTATCGGGCGCGAGATCGAGCACGCCAACGATCAGCTCGCCCAGGTCGAGCAGGTCAAGCGTTTCCGTATCATCCCGAAGGAGCTTGACCCCGAACAGGGCGACACGACGCCAACCCGCAAGGTCAAGCGGCGCCACATGTACACGCTGTTCCAGGAACTGGTCGAAGATATGTACCGGGACGACAGAGAGCCCCGGATTGATACGCAAACGCCGAAAAGCGGTCAGCGCAAACTCGCGTTCAGCTGACCATCAAGGGAGGAAGCAAATGCCACAGAGATTGCGCTCAGCTCTATGCGGCGCGATGTTGCTGACGGCCGCATCGTCCGGATCGGCCCTTTCGCAGAACGCCTACGTCATCGGATACATCACCGACCTGTCGGGTCCGCTCGCGGATTCATACACGCCGACATGGGAGGGCTTCGACCTCTTCATAAAGGCGCTCAACGACCGCGGCGGCATCGGCGGCAAGAAAGTCGAAGTCGTCATCGACGACGATAGCCTCAAGGCAGATCGCGCGGTCGCACACGCCAAGAAGCAGGCCGAGCGCGACCAGGTGATCGGCATATTCGGGCTCAGCCTTTCGAGCACGCAGGGCCCGGTCTACGCCGAGATGCGAAAAGCTGGCGTTCCGGTCGTCACCGCCTTCAGCGGGATCCTGGACGCGCTGCCGCCCGCCAAGCCGTTTTCCTACAGCACGGGCGTTGTATTCGAGGTGGCCGGCGAAGCGATCGGTGAGCTGATGAAGAACGTCAAGCCGAACGGCAAGGTCGTCGGCATGACCATCGACAGCGTCGGCGGCCGCGCCGCGCTCAACCACAACAAGCGCACCGTGGAGAAAATGGGCTACACCTGGGAAGAGGTGATCTTTCCCGTGACCACGACCGACTTCACGCCGTTCGCACAGGCTGCTGTCGAAAAGAGGCCCGACGTTGTGGTCGGTCATTACGGATCCGGCCAGAATCTGGGCGTCATACCGGCGCTGCGTCGTTCCGGCTACACCGGGCCGTATGTGGTGGCGTCCTACGGCGTGAACGAAGACACGATCCGGCAAGCCGCCCAGCGCGCGGGTACCGGCGACAACATCTTCTACGTCACTCGCTACAGCTCGGCGTTCGACAGCAATCCAGCGGTTGCCGAGGTTGCGGCGGCGCAGAAGAAGTACGGGACGTCCAAGCCGTTCTCGAGCATGCATGTGACCGGCTGGGCGCTTGGCAAGTTCACCGAGGCTGCGCTCAAGGCCTGTGGCTGGCCCTGCAGCCGTGAAAAGCTTGATCAGACCATCAAGACCCTGAAGGTAGATATCGCGGGATTGTCCGGAGGCCCGATCGAGATGTCGGCCGGCGACGGATACGGCCCGAGCTATTGGCGGCTTTATGCCTGGAATGAAAAGGACAAGCGGATGGAGCCGAAGAGTGATTGGCTGAAAAAAGCCAAGCTGAACTTCCCCTTGCAGTGATCTCGAAGCGGAGGGGTGCGCGCCCCTCCGCCATATCTCCGAAAGACGGGGACCATGGAATTCGCTGCAACGGTCATAATCCTCACCTGCACTTATGCCCTGCTCGCAGCGGGAATTGTCATCCTCTACAAGGCCG
>Ga0137375_10003354_pt1 | contig 19062 bp, 18 predicted proteins | sample SagtaG_24_FD_104936 | JGI IMG/M metagenome (GOLD analysis project Ga0137375, IMG submission 104936) | Vadose zone soil microbial communities from Sagehorn Ranch, Mendocino, California, USA - Sage1_R_113_16 metaG | ecosystem: Environmental > Terrestrial > Soil > Vadose zone | place: USA...
GAAACCCCTCCCCCAACCCCCTCCCCGCAACGGAGAGGGGGAGGAAAACCTGTCTGGCTCCCCCTCTCCGTTGCGGGGAGGGGGTTGGGGGAGGGGTTTCGCATAGCCCCCAACAACCCACCACGGAACCGACTCGATGGCCTCCCCGATCAACTTCGACCCGAGTTCCCTCGCCAAGTACGGTCGCCTGACGATGGTGGCGCGCACCGTCGTCGAGGGTTTCCTCACTGGCGTTCACAAAAGCCCGTATAAGGGCTTCAGCGTCGAGTTCGCCGAGCACCGCCAGTATTACCCCGGCGATGAGATCCGCCACATCGACTGGCGCGCTTACGGCAAAACGGATCGCTATTATATCAAGGAGTACGAGGAAGAGACGAACCTCAAGGCGCATCTCCTCGTGGACGCGAGCGGCAGCATGGCCTACCACGGGCAGGGGCCGAGCAAGTTCGAGTATGCCCAGTACATCGCCGCGTCGCTGGCCTACCTGATGCTGCATCAACTCGACGCGGTCGGCCTGACGCTGCACGATACGAAGGTGCGCGAGATAATTCCGCCGCGCGCCAGCTCCAAGCATCTGCTCCACTTGATTAACACATTGGAGAAGACCAAGCCGGGCGGCGAGACGAGCCTGGCGCCCTTGTGGCACGAACTCGCCGGACAACTCAAGCGCCGCGGCATGGTCATCATCCTTTCGGACTGCTTCGACCAACTCGGCCCACTGCTGAAGGCCCTGCGTCACTTCCGCCACTGCCAGCACGAGGTGTTGCTGTTTCACATCCTCGCGCCGGAGGAGATCGAGTTCCCGTTCAAGAAGTGGACGCAGTTCCGCAACCTGGAAGTTGCAGGACACAAGCTGCTGGTCGATCCACAGAGATTGCGGAGAGAGTATTTGAAGAATTTCCAGACGTTTTGCGATGACCTGCGGCGCCAGGTGGGACAAATGCAGATCGACTATCACCTGATTCGCACGGACCAGCCGATCGAGCAAGCGCTGGGCATCTACCTGACGCGGCGTCAGACCAGGAAATAGCGTTTAGCCGCTTGGAGAACCCCTCCCCCCAACCCCCTCCCCCACAGGGAGAGGGGGAGCAAGCAACATCGCGTCTCTTCTTCTCCCCCCTCTCCGCTGCGGGGAGGGGGTTGGGGGGAGGGGTTCTCCGAACCGCGGCTAAACGAGGAACGACGATCATGAGTTTCGGCCTGGTGAACCTGGCAATGCTGTTCGGGCTGGCGGCGCTCGTCATTCCGCCGCTGATTCACCTGCTCAACCGCCGCCGCTATGACGTCGTTGACTGGGGCGCCATGCAGTTCCTGCAGATCAGCGAAACCACGCGCCGCCGCCTGCTGATCGAGGAAATCTTGCTGATGCTGCTGCGCATGGGCCTGATCGCCCTCATGGTGCTGGCACTCGCCGCGCCGCAGCTGACCAGCCCGTTCCTCGCCAAGGTCAGTGGACGAGCCAACCGTGACGTCGTCCTGATTTTCGACGGCTCGTACAGCATGGGCTACACCGACGGCCAGAACAAAACGCCGCACGAAGCCGCGAAGGAGTGGGCCACCGCGTTCCTGAAGGATCTCATCCCCGGCGATGGCGTCGCGATACTGCACGCCAAGCAACAGGTGGTGCCGATCGTCGGGGAGTTGACGCACGACCTCGAACGGGTACGCGACGCCGTCGCTCGACTGCCGGCGCCGCGCGGCGGTTGCGACTGGCCGCGCGCCGTCGCCGAGGCGGAAAAGCTGCTGACCGCCCGCGGCCAGCGCGGTCAGCGTGAGATCATCGTCCTCAGCGATGGTCAGCGCCAGAGCTGGGCCGACAGCGAGTCGCTGTTTCGGTGGGAGATGCTCGCCGCCAACCGGCGGCGCTCCGATCCCTCCGAGGCCGACACCGACCGCCGACCGCGCGTCTGGGTCGTCAACGTCGCCCCCGATCGCAAGGCCGATCCCCCCAACTACTCGCTGTCGCCGCTGACGTCCACTCGCGCGGTCGCCTGGGCCGGCCAGCGTCTCAAGTTCAAGACAGCTATCAACGTCGCCGGCAAGCAGGAGTACGAGCCGCCCTATCGCATTCGTCTCGAAGTGGACGGCAAGTTCGTCGCCGACCTGCTGGCCCCGCCACGGGCGCCGCTGGCGAAGGTGCAGGTGCCGCTGACCTTCGCCCACCGCTTCGAGACCCCCGGCTCGCATGTGCTCTCCGTCATTCTCGAACCCGACTCACCGCCAGATAAGCGACCCCCAAACTATCAGATGCGGGACACCCTGCCGGGCGACAACCGTCAGGACATCGCCGTCGAGGTGATCGACGCCCTGCCGGTCCTGCTCGTGGACGGCGACACGCGCCTGACGCCGGAGAGCAGCACCTACTTTTTCAACAAAGCGCTGGCTCAGTCGCCCGACCCGAAGAAGCCGCCTGTCGTGCAGACGCAAGTCGTCCCGGTCAAGGACTTCGATCCCACTTTGCTGCGTCAGGATCTTGATCGGACGAAGCCCGGCAGCAAGCCGCGTGTGCTCGTGCTGGCCGACGTGCCGCGCCTCACTTCTGCTCAGCAGCAGGCCGTGGCGCAGTTCCTGGCGGAGGGCGGCGGGGTGCTGGTATTCGTCGGCGAGCGCGTCGAGCCGGAGATCGCGCTCTACAACGACCAGCTCTATCGCGGCGGCACCGGCTGGCTGCCGGCGCGGCTAGACAAGGTGGCGGGCGATCCATCAAAGCCAGAGTTGGCAGCGTCGCCCGACGTGCGCCGTTTCCATCACCCGTCGCTGGAACTCTTCCGCGACGAGCCGAACTGCACGCTTGGCAAAGCTCGCTTCCCGCGCTGGTATGCCGTGTCCAGCGGCGGCAAAGCCCCTGCCACTGCGGGCGCACTGCTCACGACGAACGATCCGCTCCTGATGGAGAAGCCATACCGCGGCGGTCGCGTGTTGTTGTGTACCGTGCCGCTCGACCGCTCCTGGAGCGCGAACCTGCCGAGCGTCTGGGAGTTCCCTGTGCTGGCTCACGAACTGGTCTACTCCCTGGCCGACACACGCTCCGCCGAGCACAATCTGACACCTGGCCAACCGCTTCGCTATCGGCCGCAACCCATCGCGGCGGAGCGCCCTACCCTGCTGATGCTCTCCCCGCCCGAGGGGGAGCCGAAACTCTTTCGATCTCCCCTGGAGCGTGCCGAGAAGCTCCCGGGCGAGATCCTCTGGGGGGAGCCAGGTGGTCTGCCCAGGCGCCTCAAGGTCGAGGCCACGCCGCTGCATCAGGAGAACCTGCGCGAGACGGGCGTTTATCGGGTGCAGCCGGGGTATCACACTGTCGGTGCGGCGGGCGCGGCGCGATTGCATCTGATCGAAGGGGCAACCGAGTATTATGTCGTGCAGCCGGACCGGGGCGAGTCGGACCTGATACCGTTGAGCGAGGAGGACCGCAAGAAGGTCGCGTCGTTCGTGCCGATGCAGTATCAGAACGAGCAGCGGCCGGTGGTCACGGCGATGGTCGCATCGTCGCAGACGCAGGACGTGTGGTGGTGGTTCATGATCGGGGTGATTCTGTTGCTCTGCGGCGAAGTGTGGCTGACGCGACGGATGGTCAAGGGCCGAGCGACCGCCGCATGAATCAGCAGCCTGCGGCGATGAAGTGCTGTCCGGTGTGCGGGCGCCTCCGCGCACTCGGGCGTGACACGCCATCAGCGGCGCGGTAAAATAAAGGAAGACGAATGCGTTTGGGATTGCGTCTCATCTCATGTCACGCGGACACCCTCTCCTACCGCGCAGGCCGTTCGGGGTGCGCTCATTACAGAAGTCATTGTGGCAGAATAGCTTGCGCAGTTCTCGTCATTGAGGTGATAAGGGACTGGCCGATGGTGCATTCCCGGCGGTTGGGGGGCTTGTGTCCACAACCTCACCTTGGTAGGCTCAAATGTTGTGAGTTCTGGAGCGTTGCTGCCGGAGAGGGCGGGATCTATTGACCGGCGTCTTGCTGGGCTGACCTACCCTATCAGGCTAAGCACCAATTAGGCTCCTTGTCTGCTCTCGATAGCGCTGTTACGCGATAGGCTTGGGGGAAACAGTATGAGCCTCAGAATCTTTATCAAGATGCCAGATGTCGCCTCCAAACTCAAAGGACTCCGACCGAAGTTCCCGCGGAAGATCCCTGTGCCCTTGCAGGTCGAGCCACGCAGCGACCGCTTCCCGCTCGTCGGCATGGGGTTCGATTACCTCTTACGGATGGAACTTCAACGCCGAGCACCGCATGCCGTTTCAGATCGATGGACGGCTGAGAGCGCTCCTGGCCTTATCTGGCAAAGGAACGACAAGGGGGCCAGATGGATGCCTCTCTCGAAGGACCAGAACGGTAGGGTCTACATGGCAGACATACTTGGGAACGAAGACGACGCGAGAGAAGTGGCCGAACGTGCCCGCGAGGTGGTGGACAAGGCAAAAGCAGCTCTCGCAGCGTACACGAAAAACACGTCACCGATGCCAGGAGAGCAGGCGGACCTTGCCGCGCATGCGATTCGGCTGGCTAAACTCGATCCCTTATGCCGTGCGAGGGTGTTTGACGCAACATTCGACGAGGCCGCGCAGGAAGACGTGGAAGATCTGGTCGCCATGCTTGCGATTGTGCCGTTTGAGAGGCTGCTCCACGAGACGGTTCTCCTGCTGAACCCGACCTTCGGCGAGGCATCCCAGGCCGTCAGGGGGGCCGATACCGACCTCATCGCCGGCGACATGCTCATCGATTTCAAGACCACGACGAAGACGGCGATGGAAGGGGAATACCTTGACCAAATCCTCGGCTACTTCTTCCTGGCTCGGCGCGAGCAACGGGTGAATCCCAAATTTCCAGAGATCAAGAGGCTAGGAATCTACTTCTGTCGGCATGGCTTTCTGTGGACCATTGAAGCAAAGACCTGGACCGACTGCCCGGTTTTCCCAGAAGTAGAGGAGTGGTTTTTCCAGCGAGCAGGGGAGGTCTTTGGGACTTCAAGGCCAGCAACAAAACCACGAAAGAAGAAGTGGGGGCCACGAACCAGCCGTTGTACCCCCGCGAAGGACCACGAGGCCAGTTGTGGGATTGCGTCTGGGAGGCAGTCCCGCCAGCTGAAGTTGGGCCTTCGGCGGAGGAGCGGGTCAAGAGGGAACACATGGACACAACCTGGCAAGATGCGATCGACGCTGTAAAGCCCTTCGTGGTCAGGATCTCGACACCCCAGGCATCGGGGACTGGGTTTCTCCTCTATCGCTCGAAGGTTTCCGCGATCTGCGGAATCGCGACTGCGGCTCATCTGATCGATCATGCGCACTACTGGGAGCTGCCTATCCGTATCGAACACTATTTGTCTGGAGAAAGTCAACTTCTCCGGAATGAGCAACGCGCCATCCTGCTCGATGAAGAACGGGATACAGCGGTGATTATTCTGGGTAACAACGGGTTCCCTCTCCCAGAAGAGGGGCCTGACCTTTGGGCAGAAGGCCAGTTCCTGAAACTCGGAAATGAAGTGGGTTGGCTTGGTTTCCCGGCCGTTGCGCCGCCGAAAATCCTGTGCTTTTTCTCAGGGCGCGTGAGTTGCTACCTCGATACGGAGCACGCTTACCTCGTCGATGGTGTCGCGATTAACGGTGTGAGCGGTGGGCCTACCTTTTCCCCAGTAAACGGCTTCTACATCGTCGGGGTCGTGTCAGCCTATGCTCCGAATCGATCAACTGGTGAAATCCTCCCCGGTGTATCCGTAGTGCGGGACGTGTCTCATCTGCAAGAACTGGTGAAACATTTTCAGTCGGTAGACGAGGCTAAACAGAAAGAATCGCAGCTCGCGACACCGCCACCGCCAAGTCCCGAGAGTGGCGCCGATCAAGAAATTAGGTGACACAAAGTGACGATTGTAGTTGTGGGATGACAAAAGGGATTATTGTCAATTTTGCGATCTCAGTAATGATAATATCCCTTTTCCGCCAGGCTCCCGGAGCGCACTTATGGATCAGAAGTGCAAGCGAGCCATCAAGATCCTTGAGCAGTTCGAGCGCCTGGCACAGAAGTTCAAGGCCAAGCTCTCTGCCGCCCGCCTGGCGAAGTTGAAAGCCCTCCGCGATTCCGGGACAATTCAAGCAGGCGATCTCCCCGCCCGCTTGACCCGCGCTTTCCCGAAAGAGTTCCTCGGGATGAGCCTGGCAGCGATTCGCAAGCACTGCGCGGCAGAGGAGGACTGAGATGGCGTTCTTTCCCGAATTGGTCGGCCTGCCGCTGGAGACGTTGACCCAGGCGTTCGACTCCCCGCCCAGCCCTGCGGATGCGGCCCCCGCAGAGGATCCGTTCCTGTGGTTCTCTGAAGTCGCTCTCGCCATCGCACAGGATGGCGAAGCGGGGGTGAATTGGTTGCTCCACCATCTTCCCGAGGATGACGAAGACCGTCTTCGCGCGGTGTTGTTCGCCCTCTCCTCAGTCGAGGGCGACCTGCGCGACCAACGCCGTTCGCAGTTGGAGCAGTTCTTGCTCGCTGTCCTGGCCGACCAGAGGCCGTTAATCGTCGCCGAGGCTGTGGACGGTTTGACTGCACTCGATTGCGCCGACGCCCTCGACAGGGTTTTGCCTCTGCTCGCTCATGATTCGCCCTATGTCGTCGGTAGTGTGTTGCGGTTTCTCGCGCGGCATCATCCGGAAAAGGCGCGGCCAGCCCTCCTGCTTGCCCTGAAATCTGCTGAGCCGATCATCCGGCAGAATGCCGTGGACGAACTGGATGAACTCGACTACGTCGAAGCCTTGCCCGCGCTGCGGCGGTTGCTGAACGATGAAGACGGGTACGTTCGCCAGGCAGCCCAGACGGCGGTGAGCAATCTCGGAGCCGGAAAGGTGTCAGGAACCGATATTGCGAATCATGAGATTCGTAATATCGGTTCCTGACACCTTTCCGGCTCTGACACCTTTCCGGCTCTGTCGGCTAAGGCGTTGGAGGCTCAGGGATGGACGATGCGAGCGACGTATCGACGACCCCCAAAGGGCGAAAATTGACCGAGCACGCCAAGGAGAGCCTGCGGCGGCACGGCTTCAACGAGCCCTTTGCGCTGGTAGACGACGTGATCGACAACGCAACCCGCACGACCACTCAGGCCGACGGGGCAACGGTGTATATCCAGCGGAGCGGAGGGCGGGGCAAGAAGTACAATGTGGTCATCGAGGGAGAGGAAGGGATTGTGACGGGCTTGCGAAACCTCAGTAAACACGAACTCGATAACCTCGGGAAGAACTACGGTTTTGACCCTCATCCCTGAATCCGCCACCTTGTCGCCGAACAAACCGCTTCCGAAAGGGCATTTGCCTAGAACGAAGGAGAACCCTATGACTGCTCAGTGCCTCCTCGACGCTGGAGGGTATCAGGTAACATTCGCGTTCCACAACGGTAGGGCCTCCCGGGAGTATCTAGACGCCGTTGTCGAGTTGTCGCTTCCGGCTGAGCTTGGCGCGGTTGCTGTCAAGTCGCAGCCGACTTTCATCGCCGTCAAGGATCTCCAGCGTCTCGCCGCGTACTTAGGGGAACACGTCGCCGCCTTGCAGCGCGATCCCGACCGCGACGCGCCCCTTTTCGTCCCCCTTGAACTCGGTTTTCAGCTTCAAGCCCTCTCAGGAGATGTAGACTCCGACAATGATGGAGAGTTTACCCTGCGCTTCATGATCAACGTCGGGCAACCTGCTGAAGGTAGCAGGGTATACGTTGGGGCCGAGTCAACGGTCGAGGTGGTCCGCATCCGAGAGTTCATTGCCTCGCTCGAAGGGATCGCCTCGGAATCCTCCCGCAGCAGGTGAACGAGCAGACCGCAAAGGCAACCCATGTTTCGCATCTCCCTGCCGTTCACCGACTGGTCGCTGCGGCTGGCGCCGCGCTGGGGCGAATCGAGTTCGCCCTGGCAGATCACCGGCCTGGCGCTGCTCGCCATCGTGCCGCTCATGCTGATCCTCTGGCTCTATCGCTATGAGATGCGCCTGGTGCGGCGCCGCACCGCGGCGCTGCTCCTCGGCCTGCGCGTCCTGGTGATCCTGCTGCTGTGGTCTGTCGTCGGCCTGCAGCCGACATTAGCACGTTTTACTACCGTCGAAGTCCCCGGTCGCGTCCTGATCGCCGTCGATCGCTCCGCCAGCATCGGCGTCCCCGACCCGCAGCGCACCAAGCTCGAAAAGTTGCGCCTCGCCCGTGCTCTCAATCTCAAGATCGACGGTACGTTACCCACCCCCACCCAACTCGATGCCTGGATCGGCCACTACCAGGCGAAGGGCGAGGCGAGCGAGCCCGCCTGGGTCGCACCCGACGAGGCTCCCGCAGACTCCGGCCAACATCGCCGACTCGTCGAGGAACGCCGCGCTCTCCACGATAAGGTCTGCGCCGCTATCGATAAATTGACACGTGCCGAGATCGTTCGTCGCCTCCTGAGCGACGACGGCGCCGGACTACTCAAGGCCATCACGGCCAAGCACACAGTTGAGGTGACGGGCTTCGATCGCAAGGTCTGGGAGATGAAAGGTGAGCAGCTGAGCGAGTTCCTCAAAGGGAAGGCGACGGACCGAGCCGATGCGGCTTTCACCGATCTGTGCCAACCTTTGCTACACGCGCGCGAACGCTCCGGCTCGCAGCAGGGCCGTACCCTCGGCCTCATCCTCCTGACCGACGGCCGCCACAACGGCAAGGACGCGCCGCTCGACAAGGTAGGCAAGCAAGATCAAACCACTCTTCCTATCCTGGTAGTCCCTCTCGGCAGTCGCAAGCCGCCACCGGACATCGCGCTGACGGCGGTGACGGCGCCGGCCAATGTCCCCAAGGGACTCGATGCCGCCGTCGAGGCACGCTTCAAGGTCAGCGGCCTGCCCGCCCAGGAGATCGTCGTCGAACTGCACCAGGGCAAGGAACCGCCCTCAGAAGAACACGTCAAACGCATCAAGCACGACGGCACCGATCGCTTCTACACTGTCCCCTTCCAGGTGCGCATGGATACGGCCGGGAATCAGCAACTGGAGGTCAAGGTCAGGCCGACCTTAAAAGGCACAAAAGAGATCACCGAAGAGAACAACAGCCAGAGTGCGATCGTGCGGGTCGGCAAGGATCGGGCGAAGGTGCTGCTGATCGATGGCGAGGCACGCTGGGAATACCACTATCTCGCGTCTGCCCTGCGTCGTGATCGCAACGTCGAGCCGGACACGGTCGTCTTCGTCCAGCCGCGCGTCGGCCGGTTGTCGGAAGCCGACCTCGAAAAGCTCGGCAATCCGCGTCTCCACCTCCCGAAACAGGAAGAGGGCAAGGAGGCCGTCGATCCCCTGCTGAAGTACGATTGCGTCATCCTTGGCGACGTCCAGCCGGAGCAGCTGCCCCTGGAAGATCGCAAGCGCCTGGAGGCGTATGTCGCCAATCGCGGCGGCACCCTGGTGATCCTCGCCGGCAAACGCTACATGCCGCTCGCGTTCCACAGCGCCGCCAGCGATGACGAGGACGACCCGCTGCTCAGGATGCTGCCGATCGAGAAGCCGCGCGCCGTCAGTCCCGGTACGGGCTTTCCCGTCACGCTCACGCACGATGGTGGACTGACGCCGTTTCTGCAAATGGACACGACCGCCGAGGAGAGCGCCCAGCGCTGGGCCGAGTTCCCACGCCACTACTGGGGCCTGGTCGGCCGGCGCAAACCCGGCGCTGTCACCCTCGCCTACCTCGCGGACGACTTGCGGTCAAAGGATGATATCGCCAGCGATAAAAAGGATAAAGACGCTCTGGAAAAGGCGCAGGGGTTGATCGTGAGGCAGAACTATGGCTTCGGGCGCGTGCTGCTGGTTGGCCTGGACAGCACCTGGCGCTGGCGCTACCGGACCGGCGACGCTTACCATCACCGTTTCTGGGGACAGGTGGTCCGCTGGGCCGCTGCGGACAAACTACTGCCGGCGGGCAATCGCTATGTGCGTTTCGGCAGCCGTGACCCGGTGTACCGTCAGGGCCAGGACGCGAGTATCACCGTTCGCCTGGAGGACGAGGTGCCGCTGCTGCCGGCCGGTGCCATCGCCGCGGCGCGCATCTTCCGCCTGACCGCCGACGGCAAGGAAGAACCCGCCGCGCTGGTGCCGCTGGGTCGCAACGACAGGCAGCCGCGCTTGCTGGACGGCGAAGTACCCAACCTGCTCCCGGGACAGTATCGCATCGAGCTACACATCCCGGCGCTGGCCGACAAGATCAAGGAGCCGCCGGAGGAGATGGACGCCGAAGCGGACAAGCAGCGCCGTGACGTGTTCACGGTGTTGCCGGCTGACGGCGGTGAGATGGTCGAACTCGCGACGAACTGGCCCTTGCTAGAAAAACTGGCCGCTGACAGCAAGGGCCAGGTCATTGCGCCGGAGGATGTGGGCCGCCTGGCGGATCTCTTGGTGCGGCAGGTTGAGTTGCGCGAACGTCGCGACGAGCAGAAACTGTGGGAAGACATGCCGCTGGTGTGGGTCACGCTGGGCGTCTTCCTGTTCCTGCTCACGGTGGAGTGGGTCGGGCGCAAGCTGGCAGGGCTGCCTTGAGGTGTCATGAGCGGACTCGCACACCTTAATTTGATCCGCTTTCTCGACTTTTACCTGATGCTCACCTTCCTGGCGGGCACAGTGCGGCGCGTCGGCCAGTATCTGTCGATCAGCCGCCTCGCCCTGACCGGCCCGAGTCGCTGGCCGCGCCTGCTCGAACTGGTCAAGGAACATCGCACCATCTTCCTGACCTGGTCTACCGTGCTGCCGGCTTTCCTCGCGCTGGCGCTATCGCTGGTGCAACTCGCCGCCTCGCACGAGATCTGGCCGCAGGCACAACTCACCGCCGGCGAACTGGCCCAGCACTGGCTCGCCTTGGCAGTGGTTGTCCCCCTCGCGCTGGCGATGTTTGGCGTGGACCTGTACGGCATTCTTGTCGTCGGCGAGATCGAGCGTGCCGAGATGGAGAAGTATTTCGATCAGGCGGAATACTGGCTGCGCTCGAAGACGGCGACGGTGGTGAGCGTCTTCACGCTCGGCCTTGTCAATCCGCGACGCATGGTTGCCGTCGAGGTGCAGAAGGCGCTGATCGAAGCCAGCCAGATGCTCAATACGACCCTCTGGTGGGTGACGGTACAGGTCGGCCTGCGCATCGCCTTTGGGCTGTCGCTGTGGCTGACCTGGGCGCTCACGCAGGCATAGGAAGGGAGCTACTGCTGGTCCTGCTGCATGTGGCACTTCTTGTATTTCTTGCCGCTGCCGCACCAACAGGGGTCGTTGCGACCTGGTTTCTCCGTCTTGTAGAAGGGTTGACTCGGACCAAAGGGCTCCGGGGATTCCGACAGCGGTGGCGGGCTCGGCGCCGCGGTCGCCCGGCGTCCCCCCCGGGTCGCGCGACGCTGCTCGGCCTCATAGTCGCGGTACTGTGCCCGATACTCCGTGAGCAGGGCGTGCGGGTCGAACGGCTCCGGCGGTGGTGGATGTTCTCCGTAATGCTCATCCACCGTCGCTTCGTCGATCACCTCCGGATCCACGAGTTGGGCCTCGAATGCATCCTTGATGAGATCCCGGCCTTGCACATCGGCAAGGTCGGCCAGCTCCCAGACGAGATCGGTAACGGGGTCCATGAGTTGATAACCAAGATCGTCTTCATTGTCAAAGTAATCCTCCTCCCGGTCCTCGTTGTCCTCGCCGTCTTCAGAATTGGCCCTGGCTTCGCCGACCAGGGCAAGACACTCGGCGAGGAGTTCGCGGAGCACGGCGGCGACGGCCGGCCGCCACTCGGCGTTGCCCTGCACAGCATGCGCGGCCGCCATCGCCGCCTGGGCACGGGCGTGGTACGACAAGGTGAAATCCTGCACGACGGCCAGCGCGGGCTCCACCAACTCAGCACCGAAGCCGACAAGGGCCTCCGCGAGCAACTCGAACATCCCCTCGTCATCGTACTCTCGAAACAGACCAAGCAGGGGTGAGATGGCTTCTGGGGGATGAAGGATGGCGAGCAGCGAGAGGGCACGCAGCAGAGGGGCCTCCTGCGGCCAGCCGTGCGGGTGTTGGCGCACAATCTTGAGCAAGGGCTCGACCGCGTCCTTCCCCTCGGCCAGGATCTCGTCGAGGAGACGCGGATTGGCCCACTCCCCGGCATCGACCATTTGCTGGACCAAGGCTGTCGCCTTGTCGCTCATCGTGGCACCAACTCCCCTCGCTCGATCGTCTGCGCGCCGCTCGACGGTTTATCTGCCCGAAGCAGAAAGACGCCGCGCTGCGGTTTCAGCCCGGTCAGGCCGGCGAGGGTGTCACTCCGCGCTATGTGGACTTCGGTGACCTCAAAAGGCCATTTTAGCGCGCGGATGGACTCCAGCGCCAGTGTCAGGTGCTCCAGGGTGACGAAGCTGGCCACCAGGCGGCAGCCCGCAGCGAGCCGTTCGGCGACAGTGGTCAGGATGTCCGTGAGTCGTCCGCCCGACCCGCCGACGAAGACCAATCGTGGCGACTGGGTTTCGGCGTGCAGCGCTTCCGGTGCGCTGCTCTCCACCACGCGGACATTGTAGGCGCCGAAGCGCTCGCGGTTCTGCCGGAGGAAAACAGCCCGCGCTGGGTCGCGCTCGACGGCGATGACCTCCAGGTGCGGCCGCAACACGGCGATCTCGACCGACACCGTGCCCAGGCCGGCGCCGATGTCCCAGACGGTATCGCCAGGGTCGGTGGAACCAAGCAACTTGGCGAGCACGACCGAGCGCACCTCCTGGCGTGTCATCACCTCGGGGCCATCGTCTGGCCGGGCAAATGCCTCGTCAGGGACGCCGGGGACGAGGGCGCGGTTGCGCTCGACATCAGGCCAGGGGAGGCCCGTGCGCAGGAGGATCAAGTAGTTCAGCGGTCCGAAGCACTGCTCCGCAAGGTTCGTGAGGGTCGGCCAGCGAGTTACGCGCTCGGCGGCAGCGCCCAGGTTTTCGCCGACCACAGCCTTGTAGCCGCTAAGGCCGCGTTCCAGAAAGAAGCGGGCCACGGCAGCCGGGCTATCGCCGTCCTGCGTGAACAAGCCGATTACGCCCCTGCCGAGCAAGGGCAACAGGTTCACGCGGACGTCGCGGCCATGAACGCTGCCCAGCGCGGCGTGCTCCCAGGGATAGCCGACACGAGCGAACGCCAGCTGCATGCTGCTGACGGCAGGCTCGATGCGGAGGACTTCAGGGCCCAGGCTCCCAAGGAGAATCCTGCCCACGCCGTGGAAGAGGGGATCCCCGGAGGCGAGGACCACACAGCGCTGCTCAGGATAACGTCGGCCGAGTTCGCCAAGCAGGCTCGCCAGGTTATCTCGGATCACAAACCGCTCGCCGCGCGCCTGGGGAAAATGGGCGAGGTGCCGCTCGCCACCGGCGAGGAAGTCGGCGTGAACGATCCGCTCGATCATTTCCGGGCGCAGCCCCGCAGCCCCGTCCGCTCCGATACCGATCACTGCCACCTGTGGATTCATCAGTTCGCCGTCCCCAGGATCCGCCCGTCGAAGTCGAACAACACCACCTCGATGGCCGGCCCGCCCTTGACCACCGCCGCGCACTGCTCGGCGGCCAATTCACACAGCCGAACGAAAAAGCAACCGAAACCGCCCGCCTCGATCAACTCCTGGACGTGCCGGGCGGTATTCGCCGCTGCGACCGCTGCCGCCAACTCCGCCGGCGCCCCGAGTTCGCGGGCGACCTGTGCCAGGAACGCACAATCGACCTGGTTGCCGGCGACGTGCGTCTGCATCTTGCCCGCAGCGATCTTCGACAGCTTACCGATCATCGCACAGACCGACACGCGCGGCACTCCACGCTCGGCGGCGCGTTTGAGACAATCGCCCGTGAAAATGCCCATTTCCACGAAGGCCATCTCCGGCAGGTGCGGGTAGAGCGCTTGCGCGAAGCGTTCGGTGCGGCCGCCGGTGCTCAGGACGATATGGGCGACACTGTTCGCCGCCGCAACGTCGATGGCCTGCACGACCGACGCGCGCCAGGCGGCGGTGGACAGCGCCCGCACAATGCCGGTCGTGCCCAGGATCGAGATGCCCCCCACGATCCCCAGACGGGCGTTGAACGTGCGCCGTGCCAGTTCCTCGCCGTTCGGTACGCTGATGGTCACCTCGACGCCCGCGGCGGGGTCTTCGAGGACTTCCAGGACTGCCTGCCGGATCATGCGCTGCGGCACCGGGTTGATCGCCGGACTACCGACGGGCAACTCCAGCCCCGGCCGCGTGACAACGCCAACGCCGACGCCGCCACGGATCTGCACGCCCGACTCCGCCACGCGCCGCACCGCGGCGAAGATCTCGGCGCCGTGGGTCACGTCCGGATCGTCGCCCGCGTCCTTGACCACACTGGCCGAGGCCGTCGCCCCATTCCATTCCAGCGTGTTGATGCGAACCTCCAACGTCCGGCCGATGGGCAGGTGGACGGCGACGGTTTCCGGCCAACCTCGTTCGAGCAAGACGAGACAGGCGCCCTTCGCGGCGGCGGCAGCGGCGGTGCCGGTGGTGAAGCCTTCGCGACGACCGCTGGTGTCGCGCGGCGGGACGGTATGACCGCGAACGATCTTGTGCGGCGGCCTGGCCATGCAACTTCAACTCGCCTCGTCGAGATGGCGACCGAGGAACACCCGCAGTCCGGCGACCCAGTCCAGGAACGGACGCCACTGCTGCGGCCCCTCGCCCCACCACTGCAGCCGGACGTACGGCGACACTTCGTAGGTTTCCAGTCCGAAAAGATCCTCATCGACCGGCGCCGCCTTCGAGAAGGCGAGCAGCGGCACCGCGATACTGGCGCCCGCGTCGATGAAGCGCTGCAACTCGTCCGGCGGCAACAGGGCGTCACGAACGCGCAGCGTCGGCTGCGCGGCCAGGCTCGGCTCGGGACCGAACAGGCGCTGGTTGTCGGCCGGGCGATCCCACGTTACCTCGCGCACGCGCGGCGGCGCCCCGGGCACTGTCTTGCGGCCCGGCATCAATACCGTCCAGGCCGTCAGCACTCCGACGGAAGGGGAGTGCCACAACCGCCACAGCGAGCCGTATCGGCGAATCGTCTCACGAACGTCCAAATCCTTCGGGTGCTCCAGTGCGCGCTCGGCCCGCGCCTGCAATTCAACCCAAATGTCATCTCTGTTATCGCTCATGCCGCCAACTCGCGAGGATCGGCCAGGCCCGTCCGCGTTGGGTCGCTACCGCCATCTTACCGCCCGGCCTTGCGAGCAGATAGGCCCTGGCGTGTCGGGCAGCTGGCAAACGGCCGGAACAGCGCCGCCAAATCAACTGCCTGGCTCGGCGGCAGGCCGAGTTTGCCGCGCATGCGCGGTTGTGGTAGGATCCTGGAGGTTTTTCCCACAACACAACTCCAGGAGCGAACATGCAGGCGGACAGCTTTGACCAGGCGTTGAACGCCTTCAAGCGACGTACCCCGTTCCGCCCATTTACGGTAGCGTTGGTGAACGGGGATCGCTTTGAGGTTGACTATCCGGACGCCCTGGTGGTGCGAGACGGAATGGCCATTTTCATCAAGGCGGGGGGTATCCCGGTTCTCTTCGATCATGAGGGCGTCAATCAATTTATCGGCGACCTGATGGATCAGCCTGGCAATGGTTAGCAGGGCATCGGCCTTTGGGGAACCGGCCCAGCCAGACCCCGGCAGCGGCTCCATCCTCACCCCCCACGAAGGTAGCTGACGTGCCCTCCAAGCTCATCCGGGAGCGCTCATCTCGACCAGGGCATTGATGGCGGCAGCGGTCACGGCGGACCCGCCCTTGCGGCCAACACAGGTAAGGTACGGCACGCACGTCTGTTCGAGCAAGCGCCGTTTCGCCTCCGCAACCCCGACGAAACCGACCGGCATGCCGACGATGGCCGCCGGCCGCCAACCCTCCTCCTCGATCAAACGCAGTGCTTCGTCGAGGGCCGTTGGGGCGTTGCCGATCGCCAGGATTGGCGCAGGCTGTTCGCGGCGTGCCAAACGCATCGCGGCCGCGGAGAGCGTCAGGCCCGTTTCGGCGGCGAGTGGCGGTGTTCGCAGATCGTTTAAGTAGCAGCACGGCGCCGGTCTTCGCCTGGCAGCAAGGATCGTGCGGACGCCGAGGAGCACCATTTCCGTATCGGTCACCACCACGGCCCCACCGGGCAGCGCCGTACGCACTGCTGCCTCGAAGTCATTGCTGTAGCGCAGCGTCGTGGCGAACTCGAAGTCGCCGCTGGCATGAATCATCCGCCTGACCACGGCGAAGGCCCACGGCGGCAAGGTGTGCGGCCCCAGTTCGCGCTCGATGATCGCGAAACTCTCTGCGAGGATGCGCCGCCCCGGTTCAAGTGGTCCGCTCATCGGCGCTCCGGGGTGTTTCGGGTCGGTTCGCCCAGCGGAGGATCGCATGGCTCCCCGCCCCTTGGGTAACCGCGCGGCGTCACCAGGCGACCGTTGAGCACGCGCGTTCGGCTGTTCCCGATCACCAACAGCGTCTCCATGCCGACACCATCGCCGGACAGTTCGCCCAGCGTCGTCCGCCACATCCGCGCTCCCGCCCGAAACGCCCGATCCACCAGGCCCACGGGCGTCTCGGGTGGTCGATGTTGCAGGAGCACCTCACGGGCGCGCGGCAACTGCCAGGTACGCTTGCGGCTGATCGGGTTGTAGAGCGCGACGACGAAATCGCCCGCCCCGGCCGCCTCCAGACGGCGCTCGATGATGGGCCAGGGCGTCAACAGGTCGCTGAGGCTGATGCAGGCGAAGTCGTGGCCAAGCGGGGCACCGAGCAGCGCCGCCGCCGACAGAGCCGCCGTCACGCCGGGCACCACCTCGACCTCGACGCCAGGCAGCCGCTCCGCCGTTTCCAGCAGCAAGCTCGCCATGCCGTAGACGCCCGCATCGCCGCTCGACACCAGGGCCACACGCCGCCCCGCCGTCGCCAACTCCAGGGCCAGCGCCGCCCGCTCCTGTTCGGCGCCGAGCGGACTGTCGCGCAATTCGCCAGGCAAATGCAACGGAGCGAGTGATCGCAGGTAGCCGTCATAACCGACGATGACCTCGGCCGAGCGCAGCGCCTCCTCGGCCTGCGGCGTGAGCAAACGCACGTCGCCCGGACCGAGTCCGACGACCCACACTTTGCCCGGCGAGCGGGGGGCGTCAGCCCCCTGATACTCGGGAGCATCAGGGGGCTGACGCCCCCCGCTCGCCCGATCCTGCGTCCGCCGAACTAAGATGAGCGCGAAGTAATGATGGCGACCGGCTGCCTCGCTCAGGTTGTGCGTGACCCACTCCGCGGCGCCGCCCACGTTCTCGACGTACACCGCTTCACGCTCCGCGCCGAACGAGGCAACCGCCTCGGCCATGTCCGGCAGCACCCCGACGACCTTGAAAAGACAGACCGTGTCGAACCGCTCGACCATTTCATGCACTTTGTCGCTCTGATAACACGCCGGTACGACGGCGACCGTCTCGTCCTTCTGCGCCAGCGGCCAGCCGACGCGCGCCGCCGCCGCCGTCAGCGAACTGACCCCCGGGACGATCTCGATGGCCACGTCGGGGTACAGTTCGCCGAGCAGCTGCCAGACATACGACGTCGTGCTGTAGAGCGTCGGGTCGCCCTCCGCGACGAGCACGATATCCAGGCCAGCGCGGCAGTCGGCGGCGATGCGCTCGACCGCGGGGCGGTAGGCGCTCTTGTCGTCACGGGCGCTGACCGCCCGCATCGGCTCGGCGAACAGGAGGCGCACCTGCTGTTCCGGCCGCAGCAGACCGGCGATGATCTGCCAGGCTCGGCCCTCATTCAGCCGCGGCCCGGCGTGGTACAGGACGTGCGCGGCGCGGATCCGGTTGACTGCCTTGACGGTCAGCAGTTCCGGATCGCCTGGCCCAACGCCAACTGCCGAAAATCGTCCCATGAGCACATCTTATCGCCGTCTCCGAGGGCGAGATAGCCCCGACGCGCGACGTGAGAACCCCTCCCCCCAACCCCCTCCCCGCAACGGAGAGGGGGAGAAGAAGAGATACTGTTTGGCTTGCTCCCCCTCTCCGTTGCGGGGAGGGGGTTGGGGGGAGGGGTTCTGTCCGCTAGCCCAAAGGAAAGAAAGCGGCGCGGCCGCGCCGCGCTCGAGAGGGAAAAAAGAACAAGGGCGGTGCGACCCGGTCGCCCGCCCTCGTTCCTCCAGACTCCAGCCTGCCTCTCTCGACGTCGGCCCCATCAACTTACGCTCCGATATTTGCACAAAGTTACCTGATTGCCACGCTCGTTGTAGCGCAGCCAGGTGAGATAGTGTTGCATCAACAGGACGCCCCGACCTGAGCGACACACCACGCCATCCGCCGACAACGGATCGGCAAGGTGAGCCGGGTCGAAGCCTGCCCCCTCGTCCTCGATGGTCGCCAGCACGTGCTGGCCGTCCACCTCCCACGTCACCTCAACGCCCTTCGCTGGATCCTGCTTGTTGCCGTGCTTCAGGCCGTTCGTGATGGCTTCCTCCAACGACAAGCGCATGCCGTAGACGTCGCTTTCTCCGTAACCGTGTGTGCCCATCTCGCCCAGGATGGCCTCGATGACCCAGTCCATGTCCGCAAGCGAAGTTAGCCGCGCCTCACACACCGCGGACCAGCCCCCACGCGACGGGGCAGCATTGCCCAGCCAGGATGTAGTTTGTGTGTGGACCATGGCCGTTCTTCTCCTCTGAAGAAACGGGGAACCCCGGCCTCGGAGATGAGGCCAGGCGCTGCGGGCTTACTCGGTCGCGTTGTCCCGCTCTATCGAGTTATGCAGATTGGATTCATCAGGCGGACACGCCTTCCCGATTTTTCTCGCGGCGCAGACTGCTGGGAGCCCGAAGCGCCAGCGAGGGATAGCCTCTCGCTGGCGCTTCGGGCTCCCAAAACGGACACGCTCACCCGGCGGCCAGCTTCGCCTTCTGCCGGCGCCGCGCAATCACCCCAGCCTCCGCGCCGGCCACCGCGAATGGAAGGAGAATCCCCACGAGCAAGGCGATGCCGAGAATCCAGTAGTCGTCCGTCCCCAGCGTCAGCACACTGAGCAGGTTCGAGTAATCGTCGGTCCAGACAGGCCGATGATGCTGCCGACAGGGTTCCCACCAAATCTCA
>Ga0137375_10003359_pt1 | contig 19049 bp, 22 predicted proteins | sample SagtaG_24_FD_104936 | JGI IMG/M metagenome (GOLD analysis project Ga0137375, IMG submission 104936) | Vadose zone soil microbial communities from Sagehorn Ranch, Mendocino, California, USA - Sage1_R_113_16 metaG | ecosystem: Environmental > Terrestrial > Soil > Vadose zone | place: USA...
GGCAGATGATTCAGCAGAAAGGCGAGCGATTGGTGCATGCCGGCGACATCAATGACGTGATAATCGTCCAGCACCAGGGTCATCGGCTGCGCAGTAGACAGCGCGTTGATCAGCGTCGCCAGCGCCTGCTCGATCGCGACTGTGGGCATGTCGAGCAGCGCCTGCGCGGGCGCGCCAACCCCTGGCTGCGCGGCGTCGAGCGCCGCGATCACATAGGTCCAGAAGCGGCGCGGCGCACAGTCGTCCGCATCGAGCGAGACCCAGGCGGTCGGCGTGGCCGACTGGCGCGCCCAAGCGGTTAGCAGGGTCGTTTTCCCATAGCCGGCCGGCGCAATCACCAGTGTCAACGCGTGCTGTAGGCCCTGCGCAAGCTGTGTGATCAGTCGTTCTCGCGCGAGCAAGCTGGTGCTGAACGGCGGAATGAGCAGCTTGGTCGCGATCAGCGGCGCAGCGCTCGGCGCGGCAATGTGCCGGCCCACCTGGCGTGGCGCGCCGTCGCGTATGGCAAGGGCGCCGCGCTGCTGCGAAAGCACCCGGAGAAACTGACCATCGTGCAGCCCGCGCTGGCGCCCGGCGGGTGGCAGCGGCTGCAATCGACTGGTTGCCATAGTGTTATCCTTCTATCTCAACGGCACAACAGCGTGGTCATTCGCGACGATTAGACTTGTCTGATTGGTGGTGTTGTGCTGATCAGCGCTGCGACGCGTTGGCCGGTTTCGAACCCTGCGGTTTCTGCTTTACCGTCGCGGGATGTTTGGCGAGATCGGGTATCCTCTGGGTGTCCCGCTAAGAAAAGCTTTTTCTGGCTCGGGCAGCGCTGCGGTGCTGCCCGAGCCAGTCGTGTCGCGCTACTGCGCCGGGGTCGGCGCAGCGCCCGCACTCCCGAATCCCCCGCCAGCGCCGCCGATCTGGACATTCGTCGCCTGGATGGTGCTTCCGCTCGTGGTGCCGGTGACGACAATCTGCTCACCGTTCGTGATGTCGCTGATCTGCGCATCCGACTGCTTGTGCAGCGCGCTGTTCGCGTCGAGCTGCACCTGCATGGTCTGCCCGGTGCGCGTTGTGATCGTCACAATATTCCCGGCCACCGCGCTCACCGTGCCGACGGTGGTCGAACCGCCGCCATTCCGCCCTGCCGCTCCACCGAACCCGCCGCCCCGCCGACCGAACGTTTGCCCGCCATAGAACCCGATGCCGGCTACCACCAGCACCACGACGATCCACATAATGCGTTCCCGTGACATGTTCTTGCTCCTTGTTTGTGTTACGACGAACGCGTCAATCGCGTTCGATCAGATATTGCCTGCCCTTCGACCCATTCGGCAGGCTCAGGGCTGGCAAGCTCCGGATAAGCGGCAGCACGGTACGTTACCTTCTTGTGTGTTCCGTTTTTCGCGCTCCGCGCGAAAAACGGAACACCTTGAAAATACCACGCTGTCGATATCAATCCTGGCGCAGCGCCTCGATCGGGTCGAGCCGCGCCGCACTGCGGGCCGGCGCGATGCCGAAGAACAAGCCGACCGCCATCGCAAATCCCAGCGCGAGCACGACCGCTTCCGGCGCAATCACGGCCTTCATAACCCCGGCGAGGCTCACGCCCTCGGCGATCGCCGCGCCCAGCACGACCCCTATCAGCCCGCCCGCCAGGCTCAGGCTGAGCGCCTCGATCAGAAACTGGAGCTGGCATCCGGCACGTTCTGCGGGTTGGCGATCGCCTCGGCGTCGGCGGTCGTCAGCGTCTGGCCGCTGCCGACTTGCCCGCCCACACCACCCGTGCTTGGCGCGCCCGGCCGCACCGTCAGCAAGTTCGCGCCGTTGGCCGTAATCGCGGCGGTGATCGAGGCCTGCGAGCCGTTGCCGATCGCCAGCAGCGCCACCACCGCCGCCACGCCGATGATCACGCCCAGCGCGGTCAGCAGCGAGCGTAGCTTATTGGACACCAGGCTGCCGAAGGCGATCCGCAGGCTTTCCTTGGGTTTGATGCCGCCGTGTTGCAGATCGGCTAGCGCGGCATCGTCGATATCCACATCCTCGTCCGCCGCAGTGGCGGGCGCGAGCGTGGTTGGTTGGTTGGTCATCATCGCAGAGCTCCTGATAGATGTATTTGCCAATGTTGCGCCAGGGCCGCGCGGCCGTTTGTTTGTGGCATTGCCGGCAGCGCACGCGGCGCTGCCCAGGTGACGTGATGTTCGGTCGTGTCGCCGGCCAGCAGCTCATCTTTAATCGTCAGCAGCCGCTGGGCGTGCGCGGCCACATCCGGCTCATGCGTCACCAGCACCACCGTGATGCCCTGGTGATTCAGCTCCTCGAACAACGCCATAATCTCCTCGCTGGCGTGCGAGTCGAGGTTGCCGGTCGGCTCGTCGGCCAGCAGCAGCGCCGGCTTGGTCACCAGCGCGCGGGCGTTCGCCAGATCCTGCGGCGTCGCGCCGCCGTGCTGGAGCTGATCGAGATTGGCCTGCGCGGACTGGACGGCGGCCTGCGCCGCTGCAACCTGGTTCTGCAGATCGCGCGTATCGAGCGTGGCCAGCGGCTGGCCGGCCTTGACGGCGTCGCGCACCGCAACCTTGACCGCCGTCACCTGGCCGGCGACCTGGAACGGCAGATCGACGCTGGCCGCTGGCGCGACCGCGCCATTGCCGTTGACGCTCAGCGTCAGATCGCCACGGGTGAGCGGCACGGTGGTGGTGGTGGCTGCTGGGGTCGCGCGGCTCTGGAAGTACCAGGCCACCCCGGCCGCAATGATCAGCAGCGCGAGCACGATCAAGGCCCAGCGTGGAAAGCGCCGACGGGTCGTGCGGGAATTAGAAACGGTACCGCTCTGCGGAAGTGGATGGGCAGTCTGCATGACAAATTCCTTTCGTGATGCGGGTGGCGCACCGCGCGGTGTGCCGGATGTCTGCGGTGAGCATAGCCGCTGGCGCCGCTCGCCGACAGTAGGAAAATCCTGGGGTGGGGGCCGGCATACCCTAGGATGTCGACCGGTATTACCTGGGATGGCGCTTCGGCTCGCTGGTGAAGCTGGATAAACATCGGTGCTGCTGGCACAAGGGCTGGACACCGCGCTGCTGGAAATCGCGATTTGGGGCGTGGGTCAGCCCGCCATCGCCAACGTACTCGAGTCCTTGCCGATCACTATTCGGCAGCTGTGCGCCGATTGCATGGATAGGACGTACGCATACCACGGATTTTTACTGCTTGTCTGTTGTTTTTTCGCCCCGCAGGGCAAAAAAACAACAGACAAAAAGATAAAGTACAATAATGTACCTCCACAGCTGGCTGATGCTCCTGCGCCAGAGGCGCGACCAGCGTCACGGTGGCGCAGCGAAGAGCGACCGAATCAATGGGATGAGCTGGGTACGGCAGGCGCTCTTGGTCAGAAAACCATCGGCGCCAGCCTGCCGCGCCGCCACGGCATAGGCCGCGTCGGTCGAGATGGTGATCACAATCACGCGCGGCGGATCTGGCTCATGCTTGATCTGGCGGGTCGCCTCGATACCGCTCATCCCCGGCATCGCCACGTCGATCAGCACGAGATCAGGAGGGTTGTGCGCAATCGCCATCAGCGCCTCGGTTCCATTGATCGCGGTTGCGCTCACCGTGACCTGCGGCGCGCGCGCCAACAGCCGCGTCAGCGCGTCTAAAAAGCTCGGGCTATCGTCCACCAGCAGTGTACGAATGGGTTGGGCCGGGTTTGCATGTTCCGTGATCATGGCGTGCCTCATTGGGTGCCGCAGCCGCGCGGCATGGGTGCTAGCATCAGTGTAGTCGGGCGACACACTCTACACCAGTAGGGGAAACCTGGGGTTTGGGGCACAGAAACCCTGTAATCATGCGTGCTCATGAGCCGGCAGCGACGTCAAGCGGGAAGCGCGCGACGATACATGTCCCGCACTCAGCCGTGGGATCGATCACGATCATCCCGCCGGCGGCAGCGGCGCGCTCGCGTATCTCCAGCAGCTCAAGCGCCGATCCGCTGAGGTCAGCTGCTTGGGCACCAGGTGCAACATCGGCGCCGTCGCCACAGATGGCCAGCTCGAACGCGCCGTCACGTTCGGCTGCCTGGATGTGCAGCGAGCGCACGCCAGGCGCGCGTATCAGCATGGAAATCGCATCCTGCGCGATCCGAAAGCAGGCTGTTTCGACCGCAGTGGGCGGGCGCGCGCTGAGCGGTGTTGCGTCAACCGTGATCTCGATCCCCGCATGCGCCGCGAGTTGATCCTCGACACTCGTGCGGATCGCCTCCAGCAGCCCAAAGTCATCCAGCGCCGATGGGCGCAAATCAAGCGACAAGGAGCGAATCTGATCGAGCACCCGATCGATCGCCGCCATACTCTCGGTGAGCTGCACCCGCACAGCCGGGTCAGTCGATATATCGTCGAGGATCTGCAAATTGAGCTGGAGCGCGGCGATCTCCTGGCCGATTGCTTCATGCAACGTGGTGGCGACCGTGCCACGCTCGACTTCCTGGGTTGCGATCAGCTGATGCGACAGCGCCGCTAGCTGTGCATTCGCATGACTCAATGCGGCGGTTTGCTGCCGGACGCGCGCGTCGAGTTGACTGTTGAGAAGGGCCAGATCGCTGAGTGCGCCATCACGCGCACGCAGCGCGAGGATGGTCAGGGTTGCTGTTCCAAGGCCAATCAGGAGGCCGAGCAGGTCGCCGCCAATGATCAGCTGCTGGGTGCGCTGCACGCTGCTCAGCGACTGCGCGGTGCGTACGTCGAGCAGCTGACGTTCTTCCTGGTTCATCGCGCGAATCAGTGTGTCAATCTCGGTTTTGCGCGCCGGCTGGATCACCTTGGGATCGGCCCCGCTCAGGATGGCCTCAAATTGGGCAACCTGGCGTTGCAGCAACGGCTCCAGCTGATCCAGCCGCTGGCGCTGGTTCGGATTATCGGCCGTCAGGGTGCGCAGGTCGGCCAGCGCTGGGGCAATCCGTGCAATCGCCGCGCGTGCGGCGGCGATCGTATCCGGCGCATGAGTCAATGCGGCGAGCTGCACATCGCTATCCGCCACATCTTCCGCGCCTATCAGGTTCGCCACGCGCCCGATTACCTGATGGGTACGGCTGACGGCGTTGGCATCGCTTACCAGCGTGGCATTCTGCTGATACCCCAGCACGCCGATCCCGATCAGCAGCGCGAAGGCGATGATAAACCCGATAATTAAGCGATAGATCGACGCGCGTTGCATAGGAACCTCAATCGGTATGCGACTCATAAGCTGGAGACGCGTCGAGTGTTACGTTAGTCGCCGAAAGCGCGCGCAATGCGACAGTGGTAGCAGGCAACCAGCGGGTACCCATGATGATGTCGCCGCGCTCCAATATGATACACCAGCTCGCGATCCTGCCTCTCGGTGAGGAGCGGAGGAATCAGCGGGGATGTGGTGGTGCGAACGCCAGATTCGCTCTGGATGTGCCCGCACCATCACCACGCAAGAGGTCTGCCCTTCCCCGTGCATAGGGAGAGGCCGTAGGGGAGCGCTCATGTGGCAGCGTTGAAGAACGCTATTCCACATCCCAATGCGGTGTTTCAAAACCTCCACGTGAGCGCTGAGGGGAGAGCTGTCGATCCTCATAGTATTTAACCATACCATCGATCAAGCGCATGCTGTATGCGATCAGCCGCGCCTGCCAACGGCAACCTGCGTGTGAGGAACAGTTCTGCTGTCCAGTATAGCGCGGCAGCGCGGCGGGCGTGAGTAGGAATTTCCTGGGGTTGGCGGTGGGAAAACCCTGGGTTGCGGTGAAGCTGGGTGGTTATTCATCGCCGGAAATAATCCCAGCGCGGAGCGCATAGCGCACCAGCCCGGCGACATCGTGAATGTCGAGGCGCTCCATCAGCTGCGCGCGGTGCATCTCCACGGTCTTCGCACTCAGCGTCAGCACCTGCGCGATCTCTTTGGTCGTCTGGCCTTCCGCAATCAGCTGCAAGATCTCGCGCTGGCGCGCGGTCAAGCGCTCCTGGGCCTGCCCGTCGGCCGCCAATGCCGCGCCGCTGGCCTGATCACGGTAGCCGCCGATCACATGCTTGGCCGCCGCCGGACTCAGATAGGTCTCGCCGTGCGCCACGGATGTGATCGCCAGCTCCAGCTCCGCCAGGCGCGCGCCCTTGAGCAAATAGCCGCTGGCACCCACACGCATCGCCTTAAGCACATAATCGCTGGTGGCGTGCATCGAGAGGATGATCACGCGGACATCGGGAAACTCGCGCGCGACGCGCTCGGCGACTTCCAGTCCATTCAGCTCGGGCATCGAGATATCGAGCAGCACAATGTTGGGGTGGTGCATGGCGATCAGCTGGAGCGCGTCACGCCCATCGTCGGCTTCCGCCACAACGGTGAGATCAGGGATGCGCTGCAGCAGCGCGCTGATCCCGGCCCGTATCAGCACGTGGTCATCGGCTAGTAACACACGAATGGGTGCCATACACATCTCTCCAGAGTATCAACGACGGACAGTGCTGGCAACATCAGTTGCTCATGTAGCTCCCGCCGCACCGGGCGCGCGCAGCGGGAGCCATGCCCGCACGATCGTGCCCTGACCAGGAGTCGACTCGATCATCGTGCGTCCGCCGATCAGCGCCGCGCGCTCTTCCATACTCAACAGGCCCAGGCTGGAGCCATTCATTGTCCCCGCGCGCCCCGCCGCTACATCAAAGCCGCGCCCATCGTCGCGCACGGTGAGCGTTAATTCGTCGGCAGCAACGCCGATCGTTAGCCAGACGTGCGTGGCATGGGCCGAGCGCAAAATGTTGGTCATGGCTTCCTGGGCAATCCGAAAGCAGGTTGTCTCGACATCTGCGGGCGGACGCGGTGTCAGCGGCGGTAGATCAAAGACGACATCTAGGCCGGCCCGCGCGGCGTGGCGTGCGAGATACCAGCGTAGCGCCTCCGCGAGCCCCAGATCGTCCAATTGGGAGGGTCGCAAATCGAGCGCCATCGTGCGTACCTGCGCCAGCACGCGCTCGACAGTCGCGATACTGTCCTCAAGCTGCTCCGGCAGCCGCTCCGGATCGACACCCAGCAGATCCTGCAAATTCATCTGAATGATCGTCAGCTCCTGGCCGATCTCGTCATGCAGCTCGCGGGCGATCGCGCGGCGCTCGGCCTCTTGGGCGTGCAGCAGCTGCGTCGAGAGCGTTTGGAGCCGGTCGCGGCCGGCCTGTACCTCGTGCAGCAGCCGGATCGGCGCGGTCAGCGGCAGCAGCGCGCCCAGGCAGCCGATGATCTGACTAGCACCGTCGCGCAACGGCTCGATCTGCCCGGAAAAGATCTGCCCGCCCAGCTCGCGCTGAAAGGCCACCAAGTGCCCGGCCAGCACCTGACGGTGCCGATCCAACACCAGATCACCAAGCGGTGTCGTGTTCGGGCGAGACGTGTTCGTGGCGACCCAATACGCATCGACTGGCTGCCCCAGAAACGGCGTGAGATCGTCCGGCAGATCACGCACGCCGCTGCCAAAGATGCTCGTGAGTCGGAGCTTAGCGTCAGTCGTCCAGACCACCAATGGCAGCTGGCGGTCGATCAGCGCGAACAGCGCCTTACTGGTTTGGGATGCCAGCGCATCCTCGGGGCGGGGCTTCGACTTGGCCTGGCGATCCAGCTCCTCCACCACCAGCGTTGTCAGCTCGCGCAGCGTGTCGAGTTCATCCGCAGTCCACTGTCGTGGCACGCTATCAATCACGCAGAACGAGCCGCGCGCGACGCCGTCGGTGGTGATGAGCGGCATGCCCGCATACGCGCGCACCCCCAGATCAGCGATCGCGGGATGCTGGTGCAGCAGCGGATGGGTGCGCGCATCGTCGACGATCAGCGGCGCGGCCTCAGCCACGACAGACTGGCAGAAGGGGGGTGCGAGCGGTGTCTGGCCGATCGCGAACCACGGTTCGGGTAACCCGGCGCACCCGATCACGTACTGCCGATCCGCATCCACGATCGATACCAGCGCGGTCGGCGCGTGCAATACTCGTGCGGCCAATCGCGCGAGCCGGTCAAGCGCCGGGTCGGTAGGTTTGTCGAACCCAAGCAGCGGCGTTTGGGCCGTGCGGCGGTGGGCATCACGCAGCATGGCGGTATCCTCACATATCTAGTTGAGCGTACACGTTACAGCGATGGTACGCAGCATGGCGGTATCCTCACGTATTCAGTCGAGCGCAGACGTTGCAGCGATATTATATAGTGATCGGAAACTAAAGCGTCCATCTTGATCCGCCGTTGTCGCATCCCAATGCGGAGCGTGAAATTCAAAGTGGACAAACCTGTGTCCGATCACTATAGCAGGAAAGCCGCGTACCTGAAACGCCGCACGATCAGCGCCGCTGATGCACAACGTGCGTGACAGTGGTACGCCGCACAATCTACATGTGTATGTGGCCGCCGCACCTACCGGCATATAGAATAGCGCATGACGCTGAGGGAAGCGTTAAGATTACCTTGGGACTTGATGAGTGTGTTGGTGCAGTGCTGCCGCAGCGCCTCTTCGGCCTGCTGGCGTTCAGCGTTCTCCGCTTGCAATGCCTGGTTGGTTCTCTTCAGCTCTTGAACTGTTCTGTGTAGGTCATCGCGCGCGTGCCTGAGCGATTCTGCTGTGCTCCTTTGCGCGACGCTCAGCATCACAGGCGGCTTGGGCCACCAGAGAGAATAGGACTTCGCCATCCTTCTGCCTCCGGTTGCGTTGCAAAGCTTATTTTTTGACGCATCAGTTCGTCAGAGTGATTTCGTTACGCCGCGATCTGAAAGCGGTTTTTTGCAAAATGCCGCGGCTGCGCAAGGCGATTCTTCGCGCCGGCCATTATAAGGCGTTCCGGGATGAGGAAGCGCTCTACCACAAGGAACTCGCGGACGCGCGCGCGGCCGCCGCCCGAGCCGCATCGGCGACTGGTATGCCTTCACGCTGGCGTTTAAAGCGGTCTTTCTGGAAGGGCTGGAAGTGGCCTTTATCGTGCTCACGTTCGGCACCTCCCAGGGCAGCATTCCGCTGGCGGCCTTGGGCGCTGGCATCGCCATCCTGGTGGTTGTGGCCGTCGGTGCGCTGGTACATCAGCCGCTCAGCCGCGTGCCGGAAAATACCATGAAGTTTGCGGTTGGTTTGATGCTGGCCGCGTTCGGCATCTTCTGGAGCGTCGAGGGCACGGGCATCGCGTGGCCCGGTGCGGATGTCGCTTTTCTGTACAACCTCGCCTTTCTGACCCTGATTGCATTCGGCATGGTGGCCGTGCTCCGCCGCCTGCATGGACGACGTGAAGAACGACCAGCCACGACCAGCGCCAATATCGCTGGCATAGGAGAGTAAACGATGAGCTCTATCATGAACTTCCTGCGCTTCTGGTACAATTTCATCGTCGGCGACGACAGGATCATTGCCGCCGGTGTGGTGCTTGCACTGGTCGTGTCGGCGGTGCTCGCGCGCCGCGATCTGAACGCCTGGTGGGTGATGCCGGTGGCGGTCGTGGTCCTGCTCGCGGTTTCGCTGTGGCGAGAGACGCGCACGGCGCACTAGTGCGCTTTCAGCGCGGGTGTTGGGTGTTGGGTGTTGGGCGGGCGGCGTTGCGAAGCCCAACACCCAACACCCAACACCTAAAACCTTGCTTGGAAATGCACTAGGGCGTCTCGGCAGAGTCTAAATGAAGCTCACGTACGTTCGTTCAAGAGCGCACGATGAGGGAGGAGCAGCGAGTGAACATCCATGCGATACAGACAGGCACGGTCAGCATCCACACGGCGCAGCAGGAAGGCAAGGGGCACGGGGCCAGCCGGCAACTCAATATGCTGCTCGACCGCGCCTGGACCAACCCGCTGCCCATCTATGCCTGGGCCATAGAACACCCCGAGGGTGTCATTCTGGTCGACACCGGTGAGACCGCGCAATCCACGCGGCCGGGCTACTTCCCGCGTTGGCACCCCTATTTCCTCCTGGCGGTGCGCACCCATGTCCGCCCGGAGGAAGAGATCGGGCCGCAACTGCGCACGCTGGGCATCTCGCCCACGGACGTGCGCACCGTCGTGATGACCCACTTGCACACCGATCACGCTGGCGGCCTGCGCTCCTTCCCCAAGAGCGAGATACTGGTCGCACGCGGGGAGTACAACCGGGCTGCGGGCTTCAAAGGCATCTTGAACGGCTACCCAAGCAATCGGTGGCCGTCCTGGTTCACCCCCACGTCGATCAGCTTTATGACGATGCGCCCTGAGCCGTTCGGCCCGTTCGGCGAGAGCGCGAAGGTCACCAGGGCCGGCGATGTGACGATCATACCCACCCCTGGCCACACGCCCGCGCACGTGTCCGTGGTGGTGCAGGATGGCGGCGATACGATCTTCCTGGCGGGGGATGTTTCGTACACCCAGGCACTGATGCTTCGAGAGCGGGTAGATGGGGTCGCGCCGGACGAAGCGGTCGCCAGGGAAACACTTGGCAAGGTGCGGGATTTCGTGTTGGCACAACCCACCGTCTATGTGACCGCGCACGATCCAGAGTCCAGTGTTCGCTTGGCAAAACGAGCGATCGTCAAGGTTGCATAAGCCGAGCGGTGGGAGGCGCTCCTCGCGCTTTGCGTCCCTGGCGCTCGTTTTGGAGGAGTTCGATGACCGCCGAAGATACACGGGAGTTCATCGCCGGCTTGCAGCGCGCCTGGCAGCGCGAGTAGGCCAGCGCGCGGATCTACCGCGCCCTGGCAGCGCGCGAGCCGAACGAGTCGCGCCGCGCGGTGCTGCTAAAGCTGGCCGCGACTGAGGACAAGCACGCCGAGCGCTGGGCTTCGCGGCTGCGTGAGCTGAACGCGCGATTGCCTGCCGATCGCGACACGCTGCGCGCCCGGCTCTGGCGCTGGGCGCTGGTGCAGAGCGGCACCGACAACGCGCTCAAGCGGATCGAACGCAGCGAGGACGACGATACGGCTGCGTACATGCATTTGTCATCCCTCTACTTTGCCCTTTTAACCCCTCAGCGATGGCGCTAAGCTGGTCATCGTCTTCTTCACAAAGCCTTTTACCGACGTGGATAAGCCCCTTTCGCCCACGATCATGTTCGAGCTCGACCGCGCAGACGGGACAAAAATCAACCGTATCTTCCAGGCCTCGCCGAGCGAGTTCTCAGCATCGTCAGAGCAGTGTGATGTCCGCATCGGCCCTAATCGCTTCCAGGGTGACCTGCATACCTACGAGATCCATGTCGAGATCGACGATGTCGTTGCGGATCTGACCCTCCGTGGCACGGTGCCATCCTGGCGCCCTGAAATGGGCTACTTTCTTTTCGGCGAGCACTCCGAGTATCATTTTGCCTGGCTTCCGTCAGTGCCGCAGGGCGATGTCGAGGCAGCCATCACGATCGCGGGTAACCGCCAGCAGGTGACCGGGGTGGGCTACCACGACCATAACTGGGGGAACTTCTTGATGGCCAAACTGATGAACAATTGGTACTGGGGACGTGGTGCCGTGGGCAACTACACACTGGAGATATTCAGCTTGATCGCTATGAGGGTGACAAGCTCGTCGAATCGCTGCATGAGGAGGGAATCTGGGAACTATTGTGTGTCCGTAAGACCATTAACACTTTTGGGTCACGACGCCGCGGCGTGAAACGCCTCCCGATCGCATTCAGGCCGTCGCACCCGTCAATTTATCGGGCTAACGAGCACCTATCAGGATAGCGGTATAATACGGCCACCTCTGACTGGTGACAGGACGACGTACAGTATCCGGCGGCGCGGGTTTACCCCCAGCGTGGTCGCGCCAGAGTCGCTGGGCTTTGGCATCATGCGCGGGCCGCTCGACCTTGGCTCAAGCGGCGACGCAGGCGCTGATCCAGACCATGGCGCAACCAGCGCAGGCGGGCGAGGCGCTCTCCGCGCGCGAGCGCGAAGTGCTCGTCTCTATGGTTTCTGGTTCTCAAGCGTTCTAATGATGCACGGATAAGTGGCGAATCTCGTGTGCTTGACAAAGGGTCCACTATAATTGAGGTGTTGGATCACACAGCGCTCCCACCGTTGTTAAGAACAATATCATTTCGTTGCGCCCATCGATTTCCAGCAGTTGCTCCATAGCATCGTCGACAAATCCGGCGATAGCACATGCGCCTAGTCCCATCGCTTCAGCGACCAAGTACAAGTTCTGGCCCAGGTAGCCAACATCCATGCACATGTACTTGTAGGCGCGCTGACCATATTTCCACCGCATGCGTTCGAAACAGCCGGTGATTAAGAATACCACCGACGCAGTTGCGAGATATGGCTGCTGGAATGACAATGCGGCTAGCATTGATCCGTGCTGCCCTGGACGCATGGATTCAAGGACGTTGTCGATTGGGTGATAGTGATAAAGTCCTGGGGCGATATCGGTCACTGCTTGGATCGAGAGGTAGACTTCGGGTGCTTGCAGGCCACCACTCGAAGGAAACGTGCGCAATGGCAAATGGCGATATCCATACCCCGCGAGCGAGCCTGTCACGCCACAAGCGTAATGCAGGAGTGTCGCCAACTGCTCCTGGTCAATGGCTGCGCCTGTGTAATCCCGACGCGAACGGCGTTGGAGCAGCGTCTCACCCACCGACGCATTGAGGGCGCGTGGAGATGGCAGAGTTATACGCTCAGCACCAGGGTACGACTTCACGATCGGAATTGGCGCGAAGATGCCATGCTCTTCGTGCGGGCCCGCGGGGACGACATCGTCTGTACGTTGTCCCGTGTCAAGCAGCCGCGTTTTCACATGTTCATTATAAACAGCACTGATTTCTAGCTCCCAGAAGCGCTCACCGGCAGCAACCTGTTGAAACGCTGCCAGCAGATGGCCGCACTCGTACTCGGAAAGAATGTCGATCAGCCGGGCGATTTCGTCTTTAGCGGTCATGATTGGGATTACCTATCTCAATAGCGGCGATAACACCCTCTTCAACGCCGTCGGCCTCGAGTATTAAATCGAGCGCACGGTCGGCAAACTCGAGGCGTGGCCGTGCAAATAGGCCGAGCTGGCTCGCGACTCGCAGCGCAGCTTCCAGAACGCGGCCAGCCTCAATCAATGTACGACGATAGCCGCGCACCCCAAAAAGCAGATCATTCCGCGCGAAATTACCGATCACAAAGAGGATTGGCGCGGGCGGCAACTCCGGTTCCTCGATTAAACGGATTGCGTTCGTCAAGCGAGCGGCGGCGTCACTTGAGAGGTGCTTCACAAGCGCAAGCCGATCTGACAGTGGCTCATGTGATGCCAGCGTCTCGTCTTCCGCAATGCGCAGTTCGATAGCATAGAATAGGTCGAGCGGAACCACTTGTGTAATGCCAGTCAGTAATGCCCGCTGCACTGCACTCAGTTTCGCCTGCGGACTGTAGACCAACGCAGCAGCGCGACGGTGCAAAAACTCCCGCCGGACTTCAGCGATATCTACGCGTGTGGCAGCGAGCTCTCCCACCATCTGCGCGAATAGCTTACTGTTTTCGTGATACAACTCGGCAATCGATGGCTGCGCTGACGCTGGTCGCTGGCAGTAATCTGTCAGGGTGTCGCGTTCGAGTCGAACGGTCTTGCCCGGCCAATCAAGTCCCGAGAATGTCACTTCATCAAGCAGCTTCTTTGGCGTGAGCTGCTCCTGCGTCCTGCGAATCATACTGTCCTATCAACTCACGGAAATGGGATCGGATCGGTGTTCAATTCGTCGAATGTTAGTGGATGATTGGCTGCGCCGCATTGATACGGCAGGTTGTAGTAGCGTGGATGGCCGAGGTACGGGTGGGCTGCGACACAGGCACTGGTCAGCTCGGGGACGATCACTCGCACCACCGATACGCCCGGCCAGCATGCGCCGCTCATATCGATGACGATCGGGTTGAGCTGGCTTGTGTGCAGCCACGCGAGTATACCACCATATTCGGCGCTCTCGTCGTCAAATTCGAGTGATGGCACATCCTGCCATGTGCGTACTGCGCCTGACGTGTACCACGCTAGCCGAGGGAGGTTCTCAGGATAACCAAAGTAGATAGCGCCATCCAGAAAATCGGTCATCTCGGTGGTACGACTGTCGGGGCGAATGTGCTTGAATCCGGGCTTATACGAATTGAGCACCGCCCGCGTCTGGCCTAGCTCGAACAGCGCCTGTGAGAGTGCTCGATCGCGATTAGCCCAGGCACCGCCACCGCCGAGAAACATGCGCTCAGGCCGTGTCTGATCTCGCGCGATCACAGTGAAGATCGGAATAGGAATATCGAGGGTATTGAGATACACCTGAATATCATCGAGCGAAGGAGTGATCATTCTGCTGTGATGCAGATGCCACTGGCTGGACAGGTATCCAGCCAAATCAACATCGACATGGGCTGGCGCAAGGCGGCAATACCAGCGCACATTGATGGCATCACGCTCGATGTATTCGTAGAGTGCGTGCAGGATGGCGCGCCGCCGATCGGTATGAAATGCGAGCCCACCGCTCGTGGGATAGCCAATCATCATCTCGCCGGCTGCACGCTTGTAGTACAGCAACACGAGTTGCGCTGGAATGAACACCGGCTCGCCCGTCAGCAGGTACCTAGCGCGAATCCAGCGGAGCGGTGTACTTGGGAGGAACGGCACGAAACCAAATCCTCTGCGTGTGTATTGCTGGGGCGCAAATAACGGCAGATCATTGGGCCCGAGCGCCTTGAGACCTCGATTGGTCAGCTGCCTCCAGGAGCCAAATTCAAGATCATCGACGATCGCCTGAAAGTGCAGGACGGCAAGCAGTCGCTCGGCAAGCTCTCCCATGGCTCCGAGTAGCGGTTGCTGCATGCCAGCCCCTTTGCCACCACCGGGGATTGCCATACTGTCGCCCACGCTGGGTCGCACCGTCAGATCGGGGATGACCGACGCCATCGGCAAATGATTGCAGGATCCGCAATACATGGCTGGGTCGAGCAGCTCGGGGCGCTCCAGATGCACGGCCGTAATTGGTCCCAGGTGGCGATTGTAGAGCCGCGAGAGCGCGCGCAATTGCTGGGCACGTTCATGATCATAGACGCCGTCCAGCATCTCGATCCGCTCATTCAGGTAGTTGTGCGAGAGACGCATCAGATCGCAGCGCTCATAGGTGGACGATATACGTTCTTTTGTGTTCCGCAGACTGGGCATCGTGGGAGCTTGAGGACATCCTCCACATCAAATTGCATGTGATCGAAATCAATCACCATGACGCGGCCAAGCGCGAAGCACGATCCGCGCAAGAGGAAATGGACAGCCGCAAGTGAGGTATGGCCAGCCACGATTTCGGCGTACGATGGCAGACCGGTGAAGAATGATCCCGTTCCCCGGTGCTCCAGGAGATACTCACGGTGTTTGCGTGCCATCCCCCGGTTCGGCGTCGCGGCAAATGCAAGGGTGCGGTAATCGTTGTAGCAGGCCGTTTCTACCGGAAGAAACAACGGGCCTACCATTCCAAAATTACCATCAATGGTTGCGAGCAACCATGGCTTGCGCTCACGTATCGCGTACCGGTTCACCAGATGCGCGGTGCGCAAATCCGGCTGCTCCAGCACGAGCACCGCCAGATCTGCTTCGAGCATCGCCGCTTCGATTCCAGCAGCATCCAATCTGGCATCTAATGTCCGCGCCGTTGATCCAAGCGCTTCGCACAGCGCGATATCGGCGCGCATCCCTTCCTGATTCTTGTTGAGGCGGAATGGCATGTATGCCCGATACGAGCTGTCGATCAATCGGTCGTCGAGCAGCGTAAGTCCCGCGATCCCGTGCTGGAGCAGATCCTGTGCAACACGCGCGCCTAATGGCCCAGCACCAAGCACTGCAACCTGGCTCGTCGCAAGCTGCGATTGCCCGGTGAAGGTGTAGCGAATGTATTGCTCAATGGGACTAACTATCGGGTTGGTGAGGATGCCACGCTCGATGAGATCGACCAACAGCGCGCGAGCATCGCCTTCCTGGCCCGGTCGGGCTTGAGCGAGTAGCTCTCCGACCGTCGCCGAACCTTGCAATACTCGCCCGATAGTGCGTCCTAACAGCCCTGAAACATCCTGGTCGCGCAAAAGCTCGGAGGGACGAGAGCGCAGCCCAAACTGGATCAGAACTTCGTCGTCGCTAATGAGAACGAGATCTAATCCCTCTGCGACGCCGAGCACGGCATCGGTATCAAGATCGGGAGGCCTGGATACCAAGAGCATCGTCCGATAAATGCATGTAGCCTTTAGATATAATGCGGCTCGGAACAAAATTCCGAGCCGCCAACCAATCTAGCCATTGGTTTTAGTTGTGTCGCCTTCGAGCGCTGCGCCTTTCGCGAACTCGGTGAGCTTCGCACCGAATTCCTGGACGAGACGGCCTTGATTCTGCATGTATTCGCCTTGTAGCGAGACCAATTGACCAAGTTCCGCCGGATTGACAAGATCACCGAGCCGATCAATCGGATTGTACCAGCCGGTAAGCCAGCCGACTTTCCAGCCAATCCAGTCTTTGAAATGAATTGCTTCCTGGCGCTCGATGTTGGGAATGCGATTAATTCCTGAAGACATGGTGCGGCACCTCCGTTTACTATGAGGGGATCAATGAACTTACGCAGTCCATAGCATAAGCCAAGCTTCTGATACTCAGAAGCTAAACCACGGGTGTAACGTTCGAGCAAACCAACGCCGAAACTGCGTTTTGTAGTTATGCGCCTTGCACGCGATGCACATACCACAAAGAGCTTGATTGTCAGGAAAACTGTAACAACGTATTGAGATAATCAATAATATCATGAATTGAAGGGAATAGTCAATCTCTAATTTTAGTGTTAAGGCTCACCGAATGTATGGCAGGGAGGATTAAAGAAATTCGTCACAATCAGAGTTACGCGTTTTAGAAGCTACGTATGGGATAATCAGGTTAAAGTTGAACACAGTTACTTATACTTGAACTATAGAAAAGAAAGGAACTTTAATTATAAGAAATACTCAAATCCAGCGCTGTATTATTCATCAGGTACGCCACAGCCTGACTTACATCGCCTGGAAGGATCGCAAAGCCTTTGTGGCGGAGCTGAAAGCCGTCTACCAGCAGACATTGCAAGGTTTTAGGTCATGGGTGTTGGTTGCTGGGCTTGGCAACGCCGCCCGACCGACACCCAACACCCAACACCTGCGCTGAAAGCGCACTAGGCAATGCTGAGGTTCAAATCCGTTCAGCAGTCACAGAGGACACATCATAGGGCGGCACGGCATACGGCGTACAGCATGGGCGCCCAGTCGCTCAGGTCGAAAGCGCGTTCTTGGGGATTAGAGTCTCGCAAGCAGTGCTGCTGGGGCCAGGTTCGGGATCGGAGAATCGCTGAAGTCACGCTCGTTGCGTGTCACCACCGCATCGAGACCAGCGATCATCGCACAGGCCAGTTGGACATTGTCCTCAAAATCATTGCCGGGGAGTGCGGTAGCCTGCTCAATCGTTATGCGATCAACCGGGCAGATATCGAATGCCGCTAAACACAACCCGACGGTGACACGCGCGGTCGCGCGGTCGGTCGCACGACGCGCAATATAGAAGATATCAGTGAGCGTTGATGCTGGGATAACGCCGACGATCTGACCGTCATCACACGCCGCCCAAATCGCGCTGGAGTCGGTGACAAAGGGTGCGCGATCCAGCAGGACGTCGAGCAGAATATTGGTGTCGAGCAGCACTCTCATTGGCCATACCGCTCAACGCGCCGCTCGTCAAGCCACTGCGCAATCTCTGAGTCAGTGGGCACAGCCTGCCCAGTCGTGAGCAGCCCACGTGCTTGATCGAGCGTCTGCCGTGGGGTACGCGGCAGCGATTCGACCGGCGCAAGCGTTTTGAGTACCTCTTGTACCAACATAAACTGTTGTGCGGTGCTCCAGGATCGCACCGCATTCAGCACCTGCTCGTACTCTGCGTTCTTGGCTGCACGCATAGCTCTACTCCTCGCGATCTTACGATGACATAGCGATAGCATTATACCATCCAGCTACCCATCAAGTCATCCCATTTCTCAGCAAACCGACGATCTTCCCAATCACCAAGTGCATGTCCGCCGCACGACTGCCGCGCCACTACGGTAGCCAATTCCCCACGCTGACCGCGCTGCCGCTCCCATACACCGCCTGATGTGCTGAGTCAAGCCTGTGCCTGCTGTGGCGCGATCCTGCCGGCGCCGCTCAGTCGGCTGGACGCCATTCCCGGTCAGGAGCACCTGCGCCGCGCCGTCACCGTCGCGCTCACCGTTAACCATCCGATCACGTTTCTGGGCAGCGGCACCGGACTGGCCGATGCACTCGCATTTGGGCGCATCAGCCGCCCCGACGGCGTAACGGCTTACGTTACAACGCCTTGCATTTGCGGGAACGCTGGCGATCCGTACCTTGTGTGTCGCTGCACACCCGAGGCGATCATCGCATGGCAGCGACGGCCCGCGTTTCGGGCTGCGCTGGCAGCTGAACTGGTGGTCGAAGCCGCCCACACCAACGCCGAGCAGCGCATGGCCCACCGGCGCGGGCGGCGCGGCGAGCCAGATGAGCAAGTGATCGCCCGTGCAACCGAGGCACGCAGCCGGCCACGTCCGACCGACGCATTGGATGGAGCATGCCAGCGCCTGCTGGCAGCGGCGATTCGGCAGCTCCAGCTGACGAATGAGCAGGTCGCGCGCATGCTCGCCGTCGCACAGAGCGTCGCCCAACTGGCAGAACAGGCATCGATCCAGCCGGCGCATCTGGCTGAGGCGCTCCAATATCGGCCGCGTACTGCGCCACTGGTCGATCTGCTGGAACCAGATCAGGAGAGGGAGCACTAACAGAGTCTTGTTGGCACGCGGGAATGCGGAGTCACGCTCGCGAGCGGGCGTGGCTCCGGCAGCCACATCACCCCCCTTTTTATCCCCGCTGGGAGGACTTCCCAGCATACGCCGACAGTACCAGGATGGAATGAACCACGAAATCACCCTACTGCACAGAAACGCATGCACCGGTAGGTGTGTGCTTAACGGTGATCAGGCAATTTGGGCCCTTTACACGTTGGCGAGGGCATCTACCGAACTTGGCGTTGAGATGCGACCGACGCGGCTTCGTGATGAAGGGCGCAAATAACCC
>Ga0137375_10003371_pt1 | contig 19013 bp, 29 predicted proteins | sample SagtaG_24_FD_104936 | JGI IMG/M metagenome (GOLD analysis project Ga0137375, IMG submission 104936) | Vadose zone soil microbial communities from Sagehorn Ranch, Mendocino, California, USA - Sage1_R_113_16 metaG | ecosystem: Environmental > Terrestrial > Soil > Vadose zone | place: USA...
CACAAACAGAGGATTCGAAATTTGAATACAACTCCATCTCATCCATCTCCATCTCCTGGGACAGACTTAGCGTCGTCCCTGGACGAAGTTCCTCATCGACACCCGACGCCCGTTAATACCTGTCATAGCCACAGGAGGATGAAGAGCTTAGAGGATGAAGGCTGTCCCTTAACTTGAAGGAATACGGATTTGCATCAGGAAAACATGTATTTCCTTTTTCTACCTTATGTCCTTTTTCTACTTTTTCCTTCCTTTTTCTCAAACAGCAAAAGGCAATAGAGTGGAAAAAGTTGAATAAGTAGTCAAAAAGAGTGGATAAGATGAAAAAGAGAAATAGGAACTGTTGCCAACTGTACCACTTAGATAACTTTTTCTTTCTTTGTCAACTTTTCTTCTATTTCACTTATTATCTGTTGGTACTTTTGTTGTTCTTTTCTTACTTCAAGTTACTTGGGCCCTGTTGTTCCTTTGTGCCTTAAGAACTGTCACATCCTTTTGTTGCTTTGGACATACTTGTTTTTTGCTTATTGACTCTCATTCCTTTTTGACTTGAGTAGCTTATCTGGTCCTTCCTTCTCTTTGGTGCCTAAAGTATCTCTTTCTTGTCTTTGGGACAATCATTCCTTTTATGACTTGAGAATATTTTCTGTACTTTGGTACTTGAAGCTCCTTTTTCTGTTCTTTTGGCTGTTGCTCCTGTTCAACCTCAACCCCTTTTGACCCTTTTTCATTGCTTATTCCCTCTTGCAAGCTTTTTCCTCTCTATCACTGTATGCACTTTCAATTCTATAGACACTTTGACCCTATTATGGCTTCTGAACCTTTTATTCCTTCTGAATGCTTATTTTCCTGTAAAAACTATGCTATTGAGGGAGTCCAGGGACAATCTTCTCAATATATTGGATAAGGTTTTCGATGTGACAAGAAGGGATTGTCACATCAAAAAAACGGTTTCAACGTGATGAAAAACATGGAAACTCCAAACCATCGATTTAACGACACTTTTCGGGATACTTGTAAAGGGAAGAAATGAGCTCCCTGCCGAAGATTCAACGAGCGGTGCTTCGACATAAGGGAATAACGGTGAGAGATAAACCTCGGTTGCTGATTTTGTGAAGATCGATTGGTAGTCAACAGTTTTGCGGCTGGACGTCGTGATGAGTACATGAACAATGTGCTGAAAATCGAGATTATATGAAGGTGCCTTCGTTACGTTTGATGGAATTTTACCTTGAGTAATGGAGATGACGGGAGTGATTGCTTTCAGAGAATCGAAATGAGGTTGAATGCTGTCACAGGCATCACCATATTCGTGGGTAATGTTGCCCAGTCTGGCTTGCAGGTGCGAGGTTACTCCTCCCTGGTCGAATGCAAGGTCGCCAGCACGGAAATCGTTACCCAGATAGCGCATGTATACTTCGATCTGCTGTGCAGCGAACTTGCTTTGATCGGCTTGGAACTCTTCACTATTGATCACCCCAGCGCTCGACCCACCACTGCTTCCAGCTGCGACACCAGACAAAAGTTGAATGCCAGCACGTTGGGAGTAAAGGGATACGACATTGTCTAACCACGTTCTAGCTTCAGCCTCTGATGAAAGACGCTTCGGAGGTTCGAGAGTAGTTGCAAGCAAGAGGACTGCATCTGAACGCATTGGTCCCATGCCCCACGTCTTCACAAGATATGACTTGATGGCCAAAGCATTGAATCCACCAGGCATCTTGCCGCCGATGAGTCGAGACACCAAGCCTGTTGAATGTTTGCCCAGGTTACCACTGAAACCAGTAGCCAAAGCAGCACCAAATTCCTCGAGTGGATGTTCTTCCGAGTGGATGTTCTTCTGCTTTCTCTGGAGCAGAGGCAAATTTTGTTGGAGATCCCCCAGTATCTCATTTTGCATTGTCGACTTCCCACCAACGAGATCCTTGATGGTTTTGGAGGAGGAAGTTCGTCAACTTTCTTTTTGAGTTTCTGAGCAATGACGACAAGAAGAATATCGATTGCCTGAATGACGTCTTCAATGCTGACTGCTGGTCCAGACGGCGTGAGAGAAGAGGCAAGTGGGGCAGCAGCGACAGGAACGTGGACAGGGGCAATATCCTCGACTATCGGAGCTTCAAGAGCATCCTTGTATATAGTATATTTCCTTCCCATTCTTCGAATGACACAAGATAGCACGCGCCATGCTCAGAGATCCATCTATCCTTTCATATTTGGCCCTGAGGGTCCGCATTGCCACGCCGGTTAACATAGGCGAAGGACCGACTTCGATGAGGGGGGTGGAAATTGTAGTGCGTGAAAAGGAGATCCTGCGTTTGAATCCGACGAACAGGAGAAGCGAACTGGAAAGCCAAGAGCTCAACAAGGATGATGTAAGCAAGCTGTTGGCGCTTGTCGGAACTATCCCAGTTTTCTTCGTCCCAGTTGCGCAGAACCCTGTCGAGTTTAGGAGACGATGTTTGATCATATATGATTTGTGCATAGTCACGGGAAATATCGAAGGGTTTTGCGATGAGATTCGGGATGTATTTCCCGATGAGCATGTCCGGGATTGAGGTCAGCAGGATTAATCTTCTTCGACAAATCTGGAGAGAATAAGCTGATGATTCTTTACATGAAAGCGTACTCACAGGCTCGGAAAGGCATGACCCCAGCCCAAAGATAACGCGAATGGAAAGGTACATCAATTCCAGGTAAAGGAATGGTTGCGAAAACTCGTTCCAGCTTCAAGTATCCTTCGCTCCATTGCTGTTCGCGTGCCTTTTCAAGGCAGGAGTTCATGATGTCTGCAAGCATTCCCTTTACTCTCTCGACAGTGAATGTTTGCGTTAACTGAGACACTAAATGAGCATTTATGCAAATCCATTTCCAGATGGATTACCTTCGCAATGTCAATTTTCTACACTTTGAGGTAATTGAGGACATTGGCCATGGTTTGCAGAGTGAGAAGTTCGCCAGCACAAAAATATTGTTGACCCTGACATTTGATCAATAAAGGAAATTGTTCTCCGAGTCACGTTCAACGGCACGCTGCATTGTAAGGCCACGATAGAAAACGACGTCGACGAGAGCAGAGATATGAAGAACATCGGCAATTGATGCCAACGCTGAATATTCACCGAGCGAGTGGCCAGCACAGGCACGATCTTTCTGGACGAAGCCCTTCATGCACATGTCTTCAAACGCTGCTTTTTCCGTCACAACAAGAGCAATTTGGGCGAATTGGGTAGCAAATAGAAGGCCATTCGGATGACTGAAGGTATGCTTCGGGGTGCGAACGTCGATGTCTGCAAAAAGAGGCAAGGTTTTGACATTCCCATCTCTGTCCATGGCGTCATAAGTCATGTCCATATAACGTTGCCGAATAGCCTGTCCCTTGATCCCACCAAAGTGTACCGTTTTGTCTTTCGGGTTGTCCTTGACGATTTCGATGATTGAGAACCCATAGACGGCTAGGAGAATTATTATAGAGGTCCATACCCATGCCTTGCTCTTGTGAGCCTTGTCCAGTAAAGACATATGCGGTTGTGGGTTGTGCAACTTCAGCAGATCCTTGCATTACTTTCTCGCCGCGATTGTTGCTGGTCTCAATACTGACCACGATGTTGCCTTCGCGCATGCCAACATGACAAAGTTTGACTGTGAGCTCATCACCCGGGAGGACCATACCCACGAAGTTGACGTTGTATCTGATGACGAGACATGAAATGAGTAAAAGCTTGATAAATCAGAAAGAGACTTACGCAATGACACGTTCAGGGTGTCTCTTGCCAACCACACTTTCAACGAAACAACGGGTAGCCGCGCTTGTCCACATTCCGTGAGTGATAGTGGCAGGAAGGGAGGCAAAATCGGAAAAGTAGGGATTCACATGAATTGGGTTGAAATCGCCGGAAATTTCTGAGTAAGGCTCGTTGGTGAAAGGAGCTTTGAATGACGTGTTCATATCCAGAATCGTCACGGTGTATCCCCCATTCGAGAGAGGAATATTCAGACCTTGAGGTGTGTCATGTCGCTGAAGGTACGCAAGAACAGGGTTCCCCTGAGAATCGTCTTGGTGGAAGTCTACAGATCCAACTTTTACAAGGACCTTGAGCAGGTTATGAACGAAGATGTCGCCGGTGACTGAAACACTACTACAGACAGCCTTATCCTTGAACGACGCCTGGGATTGAATACAGAGGATCAACGGCGTGCCAGCAAGAAGCGGGGATTCGCTTTTCCATTCAAACCACTCTGGATTGCAATACACCGACTGCAGCATCTGTGTCCAAATGCAGCAAATACTCCGGTTCCTCCGTGATCTCGAACGTGTTTTGAATCATAATCCGTAAATCGACCACGACACAAGAAGGACAAGAAAACTTCGATGACAGGCTCTTGACTTTGACGATTTTGCCCTCATTAGAGTTCACTACCGAGACGATTCGGGCTTCGGATCGACAAACATCTCCAGCATGAAGGGGACGGGCACCATCAACCATACGGAATCCGTTCGAAAGATGGACGAGTTGAAGGTCTCCATTGATTGCATTGGGGAAAATAGATTTCATAATGGCCTGAATAACAGGTAGAAAGTCAGCGGATGATAACCAAAGGTCTAAACTGAGATAAGACTAACCTGCCAGCCAGCTACAATTGCAAAGTCCATGGGGGCCTGCACCTGGCCATTCCCTGCTGTCTTGAACGATTCGTCTTTATTCCCAATGACCGCACAGAAGCGTTCAATATCGATCGGTAGAAATCTCATGAATGGGAGCGAAACCTTGCTTCGGATTGTACTGGAATTGAAGTGCAAGAGGGATGTTGCTCCCGCGCCGTTCCTTGAAAATGGTCACGTCAATCACACTCGTTGTCGGACTGAATATGATTTCAAGCGCCTTAAAGCCAGGGAGGTGTACAGCGTAAGACCTCGCCGCGCCATAGACGGTGACAGAAGGTTGAGAGCCGTTCAACTTGACGACAAATTTCTGGCCACGGCGGGGAGCCAGCGCGCACTGAAGAGGATTATTAACGTATGAGGTTCCCTGGACTGTTGTTTTTGAAGCAACGAGGGCACGCAACCAAGTCAACTCATGACCGGCCGAAGTCTCCAACCATTCCGATGTGTCAGGGAGTTGGGAGGAAATGTCAAATATGACGGCGCTATCGGTATCTGTTCGGACGACTCCAGGAATCTCCGCTGGTATTGAGGGGAGAGGAGCAAGGTAAGCAACAGTTGGGACCTTGGATGCGTTCCCGCCATACTTTCTTTCCAGGAGACGTTGAATAAGGGTTTCATTGATGGTTCCCAACAGCTCCTTCACCGGTTCGTCCCTCTTAATGGACCATTTCGCAGCAACAGGCCCTTGGAGAATGCACATCCGTTGAGGATCCTGATCAAATACCGCATCGATGTCCTCGGCAGCCCAGAGGGAGTCCTGACAACATGTTCAATGTATAAATTTCGACACAAATTGTTTGGCACTTACTTTCTTGAACCACACCTCGAAGTTTGCATCCATAACGGGAATGAACGGGACTGGCTTCTTCCCCGACCTTTGTGAAATAGCCAAGAAATAGGCGGTGTCCTCAGCAGCAAGTGACTGCTCAGCGGCAGGAGGAAGGTGTCGATGAAGGGAAGAGGATCATCAAGAGAGGAAAAATTTTGAAGAAGAGAAGGCTTTTCCCCATGTCGTTTACACCAGCGAAGCGCTCTTCTACACGCCGGAGCCAGTTGTCCGTCAGGTTGCAAAGAGAGATATCGATCCAGCGCTTCTGATGAGCCACGAACATTAGGCGGACTATTCTGAGAACTGTTTCCTTGTAGGTCATATCGCTGAGATACAAGGCAACGCTTCCACCTTTCTAAACCAGGGTTTGGCGCTGCTCTCCGCTCGTTCAACCAAGCTTGACACTTCTCCATAGATAACTTGAAAACGGTCTCGTCGAACTCCGACAGTTCGACACCTCATGTGGCAACCTTTTAGGCTCTCCCAACTCGGAGCGTACAGTCAAAATTCCACCCGTCGGCTTGGAGTAGGTGCCCTCCCAATCTTTGTCGTCCCAGATGCAGCGACAATGAGGTCCTCGACCGAGGAGCTTGTATGGGCCTCCTTCGCTACCATCACACGACTGGCAAAAAGGAAACCATCGAAAGGCATGGGCTGGAGACCGAAACGAGTGATAGACCAATCACCAGTATCATCGGCAGAACCGAACCCTGATCCAGCAACCAGAATGATGTTGGAATGCCGACGAATTGAACTATAAGTGGCCAACACAGGTTGGTGGAAATCTTCGAATGAGTGATGACCGCCAGCACGACCACTAGTCCATTGCAAGATAACAGGGTAGTCCGGGTTCGCCGCTGCAATATTGTCAACTTGACGAATGCCATCTATAGAGCCTGGTTTGAATGAAACATGTTTGATTCCGGCAGTCTTCAGACCCTCGATGATCTCGACTTCTCAGTGGTAGGGATGGCAGCAGCAACACAAAAGCCCTCGATGCGTAAGCCCTCCTTCCTCATCTCCTGCCAAAGAGGAAATTGAAATGTGAATTGACTCGGGTTGATATAAAGAGATCTGAGTGTCAATGCAACACCCGCCGGAGTTTGCTTTTGGATTTCGTCGACCTTGGCTCGAAGGGCGACGGTGTCCAGCCAACTCGACGTGATAACCAGCATCCAAGACGGCGCTTACGAATCTGGCTTTTCACAGTTGAGAGGGTGTCATGCCAGCACAATTGGGGGCTTGCCAAACAGACGAGAAAAAGGCGTATCAAAGTGAACCAAACCATCACTGTATTATACTTAGTTTAGCCGTTGCCTTTATAGAAGAAGCTTACCTTGTGTTGATTAAATTGGGCGACCTCCACCACTCTTCATACTTGACCTCGACGGAACTATACAGTTCAGCATTGCCATTTCCCTTGTCCCTGACGACGATTACGTGGATCCCTCGCCCATCAAAATTCCTGGCAGTCAAGGGCATAATGCCACTCAGCCCCCCGGTCCGAAATCAATTGCATGGGTTGCAGATTCGGAAAAATTGGATGCTTTGGTCCAATGTATAGGTAAAGTGAACGACGACTCTAAAGCACATATATCGGAACTTGAACCTACAAAAATGTCAGCTATACGGAACATTATGGAAAACTAACAGGGAGGATCTTACCATCCTCAGTGTTGTAAACAAGAATCTTGAGATCTTGGGCATCCCTCATCCTCAAGATCCTCCTCCACAACCTTCTCAGTCACAACCGTAATGTAATCACTCCAGCGCCGATACGGGGAATGCCTGTCGACCGCGAAGGCCGGAATAGAAAAGCCATTTGAGTGCCTTGCGAGTATTTTCCGTAATTCCGTCAAATGTCGAAGAAGTAGCAACTGCAGAATCCCTTGGGAATGTCCCGTCGCACCGGAGAGATTGCTATGAAGTTCACCTGGCGTAAGGTTCAAAACGTGGCATGCGACGAGATGCTGCACGAGTTATGTCAACTCAATGAGAGGGAACGAAATTGGGATTGAAGCCAGATAGGTGATGAGAGACCACCAGGCAAGATCGACGACAATCCTGGCCGATCTACATAGGATTGTGTATTTTCCGATATTGACTCGTTAGAGGTAGATACAGCCTCGACGGCACTTGAAGTGATTGAGATCGTGCTGGCAAGGAACAACCAAGTAACCGTGATGGCATCAGATTTCCTCTCGTATTGAACTTGAAGGCCGTATAAGAGTAAAATAGACTGATTGTAGAATAGAATTTATGTTGAGAAAACAGTTGGTGTTACAAAGTACAAAATGACGCCAATCCTACGACCTGCTTACACAAAGTTTCCGTGAGTTGCAGTCCCTTTTCAATGCTCAGCTCTTCTGTGGGGGCGTTCCTCCTCTTCGCCGTGTCCTCATTCGCCCTCTTCCTAAGTTCAACCACTCTTCCCTCTGGTTTCGACTAGAATGCGATTTCGAAGGCATGATGATCAACAAACTTGTTGACGTAGAATTGTTTGAAAGTGTCGAGGGTGTCATGCATGCTGAGTGATCGAGAGATGTAACGGTTGGTTTGATAGACCGGAATTAGATGAGCGGCGCGATAAATGCTATCGACATGCACAATTGCAATGAGAGGTTGTTCATCGATATTGAACTCGGGTTCAACGATCCACATGCCAGTATCTTGATCAGGCTCTGAATCGACGCGACAAAACCAATGTATGAGAGCACATTGATACTCTTCATCGGAGAAGACAAATGAAAAGAAGGCTAAAACGCGAGCCACTTCAAGGCCGCGCATACCTTCTATTTCTGGGTCTGTGTTTAAGAAGACGCAGTCGTAGCGTGCGGCTCCATTCCTCCAAGACGGCGTGGCTCGTATATATTCGCGACGCAGACTATTGACACCGCTAATATCACTTGGAGCACGAAACGTTGAGATTGCGGAATAGAATATAGATATTCTGCCACCAAATTCAAGATATGCGGTTACCTCAAGCTGTGAGGAGGGAATTTCGGAATCAGGATAAAGTTGATCGTATAGAAATTGCCGGACCATGATTGGGAAGGAAGGGAGATTCAGCTGCTCTACGGCTTTAGATAAAGTCCATCGATATTCTAGTATTTGTGATTAATAACCAGAAGATCAATTGTAGTAGAAACCCACTAGGCCTGATTGGAAGCTTCACTTCAGCCAACACATCCGAATCCGTTACAATTGCATCCTGAGGGTCCTCGTCAGGTATTGACACTCGGGATTCAGGATCTGCTGTTGATGCAACAGTAGCAGCTCCTAAGTCATTGCCAACGACAGCAGCTAAAGAAAAAATTTAAGAAAATTGACAGCTACAGACGAAAAGACGTACGTGGATCCAGCATACCACGTTGTGTAAAGTCACTTCGAGCAGCGGCAAGCTGGTCAAGCTGTTGGTTTGTAACCAGCATTTGGCCCAAGGGCTGATTCCGGTTTGAGCGTCGCCATGGCTCCTTAACGGCTCGTATGTGTTTGGATTCGGTGATTGACGAGCATAGTCCATTTGGCGCCGCAAAAAGTCGTATGAGGGCAGGGTAATGTACAAGAGAATGCTGTCTTGGTAATGAAATTCCTTCGGGACGTACACCAGCAGTCTCGAAAATCTGTCGATGTTCGTGAAATCGACTGAGGGCATCCAGTAATTCATTTAAGTCGGCCTCAGTCAATGCGCTCCGTCGCGCTATGTAACAAAACTCCAAAAATGCGCGAAAAGTGCAAATAACATCAACAGGAAGGTGCCCTTGCAATGCCGGAAGATAAACCTTAACACAAATTTAAACTTTGTTGACATAAAAAAAACTAACGATCATAGTAACTTACTTTCATAAGAGCCTTTGAATCGTCTCCCGTCCATTGCTTGAATCCACGGCCCTCTGGAAATCGTCTTAAACCAGCAAATGGGGGTGAAATCGCAATGCTAATTTCACAGTGATTCAGTTTTTGTACTACGAATAGGAGAAAATATACCGTTGATCAATATCGTCTAGAATACGGTTGGCCTTTTTGCGTCCATGAGTGAGAACAAGATATTCTCCCACCCAGGTTACGAGGTGATCTTTAAACGTTCCTTTTATGACTTGATGGAGAAGGTCAGGCGCGATAATTTTGTGTATGTCGGCACGGGGAAAATCATTCGTAAAGGGCTGAAACGGGAACGTAAGTCGAGGTCATAGACTAGAGTCAGAGTCTTACTATTACGTCGGAAACAATACCATGCTTACTCCACAAGGTCGGGACATCCTGCGTCATTATCAAGGCATCAGTCTTTGCTTTAGTGCGTTGTTGCTGATAGGCCGCTGGATCATCCAGACCTTTGGGAGGTGCCGGGCAACTATAAACTTTAATTAGCAATATGAGTAAATATAGAGCTATATCTCGTACCGAGCACACCAACCCTGAACGATACATGCTATCAATGTCTGCTCAAGGTAGTCGCCAATATGTGCTCCAAATCCCCAGATTCCATGTCGATAATTGCGATCTGGGCATTGCACAATTTCTGGCTGATCCATTACAGGCCGGAGCGATGAGAAAATCTTTGAGAACGATGTATGGAACAACTGCCGACGAAAGGTACGGAAAGTCGGGTCTGATGAATGAACGTTATCGGCTGCAAAAGAAAAGAAGTGATACATAACGAAAAGAAGAAATAAGGAATTACCTTTCGGAATTGCAAGGAAGGCAATCAGTACAAGGCCTGCTCCATGCGCTCGTCGGACATTGTTGTGAATATTGCCGATCGACCCATACAGAGGCCAATATTCATTTTGGCCCGTCCCAACCGACACTGTCGTTTTGTCACTGCCCACTACCACCGGGATAAACATAGCACCGTGATTTTCCGGCTTCTGCACAAGAACATCCTAAATAAAAAACAATTTCATTAAAATACTAATTCCGAGTGAGAATACAAACCGCCTGTTGCCATGCCCAGTCTCCAGACATGAAGTGTTCATACCGACGATTTCCTTTCTTGTCGTACTGTTGATAAGGAGCATAGTCAAATGATTTCTCGAAGTCAGGATTTTTTAGCATGTTTAGAAAAAGTTTGTGTGGATCCCGGAACCAGACAGTATATTCGGCATCCATCCACTTTGGAGTATCTTCTGGTTTTGGACCACCATATGTAAAGGAAAATGATTGCCACGGCTCGCCTCCGACAGGTATCTCATCGATCGTTCTGTACACGTCTTTATGGTCGGTAAATGGAGGTTGGTCATTATGAACTTCTAGTGAGTCGGCCATTATCTGAAGAAACCGATCGATCCTTGTGGCGGACGTTTGATCTTCTTTGAAAAAGAAATGCGCGAGGTCAAACGCGACATGACTTTCAAAGGGGGCCCAGTCATTGGAATTGGGAATCGACGAGGGTGACGGCCTTGGATTGGACAGAGGTGTACCATCCCGATCGCATACTTTGCCTATCAAGTATGAGACTATTAGTAAGAAGCAGAGAAGTTTATCTTTTGAATATGACTTACCGTTTATGGTGGGGTGATAGTCAACGTCAACTTCGTGGCCAAAAGAATCACTACTAGTGTGCGAGGGCGAACTCATATTCGAACCTTCATGGTAAGCCATTCAAGTTATTGTTGAGTGAAAGGTACCAAATCGAACATACCTAGGGATTCTTCCGCTGCTTCTGGAAGGGCGATATTTTCGACATTGTTGTATAGAAGCGCATAATGTGCATTGCCTGCATATTCGTGGTCATCCGCTGGTGAAGCAGGAAGACTAACTTGTATTGGCTGATGGCGACGGCGAATAGGAGAGGATGGAAAAGTGATAACTGCGTCATCCTGATTTTGCACATTTACTAGAGGATGGACGGCACGTAGATGTCTTGTCCAAGTTGCCTTTGATTTGAATGCACGCCTGCAGGTCTTCACCGGGCAAAGAAATCGGGTCTCAGCAGACATAGATGAAAGCGTTAGTCAAGATAAGGTCTGAGTCGCCTAAGACTCAGCAGACATAGATTGAAGCGTTAAGTAGTCAAGACTCAAGATAAGGTCTGAGTCACCTAAGACTCGGCAGACATAGGTGAAAGCGTTAGTCAAGATAAGGTCCGAGTCACCTAAGACTCAGCAGACATAGATGAAAGCGTTAAGTAGTCAAGATAAGGTCTGAGTACTGAGTCACCTAAGACTCAGCAGACATATGAAAGCGTTAGCCGAGATAACGTCTGAGTCAGCTGCCTCATGGTCGCCGGACCGTCACTCCATTCTTCCCACCACCAGCAGAGATCAACATATCCACAAGCCTCCGTCGATTGTTGACCCATCGATCTTTGAGCTTCAGACAAACTCGAAAGGATGGGTTCACTATCTGTGGCCAGGAAAGGATAGGTAGGTTCGATTATTCTATTCTTGAGTCGATCTGACGATAGTTATAGACGAGTGAGCCAACCAAAGAGGTGATCGATGAGTGGACCGGTCGAGCATGTCCTTATCCTATGTCCGAGTCAGCGTCTAGAGGAGCGAACGTGCGGTGAGGTACAAGCCTGTCTTTCGCGATGAGTTGAGGATCACTAATTCGGACGTCTTAGAATTGAAGAAGATCTTTAAGCCTTGAAGACCTTATATTCCCGTCGACTTGCGTCAACCGTGGCATTATCTCATCCAAAACACAGCGGTCATGGCGGTATTTTCTATTACATCGAACCACAAGACTAGCTTACAGCGAATGGCGGAACTCGAAAAGATTTTAGGGATTCCTTGAAGCCCGAAAGAGAGGCAGTTGAACAGGGTACGATACAATTTTTCTTGGGCCAGGATCTACTAACCGCTAGGTTAGGGTATGTATACTATCGTATTCGTTTGTAGCGGCGAGGAATTTGACATCGCTGTGTGCTAGGTGTATGGACGTGTTCTTTTCTGCCTTTACTATATGGACGCGTTCTTTTCTGCCTTTACCTACAATAGAAAAGAGAAGGACATGGTGATGGAGGGGAGGAGTTGACCTGTCGTGCTCGATGACCCTCTGTTCGATGTTTTCCTCGCTCAGCTCCTGGTGTTCCTCAATGCCTACTTGGCGCTGGAGCATGCCGTCTTTGCCGCTCTCCCCAACATTCCCACTTTTTGTTGGCTGTTCTAGCGTAATTTTCTACGTTTCCCCAGGGAGAATCAGATGGATCAAGGGCTAGACTCGACCGTCATTCACATCTCTGACGAGCTCAGCAACCCAGATCTCGACCTCACCGCTCCTTCAGTCTGTCCTCCTTTGTTCTGGTGGAGACCCAGACGTCAACCACCTCTCGCTTTCAACTCCACTCGTCAGTACCTTCTTATTCTATCTGTATTGCAGGCCTGTTGACCGCGTATATTCTGATCAGAAATTGGTATTTCGTGAGCCCTTTTCCGTTTTGGCTGATTCTTTAAACAGAAAGTGACTATATGCAGATATCAGAGCCCGACACCATCTTCCTAGCGCAGGATGCGCACTATGTGTATCTGCTGGAAGCGTCACCGCTCATCCAAAACCTTATCGTGATCTAACTAATCCAGTCGCAGATGTCCATTCTGCAACCTCCTTCCATTCGCAACCTCTCTGTTCCTTCTGTCTTTAAAGTATGCACCCTCTTCATCATCTTCCTCCTTGCCATCTCATCCCAGCCAAACACATCTAAGTACCAATGCATCCTGTCCACTATCTTCGGCACTCCTCACACCCACTGCACGTTCGAAACTCCAATGGATCTAGAGTAGTTCTACACACATCAATATGTATTCTATAACAGCCGTAACGATATATGTCTGCCGCTTTTCGCCACTCGTTAGCCAATAGCGTTGAACAATTAATGCCTAGATCCGAAGTCAGGTCTTTATGTTCGTTTCAAGTTTGACTCGTCGTCCGAGCAATTCGCTTGCCGAGATTGACTTCTGATTACCGCCACTTCTGTTCTCTTCTATGAATCCGGTTGGAGCACCAACCTCCCCTTATTTCTCAACCATTACAGGTTGGAAGCATAATCTCATTTCGTGTTGTATAGGGCAAAAATCATCGATTTGCATTAAGCGCAGGTGATGGAACAACTACAGTAACAACGAACTTCAACTTCTAGCTGGGACCTACTATGAAATCAGTGATGGCATCAGCCATGCATATGGTTTCGAATTGGTTTCGAACTCTTACGGCAAATACTAGTCCTAAAATGGACAGATTAGAAGGGCTGAAGTCGTTCGAGGACCAAAAACCTTGGGGCAAATAAACAGAAGTCAGAACCAAACAAACGTCTTGAGGTCAAACCACCATGGCTCGACAAACTAAGGCGAAGACGTCAGAACCCGCCGCCGAGTCAACTTCTCGTATCAAGACACGCCCTCGGAATGCAACGGTGCATCCTGGCAACGTTGTGCTGGAGGGTGGTCGTTCTCGTCGTAGCAAGGAAGAAGTACAGCAAGACAAGGAGCTGAAGCAAGCTCGAAAGGAAGCAGAAGAGAGGAAGAAGATTCAAGCCGAGACCTGGAGAGAAGCCGGTAAAGTCTATATTGAGCAGCTAGAAGCAGATGAGGCTGCTGCTGCCAAGACCAACGATTTTCCGCGTCATCGTCGGGGTACATTAGTCCATTCATACCAGACAGGCAGCTAGTTAACTTAACACTTCTTTTTAGACAAAGCCAAAAAGACGGCTAAGGGCAATCCTGACGTAACAACGCCTTCTCGAGCCAAGCCGCGACGGTCTAGAGCTGGCAAACGGTACCGCGTGGAGGTTCGTCTGTGACGTCATCAGTTATGTTTGGCTTAGACATTGCTTCCAGACTCCCAGCCAACACGGCGATACTGACCAAGAGAGCTCACCAAGTCCTCAGCCCAAAAGAGCTAAAGTCAGTGCAGGTCAGCCGTTACGACGAACTGGTAAGAGTAAATTTCAGCCTTGGTAAAGGCTGCTCCATTTTTGACCGTAGAAACCGCGCTAGAGGACTTGTTATCTCAGGAAATGGAACCTGACGACGTTCCGCCTCCATCGAAGCAAGCCAAAAATCAGCATAAGCGAGTGATTACGAGCGATTCCGATGTTGAGATGGCGACCGACTTGGAAGAAGACCAAGAGCCGACTCCTCGTCCTAGAAAGAATAGAAATCGATCTTCCAGCGAAGAAATCGACCTCGGGGAAGACGAACATTTTAGGACTCCCCATACCTTGAAGCAAAAGAAGATCGCTGCAGAGATTGTCACGATTGACAGTTCTGATTTGTCGGAGTTGTCAAGCAATAGTGAAGACGAGCTGGAGAACGAAAACAAAGGGAAGAAGAAAGGCAAATTGTCGAAGGTACTTAATTACCACTTAACAGGCTACGTTGATGACTCCCTGTTAGGAACTGATTGTTGATGTCGGTCATTTGTAAGTCCAGGGTCACGAGGTCTTTCGTGTGTTTACTTACCAGATGTTGCCAGCACTCACAAGAGAGCTAAAGAGGTGACGAATACCAGTAAGAGTTTTTAAATTTCCGAATTATTGTTTAGTATTAATGAATTTCCTTAGTTCCGTTTATTGATTTCTCCCAGGCGCGCACCACATCTTCAAACGGCATCGTTGCTCATTCTGCTGCCACTTCCAAGTCTCAGCCCAAGCCCCGGCCCAAGTCTAAATCTGTTGCGCTCAAGTCTGCCGCTCCCGCTCCAGCCTCCAAGTCCGCTGCTCCAGCTCTTAAGTCTGCCGCTCCAGCTTCCACTGTTGCCGCCAAGGCTGCCGCTCCAGCTTCCCAGTTGGCCACTCTCAAGTCTGTCACCACCAAGGCTGCTGCTCCAGCTGCGAAGTCTGCCGCTCCGAAATCTGCTGCTCCAGCATCTAAGCCTGCCGCTTTCGGATCTGCGGCCGCTCCAGCATCTAAGTCTGTCGCCTCTCATCCCAAGCGAAACTTGTCTCAAGTTACAATGACTGCTCAAGACGGTGGTCAGGATTATGACGAAGAACTCGCTGTCGGTGGGATGCTAGATGAGGATGATTCGAAGGAACAAGAGCTTGCTATGTCGAGTCCGATGAAGGGTAATGAGTTACGGGCAAAGGTAGAGTTTTTTTGATTTATTATTCAAACATGAATTGATGTTTTCAGTCGATTCTCAAGGCTACGAAGGAACAAGACGTCAAATCCCGTAAACGAGCGACTATTCAAGACCTTCCGGAAGGCGCGAATAACGACTCTGCATGGACGCGATTGGTTATACCAAATTTCATTCGTCTTTTACTGGCGGGGGAACAGCCTTGGTTGATTGGAGACGACATCATCATTTCGGAACTGCAGAACATCTGGGATCACGTATATGGTAGAAAAATTCCATTCACAATCCAGAAGGGCACAGTTCCTTTTGACCTGGTACGTAATCCTCAATTCTATCTACTCTTGCTCATTTTTCCGTAGGCGATCCAAAAGCTTTATGATTATCGCAGCAGGATAGCGTATAAGGCCCTCTGCGTTGCTTTTATGTACCTTTATGATCGGTGTGAGCAGGATGAGAGTGGCGGAGTGAAACACTCTGATCTAATTGCTCTTGCGAAAAAGCTCACTGTGGATCGTACTCAGTTTATTTTCAAAGGAATGGAAGACCAACGCAAAGTAAGTCTTAAATGGATTTATTCGATGTGACTTCAAATATTTTCATGCAGCCGGTAAAGAAGGGAACCTTTCGACACACACTTATTCTCGAAACATTGTCCGCGCACTTTACGATGTTTACATATAGTCGGCCGCTCAAAATGGATATTGGTGAACCAATATTGGCCCTGGCTTTGACAGCGGCGGCGGTAATGTTTTTTCATTGATTCTGTCGTATTTAATTAATATTTTCTTTAAGGTGGAACGCGCTCTTGATTTGATATCACGAGGACTGGTTGCAGAAACCTATGACTCGAGGGGTAAACAAAAACTGACTGTTGAAAGGATACATAATCCAAGCACAGGAGTAGCATCCCAGATTTTGACAGAATTTTCGGCTCAAGGGTGGAACAAAGCTACGATGGAGTATCTCCATGCTATCAAGCAACTGGGAATTAAAAAATTGAAGGAAATTTTTGACGAGGCGAGGGACCTTACTCCACAGAACAATCATGATGCTATGGATGCACCTGAATTATTATCAGGACGTGCCATGTTATGCTCTGATGAAGAGGACGCTTGGTAAGAATTTAATATTTGTTTGAATAACTGTTAATATTATTAAAGATTAATTCTTTTAGCATGGTTTAAAAATTTCTTGATGCTTTATATGCCAGTATAGTTTTTCTTTTTTGATTACTGTTTTTAATCTATGATACTTGTGGGACTTTTCATTGCTTTATAGACTTTTTCTACTGATTATATTGCTTTTTCCTACTTTAGCTACTTAGTGCCCTGTTAGGACTCTTTCTGCTGAGTACGTAGCTTTTTCTAGCTTTACGTACTGTATCAAATCTTTAGTACAACTTTGCCTTACCTTAAATGACTTTTCGTAACATAACTTGGCTTTTGCTCAACTTAATAATACCTTGGCCCAACCTTTATCTGAGCTTGTGTGACAATATCTGCTAAACTTGAACTTTGCCCAGCTCTATGTGGACTGATATGACTGTATCTCACTTTTGTGATCCTATTCTAACCAAAAGATCCTTTTTCTTGCTTTCTTAGTACTTAAAATGTCTATATTTGCTGTAGAGACCTTAAACTCCTTGGGCCTGGCTTTGCAGAACTTTAGCATGTCTTACACTCCTTTGTACAACTTTTGCCCATTGACAATGTGTATAAGGACTTTTCAAGTATTAATAAGTAGTATAAGGTAACACAAAAGCAGATTACAGTGTAATTAATCTTTGGCTAGCTTCTTTAACTATTGCATCTTATGTTACTTATTGCAACAAAAAAAGAAGAAATAGCCTAGTGAGACGTCTTTCACATCCTTTTTCTTCCTATTTCACATTAGGAGAAAAAGGAAAATTTTGAGATCCTTTTTCCTTACTTTTTCATTACTTTTTCATCCTTTTTCATCCTTATTCAATTGCATAAGATGAAAAAGATCTGAAAAAGGTGAAAAAGGAAATGCATCTTTTCCTGATGATGATCATTTCAAGGGATTCAAAAAGCGAGATTAAATGTCTAATTCTGCGTCCCATTGTTATGGCTGTCCTAGAGAATATTTTTTAGGTAAGACAATGAAGGACCGATGTTTCACCTTACAGAATTCGCTTCCGACCACTGACGCGGGCTTCATCAAGTTCGCGGTGAGTAGCAGCAAGCTTTCTCTTGAGACGTAATACTTCAGTGGTGAGAGGAGAAGCAGGGGGGGACTCAGAAAAGCGTGTATTTGACATTGCCCAAATCTCCTGTCATGTGCAAGTCTGGGTATTTATATCGGAAAGATCACATCACATGGGCAACTCAGACTTCGCTGCCCCTCTGCGTTCATGAGATCTCTCAGTGAAGACTCTTCGGAGTCTAAACCTATTTACATGACACAGACAAACCCTGGCCTCCCTCTGCTTAAGGGTTTGACGTTTAACTGTCAACTGACTAGTAGTATCCCAGTTGCGAATTGAATTGATCGATGCCAGATCTAGCAGAGACTGCAAAATGGTCATTGATTCGTATCAAGATCACTGAGAGCACTCAGTCATGCACGGTATGTGACCTGTTTTCAACTTATTTAATGAGCTTTGACCCCGACAGCCAATGCAGCGATCCTTCCATTTTGTCGACATGCCGCATGCCAGTGGATTGTCTCGTCAGGACACCCTACCCGCCGAAGATCCTGTGTGGTCATATCCACCAGTCCCAGGCCCGGGACAGCCAGCTCCAATCCCACCATGCAATGAACCGTTATTCTTCATTCCCAACCACACCGCCTCCGCACACGATGATACCTTGAAGAATTTGTCGCAGGATCATTTACTTCCAGGTGAAGGCGACCCTCGCATCGAGACACTGAAGGCCTATTCTACCAACATAATCAACCCAGGCCATCACTCGGACAAGCACTCAGTATTGAATTTCTATCATGTATGTTCTCCTCTGATTTAGCTTCACATGCTGATTGCATTCCACTATATCAAAGGGGCCCTGGCGTTCAAGTTTTGGCTTGAATAATGATAACCTCCCATTGGCGACAATGGCTTCGTTGACCATCCATGAAACAAATTCATCTGGTGCTTATTCTTCAAATATCGAAGCTCACACTGGCAGGAACTAACATAATATTATAGATGTCGTCTTAAGCCCTAATCCAGAGTCCGCCGTAGGCCGAGCGAACTAAATTTCTGAAATGGTGGCTTCGAGGGGCTCTAGGGCTATACATCTGGGTTGAAAACTTATCCTCTCGAACTAGCTTTTCCCAATGCAACTGTCTTGTAACTCAACTCAATAGAAGAGATTCCGAGTAATGAATGTGTAGAAACTAGAATAGAACGAGCTCAGTATTGCGGGGCAAATACTATACACAATAGGTACCTAGAATAGAACGAGCTATGGTGCTGTTCGTCTAGACACGACCAAACTTGAACAGTGGCTGTGCTGCACTGCCACTGCGCAAAATCGG
>Ga0137375_10003372_pt1 | contig 19010 bp, 15 predicted proteins | sample SagtaG_24_FD_104936 | JGI IMG/M metagenome (GOLD analysis project Ga0137375, IMG submission 104936) | Vadose zone soil microbial communities from Sagehorn Ranch, Mendocino, California, USA - Sage1_R_113_16 metaG | ecosystem: Environmental > Terrestrial > Soil > Vadose zone | place: USA...
CCCTGGCTCCGCCGCCGCTTCGAGCTGTCGGCCGCCGACCGCTACAGCATGCTCTCGGGGCTGGCGCACGACCCGCTCCACCGCGACCTCTTCACCCCTCTGCAGACCGGGGCCGCGGTGGTGATCCCCGATCCGGAGACGATGGACGAGCCCGGCCGGCTCGCCGCCTGGATGCGCCGCGAGGCGGTGACGGTCGCCCACCTCACGCCGACCCTGGGGCAGGTGCTCACCACGGAGCCCGCGCACGGTCCCCGCGTCGAGGTTCCGTCGCTGCGCTACGCCTTCCTGGTCGGCGACATTCTCACCCGCCGCGACGTGGCGCGGCTGCGGTCCCTGGCGCCCGGGATCACCTGCGTCAACTACTACGGCTCCACCGAGACCCAGCGCGCGGTCGGCTATCACGTCGCGGCAGAGGACGGTCCCAAGGAGATCCTGCCGCTCGGCCGCGGCATCCCCGACGTCCAGCTCCTGGTCCTGAACCCGGCCGGCGCCCTCGCCGGCATCGGCGAGCTCGGCGAGATCTCGGTGCGCAGCCCGCACATCGCTCTCGGCTATCTTGGCGATCCGCAGCTCACCGCGGCGCGCTTCGTGGCCGATCGCTACCGCACGGGCGACCTCGGCCGCTACCTGCCGGACGGCGAGGCGGTCTTCGTCGGGCGCGCCGACACGCAGGTCAAGATCCGCGGCTTCCGGATCGAGCTCGGGGAGATCGAATCGGTGCTGGGCGGCGTCCCGGGCATCCGTGAGGCGGTCGTCGTGGCGCGCCGGGACGGACGGGAGGAGAGCTACCTCGCCGCCTACGTGGTCCCCGCCCCCGGCGCCACCCTGGCGGCGCGGGAGCTGCGCGCCTTCCTGCGCGAGCGGCTGCCGGACTCCATGGTCCCCGCCACCTACACGCTCCTCGACCAGCTGCCGCTCACGCCCAACCGGAAGGTGGACCGCAAGGCTTTACCGGCGCCGGAGCGCGGCGTGGGCGCAGAGGACACCGCGTTCGTGGCTCCGGAATCCGATCTCGAGCGGGAGATCGCCGCGGTCTGGCGCGAGGTGCTGGGCCGCGAGACGGTCGGCGTCGACGACAACTTCTTCGATCTCGGCGGCCACTCCCTGCTGCTGGTGCGTCTGCACGTCCGGCTCCAGCAGATCCTGCGGCGCGAGCTCCCGCTGCTGGACCTGTTCGCCCATCCGACGGTGCGCGCCCAGGCCGGGCACTTCGGCCGCAGCCCCGGAGCGGCGGTGCGGACCCACCGGCCGCGCCGCGGTGCCGCGAGAGGCGTGGGCGGGTGGCCATCGTCGGTATGGCCGGACGTTTCCCCCGCGCGCACAGCGTGGAGGACCTCTGGCGCAACCTGCGCGACGGCATCGACGGGATCACCGACTTTTCCGCCGCCGAGCTGATCGCCGCGGGAGTCGACCCCGCCCTGGCCGGCAACCCCAGATACGTCAAGGCCCGCGGCGTGCTGGAGGACGAGGCGCTGTTCGACGCCGCGTTCTTCGACTACTCGCCGCGCCAGGCCGAGGTCATGGACCCGCAGCTGCGGATCTTCCTGGAGTGCGCCTGGCAGGCCCTGGAGGACGCCGGCTGCGACGCGCTGCGCACCCCGGGCGCCATCGGCGTCTACGGCGGCGTGACGCTGTCCACCTACCTCCTCCACAACCTCCTCTCGAACCCGGCGCTGCTCGCGGAGGTGGGGGGATACCAGACGGCCATCGGCACCGACCGCGATTTCCTCACCACCCAGGTCTCCTACAAGATGGGGCTGCGCGGGCCGAGCATCGACGTTCAGACCGCCTGCTCCACCTCGCTGGTCGCCGTCCACCTGGCCTGCCGCTCGCTCCTGGACGGCGAGTGCGACATGGCCCTGGCGGGCGGCGTCTCGGTCAAGGTGCCGCAGGTCTCCGGGTACCTCTACCAGGAGGGGGGGCTCGACTCCTCGGACGGCCGCTGCCGCGCCTTCGACGCCAGGGCGGACGGCTCGGTCTACGGCAGCGGCGCGGGGGTGGTGGTCTTGAAGCGGCTGGAGGATGCCGTGGCCGACGGCGACACGGTCCACGCCGTGATCCTCGGCTCGGCGGTCAACAACGACGGCCTCGCCAAGGTGGGCTACACCGCCCCCAGCATCGAGGCCCAGGCCGAGGTGGTGGCCACGGCCCAGGCGGCGGCGGGCGTCGATCCCGCGACCATCCAGTACGTGGAGTGCCACGGCACGGGCACCGAGCTGGGCGACCCCATCGAGGTCGCGGCGCTCAGCCGCGCCTTCGGTCCGGAGGTCCCGCGGGGCTCCTGCCGGATCGGCTCGGTCAAGGCGAGCATCGGCCATCTGGGGGCGGCCGCCGGTGTCGCCGGCCTGATCAAGACCGTGCTCGCCCTGGAGCACCGGCAGATCCCGCCCAGCCTGCACTTCGAGACGCCGAACCCGAAGATCGATTTCGCGTCCAGCCCGTTCCGGGTCAATGCCCGCCTCGCCGACTGGACCACGGACGGCGCGGCGCGCCGCGCCGGGGTCACCGCCTTCGGCCTCGGCGGCACCAACGCGCACGTGGTCCTGGAGGAGGCGCCGGAGCCCGCGCCCTCCGGACCCTCGCGCCCCTGGCAGATCCTGCTCCTCTCGGCGAAGACCGAGACGGCCCTCGAGGCGGCGACCGACGGCCTGGCCGCCTGGCTCGAGGCCCATTCCGGCGCCAGCCTGCCGGACGCCGCCTTCACCCTCCAGTCCGGCCGCCGCGCCTTCGCGTACCGCCGTGCCCTGGTCTGCCGCGACGCCGGGGAGGCCCGCCGCACGCTCGCCGCGCGTGACCCGCGCGCCCTGCTGTCCGCCTGGAGCGAGCCGGGGAGCCGGAAGGTCGCCTTCCTGCTGCCGGGCGTGGGCGACCACTACCCGGGCATGGCGCACGGCCTCGCCGAGAGCGAGCCGGTCTTCCGGCGGGAGCTCGACCGCTGCGCCGAGGCGCTGCGCGAGACGCTCGGCGGTGATCTCCGCGAGGTGATCTTCGCCGAGGAGCGGCAGGAGGGGGGCGACCCGGACCTGCGGGCGCTGCTCGGCCGCGGGGCGCCGCGCAGCGAGGCCGCACGGCGCCTCGACCGCACCTGCTGGGCCCAGCCCGCGGTGTTCGCCGTCGAGTACGCCCTCGCCAAGCTCTGGGAGTCCTGGGGCGTGCGGCCGGAGGCGCTGATCGGCTACAGCCTGGGCGAGTACGTGGCGGCCTGCCTGGCCGGCGTCCTCTCGCTGGAGGACGCGCTCCGCCTGGTGGCCGAGCGGGCGCTCCTCATCGACGGGCTGCCGGCGGGCGCGATGCTGGCCGTGCCGCTCGCCGAGACGGAGGTCCGGCCGCTGCTCACCGGCGGCCTGGACCTGGCCGCGGTCAACGGTCCGCAGCTCTCGGTGGTCGCCGGTCCTGCGGACGAGGTGACCGCTCTGGCGGCCCGGCTCTCCGGACAGGGGGTGCCCAGCCGCGAGCTGCCGATCACGCACGCCTTCCACTCGCGGATGATGGAGCCGGCCGCGGGTGCGCTGGCCGCAATGGCGCGGCGGGCGCGGCTGTCGTCCCCGGAGATCCCGTACCTCTCCAACGTCACCGGCCGCTGGATCACGCCCGGGGAGGCGACCGATCCCGGCTACTGGGCACGCCACCTGTGCAGCACGGTCCGCTTCGCGGACGGGCTGGATGCGCTGCTCGCGAGCCCCTCGCGGGTGCTGCTGGAGGTGGGACCGGGCAACGCCCTCTCGGCGCTCGCCCTGCAGCACCCCGCGGCGCGCGGGCGGGCCGTCGTCCCCTCGCTGCCGCAGGCCCAGGACCGGCAGCCCGACGCGGCTTTCCTGCTCGGCGCGCTCGGCCGGCTCTGGCTGGCCGGGGTCGACGTCGACTGGGCCGGCTTCTCCTCCGGCGAGCGGCGCCGCCGCCTGCCGCTGCCCACCTACCCCTTCGAGCGCCGGCGCTTCTGGGTCGAGCCGGGGCAGGGCGTGCCCTGGGCCGCGCTCCCGGCCGGCGAGGCCGCGGCGGGATCCGGGCCGGCGGGGCCGGCCGGCCCGGACGAGGGCCCGGCCGCGGAACTGGTGATCCACCCGGACTACCGCGGCCGCGGGCTCGGGCTGGCGCTCGCCCGCGCACTGCTGGCCGAGGCGGCCCCGCACCCGCTGCGGGTGTGGGCCCACGGAGACCTGCCTGCCGCCCGCGCCCTCGCGGCCCGGGCCGGCTTTTCCCGGATCCGGTCGCTGTGGACGATGCACCGCCCGCTGGCGGGCCTGCCGCCGGTGCCGCCGCTCCCCCCGGGGGTCAGGATCCGCACGTTCTCCGCGGGCGCGGACGAGGCCGCGTGGCTGGATCTCAACCGGAAGGCGTTCGCGCACCACCCGGAGCAGGGTGCCTGGACGGCGGAGGACCTGTCGCTGCGCGAGCGCGAGCCGTGGTTCGACCCGGACGGGTTCTTCCTGGCCGAGCGGGACGGGAAGCTGGCCGGCTTCCACTGGACCAAGATCCACGGTTCACCCCCGGCAATCGGCGAGGTGTACGTGGTGGGGGTGGACCCCGCCGGGCAGGGCGGCGGCCTGGGCCGCGCGCTCACCATGACCGGGCTGCATTACCTGCGGTCCCGGGGACTGCCCGAGGTGATGCTCTACGTGGACGAGGACAACACGCCGGCCATCCGGCTGTACGAGTCACTGGGGTTCAGTCACCAGGGCACCGACGTGATGTTCCGGCATCCCGGAGCCGGATAAGGAAACCGGGCCGGGCGTCAGCCGGCCCGGGCGGCGTCAGTCGACCCGGGCGACCACTCGATGCCCAGCACCGCGTCGAGTTCCGCGTCGGTCAGCGGCCGGTCGCACACTGCCACCGCACTGAGAACCTCGGCGTAGAGCTCGATCTCATCGAGTGCAACGCGATCGGGGACGCGAAGATCGAGATGCTCGCGCACCGCGCCCACCTCCATCGCCAAGCGGATTCGCGGAAGCCTGGCCACAAGGCTACGACGCGGCCCTATGCCCCCGCATGACCCATCAGGGTCATTTCTGGACCACCCTCAAGTGGGATTTTACCCAGAACCCCAGTAACAATTCCAAGAAGCCGTGCGCGACGCGTCGCTGGGTACGGTAGAGGACTTCCGCGGCTCACCGAGGCCTGAGTGACGGGTGCCGTGAGGAGCAATGCGGGTTATCCGGGATTGGCGGGGAATTCACGCCAGTCCGCGCCGCGGTGCACCGCGGCGCGGGCGCGGTAGTTCGCGGCGGTATCCGCGAACGTGGCCCGGTCGGCGGCGGTGAGCTCGCGGACGACCCGGCCGGGGACTCCCGCCACCAGCACCCCGGCCGGGACCTTCTGGCCCGGCCGGATGACCGTGCCCGCCGCCACCAGGGAGCCCGCGCCGATCCAGGCCCGGCCGAGCACGATGGCCCCGATGCCGACCAGCGCGCCGTCGCCCACCAGCGCCCCGTGCACGGTGGCCCGGTGCCCCAGGCTGACCCGCTCGCCCAGGATGGCTGGCTCGCCCCGGTCCACGTGCAGGCAGCACTGGTCCTGGATGTTGCAGTCCGCGCCCACGATGATCTCGTCGTCGTCGGCCCGCAGCACGGACCCGTACCAGACGCTCGCTCCCGGCCCCAGCGTGACCCGGCCGACCAGGATGGCCCCGGGGGCGATCCAGGCCTCCGGATGCACCTGCGGGGTATTACCGCCGAGTGTGCCGAGCTGGCCCATTGACCCCTCCTCTGCCACCCCGGACGGCGGCCCGCAGACCGAACTAATCGGGGCAAAACGGGATACTCGTTCGTTTCGGTTGCGCGCGAGGGGCTTACGGACAAGAGTCTTGCCTGCTGTCCCAGATCTTTCCTGCCCCAAACCCGCTCCCACCACAGGTGAACCCGACCGAGCCGCCGCGCCGGGCCGGGCGTAGCCTGGCCCTGACCCACCTGACGGGTGACACCATGACTGAGCAAAACGACCTTATCCCTGACCTCGACTCTGAAGACGCGTTCGAAGTGCAGATGCGCGGCTACAGCCGCCGTCAGGTCAACGAATTCGTGGCCCGTGCCAAGAGCGACAAGCGCGATTATGAGGAGCGGCTGTCCCGCTCCATGGACGAGGTCGAGCGCCTGCGTGCTGAGGTGACGGCGGCCCGGCAGCGGGAGTTGGCGGACAAGCCGGCCCATCAGGAGCTCAGCGAGCGGATGGCGCAGATCCTGAGCCTGGCCGACGACGAGGCCAAGGCGCAGAAGGCCCGCGCCCTCGAGGAGATCACCCAGCAGCGCAACGAGGCCAAGCAGGAGATCGACCGGCTCAAGGCCGAGGCCCGCGAGCAGACCGAGCGGATGCTGGCCGCCGCGCAGGAGCAGGCCGAGAACGCCATCGCGACCGCCCGGGCGGAAGCGGAGAAGGCCCGCACCTCCGCCCGCACCGAGGCGGAGCGCACCATCGGCGACGCGCAGAAGAAGTCGGAGAACGCGGTGGCGGCCGCCCAGGCCCAGGCCAAGCAGATGCTGGACGAGGCGACCGCGCGGGCGACGGCCATCCACGATGGCGCGGAGCGCCGGCTGAACCTGCTGGTGGCCAGGCACACCGAGACCGTGCGCCGGCTCACCGAGGTGCGCGACGTGGTGACCAACCTGGTGGCCGGCGAGGCCGCCCGCGGCTCGCTGGAGGAAGAAGTCGCCCGGTCCGTGGCCAGCGCCGTGTCCGGCAACAGCGGCGGCAACGGGGCGGCGGCCGGTGCCCGGCCGGGTGGCGGGCCGGATGGCCGGCACGCACCCGGGGCTCCTACGGCCGGCACCCGTCCCGCGGACGGGCCGGCGGACGCCGCGGCGGCCCGCAGCCACCGGGGCAGCCCCCTCCCGGGTGAGCGGGTCCCGGCCGAGCGGCCCGCGCCCGCCCCGTCCGGCGCCGCACCGTCCGGCGCCGCACCGTCCGGCGCCGCACCGTCGGGCACCACCCCGGCCGGCGGCACCGTGCAGCGGCCCGGGCCGGCCGAGCGTCCCGTCCGCGAGCCGGCGGCCAAGCCGGTCCGGCCCACCGCGGGCCGCGGCACGCCGGGCAGCCTGGGCGACCGCGGTGACGGCGGGCCCGGTGACGGCGCCCGCATCCCGGAGTAAGGCGCCAGCATCCTGGGGTAACCAGTCACGCGCAGGGCCAGTCACGCAGGAGGCCCGGGGCACCCGCCCCGGGCCTCCTGCGTGTCAGCGCCCCGGCAGGCCGGTGGTGAGCGCGTCCAGGCGCCGCAGGATGACGCCCTCGCGCAGCGCCCACGGGCAGATGAAGAGCTCTTCCAGGTCGAACAGGTCCATGGCCGCGTCGGCCACGATAGCCCCCGCGGCGAGCTGGCCGGCCCGGCCGCGGGACACCCCGGGCATCTGGGCCCGGTCGGCCGCCGACATGCCGGCCAGCTTCTCGGCCAGCTTGGTCAGGTCGGTGTGGCTGAGCCGCCGCCGCACGTAGGGACCCTCGCTGGACGGCGCCGCGCCCGCGGTCCGGGCCAGCTGCCGGAACGTCTTGGAGGTGGCCACGGCCCGGTCCGGCCGGCCGTCCCGCATGACCTGGCCGGCCTGCCGCCCGATCTCGGCCCGGACGTGCCGGCGCATCTGGCGCACCTGGTCGGGTGAGGGCGGGTCGCTGGTGAGCCAGTCCCGGGTCAGCCGGCTCGCGCCGAGCGGCAGCGAGGTGGCCACGTCGGGCTCCTCGTCCACCCCCTCGGCGATCTCCAGCGAACCGCCGCCGATGTCCAGGATCAGCAGCTTGCCGGAGGACCAGCCGAACCAGCGCCGGGCGGCGAGGAACGTGAGCCGCGCCTCGTCCTGGCCGGACAGGACCTGGATGTGCGCGTCGCTCTCCTCGCGGATCTGGGCCAGCACCTCGTCGGCGTTGGCCGCGTCGCGGACCGCGGAGGTGGCGAACGCGAGCAGCTCCTCGACCCCTTTGTCCTCGGCGATCTGGAGCGCCTCGCGGACGAACGCGCGCAGCTGCTTCGCGCCTTCCTCGGAGAGCAGCGTGCCGCCTTCGAGATGGTCGCCGAGCCGCAGCTCGGCCTTATGGGAGTAGGCGGGGGTGGGCCGCGCACCGCGGTACGCGTCGACCACCAGGAAGTGCACCGTGTTGGAGCCCACGTCCAGGACACCGAGTCGCATACATTGACGCTACTGGGCCGCAGGCCTCGCCAGGACCACGACCCATGCACTGGAGGCCGCCATGACCAAGACCGCGGGACGGGTCCGCACCGAGACCGGCCGCAAGCGGGTCCGCGCCTACCTCGGCGGCGAGCTCGTCGCGGACACCAGGGCGCCGGTCCTGGTCTGGGAGTGGCCCTACTTCCCGGTGTACTACTTCCCGGCCGCGGACGTGCTGGCCAAGCTGATCCCGGCCGGGGAGACCGAGCACTCACCGAGCCGGGGCGACGCGGAGATCTGCCACGTGCGGGTGCCCGGGGCCACCGCGGAGCGGGCCGCCCGGCGTTACCCCGGCTCGCCGCTGGAAGACCTCCGCGACCTGGTCCGGCTGGAGTGGGGCGCGATGAGCGAGTGGCTCGAGGAGGACGAGCCGGTCTACGTCCATCCCCGGGACCCCTACACCCGGGTGGACATCCTGGCCAGCTCGCGGCATGTCCGGATCGAGGTGGGCGGGGTGACGGTGGCCGAGTCGCGGCAGCCGCGCATCCTGTTCGAAACCGGCCTTCCGCCGCGCTACTACCTGCCGCTGACCGACGTGCGGATGGACCTGCTGCGGCCATCGGCCACCCAGTCCCACTGCCCGTACAAGGGGACGGCCGGCTACTGGTCGGTCCAGGCCGGGGAGCAGCTGCACACCGACATCGTGTGGGTCTACCGCACCCCGCTGCCGGAGAGCCAGAAGATCGCGGGGCTGGCGTGCTTCTATGACGAGAAGGTGGACGTCTACCTGGACGGCGACCTCCAGGAACGGCCCAGGACGCATTTCAGCTAACGGTCTTATCGGCGACCGGCCGGAGGTGAGGCGGATGGCTGGCGCGGCGGATCACCCTGGGCGCCGGATCCTGGCCACCGGGGTCCCGATCGACTGTGTCAACGCGCCCGCGCCCGCCAGCCCGCCGTTCGGAACGGAGCTGGCCCCCGCCGCCCTGCGGGACGCGGGGCTGCCCGGCGCGGCCCGGGCGGCGGACGCAGGCGACCTGGATGTCCGCCTGGTCGGCCGGGACCGGGACCCCGCGACCGGGGTCCTCGGCTGGCCGTCGGTCCTGGCCGCCACCCGGGCGCTGCGGTCCCTGGTCCGCGACCAGGTCGACGGCGGGGCCGTGCCCTTCCTGGTCGGCGGCTGCTGCACGCTGCTGCCGGGCGCGCTCGGCGGGGCCCGCGACGCCCTCGGCACGATCGGCCTGGCCTATCTCGACGGCCACCTGGACCTCTACGACGGCCGGACGTCACTGACCGGGGAACCCGCGGACATGCCGATATCGGTGATCACCGGCCGGGGCCCGGCCGCGTGGTCGGGGGAACTCGGCGCGCCGCTCGTCGGCCGGCGCGAGCTGGCCCTGCTCGGCCAGCGGGACCGGGACGAGGCGGTGGAGTACGGGTCCGTCCTGCCGGAGAACGCCGGGCTGGAGCCGGAGCTGACCCCGGCGGTGCTGCGGGACCGGGGCCTGGCCGCGGCCGGGCAGGCGGCCCGGGACCAGCTCACCGCGGCGGCGGGGCGGTACTGGGTGCACCTCGACGTCGATGTGCTGGATCAGCAGGCCTTCCCGGCCACCGACTACCTGATGCCCGGCGGCCTGACGCTGGCCGAGCTGGACGAGCTGATCCGGCCGCTGCTCGCCGCGCCCGCGCTGGCGGGGCTGTCGCTGGCCTGCTACAACCCGCAGAAGGACCACCGGGGCCGCGGCGCACGTGACCTGGTCACGCTGCTGCGCGACGTGTTCTGAGCGCGGCGCCCGGTGAGCGGGCCGGGCTCACGGACCGTCCAGGTCCCCGATCAGGGCGGCGGACGGCGGGCGCTGCCCGGACAGCTCCCGGGCCGCCGCCTCCGCGTCGCGCAGGACCCGCAGGATGTTGCCCCCGGCCAGCTTCGCGCAGTCGCCCTCGGTCCACCCGCGGCGGAGCAGCTCGCCGAGCAGCGCCGGGTAACAGGAGACGTCGGCCAGGCCGTCGGGCAGCTGGTCGGTGCCGTCGAAGTCGCCGCCCAGGCCCACATGGTCGACGCCGGCCACCTCGCGCACGTGCTCGATGTGGGCGGCGACCTGGGCCAGCGTCGCCCGGGGCACCGGGCTGGCCGCGGCCAGCTCCCGGCGGACCCGGTCCCGGCCGGACAGTTCCCAGGGGTCAGCGCCGCGCCGCTCCATCTCGGCGGTGAGCCCGCGCTCCCAGGCCCAGCACTCGGGCGAGACGAACGAGGACACGAACGTGACCATGCACACCCCGCCGTTGCCCGGCAGCCGGGCCAGGATGCCGTCGGGGACGTTGCGCGGATGGTCGCAGAGGGCGCGGGCGCTGGAGTGGGAGAAGATGACCGGCGCCTCCGCGACGTCCAGCGCGTCACTCATCGTGGCCGGGGACACGTGGGACAGGTCGGCCAGCATGCCCAGCCGCTGCATCTCGCGGACCACCGCGCGGCCGAACTCGGTCAGCCCCCCGGCCCGGGGCTGGTCGGTCGCCGAGTCGGCCCAGGGCACGTTGGCGTTGTGGGTCAGGGTGAGGTACCGGACGCCGAGCGCGTACAGCGCGCGGAGCACCCCCATCGAGGACGCGATGCTGTGGCCGCCCTCCGCGCCGAGCAGCGATGCGACCCGGCCGGCCGTGAAGATCCGCTGCACGTCGTCCGCGGTCAGGGCCAGCTCGAGCCGGCCGGGGTAGCGCCGGATCATCCGCAGGACCAGGTCGATCTGCTCCAGGGTGGCGGCCACGGCCGCCTCACCCGCGAGCGCCGTGGGCACGTACACCGACCAGAACTGGGCCCCCACCCCGCCGTCGGCGAGCCGGGGCAGGTCGGTCTGGGTGAAGCTGACCCGCTCGCTCAGATCGGTGCCTTCCAGGCCGGCGTACCCGGCCTCGCGCAGCGCCCAGGGCAGGTCGTTGTGCCCGTCCAGCAGCGGGAGCTTGGCGAGCAGCCCGCGCGCCCGCTCCTCCGGTTCGCCGTACCCCCGCTCGCTCATGCCATGGACAGTACAGCCGCGCCGTGGACCCGTTCCCCGGCCAGGTCGCTCAGCGCCTGATCGGCCTGGTCGAACCGGTAGGGGGTGGTGGTGACCTTGATCCGGAGCCGCTCAGCCAGGGTCAGGAACTCGGTCGCGTCGGCCCGGGTGTTCGAGGTGACGCTGCGGACCTGGCGTTCCTGGAAAAGGTGACGGTCGTAGTTCAGCTCCGGGATGTCGGTCAGGTAGATCCCGGCGATGGCCAGCGTCCCGCCCCGGTCCAGGGCACTCAGCGCGGCCGGCACCAGGGTGCCGACCGGCGCGAACAGGATCGCGGAGTCCAGCGGCACCGGCGGAGGGTCGAAGGAGTCCTGCGCCGACGCGACGCCGAGCGAGCGGGCCAGCTCGCGGGCCGCCTCACCCCGGGTGAACACGTGCACCTCGGCGCCCTGGGCCATGGCGACCTGGGCCGCGAGATGCGCGGAGCCGCCGAACCCCCAGATTCCCAGCGTCCCGCCCGGCGGAACCTCGGCCCGGCGCAGCGCCCGGTAGCCGATGATCCCGGCGCACAGCAGCGGGGCCAGCTCGGCGTCGCTGAAGCCGTGCGGCAGCGGGTGGGCGAAGGCCTCCGCGGCCACCATGTACTCGGCGTACCCGCCGTCGAAGTTCCAGCCGGTGTAGACCGAGGCCGGGCAGAGGTTCTCCTGGCCCCGGCGGCAGAACACGCACGACCCGTCGGTGCCGCCCAGCCAGGCCGCCCCGACCCGGTCACCGGTCGTGAACCGGCGGGTTCCCGGGCCGGCCGCCACGACCTCGGCGACCACCTCGTGGCCGGGCGTGGTGTCCGCCCGCTTGGGGGGCAGGTCCCCCTCGGCCAGGTGCAGATCGGTACGGCATACGCCGCAACAGCGGATCCGGAGCAGCAGCTGGCCGGGACCCGGCTCGGGAACCGGCCGCTCGACCAGGCGCAGCGGGCCGGACGCGACCGGCCCGGGCTGATGCACTACCCATGCACGCACAGTCCCACCGTACGGGGTTACCCGCGGGAACCCGCGCGGTGCCGGCCCGGGGGGACGACCCCCTGGAACCCCCGCCTCGCTCTGTTTCCCTGGGGGACGACCCCCTGGAACCCCCGCCCATCGCCGGCTCGGAGGGAACACGCCTCCGGCGCGCCCCGCCTCGCCGGCGAATCAAGCTCGCGTGAAGCGGGCCACCACGCGGACGGTCGCGGGGCCGGTGAGCATGCCCATCTGGTTCCAGGTCAGGCCGAACTCGGCCCGGTCCACCACGACCCCGTCGGCCCGCAGTGTGAACGCGGACGGGCTGATGTCCGCCAGCATGGCGGTGAAGCTGAGCGGCCGGGTGACCCCCGCGACCGTGAGCGTGCCGCGCACGGCCACCTGGTCCCCGGTCCGGGTGGCGCTGGCCAGGTCGGCCACGATCGACGGGTGCTCGGCGGCGTTGAAGAAGTCCGCGGACGCCAGGTGCCGGTCCCGCTTGGCGTTCTTGGTGTCCAGCGAGGCGGCGCCGATCTCGAGCCGGCCGCGGCCCGCACCGCCGGGGAGGATCTCCGCGTTCCCGGCCAGCTCGCCGAACGAGCCGCGCACGGTGATCAGGCCCCACACGGACTTGGAACGCAGCGCGACCGAGGAGCGCGCCGGGTCCAGGGTCCAGGTGCTCGGGCCGGCCAGCACGCTATCCGCCGGATCGGCCTCCGGCGCGCGGGTGGCGTGCGGGTGCCCGTCTGTGTGGGTCATGGCTCAGCTCTCCTGGGGTCATGTGGTCGTCCGTGAAAGTCACCACATATATATTACCGCATGTAATAATAGTGTCAACGAAGCACCCCAGGTAAGCTGGGGGGATGTCGGTGGACCAGGTCCCGGAGCGGAGCGTGGCTGATGGCTGCGCGGGGACCGGTCCGGGTCCCGCGGGCGGCTTCGCCGGGGACAGCCTGCTGCGGGCGGGCACGGCCCCGGACGCCGTGGCCCTGGCCGGCCTGCCCGAGGCGGAACGCCGTCGCCTGCTGGTCGCGGAGACCGCGCGCTTCACGTCCGCGTTCGTGCGCTGGATGGAAGGGCGGGCCTGTGGCGGGCTCACCTACGCGCGGCTCCGGCTGCTCCAGACGCTGCACTGCGGCGGCCCGGCGATCATGCGGGATCTCGGCGACCAGCTCGGGGTCAGCCCGCGGAACATGACCGCGATGGTGGACGCGCTGGAGGACACGAAGCTCGTGGTGCGCCGCCCGCATCCCACCGATCGCCGGGCCACGCTGGTCGAGTTGTCCCCGAGCGGGGCCCGGGAGGCCGAGCAGGCCCTGGAGCCGCGCCTGGACGCCATGGCCGAGCTGTTCGAGGGCTTCTCTCCCGACGAGCAGCAGGCGTTCGCCGACGCGCTGATCCGGCTGGGCCGGGCCATCCAGGCCCGCCAGGGCGATTGCTGAGCACACACTCACCCCTGGGTCATCACCCGTCCCACTGACACCCGGGCGCTCTTACGAGGTTCTTACCGTCCGGTACGAAGCGGCCCTCACCTGCGCGGATGCGCTTACCGTCAAAACCATGGCCGGGGCCGGAACCAGGGGACCACGACCGCGCGCCGCTCGCCTGCGGCGCGCGGTCCAGACCCGCCATGACGAATGCAAGCGCCGGGCCGCCCGGCGCCGCCGGGCCCTCGCGGCGTCGGCGGCGGCCGAGTACCGCCGGGCCGCCACGCTGGCCCGGCGCGCGATGGACGCGGCCCGGCATCCGGCCGCGCACCCGCCGCCCGGCCCGTTCCGGCCGCGCGTCTGGCGCAGCCCGCTGCGCGGGCTGTGGCTGACCTCGGTCCTGGCCGTGGTGCTGCTGGCCGGGCTGACCATCCTCGCGGTGACCGGGCTGCTGTCCTACGCGGCCTACGATCCGCTGCTGCCGGGCAACGACCAGACGCCCGGCGCCGGGCTGCTCCGGTTCTACATGTTCTCCTGGCCGACGCACCCGTCCTGGCTGTACCGGGTGGACCAGGGCGTGCACATCACGCTCGGCCTCGCGCTGCTGCCGGTCGTGCTGGCCAAGCTGTGGTCGGTGCTCCCCCGCCTGTTCGCCTGGCCCCCGGTGCGGTCGCTGGCCCAGATCCTGGAGCGGGTCAGTCTGATCATGCTGGTCGGCGGCGTGCTGTTCGAGTTCGCGACCGGCATCCTGGACATCCAGAACTACTACGTGTTCCCGTTCTCCTTCTATACCGCGCACCTCTACGGCGCCTGGGTCTTCATCGCCGGTTTCGTCATCCACGTGGCCCTGAAGTTCCCGCGGATGGTGACCGGCCTGCGGTCCCGCAGCCTGCGCCGGGAACTGCGCACGCCGCTGGCGGAGACGACGCCCGAAGAACCGGACCCCGCGGAAGACGGCACCCCCGGCCTGCGCGCCGCGCGGCCGCGCGCCCCGACCATCTCCCGCCGCGGCCTGCTGGCCGCGGTCGGAGGCGCCTCGCTGACCCTGGCCGGGCTGGTCGTCGGCCAGTCCATCGGCGGGCTGGCCCGCCGCACGGCCCTGTTCGGGCCGCGCGGGCTGTCCGCGACCGCCCCGCACTACCTGCCGGTCAACCGGACCGCGACGTCGATCGGCCTGACGGCCGCGGACGTGGGTCCCGCGTACCGGCTCACGCTGGTCGGCGCCCGGACCGTCACGCTGACCCGGGACGAGATTCTCGCCCTGCCGCAGCACGCGGTGGAATTGCCGATTGCCTGCGTGGAGGGCTGGTCGGTGTCCGCCCACTGGACCGGCGTCCGGCTGGCCGACCTGGCCCGCCTGGCCGGGATGCCGGCGCCCGCGGGGGCGCAGGTCGACTCGATCCAGCAGGTCGGGGCGTTCAAGTCCGCGGTCCTGGCCGCGAGCCAGGTGACCGATCCGCAGTCGCTGCTGGCCGTCACGCTGAACGGCCACGTGCTGCCCTGGGATCACGGCTACCCGGCCCGGACGATCATCCCGAACGCACCGGGTGTGCACAACACCAAATGGGTCAGCAAGATCACTTTCCTGAAGCAGGTGTGACCGGCGTGATGACCCGCGGCAGGACCCTCACCAGGCGGATCCGGCGCTGGTACGGCGCTAACCCGCTGCACCTGCTGGCCTTGCTCGCCGCGTTCGCGCTGGCCGGCTACGCGGTCCGGGCGGTGATCGCCGCCGGCCAGTTCCGCGGCTTCGCGATCTGGTTCGCGGTCGCGATCATCGGCCACGACCTGCTGCTGTTCCCGCTGTACTCGCTGGCCGACCTCTCGGTGCAGCGGTTGCTGCCCTGGCGCGGCCCCGGGAATGAAGCCCGGCAGGCACCGTCCGGCCAGGTCCCGGGACCCCCGGTGATCAACTACGTGCGGATCCCGGTCGCGTTCTCCCTGCTGATCCTCATGGCGTTCTTCCCGCTGATCCTGGGCCTGTCCGAGCCCGAGTACCACCGGGCCAGCGGGCTGGCCACGCAGCCGTACCTGTGGCGGTGGCTGGCGGTGACCGGGATCCTGTTCGCCGGGTCCGCGGTCAGCTACGCCCTGCGCTGGCGCCGGGCGGCATCCCGGGCCCGCACGCAGGCGGCCCGGATCCGCGAACAGCAGCCGCCCCCCGCCGCCCAGGACGCCGTCCCGTCACCGGCTGCGCCCCGTCCGGGCTTCGACGTCTGGCAGCCGGCCCGCCCCGCCCCGGGCCCGGGCTCCCCCGGCCCGCACGGTCACCCATGATCACGGTCAATTCCTGACGCACGCCAAGACCACGAACCTCGCGCCCGCCGGGCGCACTCCAGCGCGTGCTCAGCAACGTCCGGGGCTTGCACAAGCCTGCCGTGTGCCTGCCTTTGCTGTCCCCGCCACGCTGACCTGCAGGATTGTTGGGACGGCCCGCCACATCCGGCGCCTCCTGGCCCGACCCGGCGACCAGCACCGCGTAACGCTGCTTCTCCAGGCACACGCGCACCGTGTCGCGGATCTTCCGCTCGTCATCAACCACGAGCACCGTCGCCGTCCCCATGGCGGCCCCTCCAACGCATCCGGGCAAACACCCGGCTGCAGCCAGCCTCACCCTGGCGTGATCTCGCGGGCAGCAGGCCGAAGACCCCAACCGGCAGGACGTTCGGGCCATCTTGCCCCTCCGGCGATAACATCGTCATATGGCGATGAGAATGGGCGTGATCTCGGCATCCCGGGCAGGGCTCGGGCCGGCGGCGGCGCTGTTCCGGTCCCTGGGCGACCCGGCACGGCTGGCGATCGTGCGCCGCCTGGCCGGCGGCCCGGCCCGCGTCACCGACCTGGCCGGCGAGCTAGGCCTGGCCCAGTCGACGGTATCGAAGCACCTGGCCTGCCTGCGGGACTGCGCGCTGGTCACCGCCCGCGCACACGGCCGGGCGTCGGTGTACTCACTCGCCCCGCCCGCCGAGCCTGCGCTGCCCGCGCTGCTAGCCGCCGCCGAGGAACTGCTCGCCGCGACCGGGAACGCGGTCGCGCTGTGCCCGGCCTACGGGCAGCCCCAGTGATCGCGGCCACCAGCAGCACGACCCGGCTGCGCCGCCGCGGATTCTGGCTCGAATACGCCTCTATGGCCTGGATGACCGCCGAGGCCGCCGTCGCCATCACCGCCGGGATCCTCGCCTCCTCGATCGCCCTGACCGGGTTCGGCCTGGACTCGGTCATCGAATTCTTCGCCGCCGCCATCGTCATCTGGCAGCTACGCGGCGAGATCGCCGGACAGGAACGCGAAACCCGCGCGGTGCGGCTCATCGGGGTCACCTTCTTCGCCCTCGCCGCTTACCTCACGGCCGAGAGTATCCATGACCTGGTGACCCGCGCCCGCCCCGGAGAATCCATCGCCGGCCTGGCTGTCACCGCCGCCGCCCTGATCGTCATGCCACTGCTGGCGATCGCCAAACGCCGCACCGGCCAGGCCCTGGGCAACCGGACCCTCATCGCGGATTCCGCCGAGACCGCCTTTTGCGCCTACACCTCCGCCGCCACCTTGGCCGGCGTCGGCCTCAACACCGCGCTCGGCTGGTGGTGGGCCGACCCCACCGCCGCGCTCATCATCGCCGCACTCGCCGTCAAAGAAGGCATCGAAGCCTGGGAAGACCACGACTAAGCAGAGCCACCCCGGAAAGCCAGCCGGACGCTCGCCTCCCCGAGCCCGCCACTCTCGCCGCAATCCTGGCCGACAGCGCCCCGGACACAGGCACCGCCATTCAGATGCCGGCCCGCCCGGCCCCGGCCCCGGGCCCGGGCTCCCCCGGCCCGCACGGTCACCCGTGATCACGGTCAATTCCTGACACATGGCGCCCCTTTCTGACCGTGATCATGGAAGGACGCCGCCGCCACCCGCGCTGGGCCACGTATTGGGACACGGGCCTGGCACTTGCTGGGACACGGGCTGGGCACTTACTGGGACACGGGGATGGCCTCCGGAGCCGCCGGGAGGGCGGGGGCCGGTGCGGGCCGGGCCAGGATGCGGGAGCGGTGCCACCGGATCAGCGCCACGGTCACCACCACGGCCAGTGCCAGCCCGTAAGCGGCCCGCAGGGCGTCCAGGACGGGCACGTGCACGCCCGGCAGAGGTGAGCTGACCGCCAGGTAGCGGACCATGGCGAGGCCGAGCCACTCCACCCGGCCGTCGAAGGCGACCAGCAAGACCAGGAGCATGGCGTACCAGGGGAACGGGGGCGTGGCCACGGCCAGCGCCACGCCGGTCAGCACCACTGCGCCGCGCCAGGGACGGTCGGGATCACCGCGCAGCAGCACGGCCAGCGCGACCGTGGCGAGGACCGCGAAGGCCGCCGCGAAGCCCCACTTCCCCGGCACCAGCATGCCGAGCAGCAGGAACCGGGAGCCGTTCGCGTACCCCTCCTGCTGCAGGTAGCCAGGCAGGAAGCCGATCACCCCGCTGCCCACGGCCAGCACGTGGGGCAGGTACACGATGACCGTGGCGGCCACGCCGGCGGTGATGACCGCGGCCGGCCGGCGGCGCCGCAGCACGGCCGGGACGATCAGCACCGGGGTGACCTTGGTCCAGATGGCCAGGGCCAGCAGCGCGCCGCCGGCCATGGGCCGGCGCAGCGGCCCGGCGGCGAAGCCCGCCCCGGTGGAGGAGTTCAGCGCCCCAGGCCGGGCCAGCAGGATCAGCGCGGCCGCGGTGATGCCCGCGGCGAGCACGTCCACGTGCGCGTTGTTGCCCGCCTCCAGGGCCACCGTAGGGCACCACGCCCACAGCACGGCCAGCCGCGGGTCCCGGCCGACCCTGGGCAGGCCGTACAGGAGCAGCACGGTGACCAGGACCGCGCAGAGCGCGGCGGCCGCCTGGATGGGCGTGCTCCCGCTGCCCGGCGGGGACAGGACGTGCACGGCCAGGAAGTAGGCCTCGGCCACCGGCGGGTAGATGGTGTGCACGATGGGCCGGTTGATCCTGGTGCAGCCGGGTGCGGCGAGCTGGGTGGAGTTCATCAGCCGGGTTCCGGCGGTGACGCAGTGGGGGGCCTGGGCCGGCCACAGGAAGGGGTCGCGGAGCGAGGCGAGCTTCGGTGCCGCCGGCGCGTACTGGTAGGGGTCGACGCCCGCGGCCTGAACCCGGCCGTCCCAGATGTAGCGGTAGGAGTCGTCGCTGCCCTGCGGCGCCGCGGACAGCGCCGCGAGCTGGACGGCGATGCCGCCGATCACGATCAGCGCCGCCGCCCAGCGGCCCGGCAGCCGCAGCACCAGCCAGGCGCCGCCCGCGAACACCGCCCAGAGGATGACGGCCAGCGGCGTGGTGCCGATCACCGCGGTGACCGGGGCCGGGTGGACGGCGATGACGACCAGGGTGGTGAGCGCCGCGGCCGCGGCCGCCGCCGCGGCCGCCCTGACCGGGGTGGTCGTGCCCGGGGCAGGCGTGGCCGGGGCGGCCGTGCCCGGGGCAGGCGTGGCCGGGGCGGCCGTGCCCGGGGCAGGCGTGGCCGG
>Ga0137375_10003380_pt1 | contig 18994 bp, 16 predicted proteins | sample SagtaG_24_FD_104936 | JGI IMG/M metagenome (GOLD analysis project Ga0137375, IMG submission 104936) | Vadose zone soil microbial communities from Sagehorn Ranch, Mendocino, California, USA - Sage1_R_113_16 metaG | ecosystem: Environmental > Terrestrial > Soil > Vadose zone | place: USA...
AGCAACTCAAGAAGGAGACGCGCGATCGCGTCTGGTGCGTCCAGGCGGTGAAAGGCAAGCCGTCCGTGGGGCCGATCCGCCCGCTGGAGATCCGGGTCAGTCGCTGGAGCGAGCACTGGATTTTCGGCTTCGGGTCGTTTGTCGAGAAAATGCTCCGGATGCGCTTTCCCGATTGTAGCCCATTCCGGCGCGTTACCCTTGGCTTCGACAGAGGCGACGAACCAGTGTTGCCGCCGGGGAAGTTGCAGCAGCTCACCGAGCAGATCCTGCCGATCTTGACAGGGCTCAGCCTGGAGCAGTTGCGCTCCTTCGGCCATTTCCGGGTGGTGGAGGCACCAGAGGAGACGGAACTGGTGCCGCTGACTCCTCTCGGCGAACTCAATGCTGGATGACCGGCCAGAGAGACCAGTCGCCCCTGTACTGGGCGAGACTGCTACCACTGCACTGCACATCCTCCCTGGTGAAGGAGAGATAGAAGATACGATCCTTTCCGGCGACATGACCGATGCCCTCGTCGCCCAACTGCCAGAGGGTGTTCCGCGGGAGGATGACGAACTCTCGCCAGAGTCCGTCCTGGTGGAGCGTAAAGACATAATACAGGTCCGGGTCACGCTCCACATTGAGTTGGGCTAGCGACACCTTGAAGGTTCCGGCGACCTTCTGTTTTCCCTTGCCGATGGCTGCCTTGACCTGAATCCGCGACAGGTCGGCATCCCTGTCGCGGACGACGAAAATATCCTCGCCGACATCGACCTCCGGCATAGCGACGTTGTAACCCCGCATGAGGAACTGTGACATCACCGCCAACTGACCACTTCGACCCGTATAGAGATTCTGTCTGCTGGACATGGCTCCCTTTCCGGCGGCCCGCCGTGCAAGAATGATCCTGAGTCCCAGCGCCCCACTGTCCGGTGACTTTAGCCCTGCAAGCCCACAGGTGGCTACCCGTGGGATGCGGGAGCGTGAAGGCCACACTTTGGCATCGCGTTTGCTAGGTTATTGCCGGAACCGATCCGAGCGCGGCGGTCCGTCCTGCGCCGCGCGCACAGCGAGCGATTGAGGAGCATCATGAGTCGAAGGCGACTGCCGATCGGAGCGGAAGTCCTCGCCGCGGGAGGGGTTCATTTCCGGGTCTGGGCGCCGCGGCGCCGGCGCGTCGAGGTCGTCCTGGAAGGCGGTCCCGACGAGTTGCCGCAGAGCGGCCCGCTCGCGGTCGAACTGCAAGCCGAGGGCAGCGGCTACTTCGCCGGCAAGGTCGCCGCCGCGGTCGCGGGCAGTCTGTATCGCTTCCGCCTCGACGGCGCCCCGGGACTCTACCCCGACCCGGCATCGCGCTTCCAACCGCAGGGACCGCACGGCCCCGCGCAGGTGATCGACCCAGCGCATTTCCCCTGGACCGACAGCGGGTGGCGCGGTGCCGGTCTAAAAGGACAGATAATCTATGAAATGCATATCGGCACCTTCACGCGCGAAGGCACCTGGGAGGCGGCTGCCCGCGAGTTGCCCGAACTGGCTGCACTCGGCGTCACCGTTCTTGAAGTGATGCCCGTGGCGGAGTTCCCCGGCCGCTTCGGTTGGGGCTATGACGGCGTCGATCTGTTCGCGCCCACCCGGCTCTACGGCAGTCCCGACGACTTCCGCCGCTTCGTCGATCGCGCCCACAGCCTCGGCCTCGGCGTCATCCTTGATATGGTCTACAACCACTTCGGCCCCGATGGCAATTACCTCAAGCAGTTCGCCGAAGCCTACTTCACCGATCGCTATAAGAACGAGTGGAGCGAGGCGATCAACTTCGATGGCGACGACGCCGGCCCAGTGCGTGAGTTCTTCGTCGCGAACGCCGGTTACTGGATCGACGAGTTCCACCTCGACGGCCTGCGGCTCGACGCGACGCAACAGATCTTCGACCGTTCTGCCGACCACATCCTCGCCGCGATCAACCGCCGGGTGCGGGAGGCGGCGCGCGGCCGGGCAACCCTCCTCGTCGCGGAGAATGAAGTGCAGCACGCCCGGCTGGTGCGCCCCCCAGAGAAAGGCGGCTACGGTCTCGACGCCGTGTGGAACGACGACTTCCACCACAGTGCCCGTGTCGCCCTGACCGGCCACAACGAGGCCTACTACACCGACTTCCGCGGCGACCCGCAGGAGTTCCTCTCCGCGGTGAAGTGGGGCTATCTCTACCAGGGGCAGTGGTACCAGTGGCAGCAGAAGCGACGCGGCACGCCAGCCCTCGACCTGGCACCGGCTCAGTTCGTCACGTTCATCCAGAACCACGATCAGGTCGCCAACTCCGGCCGCGGCCAGCGCTACAGTCAACTGAGCAGTCCCGGCCGACTCCGCGCGATGACCGCCCTGTTGCTGCTCGCCCCCGGCACGCCGATGCTGTTCCAGGGACAGGAGTTCGCCGCCTCCAGCCCGTTCCTCTTCTTCGCCGACCACAACCCCGACCTGGCGAAGTTGGTCCGCAAGGGCCGCGGAGAGTTCCTTGCCCAGTTCCGCACCCTCGCCGTGCCAGAGGTGCAAGCGGCTCTGCCCGATCCGGCGGATATTAAAACTTTTGAACGCTGCAAACTCGACTTCAGCGAGCGCGAGCGCAATCACGAGATGTACGCCCTGCATCGTGACCTGTTGCAACTGCGGCGCGACGATGCGGCCTTCCGGGCACAGCAGCCGCGCGGCGCCGATGGCGCGGTCTTGGGGCCACAGGCGTTCGTGTTGCGTTTCTTTGTGGAGGGAGGCGACGACCGATTGCTCCTCGTAAACTACGGACGTGATCTGCACCTCGACCCGGCGCCGGAACCGCTGCTCGCCCCGCCGGAGGGAAAGGCCTGGGCAGTCCTCTGGTCGAGTGAGGATCTGCGCTACGGCGGGAACGGGACGGCGGCACTGGGCACCGACGAGAGCTGGCGCATTCCGGGCGAGGCGGCGGTGGTGCTGCGTCCCGGAGAATCAGCTGGCGCGCGCGTTTAGCCGCGGTTCGGAGAACCGCGCTGTTGTGCTGTTGCCCAAGCGCGGCTAAACGGGTGATTGGAGACCTCCCATGGACGACTGGATCCTGCGCATCCCGCTGTCGCGCGACAAGGCGAAGAAGGCGGACATCCTCCTCGCGCATGAATGGCTGGTAGCCAACGGCCTGGGTGGCTATGCCTCCGGCACGCTCGGAGGCGTCACCACGCGCCGCTACCACAGCCTGCTGATCGCTGCGCTGCCCGCGCCTCTCGGCCGGCAAGTCATGCTCAATCACCTCTCCGAAATGGTCCGCTTGCCCGACGGCAAGACATTCCTCTTCGGCGGCGAGGAGCGCCCCAACGCCCTCGACCTCCACGGCTCCGAATACCTCACCGAGTTCCGCCTGGAGTGCGGCCTTCCCATCTGGCGCTACGAGGTCGATGGGTTCGTCTTCGAGAAGTTCGTCTTGCTGCCGCACCTGCAAAATACGGTCCACGTTCGCTATCGCCTGGTCGGCGGCGATGGCACGCTGCGGCTGAAATTGCGGCCGTCGGTCCACTTCCGGCCGCACGAGGCCCCGGTCAGCATGGCCCACGCCGGGCCGTACACGCTCACCTGCGTCGAGAGCCGCTATGAACTGTCGGCGCGCTCCAACCTGCCGCCGTTGCGCCTCTCCCTGCATGGTGTGCGCGGGGCCTTCACCATGGATGCGCGGGAACGCCCGGAGATCCACTACCGGATCGAACACAGTCGCGGCTACGAGGCACTCGGCACGTTGTGGAGCCCCGGCTATTTTCGCGTTGACCTGTCGCCGGGGCACGACGCGACCCTGATCGCCTCGACCGAGGCGTGGGACACCGTCTGCGCTCTCAAGCCGGAGGATGCCTGGAAGGCCGAACATGAGCGGCGCATGCGCCTGGTCAGCACCGCCGCGCCGGCAGTGCGGCAAGGCCTGGCCCGCGAGCTGGTGCTGGCCGCCGACCAGTTCCTGATCACGCCGGCGGGGCGCGTCGAGGACGCAACGCGCGCCCGCGCTGCCGGCGATGAGGTGCGCACGGTGATCGCCGGTTACCACTGGTTCACCGACTGGGGCCGCGACACCATGATCTCGCTCGAAGGGCTGACGCTGACGACTGGACGCCAAACCGAGGCCGGCTACATCCTGCGCACCTTCGCTCACTACGTCCGCAACGGCCTGATCCCGAACCTCTTCCCCGAGGGCGAGAAGGAGGGCCTCTACCACACGGCCGATGCCACGCTCTGGTTTTTCCATGCCCTGGAGCGCTATCTGCAGGCCACCGACGATCGCGTTACGCTGCGGCTGTTGCTGCCGAAGTTGCAGGACATCGTCGCCTGGCACCTGCGCGGGACGCACTTCGGCATCGGCGTCGATCCGGCCGACGGGCTGCTCCGTCAGGGACAAGAAGGATATCAATTGACGTGGATGGATGCGAAGGTCGGCGACTGGGTGGTGACGCCGCGGCGCGGCAAGGCGGTCGAGATCAATGCCCTGTGGTACAACGCCCTGCGTCTGCTCGAAGGTTGGCTGCGCCAGGAGCAGGGCGACGAGGCGGCCTGGCCGATCGCGGACCACGCGGAGCGGGCACGGCGGTCATTCAATCGTCGCTTCTGGTACGAGGAGGGCGGCTACCTGTACGACGTGGTCGATGCGGAGGGCGGCGGCGACGATCCGAGTTGCCGCCCCAACCAGATCTTCGCCATCGCGCTGCCCTACCCGGTACTGGACCGCGAGCGCTGGAAGCCGGTGCTGGACGTCGTCAAACACCGGTTGCTGACGCCGGTGGGCCTGCGCTCGCTGGCGCCGGGTCACCCGGACTACAAGGCGCAGTACTACGGCGACCTGCGTGCCCGCGATGCCGCCTACCACCAGGGCACGGTCTGGGGCTGGCTGATCGGTCCCTTCATCGATGCCTGGCTGAAGGTTCATCCCGACGATCGCGCGGGCGCTCGCCGCTTTCTGGAAGGGTTCACCGATCACCTGCACGAGACCTGTGTCGGCCAGATCAGTGAGGTTTTTGACGCCGAGGCGCCGTACACGGCGCGCGGCTGCATTGCCCAGGCGTGGAGCGTCGCGGAGGTGCTGCGCTGCTGGGCGAAGACCGCTTCAAACGAGGATCGAGGATAGAGGATGGAGGATAGAGAATCGAGGATCGAGGATCGCGCACGCGGTTCTCGTCGATCCTCGATTCTCTATCCTCCATCCTCTATCCTCGATCCTCAAGGGGGAAGCATGCGTTACCATGCTCTGGCGTGCGACTACGACGGCACCCTGGCCCACGATGGCCGCGTGGACGGTGATACCCTCGCCGCCCTGGAAAAGCTGCTCGCCACCGGCCGCAAGCTCCTGCTTGTGAGCGGCCGCGAACTCGACGATCTGCTCGCCACCTTCAAGGAGATCCACCTCTTCGAGTGGCTCGTGGTCGAGGACGGCGCCCTGCTGCACCAGCCCGCCAGCCGCGAGGAGAAGGTGATCGGCCAGGCCCCGCCGCCGGAGTTCGTCCGCGAACTGCAGCGCCGCGGCGTGGCCCCTCTCTCCGTCGGCCGCGTCATCGTCGCCACCTGGCACCCGCACGAGACCGTCGTCCTGGAGACGATCCGCGATCTCGGCCTGGAGTTGCAGGTCATCTTCAACAAGGACGCCGTCATGGTGCTGCCCGCGGGCGTCAACAAGGCGACCGGCCTGAAGGCGGCCCTCAAGGAGATGAAGTTGTCGCCGCATGAGGTCGTCGGCATCGGCGACGCGGAAAACGATCACGCCTTTCTGGCTCTGTGCGAGTGCTCCGCGGCGGTCGCCAACGCCCTCCCCTCGATCAAGGAACGCGCCGACCTCGTGACCCGCGGTGCGCGCGGCGCCGGGGTGAGGGAACTGATCGACGAGTTGATCGCCGACGATCTGGGTCGGCGCGAGGGGAAATTGACGCGGCATCGGTTGCTGTTCGGCACCGGTGAAGCGGGTCAAGAGGTGTGGTTGCCGTCCTACGGGCCGAGCATCCTGATCGCCGGCCCCTCGGGCAGCGGCAAATCGACGGCGGCGACCAGCCTCCTGGAACGCCTCTCCGAGCAGCGCTACCAGTTCTGCATCATCGACCCGGAGGGCGACTACGAAGCCCTGGAGAACGCGATCACCCTTGGCGGCAGTCAGCGCGGGCCAAGCGTCGAGGAGGTGCTGGAAGCGCTGTCCCATCCCGGGGAGAACGTCGTGGTCAACCTGATCGGGCTGCCCATCACGGATCGGCCGCCGTTCTTTTTGGGACTGCTGCCGCGTCTGCAGGAGATGCGGGCGCGCACGGGCAGGCCGCACTGGCTGGTCGTTGACGAGGCACACCATTTGCTGCCGGCGTCGTGGGAACCCGGCGCCCTCGCCATCCCCGGCGACCTCAACCGCACGGTCTTCATCACGGTCCATCCGGATCAGGTGTCGCCCACCGCGCTCTCAGGCGTCGGCGTGGTGGTTGCCGTCGGCGCGAGTCCCTGGGAGACGATCGAGCACTTCTGTCGCGTCGTCGAGGACAAGCCGCCGGCGACCACACACCGGGAACTGGAATCCGGCGAGGTACTCATGTGGCTGCGCAGTGCGGGCCAGGCGCCGCAGCGGGTGCGCATCGCCCCGAGCAAGATCGAGCGCCGTCGCCACACGCGCAAGTACGCCCTGGGGGAACTGCCGCCCGATCGCAGTTTTTACTTCCGCGGCCCCGAGGGCAAACTGAACCTGCGGGCACAGAACCTGATGCTGTTCGTGCAGCTCGCCGACGGCGTCGATGATGAGACCTGGCTGTATCACCTCCGCAAAGGAGATTATTCGCAATGGTTCCGGGACCGCATCAAGGACGAGGCGTTGGCGGCGGAGGCGGCGACGATCGAGGGACTGGAGCACGTCTCGCCGGCGGACAGTCGCAAGTTGATCAAGGCAGCGGTGGAGAAGCGCTACACGGTGCCGGCGTCGAGCCCGCTGCCCATGCCCGGCACCGACGCGGCGCCGACGCACGAGTGACCATCACCGACTTTGCAGCGATATCAAAACCCGCCGAGCGGTCGCAGGTTACCGCCAGGACACTACTTGCGCGATTGCAAGACTTTTTCCGAACAAGACTTGACATGGAGAAAGCGAAACTGTACTCTCCCATTTCGCCCTATTCCACTTTGACAACAGAGCATTGCTCGGTTCATCCTGAGATGCGGTGGAGTTCAATGCTCCGAAAAACCTTCCGTATCTCTTGATCCAACGCCCAGAGTCAAATGAGGAGGAGCCTGGGAGTTACACCCCTCCCCCTCCCCCTCCCCCTCCCTGCGCCTTCTGCTGGCAGATGTCAGCAGTCTCTGAGCAACTTCTGCGAAATTGCCCCTGAAGCCTAATGCCGCAGACTGATCGCCCCACCGATGAACACGATCACCCTGCCAGATAGGTGATCACAATTTGCCCAACTCTTGTCAAGGTTAAGCCACCGTTCGACAGCGCTGTCTCCGTGTCTTGGGCTTCCGTTTGGTCGTCGGATTCGTGGTTGCAGGTTTCGCTTTCGCCGAAAGGAGTTCTCTGTCATGACGCGGCTTCGCACCCTGTTGGTTGCCGTCGGAATCTTGATCGTTGCCCCGTCCTGCGTGTGGGCAGATAGTAACATCAAGTTCAACTCCTGTAACCCGTCGGTGACGACGGGCACAGGAACCATCACCATCGCAGCCAGCGGGACGTACTCTCTTGACTCTTGCGCAACGCTGAAGAGCGTCACACTGTATGCCGTGCTGTCGTGTGGCGGGCCGGGCCAGGAGATCGCCTGTGACACGTGCAATGGCGGCTGGGGGGAAAAAAGCGTCACGATCTCGGGTCTATCAACGGGGTCTTACACGGTCAATGTCTACGTGCGGCTCTATGTCACCGTCGGTTGTGAAGACCAGTATTACGATACGGAGACCATCAGCCGGATGGTATCGGTCTGCGGATGTGAATAAATGCCCATGTAGTTCGACTACGGAGCAGAGGGCGGCTTGCTGATTGGCCCAAGTAGCAACCAAGCCCACTCCAAGGCAACAGATCCTGGAGACTGTTTAGCGTGCGCCCAACCCGCAACCTGATATATGCTTACAACGCTATAGGAGAAACCTCTCATGCGGCGCCTTCGTAATCTCCTGCTGACCTTCGTTGTCCTTCTGATCCTTCCGTCGCAAGGCTTGGGGCAGGGCACGATTAAGTTCACTGCGAATCCTTCCTGGGACAAGGGCGACATTAAAGCCGCCGGGGAATACACAGTTGACGACGGCTATACCATAGTGGGTGTCGTTCTGACTGCGCATCAGCCCACAGGTGGGAAAGGCGGGCAAGCCGTCGCCACGCGAGACGCCACTCAAAAACCGCCCACATGGTCCGCACGCATTCCGGGTCCTCCCAACGCCGACTTTAGGGTGTTCGCGAGGCTCCATCTTGTTAAGGATGGAAATGGCTATTACGTCGATACTGCAGACGTGCTTCTGAAAAAGCAGTGAAAAGTTAGCGAGTTGGGGACAAACTGCATCCCTGCAGACCTGAAGAGTTACGGGATCTTCAGGCTCTCGCAAGCCTCATTCTCGGTCCACGCCGGGGGGCATCGAAGAGTCGAGGACGATTGCGCCGGGACAGAAGTCGGTAAGGACGGCTTGGGAGAGCCCGGCGCTTTTGTCCGCTCCCGCGAACAAGGAGAAGTCATGAGATCCGGCCTTCCCACCCGGCGTTTCGGGTTGACGCTCATTGAGTTGATGGTCGTCGTCGCGATCATCGCAGTTCTTGCCGGTTTGCTTCTGGCGGCAATTCAGCAGGCTCGGGAGTCCGCCGTCCGTGCCCAGAGCATGAACAATCTGCGCCAGATTGCCCTCGCCACGCACAACTTTGCCGATGCCCACCAGGGAAAACTGCCAAGCATCGAGGGCAACCGCCTCGGTCCCAAGGGACGGAAATCCTTCTTCTTCGCGATTCTCCCTTATATGGAGCAAGCCAATATCTCTGCGGTCCCTAGCTCCAAGCGGCGCCAACACCTCCCCTTGGTGCAAGCGTACATCAGCCCGGCTGATCCCACCTACACAGGAGAATTCCCCGGGGTTACGAGCTACGCTGCGAATGCCCAGGTGTTCCATGGCATGCCGAGATTGTCGCGAACGTTTGCCGATGGTACTTCCAACACCATCGCCTTTGCCGAGCATTACGCGGAGGATTGTCGCGGGGCGAAGTTCTTTTACGATGGGGTTAATCCTCATCAGTATGCCCACCGGGCGACTTTCGCAGATGGTGGTGATGAGATTGGGCACGGAGCGAACTCCATGGACATCTATCCGATCACGAAGGGTAATCCGCCCACGTCCACGGCACCGGGTTCCTTGACGTTTCAGGTCGCGCCTTCCCGGAAAGAGTGTTATCCCGGTCTCGCCCAAACGCCCCACCGCAGCGGCATGCTGGTCGCGCTTGGCGACGGGAGCCTCCGCATCCTGGCGCCAAGCATCTCGCCAACCACCTATTGGGATGCAGTCACTCCCGCAAAGGGCGAGATGCTCGGCAATGACTGGCAGTAGTTCTTTCCAAGCCGGAACGTCCGCGATCCGCGCTCTTTTCAAGCGTTGTGCCATTGGGCTTGTCCCAGCCTTCCACACCGCCGGGGCAGATTGCGTTCGAGGGGAGCGGACACAAGCCCGGAGCGCGAGCGACGGGACGGTAGCGGGCTACCGTCCCGTCGCTCGCGCTCCGGGCTTGTGTCCGCTTGTGTGCAATGCGCGCGAGTGCGAGTTCAAGCGACCTCCTGTTCGTAGTCCCGCCTTTAGGCGGCTGAACGTCAAGCCGCCTAAAGGCGGGACTACGAACAACAGGTCACTTGTTCCTGCACTAGCCAAGGCTCCGATACACCGCGTCCACCAGCGCCTGCCCGCGCTCGTTCAGCAGCGCTCCCTGCCCTTGGCGGTTCATGGTATAGCCAAAGGCCAGTCGCGCCCGCGGATCGGCGAACCCGAGCGAGCCGCCCATGCCCGGGTGGCCGAACGCCTCTTCCGGCAGCAGCAAACTGTCGCGCGCCCCCGGCGGTCCTTTGCGATTGTCGATCGCCTTGACGAAGCCCAGGCTGAAACGCATCGGAATGAGCAGCACCGCATCGACCGCGCTCGCGGCGTGGACCTTCCCCATTTGCGCGACCGTCGCCTCGTCCACCAGCGGCGCCCCGCCGAGCGCCAGCCGAGCGTACATCCCGGCGAGTCCACGGGCGTTCGTGATGCCGCCCTGACTCGGCAGCCCCGCCGCGTGGGTTGCGCGCGACTCGTACGCCCGCCCCGACCAGAGCCCGCCGTTGTTCTTCAGCACGAGCGCTTGCAGACTTTGCGGATCGCCATAGCCCACAGATTGAAACGGCGCGATCGGCTCTCCCTTGGCGGGCGCGTCCGGACGGATCGTCGGCGCGACGCGGCCCTCGTGTTCTTCGGGCAGTCCGAGGTAGAAGTCCAGCCCGAGCGGCGTGGCGATTTCTTCGCGGAAAAATTGGCCGAGCGGGCTGCCCGAGACGCGCCGCACCAGCTCGCCGGCGAGGTAGCCGAACGCCAGGGCGTGATAGCCCTGCCGCGTCCCCGGCGGCCAGAACGGCGCCTCGGCGGCCAGCAGTTCGACCATGTAATCCCAATCGAGCAGCGCACCCGGCTTGAGCGGTTGCCGCAGGGCAGGCAGCCCGGCCTGGTGGCTGAGGAGAACGCGGACGGTGATGGCCTCCTTGCCCGCCTGCGCGAACTGGGGCCAGTAGCGGGCGACCGGGAGGTCGAGATCGATCAGCCCGCGCGCGACGAGGATATGGACGCACAACGCGACGGCGCCCTTGGTGCAGGACCACACCAGGCCGAGGGTATCGCGCTGCCAGGGCCGGCCGGCAGCGCGGTCGGCAAGTCCACCCCACAGGTCCACGACCGTCTGCCCATCGACGATCGCGCAGACCGAGGCGCCGACCTCGCCGCGCTCGCGGAAATTCCGCTCGAACTCCTCCCGCACCGCCTGGAAACGCGGGTCGCAGATGCCCTGAACGCTCATGGGTGCTCAACTCCTGGGAGCGCGGCCCGATGCCTACGCCCTGATACGCTTCGCGGGTGTCGCGCTCGGTCGGGTTTCTGGGGAAAATGGTGCTGGACAGAGCCCCCTCCCCTGCGGTAACGTACGATGTTGGTAATGGCAGAGGCGCCCTCACCGAGTATTCATCACCATGCGCGCACGTCTCGTCATTGTCCGGGGCGACGGTACCCCCCCGGTCTTCGATCTTGACCCAACTGCCCCGGTCACACTGGGCCGCAGTCGCGAAAATACCGTCGTTCTGCACGACGAACACGCCTCGCGCGCTCACGCCAAGGTCTACCACGATGCCGGTCGCTGGTTGATCAAGGACTGTGGCACGCGCAATCACACCTTCCTCAACGGCATCCGGGTACAGGACGACGCTGTGCTCCTCGATGGCCACGAGATCGGGATCGGCGGCGTCCGGCTGCGGTTCCTGGTCCTCAACAATGGCGTGACGTGGACGCGCCCGCCCCAGGGAGAGGTCGCGGAACCGCCCGAGGAGGACTCCGGGCACACCACCCTGCACGCCGACGAACTCGCTCCCCTGCACGAGTTCATGAGCATGGCGCTCAAGGAGACCGATTCGCACGCCATCGTCGCCAAGGCGCTCGCCACCGTCGCCGGCCACACCCGCGCGACCTTCGCGGGCTACCTTAGCCTCGACGATGACGAGGAGCAACCCTGCCTTCGCCTCGTTCACCCCGAGACTGCCGAGGTGGACTGGTCGCTCAGCAAGCAACTCACCGAGCGCGTCCGCGCCAGCGGCCGCGCGGTCTGGATCAAGGCAGGCGTCGAGGATCTGGAAGAGAGCGAAAGCCTGTTGCCCTTCCAGGATGCCGTTTGTGTGCCGCTGCAGGCGGAGGGCGGCCCGCTCGGGGCGCTGCACGTCTACAAGTCGGGCCGTTGCTTCACGCAGGACCACGTCCGTTTCTGCGAGCTGGTCGCGGGTTACGCCGCCGTCCACCTGGCCCGGTTGCGGCAGAACCGTAGCCTGATCGCGGAGAATTCGTGGCTGCGCGGCCACGCTCCCATCTCGGATCAGATCATCGGCGATAGCCCGGCCCTGAAACAACTGCACCAGCTCATCGGCAAAGCGGCAGCGTGCCGCTCGACGGTGTTGATCCAGGGAGAAACGGGAGCCGGTAAGGAACTGGTGGCACTGGCGCTGCACCGCCAGAGCCGGCGCTGCAAGGGGCCGATGGTCGTTGCGAACTGTGGGGCCATTGTCCCGACCTTGCTGGAGTCGGAGCTATTTGGCCACTGTGAGGGGGCCTTTACCGGCGCCACCTCCTCGCGCAAGGGCCTGTTCGAGCAGGCCGACGACGGCACGCTCTTTCTCGACGAAATCGGCGACATGACGCCCGATTGTCAGGTGAAGGTGTTACGCGTTCTGGAAGGCAAGGGTTTTCGGCCGGTCGGCGGCACCAAGGAGATCAAGTCCGACGTCCGCCTGGTCGCGGCGACGCACAAGGATCTGGCCCAGGAAGTGCGCGCCGGGCGCTTTCGACAAGACCTGTATTTTCGGTTGCGCGTGCTGGTGATCATGGTGCCGCCGTTGCGCGATCACATTGAGGATCTGCCCGCGCTGGTGAATCACTTCCTCGACAAGTTCGCCGTTGAGTGCGGGCGGCGCAAGACGCTCTCACCCGCGGCGCTGCAACGGCTGCGCGGCTACAGCTGGCCGGGCAACGTCCGCGAGCTGCGCACGGTGATCGAGAGTGCCGTCATGATGTCCGACGGCGACATGATCGAGGTGCGGGATCTGTGCTTGCAGGACACGCCGTTCGCCGTGGACCAACCGGTCAGTTTGAAGCTGGAACACGTCGAGGCGTGGGCCATCCGTCAGGCGATGCAGAAGACCGGGTGGAATCAAACGCAAGCGGCGAAGATCCTGGACATCTCGCGCGAGACGTTGTCGGTCAAACTGCGCAAGTATGAAATTGTGCGCGACTCGGCGGCACGAAACGGACGAGGAGGAGAGGAGACCTGAAAAAACAAAAACCCTCTTCCATCCCGCTCACGTGTGGTTCGCGGAGGTGAAGAGGGTTCAAGTTGCGGACGTCATCACGATTAGACCGCCCGACCGGAGGGATCGACGGGCTTGGCGACCACGGTGGACGGCGCCGGTTCGGCGCCGGGCTTGCCGTGGATGGCGTCGAACACCTCCTGGCGGTGAACGGGAACTTCCTTGGGAGCCACAATGCCCAGTCGGACTTTGTCCCCACGGATTTCGACCACCGTCACGGTGATATCGTTGTTGATGACGATACTTTCGTTTTTTTTCCTGGACAGTACTAGCATCGCCGCCTATCCTTCTTGGAAACGAGGGGGGCTATTCCTGGTGAACTGATTCCCACGCGCCGCACGGTCAACAACGACGGGTTTTCGACGAAGCGCGCCGGTGAAGATCCCCTTCCCCTGCTGGAACCAGGTGTGAGTCTCGGCGGACCGCTGCTGGGATTGCACATGAACTCCAGGCACTGCTGAGGCTCATCGTTAGTTATCCTAGCTGTCCAGTCGAGATGCGTCAAGGGCCTGGCACCCTATTCTCCGCATTTTTGTCCTGCTTTGGCATGAGTCTTGGTACTTTGAGAACGGCCTGATCGCGTCAAATCGCGGTTTCGACCCCTCCGACCCGTTTGAACCGCTGTTCCGGATTTTTCGGCGCGGGACACTTTGGGATTGTGGCAGCCCCGATCAACCCTCGGAGCGCGGGCGTCCCGCCCGCTTGTCTGAGCGGGCGTCCCGCCCGCGCTCCGGGCTTAACCCTTCTGCTGGAGGAAGTCCTCGGCGCTGGTCGGGAGCCCCTGTTCGGCGCGAATGCGTTCGACCTCAACCTGGACACCCTCGATCACCTCGGCGTTCGCGCTGAGGCAGCGATACTCGACGCGAAATGCCCACAGGTTGATGAGGATCGTCAGGATCGCCAGCGTCAGGTGGATGCTCCAGTGCCACAGTTGCAGTTGTCGCCCCGCGCCCGCGGCGGCCGTCGCGATGGTGATGAGCATCGAGAACAACGCCGGCGGAAAGGCGGCGCGTTTCAGCTCACGCGTCGTTTTTGGATAATGCTCATCTGGTAAACGATAAGCGAGCCCCACCTCCTTCACCCAGCGCCCGGTCCCCAGGAAGTAGGTGAAGATGATACAGTGGACCAGGAGTGCCCCCAGCGCGGTGAACAGGCCAAGGGTGAAGTGGACGAGGTAAACGTCGTTCTTGAACGGCGACACCTCCAGCGCCATGCAGTACAGCCCGACGCCGAAGGTCGCGAGGAAGGCCAGGGTCAGCAGGACGGCCAGCGTCGTGAAGATGCGTGTCATCGAGGAAAGTACCGAGTACGGAGTACGGAGTACAAAGTACAGAGTACGGAGTTCAGGACGCAGAGTGCAGGGTACGAAGGGGGGGCATGCGCCGATTCTGGAGCGCGGGCGTCCCGCCCGCTTTCCGGGGAGCGCAGCTGCGGGCGGGACGCCCGCGCTCCAGAAACAAGTCGCGCACCTGCGAAGGACAACGCGGGATAGCGCCTGGCTTGCTCGTGCCTGGCACTTCGTACTCCGTACTTGGTACTCAGTACTTTGAAGTGACCTCCGGACGGGCAAGAAGCCAGCCAACTCGGCGAAACAAGTCTGCTCAAGTTGACCAGTCTCTTTGTGCGCCCTGTAAGGACTCTCTTACAGCGCAGAGGCGCGTCGGCGTGCGACTTTTTCCGGCCAGACGCTTGCGGGCCGCTATAATAGACTCGGGCGAGGCAGTGCTCCCTGCCCCAACATGAGGCCGCCTCGCCGGGCAAATCGGACTCGTTTTCCGGTCATCGTGCGGTGAGGCAAGCCCATGCTGAGAGTCAGCAACTCTGTCTGGGCTTTCACCCTTTCTCTGGAACTGCTCGGGGCCATTGTGCTCTTCGTCGGCCCCGTGGTGCTCGGCATTGTGGTGATCGTCTGGGCAGCGCGGCGCTATAAACGGCCGCCGACAGAGGTGCTTACCGCTGAGGAAGAACTCGCGCGCTACCGCACTCTGCTTGAGGAAGGCGAACTCAGTCCGGACGAATTTGAGCGGATTCGTGCTCGCCTCTCGGAAGAGGGGCGAGGAGCGAGGGGTGAGGGGCGAGGATGAATTGTCGTCCCGCGCTCCTCGCCCCGCCGTCCGGGGATGCCGCCCCTGTCAGCAAGGAGGACAGGGCGGACGGTAGCACAAGCGCCCGTTGCCCCGGCGAGATACGCCGGGCGAAATTGCTTGCGTGCCTGTCTCGTGAATCGTAGAATTCGGAACAGGAACCACAAACCTGTTGGGAGCCATTCACTTCAACAGATCGCTGGGGAGTCAGGGCCAAACGGACAGGAAGCTGTTCGGCTTGCGGGCGTCAATCTCTCCGCGACCGTGTTTCCTCGCACCCGAGTGACAACGAACCTGGATCCTGACCGCTGGTGGTTCGGATCTGAGTGTATGAAGGAGATTGCATGGCAGACAAGAACTCCGGCGGGGGGAGTGGGCGACGGCCCACAGGGAACACGGGGCGCAATCGCAACGCCTATTGTTCCTTCTGCCGCAAAAGTTACCGCGATGTCGGCCCCCTCGTCGAGGGGCCGGGCGATGTGTACATCTGCGGTGAGTGCATCGAGTTGTGCCAGTCGATCATCGACCAGGAGAAGCGCCGTCGCCAGAACCCGCGCAGCCTGGTCACGAACATTCCCTCCCCGCGCTCGATCAAGGACAAGTTGGATCAGTACGTCATTGGGCAGGGGCGTGCCAAGAAGGCCCTCGCGGTGGCGGTGCATAATCATTACAAGCGCCTCAGCCTCGGCGAGGAAGGGCTCCACGATATCGAGGTGGACAAGAGCAATATCCTGCTCATCGGCCCGACCGGCTCCGGCAAGACCCTCCTCGCCCGGACCCTGGCCAAGGTGCTCGATGTGCCGTTCGCCATCGGTGACGCCACCACGCTCACCGAAGCGGGCTACGTCGGCGAGGACGTCGAGAACCTGCTGCTGAAACTCCTTCATGCCGCCGACTTCGACATCGAGGCGGCCCAGCGCGGCATCGTCTACATTGACGAGGTCGATAAGATCGCAAAGACGAGTCAAAATGTCAGTATTACGCGCGACGTCAGCGGCGAGGGCGTGCAGCAGGCCCTGCTGAAGATGCTCGAAGGGACGATCAGCAACGTCCCGCCGCAGGGCGGCCGCAAGCACCCCGAGCAACAGTACATCCAGGTCGATACGACGAACATTCTCTTCATCTGCGGCGGCACGTTCGTCGGGCTGGACAATATCATTGCCCGCCGCGTCGGCCGCAAGACGATCGGCTTCGGCAGCAACCCGGAGAGCCGCGAGAACAATCTGGGTGAACTGCTCGGCAAGGTGACCAGCGACGACCTGCTCGAGTTCGGCATGATTCCGGAGTTCATCGGCCGGTTGCCGGTGCTGGCGCCGCTCGATCCGCTCGACGAGGAGGCCCTGGTGCGCATCCTGACCGAGCCGCGCAACGCTCTGGTGAAGCAGTATCAGAAGCTGTTCGAGATGGAGGGCGCGGAGTTGGAGTTCCATCCGCTGGCGCTCAAGGAGATCGCGCGCAAGGCACGCGAGCGCGACACCGGGGCACGCGGGCTGCGGAGCATCGTCGAGGAGGTCATGACGGACATCATGTTCGAGCTGCCGGACATGGAACCGAAGGGCAAGTTCCAGGTGACCGATCAGGTGGTCAAGGGCGAGAAGTCGCTCTACGAGAAGAAGCCCAACCCTGACAAGAAGAGCGCGTAGCGAAAGGCAAAAAGATCAAGTACAAAGGAAAAAGGAAGACAATGGCTCTTCCTTTTTCCTTTTTTCTTTTGCCGTTGGTGCCCCATGGCGCGAGTGCGACCCCCGCTGGTGCGGCTGAGCGAGATGACTGCGGGCCAGGCGGGTGACTTCTTTGTCTTGCTGGCCGAGCGGACCCGATCGGCGACGCGCGACGGCAAGCCGTTCTACACTTGTCGTTTTCGCGATGCCCGCCGTAGCGTGACGTTCATGGTCTGGGCCGACAGCAACTGGTTCGAGACCTGCGAGCGCGACTGGCAGGCCGGTCAGTGCTACAAGATCCGCGGCAGCTACACGCAGCACGAAAAGTACGGTCCGCAAATCGAGATCACCAATATCCGGCAAGTGACGGACGCCGACCGCGCCGACGGTTTCGATCCGTCCGAGTTGGTCGAGCGTTCGCGTTTCGACAGCGAGGCGATGTTTACCGAACTGCGCGGATTGGCAGAGAAGCACGTCGCGGACGAACCGCTGCGGAAACTCGTGCTGACGCTGCTCGACCGTCACGCTCCGGCGCTGAAGCGCTTGCCGGCGACGCAAAAGAACTTCTACCCCTTCTGCGGCGGGCTGCTGGAACACCTGCTGACGGTCACACGGATCAGTCTGGAACTGGTGGAGTTTTACGGTCACCTTTATCCGGATTTGAAGCCGCCGTTGAACCGCGATCTAGTCGTCGCCGGCGCGATCCTGCACGACATCGGCCGCGTGGCCGAGTTCGACGACGACCCGGTAGCGCCGCAACCGACTGTCGCGGGACGGCTCATGGGCCATCTCTTCCTGGGACGCGATCTGGTGCGCGAGACCGCGCGCGAACTGGGCAACGTCAACCCCGAATTGCTGCAGTTGCTGGAGCACATCATCATCACGCACCTCACCCTGCCGGAGTGGGGCTCGCCGCGTCTGCCGATGATTCCGGAATGCCTCATCCTCCACCATGCCGACGACCTCGATGCGAAACTGGAGATGTATGTGCGCTGTCTGACGAAGGATCAGGAGGCGGGGCCGTTCACGGCGCGCGACCCGGTGCTTGGAAAGCAGTTGCTCAAGGGCCGCACGGTATAGAACTCAACGGATTGAGCGGTCGCCACTGGTACCATCCTCCGGAACTGATGAGGGCAGGAGCGCTTGACAACGCCTTTCCCTTTGCAGTAACAAGGAACGAGATTCCTCGTTGGGGTGAGGCATGGCCAACCTGAGCATCATCTGGGATCTTGAGGATGATCCCGAAGGGAACGTCCAGCACATCGCCGAGCATGGGATCTCCCCGGAAGAGGTTGAAGAGGTGCTCTACAAGCATTTCGACATCGCAGTGGCGAGTCGCAGCAGTGGGCAGCCCATGACTTTCGGCTGGACCAGTACCGGAAAGTATCTCGCTGTCGTTTTCGAGGAAGTTCTTGAGGATCCCGTGACGGTCCGCCCCGTAACCGCCTACGAAGTTCCACCTCCCCAAACCAAGAAGGGCAAGAAACGTGGTCGTTAGACGCATCTACCGCAAAACCGAACGAACTCCCGAAGAGAAAGCGCGGCTCCAAGCCATTCGGGAGAAGTTCCAGAAAGAAAAGCCCTCTCTTGAGGATCTCTTGGCCAACGGGGACTATGATGGTCCAGTCCCGCAGGGAGCCTACCTGGAGTTGCGTACGCTCATGCACATCTTGCGCACTGCCCGCGAGCAGCAGGGTTTGAGTCTGCCAGCCATCGCTGAGCGCACCGAAATCGATGAGGCAATTCTTGACCAGCTGGAGACTGGCAAGAAAATTAACCCCACCATCGATCTCCTTTGGCGCTATGCCCATGCCGTCGGCAAGCAGTTGGCCTGGACAGTGATCGAAGGAACAACTCCGCCAGGCCCGAAGGCCGACGGCCACTCCCGCACCAAGGCCCCCCGCAAGTCGCGGAAGTCATAAGCTGCAAAGTCATGAACGGCGGGACCGTCACCATCCGGCCAACGAACCGGCAAAACTGTAGATCTCTGTCTAACGGAATTCTCCTCGGGTCGGAAGTAACATTATGGCCGGCAAGCCGAAGGTTTTCGTCACGCGCATCATCCCGGAAGCGGGACTCGCTCGCATCAAGGCCGCCTGCGATGCCGAGGTCTGGCCCGAGCAACTTCCGCCGCCCTACGACCTCCTTCGCCAAAAGGTCGCCGGCTGTGACGGTCTGGTGTCACTGCTCACCGACAAGATCGACGCCGCCCTGA
>Ga0137375_10003381_pt1 | contig 18992 bp, 14 predicted proteins | sample SagtaG_24_FD_104936 | JGI IMG/M metagenome (GOLD analysis project Ga0137375, IMG submission 104936) | Vadose zone soil microbial communities from Sagehorn Ranch, Mendocino, California, USA - Sage1_R_113_16 metaG | ecosystem: Environmental > Terrestrial > Soil > Vadose zone | place: USA...
ATACGTCCACGCATTCGAGGCCGTCGCGCCGAGGCTCACGACGGACGGCGCGGCTCTCAGCGTCAGACCGGAGGGAGACACCTCCGGAGGGATTCGCAGCGGATATCGCGTGACGGTACGAGGACGGGCCGCTTCGACGACGGCGACGGGACGGCCGTTCGAACCGGCGTCGCTCAGCCACGCTGCGCCGCCGGCAACTGCCGCGCCGGCCACACGCAGGAAGCCGCGCCTGTCGAGTTTGATGCGAGCGTTTTCTGATTGCATCGCCGCCTCCAGTTTTGGTCCGTGTTGAGCACAGGGACGCGTGCCGATTGTCCAGGCGCCGCGCATCATGTGCAAGGCGGGATCCCGTTGAGTTTGCCTCGCAGATCGCGCAATTGTTGGATTGATCGAGACGCGATGCCGGAATGACGGCGTTGCCGGCCTGAATTCCCGGCAGCTGGAGATTGTGTCGCAGGCAGCTCAGCCGTCAACAGTCGATGAATGCGGTCCTCAGCGGTGACCTGTGCGAGAGCAATGTTTTTGACCCATACGATGCCCGCACCTTCGACGATCACATTCAATTTCACGATCTCGCACCGTTCTTCCCTCTCGAGGATTAACGGCGTTGCCTGTCGGACCCAATCGGTCGTGCCGGCGACTGCTTCCTTCAACCCTCTCGCCGAGTCTTCCCCTTTACCGGGAATCACTCCGCGCGCAGAGTTGCCAATGGATTCAGCCGCGCCGCGCGCCGCGCAGGCCAGTATGCGGCTGCAGCTGCAACCGTGAGCAGCATCGTTGCCGATCCGACGAACGTTACTGCGTCAGAACTGCGCACACCGAACAGCAAGCTCTGCACCAAACGCGCGAGCGCTGCCGCTCCGCCGAGACCGACGACGACGCCGCTCGTGACGAGGATCATCGAGCGGCCGACGATCAGACGCACGACGTCGGCCCGCTGCGCTCCGAGGGCGAGCCGTACACCGATTTCCGCGGTTCGTCGAGAGACTTCGTACGCGGTCAACCCGTACAGGCCGAGGCAAACCAAAGCCATTGCCGTGAGGCCAAACGCTCCCGAGAGTTGCGCCAGCATGCGGTCCTGCGCGACGGTACCTTCCACCAGCCGCGCCTGTGTCGTGGCGCCGCGCCAGCGCAGGGCCACGACCTCGCTGCGCGCCTCTCTCCAGAGGACGTCGGCCATGGCTTCGGGATCGCCCACCGTTCGAATTGCAAGGTTTGCTGCACCGACCGGGCCAGGCTCCTGCAATCCAGGCAGATAGATGATCCGCGGCATCGGCTCCTTCAAGCTCCTGTACTTCGCATCCTGCGCGACGCCCACGACTCGCATCTGAGGTGCAGAGCTGCCGTCACCGATCTGGAATGTCTGCTCTACTGCGTCGGTCCGACCGAAGTAGTAACGAGCCGCCGCCTCGTTGACGATCGCCACTCTCGCTGCGCGTTCGTCGTCTCGCGCTTCGAAATCACGTCCACGGAGAATCCTCGTGCCCATGGTCTCGAAGAAACGCGGAGATATGACCAGCAGCACCGCTTCCCGGTCCTGTCCCGGCATCGGCGAGAAGGTCCGCGCGTTCACAGGCTCCGTCCAGGTGCCACCACCGAACAATCGTTCGCTCGACAGCGCCGCCGACTGAACGCCAGGGACGCGCGTTAATCGCTCGAGGACACGTTCGTATGTCCTCACGCGTTCCACGTCGGAGAGCGAGATCCCCTGATCGAGGCCTACACCGAGAAGCAGAACGTTCTCAGGCCTGAAGCCGGCATCCAGAGTGGTGAGGGTCCGCAGACTTCGCGCGAAAAGCATCGCTCCCACGAGCAGCACACACGAAATCGCCACCTGGGCGACGACGAGCAACTTCGCCGGGCGGGCGGGGCCATGACCTCGTGCAGCGGAAGGGCTCCCCTTGAACATCGGAGCCAGATCCAGCCGGGTGGCGGCGAATGCCGGAGCCAGGCCAGACAACGCGACAACAATCAGCGATGTCGCGACTGTGAATGCCAGCATGCGTACGTCAAGATCCAGTGAGAGATCCATCGCCCCCATAGCCGAGGAAAGGAACCCGACCAGGGATGCCGCGCCGAGTGGCGCGAGCAGCAAACCAAGCGCGCCCCCCGCACCGCCCAGCACGAAATTCTCCGTGAGCAGTTGACGGATAAGGCGCCATCGGCTTGCGCCGAGCGATAGCCGGACGGCCATTTCGCGGCGTCGCGCACCGGCCCGGGCAAGCAGCAGATTGGCGACGTTCACGGTTGCGATGAGCAGCAACAGCGCAACCACCGTCATCAAGATCCAAAGCGGGCGCGAGAACCTCCGTCGCAACAGCGTCAGACCGCCGCTGGCGTCGGCGATCTCCACCTGAATCGGTCGCTCAAACTTCCACGCGGCGCTGAGCTGCTGCGCGATGAGCGTCATGTTTGCGCGGACTTGCTCCTGCGGGATGCCCGGTTGTCGTCTCGCAATGGTCCGGAACATCATCGCGACGTTGTTCCGCAAATATCGCTGCTCAAACCACGTAATCGGTACCCAGACATCAATCGACTGTCCCGTGAGAACCCCGGTGAAGCCTGCGGGAGCAACGCCGACGACGGTGTAATTCGAGCGGCCCATCCGGATGCTCTTGCCGAGCACAGCCTGATCGCCGGCAAAAGCGCGCTGCCACAGCTGATAGCTGATCACCGCTGCATTCGACGCCGGCAGATCCTCTTCGCTAAGCGCTCGGCCCAATACTGGCGAAATACCGAGCACCGCGAAGTAGTTGCCCGATACGGGCGAGAAGTGAACGTCACCCGCATTGAGCGTCCCGACATGCAGACTCGCGTCGAAGCGTCCGGCGGACGTCAGGAGAATCCCGGAGAACACCTCGTTGCGATCCCGGATGGCTTCGTACATGGGATAGCTCAGTGCCCGCCCGCCGTTGCCGCTGACTTCAACAAGTTCCCCGGGCTGGTGCACCGGCAGCTGTCGCAACAGCACTGCGTTCACCAGACTGAAGATCGCCGTGGTCGCCCCGATCCCCAGCGCTAGCGAGAGCGTGGCAGTGAGCGAGAAGCCCGGCGACTTCGTAAAGAGCCGGCAGGCATACGCGAGGTCCTTGAATAAATCTTGGACGAGAGTGACGCGCCGCATGTCTCGGCACTGCTCCTTGATGGCTTCGAGTGATCCAAATTCGAGTCGGGCGGCGCGATATGCGTCGGACTCGCTCATGCCGGCGGAGATGTGCTCGCGGGCGAGTTGCTCGACGTGCAGGGTGAGCTCACGCTGCATTTCCGTCTCCGCGCGAGACGACCGCAGCAGCGAGCGCAGACGATGGATAGCGATCCTGGCGAGGCGCAACGATGGCCTCCTTAGGCCTGATTGAGGAGCAACTGAACAGCTGACGAGAGCCTCTCCCAGCTTCTGAGCTCTCGCTCGAGTTGCTTCCTTCCTGCGCGCGTCAGCGTGTAGAACTTGGCCGAGCGACCGAGTTCGGAATCCTTCCATTCGGCGACAATCCATCCCTGCTGTTCCAGGCGATAGAGGGCCGGGTAAAGCGAGCCCTGGCCCACCGAGAGAACGTCGCCGGAGAGGAGTTGGATTCGTTTGGAAATCGCCCAACCGTGGGCGGCTTCACGTGCGAGCACCTTGAGGATCAGCAGGTCAAGGGTCCCCTGCAGCAAATCTGATGGCTTTGGCATCGAATGCCTCGATTATCGACATAAGATACCTCGATCATCGACACTTGGCAAGACGAACCAAGTCTCCCGGTCCGGTGCGCCCACGAGCACCCGTTCGAATGAATCTCATTTGAGCAACAAGTGGAACGACTTCGGCCGCGTCAGTGCCTCGTATCCGAGGCGAGAGAGCGAGCACCCGCGCCCGGAGTCCTTCACGCCCGTCCACGCGAGCGCCGGATCGAGATAGTCACAGCGATTCAAGTAGCACGTGCCAGTATCAACATGGTCTCCGATGCGGATAGCCGCATCGACGTCAGTCGTCCAGACCGACGCCGTCAGACCATATCGACTGTCGTTCATCAGCGCGATCGCCTCGTCATCGCCCTGTACGGGCATGATTCCCACCACGGGGCCGAAGGTCTCCTCGGTCATCACGCGCATGCGATGATCGACGCCGATGAGGACCTGCGGCGCGACGTACGGGCTGCCTTCCGCATCGGCAGGGAAGTCGCGCGGGTCGATGAGGCGGCGCGCGCCCTGATGTAACGCCTCCTGAACCTGACCTCTCACGAAATCGGCTGCGCTCGTGCGGACCATCGGTCCGAGCGTCGTGTCTGCGTGCAGCGGGTTGCCGAGGCGATATTGCCGTGTCAACGCCGTGAAGCCGTCGACGAAGTCGCCGTAAATGTCCTGATGCACGTAGATGCGTTCGACCGCGCAGCAGGATTGGCCGGCGTTGAAATATGCGCCGTCGACGAGATTTTCGATCGTGGCGTCGAGTGGCGCATCCGGGCGAACGTAGGCGGGATCTTTACCACCGAGCTCGAGGTTCGATGAGATGAATCGCCTGCTGGCCGTCTGCTGCACGGCATGGCCGCCACTCACCGATCCGGTAAATGACACGAATGCAATCCGCGGATCCTCGATCATCCTCGCGACAGCGTCATGGGTCGCATGCAGATACTGGAACACGCCCTCGGGAAGAGCGGCTTGGTCGAACGCCTCCGCGTACCGTTCAGCGACCGGCGCCGTCTGCAGCGCCATCTTCAGGATAACGCTGTTGCCTGCCATGATGGCGGGGATGACCGCGTTGACCGAGGTCAGATATGGATAGTTCCAGGGTGCCAGGACGAGAACGACGCCGAGCGGTTCGCGGCGGATGAATCGCCGGAACTGCCCGCCGGTACCAACATCGAGGTCCGCCAGCAGCTCCGGCGCGATGTCGATCATGTAGTTGGCGCGTTCCTGGAATCCTCGGCGGATCTCGAACGGCGTTTGAGTCACCGGGCGCCCGATTTCCCAGGTCAGCTCGGTCCCGAGCGTCTCGGCGCGTTCAACCATCAACGACACCATGCGCCGGCAGATCGCCGCGCGTTCCTCCACCGGCACCCGTTTCCAGTGACGCTGTGCATCGACCGCACGTTGAAGCGCCGACTCAATCAACCGGTCCGCTGCCAGCTCGAACTCCGCGCAGACCGAGCCGTCGATCGGGCTGATCGTCTGGTGGTGCGTGCTCATCTGGCAACTGGCAACTGGCAACTGGCAACTGGCAACTGGCAACTGGCAACTGGTAACTGGCAACTGGCAACTGGTAACTGTTATTCAGGCGTGACGTAAGCGGCCGTGATGCCGCCATCGACCATGAAGTCGGTGCCGGTCACGAACGACGATTCATCGGACGCGAGGAACAGCGCAGCCTGGGCGATTTCGCGTGCGAGGCCGAACCGCCCCATCGGGACGTGGACCAGGCGCCGCTGTTTCTTCTGCTCGGTGTCCAGGAACTTCATCAGCAGTTCCGTACGCAGCGGGCCGGGACAGAGAGCGTTCACGCGAATGTTCTCGCGCGCGTGCACGATGGCCAGTTCGCGCGTCAGTGCCAGCACCGCGCCCTTGCTGGCCGTATACGCGATCTGCGGCGTCGCGGCGCCGAGAATCGCCACGAACGATGCCGTGTTGATGATGCTCCCGCCTCCCGCGCGGCGCAGCGCAGGGATGCCATGCTTGCAGCCGAGGAACACCCCTTTCGCGTTGACGCGCATCGTGAGGTCCCACACCTCCTCCTCGGTCGAGACCGCATCGTCATCGCGGCTGTCCATGATTCCGGCGTTGTTGAACAGCACGTGCAGATGTCGGAACTCGCGTTCCGCGGCAGCGACCATGCGCGCGCAGTCGCTGCTGCGAGAGACGTCAGCCTGCACGAACACCGCCAGACCGCCCGCGCGTTTCACCGTGTCGACGGTTTCCTGCCCACCCTTGTCGTCGCGGTCCACGACGACAACTGCTGCCCCTTCGCCGGAAAACAGCACGGCCGTTTCTCTTCCGATGCCGCTGCCGCCGCCGGTGATCAGCGCGACCTTGCCTTCGAGCCGTTTTGCCACGTCTTAGATCCGTTCGAAGTATCGCCGCCGCTCCCAATCCGTCACGGCGGTCCTGTAAGCAGCCTCTTCCGTCCTGAAAAAGTGCGTGTAATGCTCGACCACTTCCGCGCCAAATACGCGCTTCGCGAATTCGCTCGACGCAAACGCATCGGTCGCGTCTCTCAACGCGTAGGGCACGCGCGGCAGCTGGCGAGCGGCATACACGTCGCCGCTGAAGCACTCGGGTGGTTCGATCCGGTTGCGGATGCCGTCCAGACCGGATGCGAGCGATGCAGCGAAGGCGAGGTACGGATTGCAGTCCGCGCCGGGAATCCGGCACTCGATGCGGAGGCTTGGCCCCGCACCCACCACACGAAAACCGGCCGTGCGATTGTCGTAGCTCCACGCGAGCCGCGTCGGGGCCCACGATGCGTCCACGAATCGCTTGTACGAATTGATCGTTGGCGCGTAGAACACCATCACATCGAGCGCGTGCGCGATCCAGCCGCCGAGAAACCAGCGGAAGTCATCCGAGCACTTGACCGGACCAAGATCCGTGTCTCCGGCGAATGCGTTCGTGCCGTCCCGCCACAGGCTCAGATGAATGTGACAGCTCGATCCCGCACGGTCCTGCGCGAACTTCGCCATGAACGTGACGGAGATCCCCATCTGGTCGGCCACTTCTTTCAGGCACTGCTTGAAGATGACGTGACGGTCCGCCATCTGCAGGACCTCCGCATACCGGACGTTCAGCTCATGCTGTCCAAGGCCCCACTCGCCTTTCGAGCTCTCAACGGGCACCCCGGACTGCTTCAAATGGCGACGGACCGCCGCCGTGAACGCCTCGGTCCTCGTTCCCTGCAGGATGTTGTAATCCTCCAGATACCATCCTGCCGGCTGAAGACCACGATAGTCGGTCTCGGCGGCTTTCCGATAGCTGTCTTGAAACGCGTAGTATTCGAGCTCCGACGCCGCGCGCGGCGTAAAACCCAGGTCGCGCGCCGCGTCGATTTGACGCCGCAGAATCGACCGCGGCGCGACTGCGACGTGCACGTCGCACAAGACCAATGCTGTCTTTTCCAGCCAGCTTGCGCGCACCAGCGTGGTGAGGTCGGGCGCCATGTGGAGATCGCCATAGCCCATTTCCCAGCTCGCAAAGCGATACCCGGGAACGGGGTCCATCTCCATATCCGTCGTCAGCAGGTAATTGCACCCGTGCGTGCCGTGAGCGGCGACATCCTCGACGAACATATCCGCTGCGTACCGCTTCCCCATCAAACGGCCGTAATGATCCGTGAAGCCGACCACGACCGTTTCGATCTCGCCGCGATCGACGCCCTCGCGCAGCTGATCCAGTGTCAGCGTTCCATTCCGTCCGGGTGTGGTGTCGCTCATTCGCCTGGCTGCCTCGCCGCCATCCTTACTTGCGCCAGCAGCTTGTCCAGTTTCTTCCTGTCCAGGAATTGGCCCGCAACGACCACCGCACGAATATGTTGAACGTGTGTGATGTCCGTCAGTGGATTCCCGTCCAGTAGAACGAGATCCGCTGCTTTTCCAGGCGCTACGCTGCCGGCCTTCTGCTGGAGACCGAAGTAGCGCGCCGGGTTGAGCGTCGCGGTCTGCAAAGCTGCCAGAGGTGTCATGCCTCCGCGCACCATCGCTGCGAGCTCGTCGTGCACGCAGAAGCCCGCGATCATTGAGTCGCAACCGGCCAGGATACCAACGCCCGCCTGTGCCATGTCCTTCGCGACCACGGCGCCGACCTCGGCGTCGGCCTTCAGTATCCGAGCGGTGTCAGGCCCGGCGAGAGTCTGATTTCCGGCCCAGAATGCTCTGAGAGACTTGCCTGCGTACGCCAGACGATCGGCCTTCAGCATTGAAGCTGCCGTGCCGATCGTCACGATCTCCGACATCGCCATGAGCGTAGGCGTCTGCCAGACGCCTCGGCGCGCCAGCATCTCGAAAAACGGCCGGCATGCCTCAGGGTGATACGTCGTGCCGCCAGAGCAGCGCCTCCACAGCTGGTTTGGAAGATGCTCGATGTCGCCTTGTCCGGCGTCGATGACCTGTTCGGCTGTCAGACCCAACGGTATGTGGCCCGCGAGAGGCAGATGCTGACGGCGGGCCTCCTGCGCGATCGCGAAAAAGGCGTCGTGAGGCGTATGGTCGTGCACCTTGATCAGATCCACGCCCCGGCGCTTGAGTAACTGAACCGCGGCCCGGCCGTCCTCGGCCGTCTTCACGCGCATTCTGAACGGCCAGTCTCCCGGCGCGTCATCGAGAATCGGCCCCGCGGCGAAAATGCGAGGTCCGAGCACGCGACCCGACGCGGTCGCGTCGCGCAAATCGAGGATCACGTCCACGGCGGAGCCCATGTCGCGTATGCCGGTCACGCCATTGGCGACATAAAGCTGGAGCCACGACGCTCCCGTCATCTCCATGTGCGCGTGCATGTCCCAGAGGCCGGGAATGAGGAACTTGCCCTGGCCGTCCACGACCTGCGCGTCTCCGCGCGGAGCGCTGTTCGGTGCGACCGTGGCGATCGTCCTGCCGCGGATCATCACGGTGCTGTTCCGAACGATCCGTCCGTCGATGACATTGACGATATTGACGCGAGTGATCGCCAGCGTCCGCGTCTGCGGCACGACCGAAACAACCGCGATGCACGTCGCGGCAACTGAAAGCAGAATCGCGGCTTTGCGATCTAGCATGAACTGCCCGCGATCACATTATAGGGATGTGGATGCCGCGCGGCGCGCATCGAGACGCGCAACCGCGACCAGGATGCCGAAAATGATCGCCTCAGGGCGCGGCGGGCAGCCGGGAATGTAGACGTCCACAGGCAGGACTTTATCCGCGCCGCCGGCGCTGGCATATCCCTCGGTCGACGATGCCCCCCGGAAGCGGCGCAGGCGCCGACGGCGCGCCGCCATTAGACCTGGGCCGGCCTGGACGTCCACGTCCCCCCATTTTGGCCGGCGCCAAGCGTTCGATCCTGTCCCCGTTCACGACGAGGCGCAGTCGACGTGAGGCCGCCCCGACCACCGCGACCGCGCGCTCATCCTACACCCTAGACTCGCATCCGGCGAGACACGCGCCAGTAGATGACCCACAACGCTCCTGCCACGGCGATCACGATCCCCCGCTCGAGCGGATCTTCGATCAGCAAGCCACGAAACCCTCCGCTGTTGAAGGTGACGCTGAGCGGAAGCGTGGAAACATAGATCGCCAGGCCGAGCAGGATCGCTCGCCAGCGCAGCTGCCGCCGCGTGCGATCGAGGGCGCGCTTTTCGATTGTGGGCGGGAGCGATGGCACCGCCGGCAGGTCGGCGTTCCGGGCCTGGCTCACCTGCAGGGCCAATTCCGGATCTGTGCGCAGCCAGTCCTCGATCAGCGCTCGTGTGTCGGCTGTCGCTTCGCCCGCGAGATAGACCGTCAACAGGTCCTTGATGACGTCCTGCGTGATCTTCATCTCCTCACTCCTTGCTGCTCTTGCCCGGAATCGCCTTCAGCGTGTCTGCCAGTTTCAGCCGTGACCGGTGCACCTTCACCTTCGCGGCCGTCGTCGAGATCCCGAGCGCCGCTGCGATCTCCTCGTAGGGAAGGCCTTCGTCGGCGCGCATCAGCACTGCCGCGCGATCGATCTCGGGCAGCCTGGCCAGCGCTGCGAGTACTGCCTGCCAGTCACTCAGGTCCCTCATCCGATGCTCCGGGTCCGGCTCGCCGGTGGCCATCCGCTCGTCCAGGGGGAGCCGCCGGCCTTGCTCCCGCCGATGTTTCAAGAACAGGTTCCGCACGATCGCGAACAGATACGCACGGACCGTCGTCAAGTCCACGCGATCCCTGGCGGTCCAGACGCGAACGAACACCTCCGAGACGAGGTCGTCGGCCAGCGCGGCATCCCCGGAGAGATACAAGGCGAAGCGGCGGACGTCGGCGGCGTACTCGCGGTACAGGCCGGCAAAATCGACGAGCGGCGCAGCGATCTCGGGGCGCGAACGCGTCATGCGATCTGCCTCATGCTTGATCTATCCCGGCGCGGCAGTGAAGTTACAGCATGCCGAACGAATGCTCAGGGACGGCGCGATTGAGATCCCGTCATGGTTGATCTACCCTGCCGCCGCAGTGAAGTTACAGCACTCGGAACGAATGCTCAGGCGAGGAGGCGAAGGTTGGCGTTGGGTTTTTAAGATCGGAAAGACGTGAAACGCGCGAGAGCGCCCGCGGCGGGGCGCCCCCACGCATCAGGTGGAGCACTACTTCTTCGCAGCAGCCCCGCGGGTCACCCGCACGCTCGCGGCGTGCTTGGTCGCGCCCATGTCGTGGTACTTCACCGTGACTTCGTCGCCGACCTTCACGAAATCGGTGATTGGCGTCGGCTTGCTCTCCGCCTTCGCCGCGGCCGTCTTGTGGCTCGCGCCCATCGCCTGGACCTTGGTCTTGTCGTCCACCGCGAAGGTCCACTCGGCCGTCTTGCCCTTGACGGTCAGCGAATCCGCCGAGACGGCCGAGACCGTACCGGCCGCCGACAGGACCTTCATCGCTGCCGGTTTTTCGCCCTTGGCCGCAGGCTTTGTCTCCTGCGCGAACGCAGGGGCAGCCGCCACCGTGAGGGCGACCGCCAGGAACAACACACGTTTCATACGAACCTCCTCACGTCACCGAAACAGGTAACGCGCCTCATCAGACGCTGAACGTCCGAATGCCTGATTCGCGACCGCCCCAATATGCACAGTTTCAGCGGCATTCGCAAACGCGCAAAGGCGCCGATCGATGCTCGCGGGTCGGCGGTTCCCGAATCATTCCGCCGCTGCGGCTGCCTTCTCTCGCCATCGTTCGGCGTTCAACACCCATCACGAGCAGCCATACGATCAGCGAGAACTCTCCGAGGCCCGCCAAGAGCTGATTGTAAGGCGACACAATATTGAGCGAACGGCAGCCATAGGAAGGTGAGCCAGCACAACCCGGCAACCGCTTCCAGCACACCATTAATGCGCGGCATGAAAGTCGACTTGAAGATGAGGTACCCGATCAGGACCCACCAGAATCCAAAAAACACCAAGTAGATGTTGAAAGCGTGAGCGTTGAATCGGAAGACCATGAGAACGAGCGCCTCCAGCAACGCAAAGAGACCGGCGATCCTCGCGGTCGAACGCGGCGATACTTCTGCGATTCCTCTCACCGATACCTCTTGCGATTATTCAACTATGCTGACGCGGCAGCCCAACACTCGATTATCCACCACAGCGCCGTGCTCGACTCTAAAGTTCACTATCGCGGGTTGAGCCGAATCAGGTAACGGCACGGTGACCAGCCAGCGTTCATCGGGTGCGAGCTCGCGTGTTGCCGACCACGCGCCAGTGGAGACGCGGACGCGGTTCTGGATCGCAACGTTGGAGACGTGGAACGTGAGTCCTGGCCGTGAACTGTCTGTGGTAATCACGACATCTGGCTGGCGCCCGCCGAGCACCCAGAATCCGTCCGGTTCAATGATGATGCGATTATCGATCGCATAGACCACGGTTCGGCCGTACCGTGCCGCCGCGCGCGCGCGTGTCACTGCGGCCCACGGTGCCGTGACGTGACGCATCGGGATGAGCGCGACGCTACGAATTGACTCCGCCGCAGCGGCGTCGCCTGCGATGGTCAGCGTAGACGCCTGGATGGGTATGCGAAAGCTGTAGGTATTGTCAGGTGCGGACACTTGCCACGTCGCGAGTGGCCCGCCGACGCGGCCGACCAATAGGCTGATTTCTCCGCGAGGCTCGGAGGCAAACCTGAGGCGGAGGCGATAATCACCGGGCGGCACCTCAGAAAGGTTCAAGATCACACCGGTCGGAGGCGTATCGAGTGGCGAGGTCGATATCTCCATGCGTTGCAGCGCGTCTGCCGAGGACATCACTTGAAATGGCAAGAACTGAACGCCTCGCGGCGTCGCGCGCGGGTGCTCACGCGCTATGAGTCTGAGCTGGGCGCGCGTGGCGATGACATGCGGCACCTTTGCGATTGCCCACGTGCTCGCAACGCCGGCCGAGAGCACCGCGACAAGGCATCCGGCGGCGAGCGCGGGGCGACTGATCGTCTCAGGAGCACATCGATTGTGAATCCAGCGCGCAAGGGACCATATCCCCATCGAGGTGAAGGCCCAGATAGCGCCAGGGATCACTAACTCCTGCGCAACACTGCCGCGAGCTGGACCTTCCGCGGGTAGTGCTCGAAAATAGCTCGGAAATCCACCTGGCAAATTGACCGTCGGCGCGACCCAATCAAGCAAGGCCGAGCGCCCCTCGCCTGAGTTATAGGGCAGCATGCCGTTCGCACCGAAGCCGAATGCGCACGCGATGAGCACGCTGACCATCAGCATTGCCACGCTCATGTTTCGACCGAAGTCGTCCTGCCTGGACCAGAGGGACGCCACCGTCACTGCCAGCGGAAACACGAGTGGCGCAAGATACCGCCCGGGCGTCGATCCGCCAAACCAGTTCGGAAACGCAGCCACAGCCAGGACGTATGGCGCTGCCACGCATGCGAGTTCGACGAGGACGCGTTTGTGGTGCCTCGATAGTGCCAACGCTCCGCCGATCCAGAGCAGATGCACGGGCGCGTTGGGTATCAAGCCGAACTCCTGATCGGCCGCCAGACCAAGCAGGCCGCTGACCATTCGTTCCGGTTGCAGCGGTGTTCGACCGTCGTACGCCGCCATTGGATCGAACGTGCCGTACACGTTGGCAAAGAACAGGAGCCACGCGGTCAGACTCACGACGATCGGAATACCCAATCCAAGCAGGGTCGGCGACCATCGTCGCCAGCCGCCCGGAGTTCCTATGATGCGAAGCGCGACCACGACAGTCAGAATCCCTGCCAGCGGCGCAAACCTCGTGTGCAGCCAGGGCAGCAGGCCGATCCCGACGCCGAGCGCCGCTGCGCCGCGAATCGAGAGGGACGAAGCGGTGAGCATCGCCAGTACGCCGGCGCTGAGCACTGTTCCTGCAATGGAGTCGGGATATATGAGCGTGCTTTCGAGTACGGCCGGTGCCGTTAACGCAGCGGCAGCCCAGGCAACCCATGCAGCCGTGACGTCCGATGTCAGCGCGTGGGCGGCTTTCCAAACGAACAGCGTCCCCAACGCGCCAATCGCTGCGATCCACAGCACGACTGCACGATAACCACCAATGGCAAACGCTGGTGCGATGAGCACAGGCAGGCCTGGCCCATGCAGCGAGTACAGCGATCCGTCCCTTCCGGGGCGTGCGTAATGCGGCCTGAGCGGCCCGGCGTAATAGGTCAGATAGTCCGCGCGTTCGTAGTTGTTCGAGACCTTGAGATCGTGATCAAGAAGCAGGCTTTGCGCGATGAGCAGGTAGTGCGGCTCGTCTCCAGCGGGCGGGAGTTGCTGCTTGTAGTGGACCGCAACACAGGCGACGAACGCGAGTGCGCACGCGACGCGCGGTGCGAGGCGTGGATCGAAGAGGAATCGGACGCGACCTGGATTCAGGTGACGCAGCAACGGAGGCAGCGCACCCAGGCCAATGGCCGTCCACACGAAAATGACCACCGGACCCGTCCATATGAGAAATACGTCAGGAACCGGTATCGGCAGCCACGGCAACAGGATCAGGAGCGACCACATGACGGCGTGCGTGGCGCGCCTGATTCTCGCAACTCCACAGAACAGCGCGACGGTCGATGCCGTGGAGAGCGCCAGCAACCAGAACGGTGCGAGCAGTCCGATTCTGCGGCCGCTGGCGGCGTCCATCACCGCGAGCGAACCAAAGGACAACCAGATCGCGACACCCGCAACGAACGCCGTCAGGATGGTCGGGACTGATGCACGCCGCACGGCCGCAGCATACGTGAAGAGAACGCGTCAGGTGTCTCAGAAGTCTTTCAACATCCAGACATTGCTGATGATGGTCGCATGCGTCAGCGCGAGGTGCCGGCCATCCGGAGACGGGATGCCGGACGTCGAATCAGGGACGTTCTGGTGCCACACCACTCTAACGTGACCATCCAGATCCACGTGCAGCAGATCCGAACCTGCACTGTTCGTTGGTGCCGTGCTCGAAACGTACCAACCGGCGCGATCGGACGCCCAGTAGAAAGCATGCGGATCGAGAGGCCGGGCGGGAACTGCCACGTCTTGCGGTCGATCACCCCGGAGCGACAGAATACGGATCCGCCGCTCCTCAGACATCGGACGGGAGGCACGAATGATAATGCGCGCATTCATCGCATCCACGTTGCTCGCGCTCGGCACCACCGTCTCGTTCGAGCCCGCCACGGCCGTGGTCGTGCCGCACACGCCGGTTGCGGCGCAACCGCTGGATCAATGCCAGCCACGGCGGCACGTAATCGAGATCCGCGAAGCCGATCCGGCGGTCAACAAGGATCAGCACGATCACCTGCGCGATACCTTCATCGAAAACGCCGGCAAAGCGCAGACGACAATCCTGCTGGGTCCGAACGTCGTACTCGACTTCTCGAAGATCGACGCGCTGCCGATTCGGATCGCTCGCTGCGTGACGATCAGAAGCGTCGCCTGGTTCGGCCCGCTGCCGCCGGACGTCAGCGTCCAGCCCGACGGATCGGTGATCGTGCGGGGAGCTCCGCCAGCCGCGCCTTCAGGCCGGCGGGGAGCCGTCGTCGGGCGCGGTCGCTCGGCTGTCGGCGGCCGCGACCCTCTGACCGCGGTGCTGGAGGAGGCGCGCGGGCCCCAGCCGGTACCCGAAGCGCGTTCGTCGACGGCGCCCGGTCCCGTTCTCGAGTTCGGCCCGCACCGGAGCGCGGGCGACAGGACATTCCTCGAGGCGGACTGCGAGGTCGGCGACGCTGCTCCGGCCGATCACATTCGTATCTCGGGCTTCCGCATCTACGGACCGAGCTTCGGCCAGCAGGACGCCGGCGATACCGGCATCCGGATCAGCAAATGCGTCGACGTCGAAATCTCGAATATGGAGGTCGCTGGCTTCGGCGGCGAAGGCATCCGCGTCCAGGACGATCCCAACGAGTACTTCAACCCGCCGATCCTCGCGGAGGCATGGCAACTGCGCGGGATCGAGGGCGTCTGTCGCGAACCGCCCTATAACGGGCCGCAAGGCCGTATCGGGAGTCCCGATCAGGTGCGCATCATCGGTAACTACATTCACAATAACCAGCAGCCGCGGGGCGTGCTGGATAGTCATGCCGGCGGCTACGGAGTCGAGGTCACCTATGGCGCCTACGCGCGGATCTCGCAGAACCTGTTTTCAGCCAATCGACACTCGATTGCCGCTGGCGGGACGATGGGAGGATACGAGGCGACGCAGAACCTGGTGCTGAGGTACGGCGGCATCCACTTCGACACGCTCATCACGATCCACACGCACTCGTTCGACATTCATGGAACAGGGAACAACGGTTTCGACGGCTGGGCCGGGGCTCAGACCACGTATTCGTACAACGCCTTTCAATACGAGAGCGGCAACGCCATCAAGGTCCGCGGTTCGCCACGCTGTGGCATCGAAATCAGCCACAACGTTTTTCCTCACCATGGTTTGGAGCACGATTGGGGCGCGGACGCCGTGGCGCTGCAGTACCGGCAGGACATCGGCGCCATCAAGCTGGGGCCGGACAACCGGCTCGACACACAGACCTACGGGGAATATGGCGTCTGCGACTTCGACGGGGACGGGATCGACGACTTATTTCTCGCCACCGGCGTCTCGTGGTGGTTCTCGGGGATGGGCGAATTCCCGTGGCGGTTCCTCGCCCTGCGCAACGAACGACTCAGTCAGCTGCGCTTCGGCTATTTCGACGAGGACAATAAATGCGACGTGCTGACGGAAAGCGGCGGCGCCTGGATGATCGCGTCGGGCGGCACGGGACAGTGGTACAGGCTCGGCCAGGTATATGCGCCCTTCAGTCAGGTCGCATTCGGCCGTTTCGATCTCAGTCAACGCGATCACCGGCCCGGAGCGACACGTCGCACGACGCATGCCTTCTGGCGTACGCCCAGTGGTCAGTGGAAGATCACCACTCTCACCGGGGCGAACCAGGGTTGGAAGGATGTGGGTAGCTCCAGTTTTCCGATGAGCGCGCTGCGTTTCGGGGATTTCAACGGCGATGGCGTCACCGACGTCCTCGCGGTTGAGAGCGGCCACTGGGCGATTTCATCGGGTGCGGCGGAGCGCTGGAGCCGCATCAATCCGACGCTTGCCGATGACGTGCGCGGCCTCTATATCGCCGACATCGACAACAACAACAAGGATGATCTCATCCGCCTGAAGTACCGCACGGCTGCTGGAGGCGGCGGGCTGGTGACTGAAATGTTCGACTGGGAGATCTCGTACGACGGCGCGACGCCGTGGAAGCCGCTCAAGAGCTATCGCTGGGTCTCGCCCGGCGCGGGGCCGCACCCGACTTTGGCGTTCGCCGGCCGTTTCGGCACGGCGCCTGGGGCGGGCATCCTCACGATCGACCGCGGCGGCACCGGCCAGTTCTATGCGCCATTGGAGACGCGTGTCGGCGCCAAGCCCGATTGGACGAGCACGTTCCGATATTGATGCGGCGTAGCGAGGTGCGTGACGGTTCGAAGAAAGCGCAGCTGCACGCCCTGGCATGGGGCGATCTCGGGCGTTTAGTTCTTGGTACTGTTTTCAGGATGACGCGGCAGCGTCGCCTGAAGTGCACGCAGCGAGAGAATCTTTGGAAGAAGTGGTGAGCATGACATTCGCCAGTTGGAACCGGATCTTTTCATGGCTGAACCGACTCGGGGCACTCCGCGCCTTGCCCGATTTTGGCGAGCCGTCGGATGGCACCGACGTCCGAGACTGTCCGCGAAGCGACCGAGACTGAGGCCGCGCAGGCCCATCAGGCCGTGCTACAGGGACGGAGGACGCTGACAGTGTTAATACGTGTGAGATCTTCGAGTCGTGCACGATCGTGTTGGCATCACGCTCGCGAGCCCGCGGCTGTGCCTTCAGTCCTCAACGCGCCAGTATGCCTTGAGACCACAAGCTGGACGGGGTAGGATTCCTCGTTCACCACAGAGGCGACGCGGCGTCGCCGGTACGCGGCCCGGTGGCTGCGTTGGGAGGTCTGATGTTGCTGCGCCGTGTCATTCACCTGCTCCTCGTCATGCTCGTGGCTGCGGCTGAGTGCCGCGCGGAGGAAGCCTTACCTGTTCCCGTCCTTGTCACCCATCTCGAGACGCAACCGTTGCCGCCCCTGAAGCCGGAAGCGCACGAGGCTGAGAGCAATCGAACACGCGCGGAGATGTTCGCGGTCGCGGAGCAGTTACGGAAACAGCATGGCGACAAGACGAATGCCTGGCCGCCGGAAGTCTGGAAGCTGTTTTACGTCGCGGAAGACGCCCACACGCTGACGGTAGCGCGCCGCGACTACGAACCGCCCGAAACGCGCCTCGGCCTCGCCGATTCCGCGGAGGACTTCGTCCGCGGCGCCGGCGCGAACAAGGCCATGACGATGGTGACGGGCGCCGACGAGGCGTCGCTAGTGGTGCAGATCATCGGCCGGCGCCGGGCCTCGGCGTCCGGTCCGACCGACAACCGCTACTTCATCCGCTTCCGCCTGGTACCAGGTGCGAAGATGACGGGCGCGCGATTTCTCGAGCTCACGCAGGGCTACAAGTGGGACAACTTGTGGTCGAAGGTGATCGCCCACCCGAAGGATGCATCTGGGTACTTCGAACTAGAGGCCGGGTCCCCGGCGTCGTACAAGAACTGCGCCGGCATGGTGCGCGCGATCGTGGAGGGGTTCATCAGGGCGCGGCTGGATCCGGCCACGAAGAAGTAGGACGACGACGGCTCGACGTTTGCCGTCAATCGCCGGCCCTGGCACTCCAGGGCCGTCCCGTGGCGGGGTGACGGGAGCGTCCCACGTTGTGGTCCATGAGACGCAGCCGGACGTTCGACGTCAAACCCGCTGTAATACCTGGTTCGGGTGCTGTCGCTCTGAAGGATGTAGGCGAACCTCCGCGGCTTCGCCGCTTCAGTGGACAAGCGCCGCTTCGGTGGGCACCACCCTTCGCTGCTATCAGAAAAGCTCGGTGAGGTGGCGTGAGACGGGTGACCCAAACATTCGCCAGTTGGAACCGCATCCGGATATGGATGAGGCGGCTTGATGCGCTCAGAAGCACAGTGGTAGGAGCGTCGTATCGGGGCTGACCGCTATTGCGGAGCAGTTGCTATTACGTGCCGCGCGTCGGGTGACGCCAGACGGATTATGGCGATCCTGCCGGGACAATATCGTCCGGACCATGCGACCGGCTAAACTCGCGCCAGTGGAATCAGGAGGAATGCTGCCGTGACAACCGAGGGCGGGTACGACCGCCTCCAGCGGTTCGACGACGTGGACGCGACCGGGGAAGAGGCGATGTTCTTCGCTTTCCTCGATCGGATTGAAGGTCTCACCGACGTTGTCCGTCGTCGTGAGCGCTCGTACGAGCTGCTGGCGCTGCGGCCGGGTATCACGGCGGTGGACGTCGGGTGTGGCGTCGGCACTGCCGCACGCGATCTCGAGAAGCGGCTCGAACCTGGTGGCTCCGCGCACGGCATTGACCTCAGTGCGGCCATGATCGCGGAGGCGAAGCGACGAGGCATCCGCGCGGGGCTCGCCTGTCACTTTCACTGCGCGTCCGCCGAACAGCTGCCGTTTGAAGCCGGCAGCGTCCACGCGTACCGCGCCGAGCGTCTCTACCAGCACTTGACGAACCCGCAGGCCGTCCTTGGTGAGGCTTTTCGGGTACTCGCACCGGGTGGCCGGATCGTCCTGATCGATCAGGACTGGGACCTCGCGATTCTCGACGGCGATAATCTCGAGATCGCGCGCATGGTTCAACGGGCGTTCAGTAACTCCCTCGTTAACGGGACGATCGGTAGACAGTTTCGCCGGCTTCTCCTCGACGCGGGGTTCGGTGAGGTCTCGATCGAGGCCGACACCGTTGCGGTGAGCGATGCTCACCAATACGGATTCGTTGTCGACATC
>Ga0137375_10003400_pt1 | contig 18944 bp, 20 predicted proteins | sample SagtaG_24_FD_104936 | JGI IMG/M metagenome (GOLD analysis project Ga0137375, IMG submission 104936) | Vadose zone soil microbial communities from Sagehorn Ranch, Mendocino, California, USA - Sage1_R_113_16 metaG | ecosystem: Environmental > Terrestrial > Soil > Vadose zone | place: USA...
CTGCGCCTGCCGGCGGGGTTCTCGGACGCCGTTCTCGCCGGCCGCCCGGCGCGGATCGAGCTGGTCAAGAGCCCCGCGCAGTCGATCCTCCCCGACGTGGCCGAGCAGGTGACCACGGTGCTCGCCGACGCGCTCTCCGCGGCGTCCCGGCTGCTGCGCGGTCCTCTCGACGAGATCCGGACGTCTCCGGCGACGCCGCAGAAGATGCCCAGCGACGAGCGGGTGGCCGAGATCTCCGTCCTGATCAATCGGGTCCTGACCCGGTCGCGGCCTTATCTCTTTCCGCCGGTCATCACGCTCGAGACGGCCACCCGGGCCGAGCCGGAACCCCGGAAACCGGCGCCCGGGGGGACGCCCACCAGCTCGATCTTCCTGCTCGTGCTGCCGGGAATCGCGGTCTACTCGCTGTTCAACCTGGCGGACCAGGGGATGCGCGACCTGCTGGTCGAGGCGCGGCAGAAGACCTTGCGTCGGCAGCTCGCCGGTCCTCTCGCGGCGGGGCGGGTGGTGGTGGGGAAGGCGCTCTCGACGGCGGCCGTCTCCGGAATCGCGCTCCTCGTCCTCACCGCGGTGGGAGCTGCCGTGGCCGTGCGCGGCGTCAGCCTCTCCGGCTTCGTGCTCCTCTCGATCGCACTGGTGCTGGCGGCGACGGGCTTCTCCTCCGCCGTGTTCGGCCTCTCCCGCGGCGAGCGTCAGGGTGCCACGCTGGCGAACATCGTCTCGCTGGTCATGGCGTTTGCGGGCGGCAGCTTCATCCCGCTCAACAGCCTGCCGGCGGGGCTGCGGGCGGTGTCTCCGTTCTCGCTGATCTATTGGGCGGTCCAGGGATACCAGAAGCTGATCGTCGACGGCGAGGGCCTGCGGGCCTTGCTCCCGCACATCACCATCCTGGCGGGAGCGGGCGCCGTGCTCCTCGCTCTCTCCGCCGTCCTCTGGCGGCGCCGCCTGTTGCGGGGAGATCTGGCATGAGCATCCTGCGCCAGGTCGCGGTCCTCGCCGCGAACGACCTGCGCCTCACGGTGCGCGACAAGGCCTCTTTCGTCTGGATGCTCCTCCTGCCGCTCGCGCTGATGTGGATGTTCGGCGCGATGAACCGCGGCGGCGATCCGCAGAAGGTTGCGCTGACGGTCGAGGACCGCGACGGCGGCTGGCTGGCGCGGGCGCTCGTCCAGGAGCTCGCCAGCGAGCGGATCGCCCTCGACGAGCTCTCGCCCGGCGGGGCCGGGAAGCAGAAGGAGCCGCCGGCCCGTCTTCTGGTGATCCCCCGGGGATTTACCGCCAACGTCCTGGCCGGGCGCCAGCAGAAGCTCCACCTGGAGACGGCGGGGAGCGCACGGGGCGATTTCAGCCTGGCTGCCGAGGCCCAGGTGGTGCGGGCGATCGTCCGCATCGTGGGGCGGCTGGCCGAGACGGGTCCGACCGACGAGCGCACGTTCACGGCTCTCGCCGCCCCGCCTCCCCTGGTGACCGTCGCGGTCAGCACGGCGTCCGGCGGCCGGCCGGTGCCGCGGGGGTTCGCCCAGAGCGTCCCGGGGACCCTGACCATGACCGTCCTCATGATGACGCTGATCTACGGCGCCGTGTTCCTCACCCTGGAGAAACGGCAGGGGATGATCCGCCGCCAGGCCACCCTGCCGCTGCCGCGCGGCGCGGTCTTCCTCGGCAAGCTCGCGGGCCGGTTCTTCCTCGCCGGCGTCCAGGCGGTGCTCCTCCTCGCCGCCGGCCGGTGGGTCTTCGGTCTCTCCTGGGGCTCGTCTCCCGGCGGGCTCGCGCTGCTCCTCGGCGCCTACCTCCTGGCGGTCGCAGCCCTGGCGACCTTCCTGGGGGCGGTCCTCTCCACTCCGGAGCAGGCGTCGGCGGTCGGCTGGGTGGCGAGCATGGTGCTCGCCGCGCTGGGCGGCTGCTGGTGGCCGAGCGAGGTGATGCCGCGCTGGCTCTGGCGCGCGGCCCACGTCCTGCCGACCCCTTGGGCGATGGACGGCTTCCACGCCCTGATCTCCTTCGGGCACGGGATCGAGGCGGTGGTCCTGCCGGCGGCGGTGCTGCTGGGGTTTGCGGGGGTGTTCGCGGTGCTCGGGGCGCGGCTGCTGCGGGTGGAGTGAGCCCCACTCGCGCCGTCCCCCCTCGCCCATCGCACACCCAGGACCATGCTATCCTTTACGTGTGAAGAGAACCTCGTTCCAGCCCATGTCTCAGGGACCGTTCCGCGCCGATCAGCTGAGGCCTGGGGACCCCTATGAGCTGTCTCAGGGACATCCTGTTCGCTGTCTGCCGACCGGGGGCCGGGGCGCGAAGGCGTCGGGCGCCGGAGCCAGCGTCCTCGCCAGCGACCCGGCTGTGGAAAGCCTCGGCGTGGATGCCGGCTATTCCCCGTCTCCCGACACTCTCCGCGCCCCCGATCTTTCCGTGGGCGAGATCCCCGACCAGCCGGGCTGGGTTACGGGTGTGCCGGCGCTGGCGGTCGAATACGCCGACACCGGCCAGGACGAGAAGGATCTGGCAGCTAAGATCCAGGAGCTTCTCGCCGCCGGCACCCGCTATGTCTGGGTCGTGCGGATGATCGGCCTGCGCCGGGTGGAGGTCCACGAGGCGGGCAAGAAGATGCGCATCGCGCATGCGGGCGAAGAGCTCCGTGCGCCAGGAGCCCTCGCCAATCCGGTGCCGGTGGAGGCGCTCTATGATCGCCAGGCGGCGCAGAAGGTGGTCCTGCGCAATCTCCTTCAACGTCAGGGGTATGCCGGCCTTGACGCCATCCGCGCCGAGGGAGAGGTTCTGGGCCGGGCCGAGGGAGAGGCTCAAGGGCTCCGGGAGGCCGTCGTCGACGTGCTGGCCGCGCGGGGCCTGGCGGTCGGCGACGACGTCCGGGCTGCTCTCGCGATCGTCAAGGAGCCGGCCGTCCTCAGGTCCCTCATTTCCCAGGCGGTGACCGCGGGCTCCGTGGACGAGATCCTCGCGACCCTCCGTGGTTGATCACCTTCCCCGGCTGTAGCGCAGCACCGTCCACAGGATCTTGTACCCGGCGCGCACGGTCCCCGCGACGGTCCCCGTGATTTTCGAGACGCCGACCCGGCGGCGGTAGGAGACCGGGACCTCGGTGACGCGCAGGCCGTGGCGCAGGGCCTTGACCTGCATCTCGGCGGTCCAGCCGAAGTTCGGGTCGGCCATGCCGAGGTGCTCCAGGGCGTCCCAGCGGATGGCGCGGAAGGGGCCCAAGTCGGTGTAGCGGTGGCCGTAGAGGAGGCGGATCAGCAGGCAGGCCACCAGGTTGCCCGCCCGCGCCTGGGGAAGGAGGGCTCCCGGCTCGCGCTCACCCGACACGCGGGAGCCGATGACCAGGTCGGCCTCGCCGGAGAGGATCGGCGCCACCAGGCGCGGCAGCTCTTCCGGGTGGTCCGAGAAGTCGGCGTCCACGAAGACCACCACGTCCGGCGGGTCGTGGTCCCGCAGGTAGCCGAGAGCGGTCAGGCAGGCGCTGCCGTAGCCGCGGCGCTCGGCCGGCACCACGATCGCGCCGCCTTCGCGGGCGACCCGGGCCGTGCCGTCCCGCGAGCCGTTGTCGGCGACCACCACGCGGCCGACCGGCGGGTGGGGGAGGGCGGCGAGGACGAGGGGGAGCGAGGCCTCCTCGTTCAAGGCCGGAATGACCACGTCGACGCGCCGCATGCCGCTGGACACCGGCGGATCTTAGGCCATGTTTGCGCTGCCGGACTGCGAGAGAGAGGCGGCGGCGACGGCCGCCGCCTCGTACAGGGCGCCAGGATCAGAGGGGCTCCTCATCGATCGCGACCAGCCTCTTGACGCACTTGTTGACGGCGCTCCAGGTGTTGTCGCTGTTCTTGACGCAATGACAGGAGCAGACCTCGCCTTCCGCGCAGGTCGGGCCACCGCTGGCCGGACAGGTGAGGGTGTTCCCTTGCGTGGTCAAACAGGTCCCGCCGTTGCACACGCCTCCCGCGGCGACGAGCTCTCCGCTATCCGTCATGACGGCGTCGACCAGGCTCAGGTTGCCCGCCGCGTCCTGGACGAACATCTTGAAGAGCTTGCCCTCACCGTCTTGCGCCGACGCCATGGTGGCAGCCAAGAGCAAAATGAAACAGAGTCCCACCACTTTCTTCATCGATGCCTCCGTCTGAAGAACCAACGGTTCGCTAGGAGGGCGGCCGGCGTCGGCCGCCAACGCGCCGCTACGATCTGGCGTGGAGAACTGTCTTACCAATGACGGTGTCTGGAGGCCTGGATTCGTGACAAGGCCGGCCGGCATGGCGTTGGACACCGGCGCATCTTATGTCATGCTTGCGCGGCCGGACTGCAGGCCGGCTCTCCAGGAAAACATCCCGTTCCGAGGTCTTAGAATGAGCTTTCGTCGTCTGATCGCAGCCGTTATTATCACCGCCCTGGCTCCCGCCGTCCTGGCATCCTCGGCCACCGGCGCCGGGCCGCGGCGCATCGAGCTGCCGGGCGCGCCCGGGAAACCGTTCCCCTATACCGTCGAGATCCCCGCCGGCTGGCAGATGCGCCAGGTCGAAGGCATCCCGGGCGTCTGGCTCGGACCGGCGGACGCGCAGCCGCCCGGCGATCCGCGCCTGGTCTACGTCCGGATCAGCACGACCTCGCTGGCGAATCCGGAGCAGACGGCGGCCAACATCCGCGCCGCCGACGAGAAGCAGCCCTGGTCGGCGCCGGAGGTGGCAATCAAGGAGGTCGGCGGGGTGCGCGGCGTGCTGGTCCGCATGGACAGCGGCGAGGGCGACCAGGCGCGGAGCACGTTGGTGCTCAAGCTCCCTCTCGAAGGGGGCGGCGTCGATTTTCTGGGCTCCGCCCCGCGCGCGGAGTTCGAGAAGCTCCGGCCCGTCTATGAGCAGGTTCTCTTCTCGGTGCGCCAGAGGCCCGCGGGAAAATAGGGGTTGCCGATGCCGCTCGTCCCCTATGAAGGCAAGCTCCCGCGTCTCGGCGCCCGCGTCTGGGTGGCGCCCGGCGCGTACGTGACGGGCGACGTCGAGCTCGGCGACGACGTCTCCTTCTGGTTCAACACGGTGGCCCGGGGGGACGTGAACTGGATCCGGATCGGCGAGCGCACCAACATCCAGGACGGCTCGGTGCTCCACGTCAACCACGGGACGCACCCGCTGTCGATCGGCGCGGGCGTGGTCGTTGGGCATCAGGCGGTCGTCCATGGCTGCACGATCGAGGATGGAGCGCTGATCGGTATCGGTGCCCGGGTGCTCGACGGGGCGGTTATCGAGGCGGGGGCGCAGATCGGTGCCGGCGCGGTGGTGGCGCCGGGGCATCGCATCCCGGCCGGCCACCTCGCCTTAGGGGTCCCGGCGCGGGTGGTGCGGCCGCTCACCGCGGAAGAGTCGCAGCGGATCGCCGACGCGTGCGAGCGCTATGTCGCCTTGAAAGAAAAATACCGCGGGGTCCTCCCGCAGGATTGAGGATCGGATGGCGAACGAGGAAGCCCAGGAGGTTCTGACCCGGCGCGGGGCCGGGACGCTCGGCCGCGACGACGTCGGCCGCCGGGTGCGGCTCCAGGCGTGGGTGCAGCGGCGCCGCGATCACGGCGGCGTGCTGTTCCTCTCCCTGCGCGACCGGAGCGGCGTCGCCCAGGTCGTGGTCCACCCCGAGGACCAGCCGGAGGTGGCCCAGACGCTGGAGCCGGTGCGTGCCGAGTGGGTGGTGGAGATCACCGGCGAGGTGGTGCTGCGCGCGCCCGAAAACGTCAACCGGGAGCTCGCGACCGGCGAGGTCGAGGTGAGCGCCCTGAGCGCCGCGGTCCTCTCGCGCTCCGAGCCGCTGCCGTTCATGCTCGACGGCAAGGGCGAGGTCGCCGAGGAGACCCGCCTGCGCTACCGCTACCTCGACCTGCGGCGCCCCGAGCTGCAGAAGAACTTCCTGCTCCGCGACCGGCTGGTGCACGAGGTCCGCAACTACTTCCACGAGCAGAGCTTCATCGAGGTGGAGACGCCGATCCTGACGCGCTCGACGCCGGAGGGCGCGCGCGACTACCTGGTCCCCTCGCGAGTGCACCGCGGCAGCTTCTTCGCCCTGCCGCAGTCGCCGCAGCTCTTCAAGCAGATCCTGATGGTCGCGGGCTTCGAGAAGTACATCCAGATCGCCCGCTGCTTCCGCGACGAGGACCTGCGGGCCGACCGCCAGCCCGAGTTCACCCAGGTGGACCTGGAGATGAGCTTCCCCACGGAGGAGATGGTCTACACCCTGATCGAGGGGCTCTTCGCGCGCATCTTCCCGCTCGGCCGCATCGAGCCGCCCGTGCCGTTCCCGCGCATGCGGTACGCCGAGGCCATGGCGCGCTACGGCAGCGACCGGCCGGACCTCCGCTTCGACCTGGAGATCGCGGACCTCTCCGAGCGCCTGAAGGAGAGCGGCTTCCGAGCCTTCCAGGAGACGGTGGCGGCGGGCGGCGTGGTGCGCGGCTTCGCGGTGCCCGGCGCCGCCGAGGCGAGCCGCAAGCAGGTGGACGGCTGGAGCGAGATCGCCCGCCGGAGCGGCGCGGCCGGCGTCCTGACGTTGCGGCGCAAGAACGGCGAGCTGGCCTTCCAGGTGAAGAACGCGCTCACCCAGGCGGAGCTCGAAGGCGCCGCCGAGGCTTTGGGGCTCGAAGAAGGCGGGCTCGCCCTGATCGTCGCCGCGCCGGAGGCCGTCGCCGCGCCGGCCCTGGGCACGCTGCGCCTGGAGCTGGCGAAGAGCTACGGCCTGACACCTGAGGGGAAGCACGCCTTCCTCTGGGTGACCGACTTCCCGGCTTTCGAATGGGGCGAAGAGGAGAAGCGCTGGTTCGCCATGCACCATCCGTTCACCAGCCCGGACCCGCGGGACCTCGACCGGCTGGAGAGCGATCCCGGATCGGTGCGGGCGCGCGCCTACGACGTGGTGCTCGACGGTCTCGAGTTGGGAGGCGGCTCGATCCGCATGCACGATCCGGAGCTGCAGAGCCGGGTCTTCCGTGTGCTCGGCATCGGACCGGAGGAGGCGAAGGCCCGCTTCGGCTTCTTCCTGGACGCCCTGCGCTTCGGCGCGCCGCCGCACGGCGGCATCGCCCTCGGGCTCGACCGTCTTGCCATGGTGCTCGCCGGCGCCTCGTCGCTGCGCGAAGTCATCGCCTTCCCGAAGACCGCCTCGGCCACCGACCTGATGACCGACGCGCCCTCGGAGGTCGACCCGAAGCAGCTCCGGGAGCTGGGCATCCAGAGCGTTCCCGAAGAATCCAAATAGGTGCCCCCTGGCGCGCGAGGGTGTAAACTAGCGCGTGACGGAGGAACGCGATGAGCACCCGGCACGCACGGCGGATCGAGGACGAAACGGTTCAGGTGATCGAGGAGAAGGCTCCTGCGGAGCCTTCGACGCCACAGGAATATCGGGCGGCGGTCAGCGCCGCTCTCAACAACGAGAGCCTGCGCGGCGCCCAGCGTGCCGCTGCCGAGGGGCACGCGAGGTTTCCGGATGACCCGGAGCTGGCGAGGCTCGATCGGCTGCTGACTCTCCCACCCGCTCGGAGCGTCCCGAGAAACGGCAGGAAGAAGGGGGACAGCCAGAAGATCTTTCAGCGGCTGCATGAGAACGAGAGCCACTATCGAGGCCAGTGGATCCTCGTGAACGAGGACGGGCTCGTGGCCTCTGCCCCTACCCTTGAAGAGCTCCTGCGGAAGATCGAAGAGATCGGCCAGGACGACGACGCCAAGTACAACTCCCTCATCCATTACGTCCGCTGACCTTGGACAAGCCGGTTCTTTTTGAAAGGAGCGGAGCGCCCTTTGCTACAGGGGTGGTCTCGTTTCAGGACGACATAGGAGACTCGCTTGTCCGGCCCGGGGCGCGAATCTTCCTCAGGGTCCTTCCAGGAATCTTGCCGGGACCGATCTTCGCCATGGTCGACACGGGCGCTCCCTGGTGTATCTTCGAGCCCGCGATCGGAGAGGCGCTTCGAGATCACGTGCATATCCTTGAAGAGAGTGTCTGGATGCGTTCGAGGTTTGGGCGCTTTCAAGGCACCCTTTGCCACGGTCCTCTTCAGATTGCCGCGGACGATGGCGAGGACCTGAACATCGAGGCGGTGATGTTCCTTTGCCCTGATTGGCCTGGTGGCAACTTCATCGGCTACGAAGGCGCTCTCGACCGCATCCGCTTCGCCGTCGATCCTCATCGCAACCGGTTCTATTTCGCCTCGCTATGACCACCCCTTTCTACCGCACCCTTACCCTCCGCCACCCGACCGGGGTCACCCCGGTTCTGGTGGGCGAGGACGCTCTCAGCACCGCCCGGCCGGATCTCGCCCGCTGGCTCGAGCGGCGGACGGTTTTCGTGATCAGCTCGGCGCCGATCCTCGCTCTGCACGGGGAGCGCCTCGCGCCTTTGCGGGATGCTGCGGCCCGGTGGGTGGTTCTGGAGGTGGCGGACGGGGAGCCGGCGAAGACGGTGGCGACGGCCGGGGAGCTGTGGAACCGGATGCTCGAGGCCGGCGGCAAGCGCGACAGCCGGGTCCTCGCGTTCGGCGGCGGCAGCGCCGGCGACCTCGCCGGATTCGCGGCCGGCTGCTTCCTCCGCGGCCTCGAAGTCGTCCAGGTCCCGACGACCCTTCTCGCTCAGGTGGATGCGTCGATCGGCGGCAAGACCGGAGTCGACCTGCCGGGTGGGAAGAACACGGTGGGGCTGTTTCACCATCCGGCGATGGTCGTCTGCGACACGGCGGTCCTGCCGACCCTCCCCCGCGAGGAGCTGCGCTCCGGGCTCGTCGAGGTGATCAAGATGGCGGCGCTGCTCGACCCGGCTCTACTCGCGCGGGTGGAGGAGGATCTCGACGCCCTCCTCGCCGGGGATCCGGCCGTCCTGGGTCCTGTGGTGGCCGGCGCCGCCGCGGCCAAGATCGGCGTGGTCGAGCGCGATCCCGACGAGCAGGGGGACCGGCGCCTCCTCAACTTCGGCCATACCCTGGGGCACGCGATCGAATCGTCATGCGCCTACGCGGGCCTGCGCCATGGCGAGGCGGTCGCCTACGGCCTCCTCTTCGCGCTACGCCTGGCGGAGCGGCGCGGGATGGCCGCCGGTCTCTCAGGACGCCTGCGGGCTCTCCTCGCCCGCCTCGACCTGCCGCCCCTGCCGCCTCTCGATCCTGCCGACCTGGTCTCCCACATGGCGCGCGACAAGAAGGCCCGCGAGGGCGGGCTCGTCTGGGTGTTGCCGGCGCGGCTGGGCGAGGGGCAGATGACCTCCGGCGTGCCGTGGGAGGAGGTCTCGGCCGAGCTCGGCGCCCTGTTGCGCGATCCTTTCGCACCGGTTCGGGTATAATCGACGCTACCGTGCCGAACCCGGGAACAGACGGGATGACGAGCCGCCGACCCATCCTGCGTCGTCTGAAGCTGCGCCACGTTCTGCTGATCGTGCTGCTGCTGTCGGGCATCATTCCGCTCGCGATCAGCAGCGGCATGCTGATCCCGCAGAGCAAGCAGGTCCTGCGCGATGCCGAGCGCGAGAACCTGATCCGCCGCGCCGGCGATCTCTCCCGCGACGTCGACACCTACCTGGCGAGCTTCCGCCAGCAGCTCACCCAACTCGGGACCGGCCTGCTGCTGAGCCCTGGTCCGCCCGTCGTCGCCGACCGATTGCGCGAGCCCTGGGTCAACGACTACCTCCAGGGCTTCCAGCGCCAACGCCAGACGGACGAGATGCCGATGCTCGCCCTGCGGGTTTCCGATCTGCAGGGCGACGGGCCCATCCTCTCCAAGGGGGATCTGAGCGACAAGGCGCGCGATGGGATCAAGGCGGCGTTGGACAGGGCGCGCACGACGAAGGCGCCCGCCTATCAGTTCGTGGACATGGGGCAGCACGCGCTGCCGCTGGTCGCCCTGGCCGTGCCGGTCGCCGCGAACCCGGGCGAGGCCCCTCAGATCATGGCCGAGGCCCTCTTCCAGTTCCGGCCGCTGGAGGCTCTGCAGAGGGACGCCGACGAGGGCTACGGCGCCTACCTGATGACCCGCGACGGCAAGATGCTCTGGTGGGACGGCTTGAACTCGGTGATGCGGGAAGCCCTCGTCCAGCAGCAGGACCAGCTCCAGTCGTTCCTCGCCGCGCCCGCCGCCGGCATGACCCAGGAGTACGTCATGCCGACGCCGGAAGGTCCGGCGGAGGTGCTGGCGCAGGTCAGCGCGATCAAGGAGAGCGATTGGGTCCTGATCGTCCAGAAGCCGCTCGCGGCCGCCTTCGCCGCGGTCGACCGGATGATCTGGAACCTGCTGATCGCATCGGCTCTCCTCGTCGGCTTCTCGTTCCTGGTGGCGTTCCTGGCGGCCCGCTGGTTCAGCCGGCCGATCCAGCGCCTGACCGAGACCGCCCACCAGATCGCCGCGGGCAAGTTCGGCGGCCGGGTCGACCTCGAGGGCCTCTCCTTCGAGTTCGCCGACCTCGCCGAAGACTTCAACCAGATGAGCGGCCACGTCGAGCGCTACGTCCAGCAGCTCCGTCACGCCGCCCAGGTCAACCGCGACCTCTTCATCGGCTCTCTGCGCGCGTTCGTCGCGGCGATCGACGCCAAGGACCCCTACACCCGCGGCCACTCCGAGCGCGTCGCCGCGGTGAGCCGGGTGATCGCCCGCTCGCTCGGCCTCCCCGAGGACGTCCAGCACAAGATCTGGATCGGCGCGCTCCTCCACGATGTCGGCAAGATCGGCGTCGAGGATCAGGTGCTGCGCAAGGCCGGCAAGCTCTCGGACGAGGAGTTCGAGCAGATGAAGGCGCACACGGTGATCGGCGCCGAGATCATGACTCCGATCGAGCAGATCCGCGAGATGATCCCGGCCATCCGGTCGCACCACGAAGCCTGGAACGGCCGCGGCTATCCGGACGGCCTGCGGGGCGAGCAGATCCCGCTCTACGCCAGGATCGTGGGCGTCGCCGACACCTTCGACGCCATCACCACCAACCGCCCGTATCAGAAGGCCTACAGCCTGCTCTTCGCCGTCGAGACGATCACCAAGCTGACCGGCAGCCGCTTCGATGCCAAGATCGTGACCGCCTTCCTGCGCGCGTTCGAGGGCGGCGAGGTGCGCGCCGCCTGCGAGGCCGTCGGCGGGCGCTACGAGGATGAGCCGGTCCACGCGCCTGTGCGCGTCGCGGCACCGCGGTAGAGTCTGACTTCCTGGGAGACCGATGTTCCAGTACGTCCTCGCCAACCTGCTGGCCAACAACGACGACGCGCTCGGCGCGCTGTTCCTCGACGACAACGGCGAGACGGTGGACCTCGCCTGCGCGGGCTACACCCCCTATCAGATGCGGGTGGTGGGCGCCTATCTCGGCATCTACCTCCGCCAGCTCGAGAAGGTCCTCACCGCGACCGAGTCGGGCCGGCCCCGTCTGGTCCACGTCGAGAAGAAGGCGGTCCACATCTACGCCATGCCGCTGACCGACGGCTACTACCTGGTGCTCGTCCAGCGCCACCCGGCGCTCGTCGCCCACGCCCGCGCCACCATGGTCGACGCGGCCGAGCAGCTCACGCGGGAATTGTTTCCCACGTAGGGCTATGATTGCCGGGTATGGCTGAGAACGACCCCAAGAACGACATCCTCGAGCTCGCTCCCGAGACCCGCGTCCCCGACGAGGAGACCCAGCAGGCAGGCTTCCTCACGAAGCTGAAGCGCGGCCTCTTCATGACGCATACCGAGATCATCGAGAAGATGAGCTCGGCGATGCAGGGCAAGGTCGCCCTCGACGAGCGCACGTTCGAGTATCTGGAAGAGGTCCTGATCAGCGCCGACCTGGGCGTCGAGACCTCGCTCGACCTGGTGGAGCAGGTGCGGAAGAACGCTCTCCAGGAGCAGGTGGGGAGCACGCAGCGCCTGCGCAAGCTGCTGTCCGACGAGATCGCCGAGATCCTGCGCGACGCCCCGGTGCCGCGCCGGTTCGGCCGCGGCCCCCTCCTGACCCTCGTGGTCGGCGTCAACGGCGTGGGCAAGACCACGTCCATCGCCAAGCTCACCCGCCGCGCCCAGGACGAGGGGCAGCGGGTCGTCCTCGCGGCCGGCGACACCTTCCGTGCCGCGGCCATCGAGCAGCTCGCGCTCTGGGGCGAGCGGCTCGGCGTCGAGGTGGTCCGGCAGGGGCAGGGGGCGGACCCCGGCGCTGTGATCTACGACGCGATCCACGCGGCCCGCGCGCGGAGCGCCGACCGGCTGATCATCGACACCGCCGGCCGCCTCCACACCAAGGACCACCTGATGGCCGAGCTCGGCAAGGTGCGCCGGGTGATCGACCGCGAGGCCAGGGACTGGCAGAAGCAGACGATCCTGGTCTTGGACGCCACCACGGGTCAGAACGCGCTCTCGCAGGCCCGCACCTTCAGCCAGGTGGTGCCGATCGACGGCGTCCTCCTCGCCAAGCTCGACGGCACCGCCAAGGGCGGCATGGCGGTCGCCATCGCCAAGGAGCTCCGGCTGCCCGTCCTCTATCTCGGCGTCGGAGAGAAGGCCGACGACCTGGTCGAATTCCGCCCCCGGGAGTTCGCCGCTGCTCTCCTCGGCTGAGGCCCTCCGCCGGGCGCTGCGGCTCGCGGCCCGCGGACGCTACCGCACCTCGCCCAATCCGATGGTCGGCGCGCTCGTCGTGCGCGATGGAGACACTGTGGGCAGCGGCTGGCACCGCCAGGTCGGAGGTCCGCACGCCGAGGTCGAGGCGTTGCGCGAAGCCGGGAACCGGGCGCGGGGCGCGACCCTCTACGTGACTCTGGAGCCCTGCTCGCACTTCGGACGCACCCCTCCTTGTGTGGATGCGGTCCTGGCGGCCGGGATCGCCAAGGTCGTCGCCTGCCACGGCGATCCCGATCCGCGGGTCTCCGGCCAGGGATTCGCGAAGCTCCGCGCGGCCGGCGTCGAGGTGGAGGGGGGAGTCCTCGCCGAAGAGGCGGTGCGGCTCAACCTCCGCTTCCTCGTCGCCGCGACGCTCCGCCGCCCGGCGGTCACTCTCAAGTGGGCGATGAGCCTGGACGGCCGGATCGCCACCGCCGCCGGAGAGAGCCAGTGGATCTCCTCGCCGGCCGGCCGGAATTGGGGGCTCGCCCTGCGCGAGGAGCACGATGCGATCCTCGCCGGCATCGGCACGGTCCTGGCGGACGATCCGCGGCTCGACCGCCGGCTGGGTTTGGCCGCCGGACCCAACCTGCGGGTGGTCCTGGACCGCCGGCTGCGCACCCCGCCGGAGGCGCGGCTCTTCCAGGCTCCGGGTCCCGTGCTGATATATGCTGAGAAGGATGACGCGGCGCGGCGCCGGGCGCTCACGGAGCGGGGAGGCGAGGTGGTCCTCCTGCCTGCCGTGGAGCCGGCGGCGGTGCTCGCGGATCTCTACGAGCGCGGGGTGCGGAGCGTGCTGATCGAAGGCGGCGGCGAGATCCATGCGAGCTTCGTGGCAAGCGGCTGCTTCGACCGGGTGATGGTCGACTGTGCGCCTCTCCTCGTGGGTGGCCGCACCGCCCCCGGACCGCTCGGCGGCGCCGGCTTTGCCGCGCTCGCCGACGCGGCGCGCCTCGATGAGCTGACGGTGCAGAGGCGCGGGGGCGATCTGATCCTGACCGGGTATCGCAACGGATGTTTACCGGAATTGTGCAAGAGAGTGGGCGCCTGACCGACGACCCCCAGCCGTCGGGCCAGGGAGGCGTCCGCTTGGCGATCGGCCACAGCGCCGAGCTGGGGCGGCGTCTGGAGATCGGCGCGAGCCTGGCCGTCGCGGGCGTCTGCCTGACCGTGACCGAGCTCGACGGCGATCCGCCGCTCGGCTGCGTCGTCGAGCTCTCGCCCGAGACCCTGTCGCGCACGACCCTCGGCGACCTCCGCCGGGGGGACCACACCAATCTCGAAACCGCCCTCCGTCTCGGCGACGCGCTCGGTGGCCATTGGGTCCAGGGACATGTGGACGGCGTCACCCACGTGGTCGACCGGCGCGACCTGACCGATCACCGCGTGCTCGCCTTCGCCATCCCGCCCGGACAGGAGTCTTTCGTCGTCGAGAAGGGCTCGGTCTCCCTGGACGGCGTCAGCCTGACGGTCTCGGCGCTCGGTCCGGCGCCGGTTCCAGATTATTTCGAGGTGGCGCTCATCCCGCACACCCTGGAGGTGACCACGCTGTCGCGCCTCCAGCCGGGCGACCGGGTCAACCTCGAGGTCGACATCCTCGCCAAGTACATGCACCGGATGCTCGCCGTCCGCGGGCTGGTCCCGGCGACGCCATGAGCCGCACCGCCGAGGTCCCGCGCTCGCCCCGGCCGGCCGCTCTCCTCCCCGAGGCCGGCCGCTTCTGGATCCGCTACGTGCCGCGCGCCTGGGAGCCCCCGGAGCAGCCGTGGGTCCATCTCGCCGAGGGCCGGCTGGGGGAGTGGGGGAGGGCGGCGGCGCAGGCGGCGCAGAAGGCCGCGACCGGCGCGAACCTGTTCGGCCTGCTTGCCGAGGAGCCGCTCGACGACGTCCTGTATCTCCCTCCGGTGGCGACGCGCCGGGCGGCGGCCCGCGACAAGCTGGCGAGCTCGCGGCTGGTCGACGGCACGCCCGTGGTGATCCAGCTCTTCCCGGGAGACGAGTCGGCTGTGCCCGCGGTCGCCGGAGTCGCCTTCGTCGTCGATCTCCTCCCGTCGCTCCTCGCCCGGGACCTCGACCGCCTGGCCAGGATCCCCCCGGGAGCCTCCGCCGTCTGGGCCCTGATCCCCGGGCTGACCGACGATCCGGCCCTGTGGGACGAGGGATGCGCCCGGCTCGCCGCGGCCGGGGTCCGCTGCGTCCAGGCCGTGGCGCCGGAGCTCTCCCCGTCGGACCGGCGTCGCCTCGCCGAGCGCTGGGGGAAGGAGAACGAAGCCGAAATCTTCGCGGCCCTCTTCCACCGCGAGCCGCCGCCCGAGCGCGATTTCGCCCGCGCCGCGCATCGGCACGGTCTGGCCCCTTTCCTGCCGCGCCCCCTGCCGCGGCCGCCGGTGTTGCGCATCGAGAACCGCCGCATCGGCGGCGTGCTCGCCCTGATCGCCGAGCTCTGGCTGCGCCTCGGCCGTTCCGATGAGCAGGCGCAGGCCTTCTTCCGCGCCGCCCGGTGGATCGACGCCACCCAGCACGATGTCGAAGCGGTGGTCGACGAAGGAAACCTCGCCGTGCTGCCGCTCGACCCGGCGAGCCGCGAAATCGTCTCAGAGATCGTCGAGACCGGCGAGGCACGGCTGGCCGGCGAGCTGCTTGCGGACTATGTAGGAGATGAGAATGCGTAGAGCCCTGATCATCCTTTCCCTGGCCTTTTCCGCCCTCCCCGCCCTCGCCGCCGACGTCCGTCCCGACGCTCCGGAGGCGGACTTCCGCGACTTCAACCGCCGCTTTTCCATGGCCGCCTATGACTACCCCCGGCACGGCGCGGCTCCTCTCGGACTGATCGGCTTCGACGTCTTTGCCGACGCGGCGGTGGACCAGAATTTCGGCGACGAGGACTTCGCCCGGACCGTCCTCGACGACAGCCTCACCGGCGACGCGCTCGTGGTCGCCCGGGTCGGCGCGCGCAAGGGGCTCCCGGGCGGCATCAACATCGGCGTCGCCTATGGGCGCGCGCTCGAGACGGACGTCAAGCTGGTCTCGGGCGACCTCCAGTGGGCCATCATCAAGGGGGGCACCCTCACTCCCGCGCTCTCGCTGCGGCTCACCGGCACGCGCACGCTCGACGCGGGCGCGTACAGCCTCGACCAGTATGGCGCCGAGCTCCTGCTGAGCAAGGGCTTCACCGTGGTCACGCCCTACATCGGCGCCGGCATCGTGCACAGCAAGGGGAGCCTCGACTCCAGCCTGGGGCGGACGTTCGAGGACACCCAGACGCGCGCTACGGTCTACGGCGGCGTCACCCTGAGCCTGCTCCTCCCCAAGATCACCGTCGAGGTCGAGAAGGCCGACGTGGTCCAGGGGGCGGTGCGCATCGCGTTCGGCCTGTGAAAACGAGGTGATCCATGACCCGCGAATGGAACGACCGGATCGACCTGCGCTCCGACACGGTGACCCTGCCGGATGAGGAGATGCGCCGTGCCATGGCCGAAGCCGAGGTCGGGGACGACCTCTACGGCGAGGACCCCACGGTGCGGCTTCTCGAAGAGGAATCGGCCGCCGCGGTGGGGATGGAGGCCGCGCTGTTCGTCCCCTCGGGGACCATGGGCAACGAGATCGCCCTGCACCTCCACGGCTCGCCCGGGGAGGAGGTGATCTGCGAGGCGCTGAGCCACGTCTATGTGAGCGAGATGGGCGCCATGGCCGCCCTTTCGGGGCTGCTGCCCCGCACGATCCCCGCGCCGGGCGGGCTGCTCGACCCCATGGCCGTCGAAGCCGCGGTGGTCACGGACGGGGGCTACCACTCCCGCACCGCGGTCATCACGGTCGAGAACACGCACAACTTCGGAGGCGGCACCGTCTACGGCCGGCCGCACCTCGAACGCATCCTGGCCGTGGCCGAGCGGCACGGCGTGCCCACCCATTGCGACGGCGCCCGCATCTTCAACGCCGCGGTCGCTCTGGGCACCTCGGCGGCGGTCCTGGCGGCGGGCTTCACCTCTCTGATGTTCTGCCTCTCCAAGGGGCTGGGAGCGCCCGTGGGCTCGCTCCTCTGCGGCTCCCGCGACTTCATCCGCGAGGCCCGGCGGATGCGCAAGATGTTCGGCGGCGGCATGCGCCAGGCGGGAGTCATCGCCGCGGCCGGGCTCGTCGCTCTGCGCAAGGGACCCGCGCGCCTCCCCGGCGACCACGAGAAAGCCGCCCGCCTCGGCCGCGCCCTGGCCGAGATCCCAGGGATCGTGATCGATCCGGCGTCCGTGCAGACCAACATCGTCGTCTTCCGGGTGGAGCCCGAGCTGGTCGGCGGCACGGTACCGCCGGAAGGGACCGCCGCGGCATTCCTCGCCCGCCTCGGCGAAGCCGGCGTCCTGGGCGGTCAGATCGACGCCACGCGCGCCCGCCTGGTCACACACCGCGACGTGAGCGGCGAGCGGATCGACGAGGCGATCGAGAGGATCCGGGCGGTGGTCGGGGTGGCGGTGAATTGACCCGCGGCCGGGATCAGGCCGTCATCGTCAGCCCCCCTGTCGCCTCCAGCCAGTCGGCGATCCGGTCGGCCGCCTTCGGGACGTCGCTGTCCGAGATGTCCAGAACGAAGGCGGGGAGGATCGATGCGTCGATGAGCGGGCACATCTCCTCCTGCTCGCGGACGAAGGCTTCCAGGTCGTCGTACTGGCGCGGATTGCCCGAGACCTTCAGGCGTTCCTCGCGGGCGGCGGCGAAGGAGTCGGGGGTGCGGGTGCAGAAGACCAGGCGGAAGCCGAGAGGGAGGAGGCGCTCCTCCAGCCAGCGGAAGTCGTAGCGCTTGCCGTAGGTACGGAGCTGGTAGGCCTGGGTCGAGATGTGGAACCGGTCGACGATCCACGAGTAATAGCGCTGCAGCTCGAAGAGGCGCGCCCAGGTGGCGTAGGTCTCCAGCGCCAGCGCCTCCTCCTGCGGCTCGAAGTTGATCAGGCCCCGGCCCCAGGGGACGTTGGTGAAGGCGCACCACTCGCCCGAGATGAGAGGCGAGTGGTAGCGGTATTTGCGCGGACCGACGATCCGCGGATGCTCGTTCAAGGCAAAGGCGATCTCCGTCTTGAGCGTCAGACGGGTCCCCTCCAGGATGATCTTGGGACAGAGCTTTCCGGACATGACGTCATCCTACGCGAGCTCCGCTGTTTTCCCCCTCTCAGCGGCTATCCTATGCGAACCTTGTCCCGCCTCTCCCATACAGCGCCCCGCGGGCGCTACGCACCGTCTCCCACCGGGCTGATCCACGTCGGCAATGCGCGCACGGCGCTCGCCGCCTGGTTGTCCGTCCGTTCGCGCGGTGGCACGTTCGTCTGGCGGCTGGAGGACCTGGACCTGCCGCGGGTGGTGCCGGGCATGGCCGCGCTCCAGATGGAGGATCTGGCCTGGCTCGGCCTCGACTGGGACGAGGGTCCGGACCTCGGCGGGCCGTCTGCGCCGTATGAGCAGTCGCACCGCTCCGCCTTCTATGAGGAAGCCCTGGAGCGCCTGGCCGCGACGGGCCGCCTCTTCCCCTGCCGGCGCTCGCGCAAGGACCTGCACGACATGGCTTCGGCGCCCCACGGTCCCGAGGGGGGCGCACCGTATCCGGCCGCCTTCCGTCCGCAGCACCTCGATCCCGCCTGGTTCGAGAGCCTCCGCGGAATGACGCGCCCGGACGCGGCCATCCGCTTCCTCATCCAGGACCGGCCGGTCGTCTGGCGCGACCGCGTCTTCGGCGAGCAGGTGGAACGGGTCGACCAGACGGTCGGCGACTTCGTGCTCAAGCGACGCGACGGTCTCTATGCCTACCAGCTCGCTGTGGTGGTGGACGATCTGGCCATGCAGATCGACGAGGTGGTGCGCGGCGCGGATCTCCTGGACTCCACGGCGCGCCAGATCCAGCTCATCGAGGCTCTGGGGGGCGCGCCGCCGGCGTATGCCCATGTGCCGATCGTGATCAACGTGCACCAGGAGAAGCTTTCCAAGCGCGATCAGGCGCTCACCCTCCGTTCGCTGCGCGAGGAGGGTGTCCATTCCGAGAGGGTGGTGGGGGAGCTGGCCGCCTCCCTCGGGATCATCGACCGTCCCGATCCCTGCCGGCCGGGCGACCTGCTGCAGGAATTCGCCTGGGAGAAGATCGGGAGGGAAGAGTGGATGTGGAGCCCTCACCCCCGGCCCCTCTCCCGCGAGCGGGAGAGGGGAGAGGGTTAGAAAGGGGAAGTTGGCTCCGGAAAGCTCTTGGCTAACCTACACCCCTCGCCCGCTTGCGGGAGAGTTCCTCATGCCGCTACGCGGCACCCAAAGATGGATGAAAATGGTGCCTTGACGGCGCCTGGCGTGAGACCGTTGCCCATTGGTGCCTCGAGTCCGTGGGAGAGTTTGGTCGAGGGC
>Ga0137375_10003401_pt1 | contig 18944 bp, 16 predicted proteins | sample SagtaG_24_FD_104936 | JGI IMG/M metagenome (GOLD analysis project Ga0137375, IMG submission 104936) | Vadose zone soil microbial communities from Sagehorn Ranch, Mendocino, California, USA - Sage1_R_113_16 metaG | ecosystem: Environmental > Terrestrial > Soil > Vadose zone | place: USA...
GCATCGGCGCCCCAGCTTCGCAGCGCCCGGATCTCGGCCGGAGTCTCGTAACTCGGCCCGGTCACGCACCCGTAAATCCCCTGGTGCAGTTCGATTCCGAGCGTCGCCGCTGCCTCGCTCAGCACGCTGAGCAGGCGCGGGGCGTAGGGACTGGGCCGCGCTGGGCCGACACCGCCGGGGCCCGGCAGGCGCCAGCAGTACGGTCGTGTCCACTCGATGTGATCGCGCAGAGCCATCAGGCTGCCGGGCGCCAGGGCGTCGTGAATCCCGCCCGCGGCGTTGGTCAGCAGCAGCACGCGAGCACCGAGGCGGTGCGCCGTCAGCACAGGCAGAACGACGCTGTCCCAGGAGTGGCCCTCGTAGTAGTGCAGGCGGCCCTCGAAGACCAGCACGCGCTTGCCGCCCCATTCGCCCAGGCTCAGCCGGCCGCGGTGTCCCGACACAGTGGTCGATTCCAGACCGGAAATGTCGCCAAAGGCCACGCTGCACTCCCGCGCCATGCTGCGGGCGACGTCGCTCATGCCCGAGCCGAGCACGACGGCGACCTCAGGCGGCGCCTGACGGGCGGCATCGACCAGTTCGGTGAAAGAAGTAGTCGTCATTAGCAAAGAACCACTGGCGAGCGGGGGGCGTAAGCCCCCTGATGACTCGCAGTCGATGCATCACAGCATCAGGGGGCTTACGCCCCCCGCTCGCCAGCCAGGTGCGGCAGCTACGAACCGGGGGCCAGGGACCAGTTGGCGAGCTTCGAGCGAGCCGCCTGGACGATCAACTCGGCGCACAAGTCCTCTCCGAGAAGGCTTGAATTCAGTAGTAGATCGTACTGGTAGACATCGGCCGGTTGACGGTGGAAGTGCGTCGCGATGAACTCGGCGCGGCGGCTGTCGCGCAGGCGCACCTGCTCGGCGGCCTCCTCGACGGTCAGGCGCAGCCACTGGCTCATGTAGGCGACGCGATCCGCGAGCGGCGCCACCACGCGGACATGCAGCGTCGTCGCCCGCGGTAGGATGCAGCCGGAACCGCGACCCACGAGGATCACCTCGCCGTTCGCCCCGAGGGCCAGCATCATGCGGGCCATGTCGAGCACCGACGGATGGCGGCTGAGGGTCTGCTCGCGCAGCAGCCGATCAAGTTCCGCTTCCAGCCAGCACAACGACGCCGGCGACAGGTTGTCGAGGATGTCCTGGCGCAGACTCCCTTCCTGCGCGATGTATTCGAGCAAATCCTGGCTGTAGACCTGCCAGCCGAGTTTGACGCCGGCGCGGCGGGCGATGCTGCCGCCGCGGGAGCCGGCCTCGCGGCTGATGGCGATCGTCAGCGACCGCGGCACGCTGGAAACGCCGGCACGGCGGCCGCGGTCGCCCTGAAAGCCGTGGTGCGGCGACTCCGGCTCGTTCTCCAGGTGGGAAAGATGTTCCGGCATGATGGCGTGTTCCGTGAGGAGTTGTCGGGCGGCACTGCCTTGAGTGCCCTACGCTCTAACTATAGCTCGCTGGCGCCCGCCGCCCAAGGGTTAACTGAGATCCAGGTACTCCGAGCGCGCGAAGACCACCATTCCCAGGGCGAGCAGTCCGACCGTCAGACCGGCGAGGACGCACCACGCCGCCGCAGGCTCAACCGGATCCTGAGCCGGGGCCAACATCAGGCAGCGCGTGTAGAAGCTGATGCTCGCCCGCTTCCAGTAACCCGGCAAGTTGCCGGCGACCGTCTCCAGGAAGAACGCATACAGGATCGCGACGACGGCAGCACGGCGGAATAATGCCCCCATAAGATGGAATAAAGCGGAAAAGGCGAGGGTGCCCCACAGGACCGCTGGCCAGTAGCTCTGCAGCGCCAAGCGCCCCGGCTCGCCGGCCGCCAGGCACAAAAGCACAAAGCCGCCCAGGTTGAGACCGAGCGCCCACGGCAGCACGGCGAGGTACTTGGCGAGGTAGATAGCTGGCCGCGATAACGGCCGCGTCAGCAGCCAGAGCAGGTTGTGGTCCTCGCGCTCGCGGCCAATCGCTTCCGTGGCGAAACTCAGGCTCCACAGCGGTAGCAGGAAGGTCGTGAAGATGCTGAAGACGATGACCTCGCTGAACCGCGTAAAGCCGGCCCGCCGTACCGCTGACGGATCCTGCAGAGCCGCTTGCCAGGCGGCGCTGGTGGCGTGCAGCACGGCAGTGGCCGCCGGGTCGAGAGGCAGTCCGGCCTGTGCGGATTTCACGTTATCCAGCCACTGCGCATGGCTGAGACCGCGTCGCGGCGGCGAACGCCAGTTCCGCCAGTCCCAGGCCCGCGGGCTGACCAACGCCACGATGAACGTCATGAAGGCCAGCAGTCCCAGGGCGATCCACACCATGAGATGAGCCCGCGCCTGCCGCTGCCAGCTGATCCAGACGAGGTAGCGCCACGCCCGGCCGGGTGACAAGGTGACAAGGTGACAAGGTGACAAGGTGACCGGACTTCCGTCTTTACCGCCGTCTGTCGCCACGCCCAGCCTCCTGGTCACCTGGTCACCTGGTCACCTGCTCACCTTGTCACCTTGTCACTGACTGTTTGCCCAGTAAATAGCCGAGGATCGCGTGCGTCGAGTCGTCGAGTGTCTCCAGGTGGCGCACGTCAAACGCCTCCTCCAGCACCAGGCCGGTCAGCTGCTCGAAGAAGCGCCGCGGATTGCGTGCCCGCACGACCAGCATATCGCCGTCGTGCAGATCCACCCCCGCCACGTCCTCTAGATCCAGCAGCGCCGCCGCCAACCGTCGCCCTTCTTCGCACTCAATGCGGATCGAGAGAGGATGATTATCCAGTAAGTCGCGAATGTGCGTCAGGGTACCGACGGCAGCGATCCGGCCGCGGGCCATGATCGCGACATGGTCGGTCAGTTTCTCCAGTTCCTCCAGCTCGTGGCTCGACACCAACAGACACTTGCCGCGCCGCGCCAGTTCCAGGAACAAGTCCAGCGACTCGCGCCGCCCGATCGGATCGATGCCGCTCAGCGGCTCGTCGAGCAGCAACAACTCAGGATCGTGCAACAGGGCCTGGGCCAGTTTGATCCGCTGCCGCATCCCCTTGGAGTAGCCACGCAAACGCCCCTCGGCCCGATCCGCCATGCCGACCAGCCGCAGGATCTCCTGCGTGCGCTGGCGTGCCTGCCGCGCCGCAAAGCCGCATAACCGAGCCATAACTTCGACAAAACGCCTCCCTGACATCTCTTCATAAAACGTGTCGAGTTCGGGACAGTAACCGATGTGCCGTTTGCCCTGAACCTCCCAGGCATGGCGCCCGCAGATCGTCACTCTGCCGAGGTCGGGTCGCAGTTGCCCGGCCGCGAGGCGCAGCAGGGTACTCTTGCCGGAGCCATTGCAGCCGACCAGGCCGGTGATGCCCGGCCGCAACTCCAGCGTCACCTGATTGACGCCGATCACCGGGCCGTACCACTTGGAGACGTGCTCGAAGAGGAGCACTGGAGCGGCGATCGAGGATCGAGGATCGAGGATTGAGGATCGAGGATCGAGGGATTGGATCTTTCGATTCTCAATCCTCGATCCTCGATCCTCGATCCTCGACTCCTCTGCCGTCAGCGAACGATCTCCACGGCTCGCGTCCGCAGACCCAAGTAGATCAGGCATAGCAGGCACACCGCTCCCAGGGCGAGGGCCGCCTCGTGCAGCGCTGGCTGCGGGAACGGCACTACACGACGGTGCTCGATCCCCAGACAGGCGTACCCGAGAAGCCGCAGGTTGTTCCACAAATCGATCAGCCGCCAGCGTTCGTGATACTGCAATCCATCGACCAGGATACCGGCCAGCAGCCGGAAGAAGAGGAAGATCGTCGTCCAGATCATGATCATCGGGACCGTCCGCCGCACCCAGCTCGCCGTCGTTACCAGCATCACGCTCAAGCATACTGTCAAAAGGAGGCCGTAGCCCAGGATGCCGAGCAGCAGGGGCAGGCCCGCCGGGCCGACGCCGGTGTTGGTGCGCCAGAAGAAATCCGGATCGACGAAGTAGTCCCATTCGTCCAGGCCGTGTTGAGCGTAAAGAATCAGGGCCGGCAATGTCGTGAGCAGGTTGACCACGACGCCGACAGCCAGACACTTGCCCAGGACATAGTGCCAGCGCGAAATTGGCTTGCCGAGGTAGAACGGGAGGCTGCCGAAGGCGAAGTCGTTGCCGACCAGCACCGAACCGGCGAGGGCGAGCACCACCATCAACATCGCGCCCTGATACATGAAGAAGTAGGCAAAAGTCTCCTGGCTGCCGTTCAGGGCACGCAGGTTGCGCCGGATCATCCGGACCATCGCCTCCGAGTCGAATGTCTTCTCACCGCTGGCGATTTTGAAGGGCATGTTCGTCAGCTGCGTTTGTGCCCAGTCGAGCAGCAGGGTGCCGAAGAAGAACATGAGGAAAATGAGCAGGCCGGAGGCGTAGAGGAACCAGAACAGTCGTCGCCGCAGCAGCATGCCCAGGGCGGTGCGGGCGATGGGCCAGACGCCCCAAACGGGGCCGCGAAAGTCGCCGCGCCACGGCCGGTAGTGCAGCAGGCTCACATCTTGTCGAGCGCCCGACGACATCATGCCCCCTTCGGGGAAATCCGAAACTCGAAATCCGAAACAAATCCGAAATCCGAAAGAAGAAAAAACCGTGGGAGCGCGGGCGTCTCGCCCGCTGCCAGGCTACCAGGATGCGGGCGGGACGCCCGCGCTCCGGGGCTTTGTTTTCTTCTTCGTGCTTCGGATTTGTTTCGGATTTCGAGTTTCGGATTTCGGATTTATTGCCTCTCTTGTGCCTGTTCAATCACCCGGTGGAACAATTCGTCCAGGGCTTCGTCGTCGCGCTGCAGGCCACGCAACAAGACGCCGTGGTTGTCGGCCAGGGCAAAGAAGGCCCGCGTCACCCACCCCGGCGGGACGGCGACGCTCAACCCGCCTCTGCCATTGTCGGAGAGGATGCGCACGCCTTCAAGGCGCAACTCCTCCAGGAAGGTTTCCGGAGGGCCCTGAATTTGTAAGCGGTAACGATCCTGACGACGGACCCGGAGTTGGTCGACTTTACCTTGCAGCAGCACCTTTCCCTGATGCAGAATCACCACGCTCTCGCACACCTTGTCCACGTCGCCGAGCAAGTGCGTCGAGAGGACGATGTTCTTGGCGGGATCGCGTCCCAGGCACAGCAACAGTTCGAGCATGCGCTCGCGGCCCGCCGGGTCCATGCCGCTCGTCGGCTCGTCCAGGAGCAGTACCGGCGGATCATGGACCAGCGCCTGGGCCAGCTTCAAGCGCTGTTTCATGCCGGTCGAATACTCCTCCAGTTTGCGATAACGAGCATCTTCGAGGTCGAGATAAGTCAACACCTCATGAGCGCGGCGCAGCGCCTGTTTGCGCGGCATGCCGTAGAGTTCGCCGGCGAGGGCGACGTAGCGAGCGCCGGCCATGCCCGGGATGAGAGCGTCGGCCTCGGGCATGTAGCCGATGGAGCGGCGCAGGACACTGCCGGCGCCGGAGAGCGCGCGCACCAGCGCTCGCAGGGCACGATCCGGCCGGAACAACATCGACAGAGCGCCGGCAGGTGGCGGTAGCGGGTGGCCGAGGATACGTCCGTCGCCCGCCGACGGTGGCAGCAGCCCCAGCAGGATCTTGAGCAACGTCGATTTGCCGGCACCGTTGGGCCCCAGCAAGCCGATGCGCCCCGGCTCCAGGTGGAGGCTGACATCGTCGAGAGCGCGGCGTTTGCCGTACCAGCGCGTGACGTGGTCGAGGTCGATGAAAGCCATTCGTCCTTGGTCCATAAGTTGGCGAGCGGGGGGCGTAAGCCCCCTGATGGTTTTGACCGCATCAGGGGGCTTACGCCCCCCGCTCGCCGTGAGGGCGCTAGGTGGTGTACTCGGCGTTCAGCCGGACGTAGTCGTAAGTGAGATCACAGGTCCAGAAAGTGCATGAAGCGGCGCCGAGTGTAAAACGCAAGCGCAACAGCAGATCGCGGTTGCCCTTCAGATAAGCCGACACCGCGGCCGCATCGAAGGGCAGCGGCGTGCCGGCCTGGTAGAGCAGCGTTTCGCCCAGCCACAGCGAGAGATCCTTCTCCTCGAAGGCAACGTCGGCGTAGCCCGCCGCCGAGACGATGCGGCCCCAGTTGGGATCGGCGCCGAAGAGAGCCGTCTTGACCAGGGCACTCTCGGCCACCGCCTTCGCCACGCACCGCGCCTCGTCCTCGGTACGCAGGCCGGTCACCTCGATCGTGACGAAGTGGCTCGCTCCCTCGGCGTCGCGGGCGATGGCCTGGGCCAGGTCGCAGCACACCTCGGTCGCGGCCGTGCTCCAGCGCGCCAGGACGTCGCCTTCCAGCGGGGCACCGCGACCGTTGGCGAAAAAGAGCAGCGTGTCGTTGGTGCTCGTGTGGCCCTCGACGCTGACGCAGTTGAAACTGGGCGCGGCGGCGGTCTGGGTGATCCGGGCGAGATCGGCCGGCGCGACCGCGGCGTCGGTCAGCACGAACGCGAGCATCGTCGCCATGTTCGGGCCGATCATCGCGGCGCCCTTGGCGAAGCCGGTCAGCCGGACCTCGGCGCCGTTGATCTGGAGGGGGTACGTCGCCACCTTGATGCACGTGTCGGTCGTGAGAATGGCGTGGGCGGCACGGTCGAGTGCGGCGGCACTGCCGTCAAGTTGGGCCGCGGCGGCACGGATGCCGGGTTCGATGACCGGCATGGGCAGATGGCGGCCGATGACTCCCGTTGAGCAAACGAGTATCTGTTCCGGACGGCAGCCCAGCGCCTCGGCGGCGACAGTGGCCATGCGGCGGGCATCGTCGAGGCCGCGCTGGCCGGTACAGGCGTTGGCGTTGCCGGAGCAAATCACCACGCCACGGGCTGCAACGGCCGGCAGGCGTTCGCGGCAGACGTGAACGGGGGCCGCCACAACGCGGTTCTGCGTGAAGACGCCCGCCGCTGACGCTGGGCTGTCACTCACAACGAGCGCCAGGTCGAGCCGGTTGGGGTCGGGCCGCAGTCCGCTGTGGACGCCCGCGTAGCGGTAGCCGCGGGCGAGGTGCCAGTCGGTGGTCATCGAACGCGATGCCCTCCAAAGTGTTTGTCGGATAGAAGTCGTGTGGCAACCCCTCCCCCCAACCCCCTCCCCTGCAAGGAGAGGGGGAGCAAGCATAATGGCGTCTTTTCTTCTCCCCCTCTCCTTGCAGGGGAGGGGGTTGGGGGGAGGGGTTTGGCGGCACTGCGGGCGGTCACGGGCGCAGGGTATAGAGCACCGCGGCGCTGCCGATGCGCTGGGCGCTGTCGGGGTCGTAGCCCAAACAATCCGACGACTGATGCCGTTCCAGGGCGCAGCCGATGTCGTAGCGGCTGTAGATGACCACCCAGCGCTTGTTGACCTTCACCCCTTCCAGCGCTGGCGCCATGCTCTGATATCGCCCGTTGCGCTCGCGCCGACACTTGATGTTCTGCTCCGTCAGCGCCTCGCCGCCGTTCAATTCCTTGCTGAACAGCTCATCGGTCGGCGGAATCGGCTCCAACTTGTGCTTGGGCAACAGCCGCTTGACGAAATCGCGGAATGCCCGGTCGAACGCTTCCTTGCCGCAGCAGGCATCGGCGAACAGCAGCCCGCCGTTCTCCAGGTTGAAACGCAGCGCCTTCAGTTCCGCTTCGCTGTACTGGCGGAACTCCTTGCGCCCGTGCATGTACACAAACTTGAAATCGACGAGGTTCTTGTCGTGGACCGGCAGCGTATCTCTCTTGAGGACCACATCCATGCCGGCGTGGTCGCGCAGGTGGGCCATCAGGTTGCCCATCGCCCGCGGTGCCGGGCTCCAGTCGCCGTCGTGCTGCAGCTGCGCCACTTTGAGGAAGCCGCGCGGCACCAACCGCGGGTCGTCCTTGAGGTTGGCGAGATCGGTCTTCGTGAGGCGTGGACGCGGCGGTTCCTTGCCGGTGGCGTAGGCGATGATGTTCGTGCCGATGCGGAACGCCAGCGCTCCGCGCGGCGTGTCGCGCTTGTTCGATTCCCACTGACACGACAGGTCTTCCGGGCTGTAAATCAGCACCGTCTTGCAACCCATCTGAATGCCCTTCAGCTTGATCGAGCCGGGGCCGATGGTGAAATGGGACTTCCAGACCGGGTGCTCCGCGGGCAGGTATTCGAGCGGGTTGTCCTCAAACAGGCGCTCGCACAACTTCTGGAAGCCCTTGTCGAACCTCGCGTCTCCACAACACGCCTCCACGAGGATGAACCCGCCGTTATCCACGTAGCGTTGCAAGAGCTTGATTTCCTGATCGGTGAAGCGATCCGCCGGAGATTTGTGGCCGTTGAAGTAGACGATGGGCGACTGCAGCAGTTCGGAGGTGATCTCCAGCATGTCGTCCTCCGTCACCTGCGCCCCCGGCCGGCTCTCCAGGGCGCGCTGCATGTCGAAGGTTTGCCACGCCATCGGCAGGCGTTCCCACAATTCCTTGCCGGCAAAGTCAACGAGATGGCGGCAGTCATTGCGGTCGTTGTTCCAGTCGGTGTCGGCCCCTCGCGGGCGGCCGTGGGCCAGCTTGCTGATCAGGACCGGCGTGCGCCCCTTGGAGAGAAAGAGGAGGGCAAAACTCGTGCTCACGACGGGCCACGAGTCCCAGGTGCCTCGTTCGCTCCAGTACCAACCGCCCTGCGGATCGCTAAAGGCGTTTCCAGTCTCCCGCTTCATGGGGTCAGGCAGCTTACTCAGGATCTGGCAACCCTCGCGATACCAGTCGCGCGTGTGGAAGAAACGCTGCCCCGACAGCCGCCCCGCCCGCTCGATGCCGTAGATGTTGTAAAAGGTCCGCTGGGGCATGTCGAAGCGGAAATGCAGCGGTGAACCGATCCAGCTGAGGGCACGCTGGGCCGGCTCGTTCTCCTTGTAGATCCCGCAGTTCGTGGCGGTGCCGTTGGCGAGGATGGTCTCGCGGCCGTCGTTAAGTTCCATGCCGGAGATGAGCAGGCCGCACAGCCCGGCGGTCGTCATGGTCAGGGTCGAGGCATTGTTCGCGAAGGCGCCGCCCGCGCTCGGGCTGTAACCCCAACCGCCGTCGTCGTTCTGCGTGCGGATGTAGAACTCGCGAATCTCCTCCCAGACCGCGCGGTCGATCTTGGCGCCGGCGAGGCGCCCCGTATGCAGGCCAAGCAGGGCGTACTGCGTGTTCGAGTTGTCCGCACCGCCGCCTTGCGGGCCAGGGTAGTCGTAGGACCAGCCCTTGAGGAGTCCCTGCTTGTCGCGCACACGGATCTTGATCAGATGATCGACATTGGCCTGGATGCGGACCTTGTCCTCGACCAGACCGGCCTCGGCGTAGACCATCGTTTGCAGCGAGCGGACGTACGTCGTCGGACTCCCCAGACCGCGAATGTGGTTCAGGCCGCGCTCGATGACTGGGTCGTTGGGCGGAACGCCGCAGTTGAGCAAGGCGAGGAGAGCGAGGCAGGTGGGGCCGCCGGGGTGGTTGAAGGCACCGAGTTTGTCGTTCCAGGCGCCGTTGCGGTTCTGGTTTTGCTTGAGGTAGCGCACGCCCTGATCGATGGCTCTGCGCACCTGATCGACCAGCGGCTCGCGCTTGGTGGGTTCGTCGCCGCGAGTTGGGCTCAGGCCGCCCAACGCAAGAACGGCCAATCCGAGAGTAACAATCGCCCAGCGCATGTGCAGTCCCTCCGCGTCCGACTCTTCCCCACCGACCTTTTCCATTGTTGCGTGTTCGAGGCGTTCAGACAACTCCCGATTCCTCGGCTTGCGAGTTCGGGTGGGTAGGGTGCTCGCAGTAGCCTCAGGGCGAGCCGGTCGCTGACGGGTTTGTGAAAAAATCGAGCGGATCTTCGCCAACCCTCTCAGCGCCAAGCCGCAGGGACGCTGCGACGGGGTGGTCCGCGGGTAGTTGCTGGTCGAGCGCGGCGGTGGAGACGCGGGAGCGGTCAATGGGGCGGTAACGGGGAGCGGGAGCGGCAGTGCTGATCGGACGGAACCTCCAGGAGCAGGCGACAACCTCTCGTTCCCGGGATGAGATCACAAACCGATTTTTTCACAGGCCCGCACGCGACCGGAGCAATCGGAAATCACTCCGGTCGCTGACTCCCGGCTCGCCACAGGCCAACATGGCGAGGGGCACCCACTTTCGGGAAACGTATCGCGGGCCTCCGGCCGGCAGAGTCGGCAGAGGTTCTTTTGGCTGGGCGGCAGAATCGTTCATGTCGTCGCGTTCGGCATTCGATGTAAGTAAGGTGCATACGTCACATCCTCTTGCATGCGACGAGGTAACCGATGCAAGTTAAGCGAATCGGGTCAAGTTGGCTGGGGTTGCTCACGGGGGCCGTCTGGGCGGGCGTGACGCTCCCGGCCTGGGGCAGTCCCCCGTCAACCCCGACGAGTTCGACCGCGGCCGACCGGGCGCGGACCGCGGCGCTGGTGCCGGTCGAGGTGCTGCCGCCGCACGTCCGGGAAGGGGCGCGCCTGGCGGTGGAGAAGGCGACGTTATTTTCGCACGGACCGGCGGAATCCTTTAGCTGCGATCCCGCCGTTTACTACTGGTTCCTCGATCACCCGGACCGCGCCGTCACCGCCTGGCGCCGCCTCGGCGCCAAGTGCCTGTCCATCAGCGACCGCGGCAACGGCCGTTTCGGCTGGGCGGACGAGGCCGGCAGCGATGTCGTCTGGGAGACGGTTTACCGGGCCCCGAATCTCCGCATCTGGTACGCGGAAGGCAAGGTCAAGCCGGGCGTGTTGCTGCCGACCGTGCCGATCCGGGCGGTGGTGGTATTGCGTCACGCCGAGGGCCGCGGGCAGAATGGCGGCGCGCTGATCCATCATCAGGCCGACATGTTCCTGCGCACCGACAGCACCGCGGCCGCGTTGGCGACCAAGCTGTTCGGCGCGTCGGCGCCGCGCCTGGCCGAGCAGTGCCTGAGTCAGCTGGAGATGTTCTTTGCCGGTCTGGCGTGGTACGTCCACCAGCACCCCGAGCGGGCCAACGTGATCCTGACCGGCGACGCCGGCCAGCAACGACCCACTGGCAACTGACATCATTTTCTTCTCCCCTCTCCCCTTGCGGGAGAGGGGTTGGGGGTGAGGGGTAAAACCAAGTAGGGTTCCCAATCCTCCACCCCTCACCCCCAACCCCTCTCCCGCAAGGGGAGAGGGGAGCAAGCGGTGCGCGAAACCCCTTGACACAAACCCCTCTTTGACGCACTATCCCTACCTGATCGGGGCCGGGATTCCCCGACGTGCGCACGGAGAAGAGGCATGGATTCGCTCCCCACACCGGCGGTCGTTCGGTGCTACGTTGACAGGCACTTTCAGCCGCCGCTGCCGGCGATGCGCTTGCGGTGGGATCCCAACGCCCCCGGCTCGGGCGAACGGCTGTGGTATTTGCCCGAGGACGTGTGCCTGACCGGCGCGGCCCCGGAGCACTTCGGCGTCACCATCCAGCGCCGCGAGGCCGACAGCTACGCCGTCCGTCTGCTGTGGAATCGCACCTGTCTGAGCTGGGCGAACCTGACGCGCGTCCAGCTGCTGACGAGCGCCCTCACGCCGCTGCTGCGAGCCCTCGGGACCGATCTGTGGTATTTGCTCGACCAGCCCATCAGCGCCGAGTTCACCCTGCCCTCCGAGGCCGCCTGACCGATCAGCAGACGGTTGTCGGCGCGCGATCGCGCGCCGAAGCGACGCCGTCGCGCGTGTCGGACACCAGGCGAACGAACTGCGCCATCAGGACCAAAAGGCAAACCAGCTCGCCGATCAGAAGCACACTGGCCACCTGCGTCTTGGTATCCGGGGTGTGCGGGTGCTCCGGGAGGAGTTGCAGCAAGGGGCCGGACAGGAAATGCAGGGCGGCCAGCACGAGGACGAAGGGTACGAAGAAGCGAGCGAAGGCGAGAGCGCGCTGGGCCAGTTTGGGGTTGTCGGCGGCCAACGCCAGCGCACGCAGCGTCAGTGTCAGCAGGACGGTCTCGCCGAGGTTTGCCACAGCGGCCGCGGCAATGGCGAGTTGCCAGATAAACCAGAGCGCGAAAGGCGGCGGCATTGGCTCAGGCGGTCCGAAGTCGTGCAGCTGCGGTCCGTGCGGTTGCTGCAGAGCCACGAACAGGGCACCCGCCGCCAACAGCGCCAGCAGCTTGCCGAGCAGGCCCAGGATGAAGGTGGCAATCGCCCATCCGCGCACGCCGCAGTCTGTCGGCCCCATGCAGAGTTGGGCTTCGCCCACAAGCACAACCAGCCCCGCAGGCAAGATCGTGAGCAGGCCACCCCAGACGAGCAGGGTGGCCAGCAGCGAAGGCTCCCTCGGCGGGCCGGAGGCGTGTTGCTGAAAAAGCAGGACCAGCGTCCCCAGCACGATCGCCAGGGCGCCGAAGAACCCGAGTTGGAGGCCCACATGCGTCCAGCCGAGCCCCCGAGAAGCTTTGTTCCAGTCAGGCGGAACCAGACCGGCCGGCGCCGGCGCTTCAGGCAACGGTGGAGATGGCGTTAGTTGCGCCGCTATTCTCTCCTCGGGGTTCGTCATAACCCATCCTCGCAAACGCGCAGAGCCGTGCGCTCGCCGTGCCCATCCACGCGGTTGAGGCTCTGCCCCCGGTTCTCCTCGGCGAGTCGCTAGTCGTGGGCCGAAGCGCTCTCGTAGGTTCCAACAACAGCCTGCCGCGTATTGCCCACCAACTCAACAAACTGAACCAGCAAGATCAGCGAGCACAGCAGTTCGCCGACGAGGAGGAGCAGCGGCAGCGACGTCTCGATGTTCCGGGCAAGGGAACCTCTCAGCACGACCTCAAGGAGTTGCACCAGGGGGATGCACAGGAGGTTCAGAAGGATCCCAATCATGGTGAAGATCACCAGCAAGCGAGCGTAGGCAACGGCACGGCGGCCGAGTTTTGGGTGGCCGACGGCAACCGCCAGCGCTCGCAGTGCCAGAGCGAGCAGGACCGCCTCGCCGATGGTCGCGGCGGCGCCAAGCGTAGCGGCGACTTGCCAGAGGAAGTCTACCAGTGAGACCGCATCTGGCGCAGAAAGTCGAACCCTCCCCAGGGGCACTGGCCCAGGGTGCGACAGGGTTAGCCATAGCCCGCAGATAGCCACGCCGAGCAACAGTTTGCCCACCATACCCAGCAGGAACGCCGCAACTGCCCAGCGGCGCGCGCCGCATTCTTCTGGGGCCGTCCACAGCATTGCCTCTCCGGTCAGGATCAATCCTCCTGGCACCAGCAGAAGCAGCCCACCACACAGGAACAGGGCGACCGGATTCATCGCCGGTGTCCTGACGCCCCGCCCCTCCCCGAGCAGGGGGAACAACATCACAACTGGCACCAGCAGAGCGCCAAAGTAGCAGAACAGCAAGCCGACGTGAATCAGCCGTAACCCGAGGCGCGCTCCTCCCCAGTTGGGAACACACGATCCGACGGGCATCGGCAAGAATTCCGGCGGGGTTGTCGAAGCCGCCGGTGGCCGGGCAGCGATTCGCTCGTCGGCGTCTCCCATGACAGGTCGTCCCCGCAAGCAACTATAGCAGAGCCGTGCGCTCGTCGTACCCGTACATGCGATTGAAGTTCTGCACCGCCACGCCGCTCGCCCCGCGCACCAGGTTGTCCTCGCACGCCAGCACCACGACGCAGCCGCGCACCACCCGCACCGTCAGGTCCAGGAAGTTGCTGCCGTAACAGTCCTTCGTCGCCGGCAGATGCTTGACCACGCGCACGAACGGCGCATCGGCGTAGTAGGCGCGATATAGCTCCAACAACTGCTCCTCGGAGCACGGCCGGCGCGGCGTCGCGTAGATAGTCGAGAAGATGCCGCGGTCCATCGGGATCAGGTGCGGCGTGAAAATCACCTCGACCGTCTCGCCCGCCACGTCGCTGAGCGCCTGCTCGATCTCCGGCGTGTGCCGGTGACGACCGACGTTGTACGCCGATACGCTCTCATTGCACTCCGGAAAGTGCGTGTGCAGCTTCGGCGTGCGGCCGGCGCCGGACACGCCGCTTTTGCTGTCCACAATGATGCCTTCCAGGGCAACGTGCTTGCCGGCGATCAGCGGCGCCAGGCCGAGAATGGCAGTCTGCGGATAACAGCCGGGGTTGGCGATCAGCTGCGCCGTGGGGATCTCGTCGCCGTAGATCTCCGGCAGACCGTAGACCGCCTGCGTCAGGTTCGCCAGATCCTCGTGGCTCTCGCCGTACCACTGAGCGTAGACGTTCGGGTCGCGCAGGCGGTAGTCGGCGCTGAGGTCGACCACGCGAACGCCGCGGTGCAGCAGGATCGGCAGCGTGCTCATGCTGACGCCGTGCGGCAGACAGCCGAAAGCGCACTCCACGCCGCGGGCCAGGAGGCGATCGGCGTCGAACGACTCGCAGCGCAGGTGGCAGCGGCCGATCAGGCTCGGGTGCAACTCCGCCAGCAGCGGCGCCCCTTCCTGGCGCGAGGTGACGGCGACGATCTCCGCCGCGGGGTGACGCAGCAGGATCTTGATCAGTTCGACGGCGGTATAACCGGAACCGCCCAGAATAGCTACTTTTGTCATGCACCTATTCTAGCGAGATGGTCTTCCTGCTGCCGCTTGCGGGTTAGCGAAAGGGTGGCCCCGCTAACCCGCAAGCGGAAAAGTCAGCGCCCGTACTTCCCCATCAGCTGTCCCTCGCCGAGGACGTGGCCCTTCATCGCGGCGACCACCTCATCCTTGCTCGCGCCCGCCTTGAGATCCAGCGACGTATCCAGTGCGTAGAGCTTGAAGAAGTAGCGGTGCGGCTTGCCGCGCGGCGGCGCCGGACCGCCGTAGCCGATCTTCTTGAAATCGTTCTTGCCCTGCCGGGCGCCGTTCGCCAGTTCCTCTTTCGGAGGAACACCCTCCGCTAACTCGCGTACGTCCGCAGGGAGATTGAACAACACCCAGTGCGTCCAGGTTCCGCGCGGCGCGTCGGGGTCGTCGCAGATCAGGACGAGACTGCGCGTCCCCTCGGGAACGGCGGTCCACTGCAGAGCCGGCGAGACGTCCTTGCCGTCGCCCGTGTACTGTTGGGGGATCGTCTCCCCTTCCCGAAACGCCGGACTACTCAGCGCGATGGTCATAGCTGCACCTCGGAGTTGAACGCGGTCGGATGGGGGGCTGCACAGTCGTTGTACGCTCGGGATTGCCGCACGGCACCTCGCCTGCTCCCACCCCCGAGCGCGTCTCCGGAAGAGGCAGTAACAAAACGGCGAGCGGCGCGGCGTGAGCCCGCCGGTGAGGGCTGCACCGGCGGGCTCACGCCGCGCCGCTCGCCAACCATGTTACAGACTCTAAAACAACAAGCGGTCCTCCCCTTCGCTCTTCAAGGAAAGGAACGAACCATGACCACGCGACTGCCGCTTGCCCTTTGCCTCTCGTTCACCCTCACCGCGACGGTCGCCGGCCAGGGATCGTGGCAGGAAGTCGCCTGGAAAGAGGGGAAATGTACCCTCCTCCTGCCGGCGGCGCCCACCATCGTGAAGAACCGGCTGCAGCTGGTGCATGGCGACGGGATTTACACGGTCCACTACGTCGATCGGCCGAAGTTACCGGAGACCAAGGAGGAGAAAGAGCGCGATGAGAAGTCGAAACAGCAGGAGACGGAGCGGACCCTCGACAAGACCCGCGACGACCTGGTCGCCTCGCTGAAGGGCAAGTTGCTGCGCGAACAGAAAATCATGCTCGGGTCGATCCCCGGGCGGGAACTCGAGATTGAGGTGCCGGTGCTGGGGATCTACCGCGTCCGGATGTACCAGGCGGGGAGTCGGTTCTATCAACTCCTGTTGGTGGGGCCGCGCGCGGTGACCTCATCGCGCGACGCGGAGCGATTCTTCGCGTCGTTCCGGGTGACGAAATAAAAAGCCGCTTGCGGCTTAGCGAAGCGACGCTAAGCCGCAAGCGGCTATCATGCTGCCTTGCCGGGCCGGCTCAGCGCTCAGATTGCATCACAATCTGCAGGACGTACCAGAACAGGGTCGCGATGCAGGAGAACAGCGCCAGCGACGCCGCGACGTGCTGATCGGTGCGGTACTCGTGCAGCACCGCCGACGTGTAGAACAGGATGTAGCCGCTAATCAGCGCCACCATCGCGAAGCAGAAGAACAGCCCGAGGGTGACCCCACCGAAGAGGCAGGCCGCGATGATGAACCCGAGCGCCAGCAGGCTGCCGATCGCGAGCACAGGACGCAGGAAGGAGAAGTTGCGTCCGGTCACGAATACCGTGAGCGTTAAGCCGCCAAACATCGCGAGGGTCAAGACGCCGGCTGTCGGGATCGCGTTGGGGTAAGCGACCTTGGCGATGTAGAGCAGCGGCAAGAATATGATCGCCTCGGCGACGGTGTAGAGAGCCAGGCCGGCGTACTGCAGACCGGGCGAGGTGTCGGAGTGTGCCCAGTAGTTGGCCAGCGCGCTGACGGCCATGAAGGCGACGAGGACCACGAGCCAGCTGACCGCGCCATGAGCAAAGAACAGGTTCCGGATGACGCCCTCGATGCCGTCCAGACTGAGCAGTAACGTCTCCAGGCCGATGAACGCCAAGATGGCGCCGGCGAGGTGGGCGTAGGTCCTGCGAATGAACGCTGCGCGGGCGCTTTCGGCTGCCCGAATGGCAATGGGTTGTTCCATTGCGTAACTCATGGGCCTGCTCCTTTTTGCAGTGAATACCAGGGAACCTTGATGGTTCCGTTTGTTAACAAGACAGAGTACAAGCTATCTTATTGTATCCTGTTGCCCTGACGGTTGCAAGCCAGCGACCGCCGATTCGCGAACGCGGACGAAACCCCTCCCCCCAACCCCCTCCCCGCAGCGGAGAGGGGGAGCAAGCGCAATGGTGTCTTTTCTTCTCCCCCTCTCCGCTGCGGGGAGGGGGTTGGGGGGAGGGGTTTCCCTCAGCCCTTAGCGGTCGTTCACATCGACCTGCACGCCTTGCAGGATTTCCTGATTGTCGTCATTCTGCACAAAAGCGACGACGCGCAGCGCGTTGAAGTCCAGCGGCCGATTCTTGTTCGGGAAGGCGCGCTTGGCAGCAAACTCGTCGAGGTAGCGATTGAGCCCCTGCCGCAGTTCCATCAGATCCACGGTTGCGGTGTGCTTGCTATCCTTCGCCTCCAGGGCAAAGCCGTTGGGGCCGCCCAGCAGCGCCCGCACCACTTGATGATGCACCGGCAATTTGTTGCCGCCCGTGTACTTGATGCTCTTCTCGACCAATACAAGCCGCAGCCGCTTGTCGGCGCCGGGATTGGCCAGCCCCGATACCTCCGCCTTGACCTCGATCTTGTCCCCCTTGCGCGTCGCACTGGCGACGATCTTCGCCACGGCCGCTTCCTCCAGGAGCGGGTCGATCACTTCGCGGTACGCCAGGTATTTCTTCTCCGCGGCGGCCGCGCCGCCGCCACCGCCGGCGGCCGGCTTGCCATTGAAGAGCGACGAAGGCACGCCGCGCATCTGCGCCGGGAACGCCTTGCGATAGTAGTCCCAACGCGCGATGGTGTCGGGATTCGTCATCGGGTCGGGGCCGGGAATGTGCATGTGATACTGGAGTTGTACCAGATCGCTGGTCTTGTACGTCTCAGCGAGAACGTCGAAGGCCATGTCAGCGGCGACGCACGGCGGACACTGGGCGCCGGTAAAGAGCTCCATCACCACGACGCGGTCGCTTTTGCCCTTGCGGCCCTCGAACGGCGTCGCCTTGAACGGGGCCTTGGTGTCACCGCCGAAGGCCGGCGCCATCAGGGCGAGTAGCAAACTCAAACCGATCCATAGCCGGGGACGCATACCGTCTCCTTTCACGACCCCCGCGCATGCGACGTATTGTTTGTAGTTCCGCCTTCAGGCGGGGTAACGTCGAGCCGCCTGAAGGCGGAACTACGAACAACGAGCCTCACGAGGGGAGGGGCGCCGGTCTTGCGCAAGACGTACCCGGTCGGCCGTCCGTGGCGTGCCAGCGGGACCGACAGTCCGTGGTCGGGGTTGGCGCAACAACCGTGGCAGCAATCGTAAGGGGGGTGATTGCAGGAGTCAACAGGCTGGATCAAGGATTGAGGATCGAGGATTGAGGATCGAGGATCGAAGATCGAGGATCGAAGATCGAGAACCGACAATCGAACAACACAACGCGACCCTCGATCCTCAATCTTCGATTCTCGATCTTCGATTCTCGATCTTCGATCCTCGATGCTCAATCCTCTGTATAATGCCACTCTTCCGCTGCCGTCCTGGAGAATCGCTGCGAGCATGCGCTGGTCTATCATCCGCCTAATTTGGCTCCGTGAGTTGCGCGACCAGTTGCGCGACCGGCGCACCCTGTTCATGATCGCGGGGTTGCCGCTCCTGCTCTACCCCGTCCTCGGCTTCGCCGTGCTGCAATTCGCCGTCGGGTTCGTCGAGAAGGCGAGCACCGTGGGCGTCGTCCGCAGCGATCCGTCCGACGAATTCCCCTCGCGTGCTCCTGCTGCCCTGCTGGGCTGCTTCGCCATCCCGCCCGCGGGGCCGGCGGGCGCCGGTGTCCGTCCCGATTATCTCGCCAGCGCAGCGGCCCTCGCCTCGCATCCGGCCCTCAATTACCCGGTGCTGGTCAAGGACGGCCGCTTCCAACTCCCCGAGGGGGACACGGTCGAGGGTGCCCTCGCCATGAAATTGCTGGGAGGGAAATTCAAGGTCAAGTACCTCGACGGCAAGGACGCCAACGCCGCCCTGCAGCGCAAGGAAGTCGATGTGCTGCTGCAGGCGTCGCCGGCGTTCTGGTACGACCTGAGCCGGGAAGGCAATCGGCGCTCCTGGCTGGAGATGGACATTCGAGCGGGTGATGACAATTCGAGTCAGGCGATGTTGCGGCTGAACTGGATCCTGGAGCAGTGGCGCAGGGAGTTCAAGAGCGTCCACCTGCAGCGCCAGGGGCTGCCGGGGGATTTCGACGAGCCGTTCGCGGTCCGCAATCCGCAGGCCGCCGCCAGTGCCGCCGCCCTGGCGTCCGACTCGATGAA
>Ga0137375_10003412_pt1 | contig 18905 bp, 13 predicted proteins | sample SagtaG_24_FD_104936 | JGI IMG/M metagenome (GOLD analysis project Ga0137375, IMG submission 104936) | Vadose zone soil microbial communities from Sagehorn Ranch, Mendocino, California, USA - Sage1_R_113_16 metaG | ecosystem: Environmental > Terrestrial > Soil > Vadose zone | place: USA...
CACCAGTCAGAGGCTCTTTCAAGTTTGGGGCCCAGCCGGAGGCGACACCGGTGCGAGCACCCAGGTAGTTGCTGCGGCGCGAGTTGAGGAGGGCGCCCCGGCCTGAGCGCCGCTCCCACGAGCGCTGCCGCAGACCCGAGATTCGCGGCAGAACAGCCACAGCTTGTGAGCGCATCACCGCGATTCCTCGCGCCCTGAGGGACAATGCGCCGGGATAAGCGACCTGTACGCAACGCCTTCCGAACGGACACCGTGGGCGCACGAGTCATGCACCAGCAGGGCGGCGCAGCTCACGTGTGGCCGGCCCTTTCCACATGTCTTTCGATGTCTCTCGGCGAGCGTGGACGCTCCACGCTCGAGAGACGTCCTCCTAAGGCGCCGAGGACCTGTCCATACCCGAACGTCTCAGCCGGACTCGACCACCGGTCATCCTCTTGGCCAACGCGCACGAGTGGTCCGCCAGATCGCTCGAGAGCTTTCTTGCGCCGAACGGCTTTGCGGTGCTGCGGGCGTACACCGCGACGAGCGCGCTCGAGCGCGCGCGAATCGTTCCGCTCGACGCCGTCATCCTGGACGCCGAGCTGCCAGGCATGGGCGCCTTGGCGCTCTGCCGCGCGCTGCGCGCGGACCCGTACATCCCTGCGAGTCTCCCGATCGTGCTCGTCGCCAGCGGCCCCCCGGCCCGACTGCAGCGGCGGCAGGCGCTACACGCTGGGGCGAGCGATTTCTGGACCCAGCCGTTGGACGCCGAGGAGGTACTCCTCCAGCTCGAGGCGCACCTGCGGGCCAAGCGTGACGCTGACCGCTCGCGCGAGGAAGGCCTCATCGATCCGATGACCGGCTTATACAACGCCCGCGGCTTCAGCCACCGCGCCCGCGATCTTCGCTCTCAAGCGGCGCGCCAGCACACTCCCCTGGCGTGTGTCGCCTTCGCCCCAAACCCTGACCCCACCGCCACGCGTACCGTCATCGAGGTGCTCGCGCGCGCCCTCCATGAGAGTGGGCGCACATCGGACGCGATCGGTCGGCTCGCGGCGATGGAGTTTGCAGTGCTGGCGCCGCACACCGACGCAGCCGGCGCGATCCAGCTCGGCACGAGACTCGTCCAGGCGATGGAGCGCGCCGCGGAGCGGCGGCGCACACTCCACCGGCCGCTCAGCGTCCGGGCAGGCTACCACGCCGTCTCGGAGGTGAACGTGGCGTCCGCCAATCCGACAGATCTCGTGGCCAGCGCGAGAGCCGCGCTGCGTGCCGCACGAGCGGACGCGAACGAGGGCTGGATCCGTGCCTTCGCGAACTCCTGAACTCAATCGGGGCTGCTGAGCACTGGCCGCCTCGCTCCGTGCACCTCGTCCTGTAAGTCATATCCTTGCAGGTAATACGAGTAGTACCGGTAGGCGCCGTTCGGCCGGAGGTCGTTCAGCACCGCCCCCAGCACGCGAACCGGGAGGCGGCTGAGCACCTCGAGCTTGGCCTCGGCCAGCTCGCGGTCGCTCACCCCCGTGCGCAGCACCATCAGCACGCTGCCCGTGAGCGTTCCCAGCGCGTACGCGTCGACTCCGGCTGCGAGGGGCGCGCTGTCCACGAGGATCACGCTGTACGTCGTGCGGAGTCCGCCGAGGAAGCAGGCCATCGCCGTCGAACTGAGGAGTTCGGCCCCTGTGTGCATGCGTGTCCCGCAGCCGATGAACCAGAGCCCGGCAAAGGGCGTCCGCTGCACGACCTGCTCCGCGGGCACCGTTCCGGCCAGCGCATCGGTCAGCCCCGGTTTGCGGCTCGCATTCAGCACGCGGTGCAGGGACCCGCGCCGCACGTCCCCGTCGATCAGCAGCGTGCGGTGCCCGCCGTCGGCGAAGGCCAGGGCCAGATTGGATGCGATGAACGACTTGCCATCCGCCCGTCCGGGGCTCGTAATAGTCACGAGCACCGGGCCCGCCGTCCCGTGGGCATGTTGGAGGTTGAGCCGGATGCCCCGCAGAGCCTCGATCGCCTGTCCGGCCCCGTCGTCGGCCCGGCCGCGGCTCCGGTGCACACGGGGCACCGCGCCGAGGATGGTCAACCCCATGGCGTCGGTGACCTGCTGCGGATAGTGGAGCCTGCGGTCGACACGGTCGAGTACGACTGCACTCAAGATCCCCACGCCGAGGCTCCCGACGAACGACATGAGGATCAAGAACGGAACGAAGTTGACGACTGGCAGGTGGGGCACGGCGGCGCGATCGAGAATGCGCAGGTCCGGCAGGCTGCTCACGGCGGCTAACCGCGCTTCCTCGTAGCGTTGCTGAATATTCGTGAACAGCTGCTCCGCGCTGGTCACGTCTCGCTGGAGGCGCGCTTCCGCGATGGCGACCGGTGGGATCTGCCGCAGGTCTCCGGAGGCCGAGTCGACGCGCTGCGCCAGATCCGCTTCCCGCGCCGTCAGGCTCGCGATGAGCGAACGCAGGAGGAGCGGGATCGTGCGCCGTTCAAGCACGCTGATCTCGCCGGCGAGGTGCTGGACCGATGGAGTGCGGTCCGTGTAGTGATACTGCAGCGCACGCAGCTCCGCCTTCTTGCTCGTCAGATCCAGAAGCGCACGTGTGACTTCGGTGGAACGCTGCACCGCCGGAATCAGCTCCAGGGCGTCCAGTTGGAGCCCTGAGTCCGGCATCTGACTCAGGGCGCGCTCGATCGCCGCGCGATCACGACGCAGCTCGTCCCGGTCCACCCGCATCTGAAAGAAGTTCGCGAACACCGGATCAGGAGCATGCTGTAAGTTCGCGGTCACCGGAGCAACGCCCTGGCTCAAGAGGAACACCGCCCGGATGCGAAAGCCGCGAAGCTCGGCCTCGGTGTTGCGGAGGCCGACTTCTGCGTGCTCCAGCTGGTCGTTGAGGATCTTCGTGAGCTCCAGCAGCTTCTGCCGCTTGAGGTCGGCGGCGACGGCAACACAGCGCTCCGCGATAGCGTTCACGATCGCCGTGATCAGGCCGGGATCGGCCCCGCGCAGCTCGATGGTGAGGAAATTGCCGTCCAGATCGGCGTGGATGTCGAGATCCTTCGCGAGCACGTCGGCCGCTTCGTGCGGGGAGTTGACGCTGAACTCGATCGTGCGCCGGGGCTGCAGCTCGGCGACCGGCGGCACCCAAGCAAAGCCCACGGCCGCCCCCACCGAATCGCCCACCACACCCCGCTGCGGCAGGACATCGCCGTGAGCGGACAGCTCGAAGGTTCGCCCGGTCGAATCCACCGCGAGTCTGTAGTGCCCGGGACGAACGCCCTCTTTGAGACTGAAGGAGGCGAGCGCCGCGGAGTCCCTCGGCTCCTTCGACGCGAGATACATGCGCAGGTCGCGCACGACCTGTGTGAGCACCACGTCCGATTTGAGCAGGCCCACCCACCCGGAAGAGCCCAGCAACTGGCCCGAGCCAATCGGACCCTGGGGCCCCTGCGGCACGGGTTGCTTGGCGCTGGGCGCGGTCGCGTCGATCCACAGCGTAGCCCGCGCCCGATAGGCCGGCAGAACCGGCTCGACCAGGCGCGTCGCCCACACTCCGAGCCCTGTCCCCAATACGGTAACGAGGAGCACCAACCACTTGTAACGGTTCAAGGCCCGGAGACAGCGACGCCAATCGACATCCGGCGGCGGTGGCGTCGCGGGGCCGACCGTCGTCACGGCGAGGCGGGCCGCCCCACGACGTGGCTCCGTTGGCGATGGCGACTCGGATGGGATCGGAAGATCGTCGGCCATAGCGTGTGAGTGACTCCTGCGAGAGCGCCGCCCCAGCGCGTTGGAGACGCGGCTCAGTTCTGCACGGCGTTGCAAGGGCGATACCGTCGAGCGCCACCCGACCCACTACCGCAACGGTCGCCGTGCCAGTGAGATACGAACTCGCGTCACCCGTCATCGAGCACGGCCTCTCCCGGTTGTAACACAACTGCGACAACTGCGTGCGCGCCGCGGGCGAACGCGTGGTACACCCCACGCCTTGACAACTTGGCCGATATGGTGCAAATGGATGAGGCGCTGGCCCGAGATCACACATTCTGTGTGACCGAGATCACGCGTTCTGTGGAGAACGCGCCCGCGGCGTTGCTCACCGCCTCCTCACCAGGACCGGGGGCGGTTCAGGTACCCAAGGAGGCAGTCGAATGTCCCGCAGTGCTGTCGGTTCCTTGCAACCGGCCACTCCAGGTGCGGCGATTCCCACCCCGTCGGTGCCTGCGACGAGCGTGCTCCCGGTCGAGCCGGCCGCGCGCGCCAGCATCAAGATCCTCGTGATCGACGACGAGCGCACGCTACGCGAGAGCTGCGTCAGTGTGCTGCGTGCCGACGGCTACAACGTGACGGCGTGCGGCCGCAGCGAGGAGGCGCTCGAGGTGTTGAAGCGCCGCGCCTTCGATGTCGTCCTTATCGATCTGTACATGACGCAGATCTCCGGGATGGAACTACTCAGGTGTGCACTCGTGACCAATTCGGGCACGATTGTGATCGTCATCACCGGAAAGCCAAGCGTCGAGTCCAATCTCGCAGTGCTCACAGCGGGTGCGTGGGACTACCTGCCCAAGCCGTTCACGGGCACGCAGCTCCAAATCATCGTCGGCCGCGCCGTGCACACGGTGATGATCGGGCGGGAAACGCGCGCGCTGCAGGTGCAGACCGAGCAACACAACGATAGCGGCGGGCAGCTCGCGGTGCTGGGAGTGTCGTCACTCTTCCAGAAAGCGATGTCGCTCGCGCGCACGGTGGCGGCGACCGACGCGTCGGTCTTCATCACCGGCGAGAGCGGATCCGGGAAGGAGCTGATCGCCCAGTTCATCCACGCCCATAGCCGGCGCAGCAGCCGACCGATGGTGCCGATCAACTGCGCGGCGCTTCCGGAAATGCTCCTGGAGTCGGAAATGTTTGGCCATTGCAAGGGCGCGTTCACCGGAGCTATCCGGGATAAACCAGGCCTGCTCGAGGTGGCCAACGGCGGGACCCTATTCCTGGACGAGCTCATCGAGATGTCCAAGGCGACCCAGGCGAAGCTCCTCCGCGTCATCCAGGATGGCGTGGTCCGTCGGGTCGGAAGCGAGAGCACTGACGCCGTAGTGAACGTCCGGTTCATCGCCGCGACGAATCGCAACCCGGAGGAGGCGGTTCGGGCCGGCACCCTGCGCGAGGATTTGTACTATCGCCTGCGGGTCGTCCCGATCCACGTTCCCCCGCTGCGGGAACGGCCGGACGACATCCCAGTCCTCGCGAAGCATTTCCTCGCCTACTACTGGGCCCGCCACCGGGGCGACGGGCAGCCGCCGCCGACGCTGACTAAGAGCGCGGTGTGGGCCTTGCGGGCGCATTCCTGGCCCGGAAACGTGCGCGAGCTGCAGCATGTCATGGAGCACGCCGTCGTCGTCCTCAAGCCCGGCGCCAGTGTCCAGGCCGACGACCTTCCCGTCATTCTCGAGCAAGGATCGCCTGGGGAGGTGCTCTCTGCCGCCGATAACGGTCTGCAAGGCGAGGGCTACTACGAGGCCCGGCAGCGGCTGCTGGCCAAGTTCGACCGTCGCTTCCTAACTCGGGTCGTGCTGCGGGCCGGCGGAAACCTGTCGAAGGCCGCGCGCATGGCGCGGGTCGACCGGACAACGTTCTACAGACTCATGGAGCGCCAGGGCTTGCAGCGAGACCTCTTGGCAATCACGCCGGAATGACGCCCAGTCCGGCTCACGCGCGCCTGAGAAATCTGGCGAGCCCTGGAGCGAACGCGACCCTGCGGTCGCTCGAACCCTTAGCAGGGGTGTCGTCGGAGTTCGTTACGGCCGCGACCCGACGCGTGGCGTGGCAGTGCCGCGAGGAGGGCGTCGACACCACCGACGGCTGCGCGGCCGTGCTCGCGGCCCTCGCCCTCGCGGTCGATAGACAGCGACCGGCGTACGTGTCGCAGCTCATGCCGCGCCCGTCGCCGGCCCTCAGCCGCCGCCTCCTCGACATGCTGCGGACCGAACTCGTGCGCGGCTGGTCCGACGCTGAGAGTAGCCCTTCCCCGTCCGTGATTCTCGGCACGCTCAGTGCGCTCGAGCAGGTGCGCAAGATTCTGGAGTCCGACGCTGCCCAGCAGCTGAGCTCGCCGCTCGCCGGCCCGGACGGGCTCGACCTCCTAGTGGAAGTGATGCACGATCTCCGATCGCCCCTGACCTCCATCCTGTTCCTCGCGGACACGCTGCAACGCGGCCGGAGTGGCGAGGTCACGGAGCTGCAGGGTCGACAGCTGGGGCTCATCTACAGTGCGGCGCTCGGTCTCAGCTCCGTGGTCAGCGATGCGGTGGAGCTCGCCCGCGGTGGGGATGAGCTGGCGGAGAAAGCCCTCACGCCGTTTTCGGTCGCGGAGATCCTCGACTCGGTGAGGGCGATCGTCCTCCCCATGGCACACGAGAAGGGGCTCAACATCCGCCTCGTCGCCCCCGACAGCGACAACCGGTTAGGCAATCCCATCGCCTTGAGCCGCGTGCTGCTGAACCTCACGACGAACGCGCTGAAATTCACCGACAAAGGATTTGTAGAGATCCGCTCCAGGGAAACGGACGACGCCTGGATCGAGTTCTCTGTGCGGGACACGGGACCGGGCATCGACCCCGCAGCGATGGCCCATCTCTTCCAGCCGTTCCGACCGAACCGCGAGCGCAAAGGGTATTGCTTCTCGGGCACCGGCCTAGGGCTGGCGATCACGCAAAAGCTCATTGCCGCCATGGGCTCGGAGCTACGGTTCGAGACGAAGGCTGATTGGGGAGTGCGATTCTTCTTCGAGCTGGAACTCCCCAGCGCTCCCGGCGTGCTTGCGCCCCCGAGCCCACGCGACCTGGCCGGCGCCGCCCCCGCTCGGGATCCCGCCTAGCAGGCTGACACGGCTCCAAGCGCGGCTGCGGTGGTACCTCCCCCCGACCGGGGTGAAGCGTAGCCGAGCTCCCTCGCACTTGTGGGAAACCTGCACAGAGGCGGCTCTCAATCCCCGCGCCCGGACGAGCCAACGTCTTCTCAGGCAGGGCGTTAGACCGACAGCCCCGGTTGCACGAGTCCTGCACTGCGCGTTGCAGCGATGCAGGGATGACTGTGCCCATCGCCGACACCTGAGGCCTGCTGATGCCAGCCCAACGCTTCGTTCTTCTTGCGTCCCTGCTCGTCGCGGCGAGCGCGCTGGTGATCACTTGTCGCCAGGACCTCCGTCCCACGGGGCCCCTCGAGCAGCCGCCCTTACACGTCAGTACGGACGTTCTAGCGCCGGGGGCGGTGGTGCTCGTGGGCGCCGGGGATATCGCCCGCTGCGACAAGACGACCGACGAGGCCACCGCAGCCATCCTCGACACGATCCCGGGCACGGTGTTTACCGCGGGCGATAACATCTACGCCAGTGGTTCTGCATCCGACTTCAGCAACTGCTACGGGCCTTCGTGGGGTCGCCACAAGGCCCGCACCTACCCTGCCGTCGGCGACAAGGAGTATCAAACCGCCGGCGCCGCTGGCCACTTCGATTATTTCGGGGCCGTCGCGGGCGATCCGACGAAAGGGTATTACAGCTACGATCTGGGTGCCTGGCACATTGTGGTGCTCAACACCACCATCGCCATGGCCGCCGGGTCACCCCAGGAGCAGTGGCTGAAAACGGATCTCGCCGCCACAACTCAACGCTGCATCCTTTCTTACTTCCACTATCCACGGTTCGCCTCATCGGGAAACCGCAGCCTTGCGGACGCCGTGAAGCCACTCTGGGACGACCTCTATGCCGGGGGTGCTACACTCATCCTCAACGCACACACCCGAAACTACGAGCGTTTCGCGCCCCAGACGCCCGACGGCGTGACGGATTCCGTTCACGGGATTCGAGAGATCATCGTCGGCACCGGCGGTATCGACCGAGGCGGGTTCAGCAGCGCCATTGCGGCCAATAGCGAGGTGCGCTTCGCGGCGTACGGGGTCCTGAAGCTGACCCTGGACTCGACCGCGTATTCGTGGCAGTTCGTGGCGAGTCCGATCGTGGCGATGCGGAGCGATGCCGGCTCTGGCAGCTGTCACGCCGGGGCGGCGCCTGCGGCCCGGCCCGGGGGTCCGTACAGCAGCGAAGGGACGGTCGCGTTCGACGGGAGTGCCTCCTACGATCCGCAAGGGGACACGCCGCTGACCTACGCATGGGACTTCGGCGACGGTACGACCGGGACCGGCGTGAAGCCGAGCCATGCCTACGCGAGCTATGGCGTCTACACCGTCACGCTGACCGTCACCGACTCCGAGGGCAACCCCAGCCGGCCGGCGACGACCACCGCCACGATCATGAACTTTCCGCCGGTCGTGGATGCGGGGCCCGACATCCGCACGCACCCAGGCGAAGCAGCGGAGGTTGGCATCCTGTTCAGCGAGCTGGGGGCGGGCGCCCCCTGGTCCTACACCGTGACGTGGGGGGACGGCGTCACCGACGTTGGGAGCACCACCAACCAGACGGCGCCGTTCTTCGTGACTCACACCTACGCGGCCGTGGCGCTGGACACGGTCCGCGTCACCGTGACCGACGCTGGGGGTGCCCAAGGCTCGGACTCGCTCGTGGTGTACGTGGAAGCCCCCGGGACTCCCGAGGTCTTCGTCGGCGCCGCAGATATCGGCGTGTGCCCCGGCAACAACGACGAGGCGACCGCGAAACTGCTCGACGGCATCCCGGGCAGCGTGTTCACGTTCGGCGACAACGCGTACCCCCACGGGACCAGCACCGATTATGCAAACTGTTATGACCCCACGTGGGGTCGGCACAAAGATCGCACCCACGCCGCGTTGGGGAACCACGACTATGCGTCGGGCACGACGGACCCCACCTTCAACTACTTCGGCCTGCGAGCGGGGCCCTGGAAGCTCGGCTACTACTCCCTCGATCTCGGCGACTGGCACATCATCGTCTTGAACGACAACCTCACCGGGAGCGCGGGCACGAAGCAGCAGTCGTGGCTCACCTCCAATCTCGCGGCGAACACGAAGCAGTGCACGCTCGCCGTCTTCCACCAGCCGTTGTTCTTCACGCCGAACTCCGGTGGGACGCCGCCTTCTCCGGTGGCGAGGACCTTCTGGCGAGCGCTCCACGCGGCCGGAGCCGAGATCGTGGTGAACGGCCACGAGCGCGTCTATGAACGCTTCGCCTCCCAGACGCCCGACAGCACTCCGGATGCCGCCACTGGAATCCGGGAGTTCCTGGTGGGAACCGGCGGCGCCGAGCTGTTCACGTTCACCGGCCCCCCGGCGGTGAACAGCGAGGTCCGCGCGAGCACGTTCGGCGTCCTGAAGCTCACCCTGAGCGCCGGGAGTTACCGCTGGGACTACATCTCGATCGCGGGACTGACCTTCGCGGACTCGGGATCGGGAACATGCCACTGAACCACAACGCGTGAACGCGGAACTGATTGGCCCCGGGGATGCCCGCTGGAGCCGCTTGCTGCGGCAGGTGCCGCACGATGTGTACCATCTGCCTGAATACGTGGCGTTCGCAGCCCGGCACGAAGGTGGAGCACCCCGCGCGCTTTACGTCGAAACCGCCGCGTCCGGATTCCTGCTCCCCCTGGTGGTCCGAGAGCTCCCAGCGGGCTTGGACGCGCCCCCCGACTGGTACGATGCCTGCTCGCCCTACGGGTTCTACTCGGCCCCGCTCGCGACTGACCCGAGCGACACCCACGCACTCATCAGCGCTCTCACGGCATTCCGCGACGTCGGCCGGGACCACGGCATCGTTTCCGCCTTCATCCGCCTCCATCCCGTGCGGGCGATGTCCAGCGAGGCGTTCGTGCGCACCGGATGCCTCCACACGCACGGGCGGGTCGTCTACGTCGATCTCTCCCGCTCAGTGGAGGAGCTTTGGTCGCAAACCCGAGAGAACCACCGCTTAGGGATCAAGAAGTTAGCGCGCGCGGGGTTTGTCCCGTCGATGGGCCGCTGGGACCTCTACGGAGACTTCGTGCGCATCTATAGGCAAACGATGGAGCGCGCTTCGGCTGCCAGCTTCTACTTCTTCTCCGACACGTACTTCGATGACCTCCGCTGCACGCTCGGAGACCGACTGCACCTTTGCTCGGTCGTCTCCCCCCAGGGCGAACTTGCTGCTGGTGGGCTGTTCTGCGCCATGAACGGGACGCTGCAATACCACCTCGGCGGCACGGCCAGCGCGTACCTGAAGCAGGCACCATCCAAGCTGATGTTCGATTTCGTCCGCGGCTGGGCGAAGGAGCGCGGCGGTACGGTGCTCCACCTTGGGGGCGGACTCGGCGGGGTCGAGGACTCCCTCTTCCACTTCAAAGCCGGTTTCTCGCCACTCGGCGCCGTGTACCAGACATTCCGCATGATCCTCGACGAAGACCGCTATAACGCCCTGCACGCTCGCTGCAAGGAGCGGTACGCGGGGTGCGGCGATGAGCCAACCGAGTTCTTCCCCGTGTATCGCCGGACGTGCGCAGGCGGAGGCTCGCCCTAGGAGGGCCTATGGAGATTGGGGTTCTCGTCACCGGAGTCGGGAACATCACCACCGGTGAACAGATCTACAACGCCCTGCTGTTCGGGCGGCGCCGCTATCGCATCACGATCGCGAATGTCGAGCATCGGCGCATGATCGTCGCCAACGGGGCCAGGAAGGTGGTGCTGCCGCCGGCTGACCATCCGGATTACGTCCAGGCCCTGGCGGCGGCTGCCAACGAGGTGGAAGCGCACTTTATCCTCCCGGGCTCGGACTGGGAGCTTATGCGCATCGCGACGGATCGCGACACGCTGGCTCAGGCTACGCGCGCGGTCCCCCTGATCAACAACGCGGCCGTCATCCGCACCTGTTCCGACAAGCAGGAGACGGCGAGGGCGATCCAGCGCTGCGGTGTGGCGGTGCCGGCCACGGCGGACTGCACGAGCGTCGAGGCCGCCGTTGACGCCGTGGCGAGTGGCCGGCTGAAGCTCCCCGTCGTGATCAAGCCAAAGCACGGCAGCGGGGGATCGGCGAACGTCTACATTGCCCAGGATGAGGCTGAGCTGTGCTTTTTCGTCCGCTACGCGATGCACAGCGAATCGGCGCTCGTCCTGCAGGAGTACATCGGGGACGCGGATCACGAGTTCTCCGTGAGCGTCATTCATTATCCCGACGGTACCCTTGGTGGGTCCATGGCGGCGCGCCGGCATCTCACGAGCCGACTCTCCACTCACCTGAAGACCCCCAACCGCACCGGCCGGGCCGAGCTCGGACCCTGGCTTATCATCTCCACAGGCCACTCGCAAGGCGAGATCGACGATTTCGCCGACGTGCGGGCGGCCGCCGAGCACGTCGCCACCCAGATCGGCTCTACCGGACCACTCAACATTCAGGGCCGGCTCCTGGGATCGGAGTTCTACGTCTTCGAAATCAATCCACGGTTCTCGGGGAGCACGGCGGTGCGCGCGCAAGCGGGCCACAACGGACCCGAAGCCCTGATCGACTGGCATCTCGGTGTAGAGCCCGAACTCGGCAAGCAAGGGGCACGGCGAAGCACGTTTATCCGCGGCCTCCGCGACTACCTCGACGTCGGCTGAGCCACGCCAGCAAATGAACGCTCAGGTGCGGCGCGCGGCGGAACTGCTTTCCTACCTGGACCAACGGCGGGTTCCCTACTGTGTGGTTGGCAGCGCGCGATACGGGCTGGAGGCATCCCCTCGTGACCTCGACATCGTTGTTCGCCCCGGCGACGCGCCCAGCGTTCTCCACATGGTATCACAGTTCTGCCGATGCCACGGCGGGCAGGTCGTGAACGTCGTGCGACACGAAGCCGACGCACACTACGTGATTTGCGCGTGGATGAACGAACCCGGGGAGCCCGTTCCCCTCTACGTCGACATTCACGGGGACTTGTCGGTCCGAGGGCGCACGCTCCTTCGCGGTGAGGAGATCCTGACCGGCCGGACCCTAGTGCGCAACGAGTGCGAGACAGCGAAGAGCTTTCACGTTGCGGCCCCGGCCATCGAGTTCGTGTACAGCCTTCTCAAACAGGTAGACCGCCAGACTCTCACCGACCGCGCCGCCGCGCGCCTCAGCGCCGAGTGGAAACGAGATTCGGCCGCCGCTATGGCTCAGCTCAGCCGCTTCTGGAGAGGCTCGGACGTCGATCTCTTGGCACGGGCAGCCGCAACAGGCGACTGGAGCCAGGTACGGTCGCACCTACCCCGGCTGCGCACGTCGCTGCGGTCTCCCCGCATGGCCACTTGGACCGGCGCCCTGGGGGCGTGGCGGCGCAGCTCCCATCGTCTGCGCAATCCCACTGGCCTCACCGTCGCCTTCCTCGGGATAGACGGCTGCGGCAAGAGCACCGCGATTCGAGGCATCACCGCCGTTCTGAACCCGGTCTTTACGCGGACGCAATACTTCCACTTCAAGCCACAGGTGATCGGACGCAGGCCCCAGCCACCCGACAGACCGATCGTGCATCCGCCCGGGACGGCGGCCGGGATATCGTTCCGCTCCATCGCCCGACTGGTCTACTACCTGCTCGACTACTGGATCGGCTATACGTGCAAGGTCTGGCCGCCGCGAGTGCGGACAACCCTCGTCCTGTTCGACCGCTACTTCTACGACTTGAGCATCGACCCGATCTGGCTTCGTCACCGCGGCATGATGGCACTCGCCGGTCTGCTGACCAGATGCGTCCCGACCCCCGACCTCGTGATCCACCTGGACGCTTCCCCCGAGGTGGCGCGGTCTCGCAAAGCGGAGGTACCTCGCCTGGTCGAGGCGGAGCGCCAACGGGAAGAATACCTGAGCTTGGCACGGCGACTCCCTAATGCGCACATCGTAGACGCTAACCAAGCCGACGACGCGGTGGTGGGCGCCGTGGCCCGGATCATCCTCGACCACATGACCGCGAGAACGGCTCGTCGGTGGGCATGGGACCGCGTGGAGCCACCGACAGCGACGAGGTGTGGCCGATCGCCCTCGCACCTGTGGAAGACCTGCACAGAGGAGGTTTCCCAATCTCGTCGCACGGACCAGGCAACGTCCTCTCACACAAATGGTTAGACCGCTAGCCCCTGTTGCACGAGTCCTGCAACGCCCTCGCCGCAATGGCTCGCGATTACCATACCCGTCGTGGCGCGGAACTGGACGAGCTGGAGGGGCACCTTGACTGAGGGTGCCGCCCGGCGACGTGCCCGCGAAGCGTCCGCGATCGGGCTGGCATACGTCACGACCATGCCGCAGACGCAGTGGCACTTCCTCCGCGGTCAGAACCAGTACATGCGCGCGCACGGATTCGAGATCCACGCCATCGCGTCGCCGGGCCCCCGGCTCACCGAAGTTGCCGCACGCGACGGAGCGCACCCCCACGCGGTCACGATGTCGCGTCGCATCTCCCCGCTGCGCGACTGTGTGGCCCTGGTGCGGCTTTTTCTACTGCTGCGGCGGATTGCGCCGGAGGTCGTCCAAGTCAGTACGCCTAAAGCGGCGCTGCTCGGCGCGATCGCGGCCTCGGCGGCGCGGGTCCCGGTTCGGGTCTTCCTGGCCCGAGGCTCCCTGACCGAGGGCGCAGGCGGCCTGAAAAAGCAGGTCCTCCGCTGGCTCGAGCGGCTCACGGCCGCCCTCTGTCACCAAACGATCTGCGTCTCGCCGTCACTGCTGGCGTTCCTGCGCGCCGAGAGGATCCTCCCGCCCGACGGGGGGCTGGTGCTGATGAACGGCATGTCGAATGGCATCGACGCAACCCGGTTCCGGCTTGCCACACCCGGAAAGCCGCTGCCTCGCGAGCTGCCGCAGTCCGTGGTGCAGGCAGCGCGGGATCCACGTGCGGTGATCGTCGGGTATGTCGGCCGTCTGGGCCGGGACAAGGGCATCGAGCAGCTCGCCCAGGCGTGGGACTCGGTACGCGCCGAGTTCCCGAACGCCCATCTACTCCTCGTCGGAGCCTGGGAGAAAGATCATCCGGTGCCGGTCCGGTGGCGCGATGCGCTGACCCGCGACCCGAGAGTGCATCTGCCAGGACGCGTGGACGACGTCGTGCCCTATTACCAAGTCATGTCACTGTGCGTATTCCCCTCGTATCGAGAGGGATTCCCCAATGTCCCGATGGAGGCCGCCGCGATGGGACTCCCCGTCGTCGCGACGCGGGTCGTTGGGTGCGTCGACGCGGTGATGGACGGCTGCACCGGCACGCTGGTGCCACCGCGCGACGCCGCCGCACTCGCCGACGCGATCGCCCGCTATCTCCGGGACCCGGAGCTGCGGCGCCGCCACGGGGAGGCGGGGCGGGCTCGGGTGCTGCGCGATTTCCGGCCGGAACCGATCTGGGAGGCGCTCGCCGCCGAGTACCGACGCTTGCTGTACGCGCGGGGACGCGTCGAGCGCTCCCACGCCCTCGCGTCGGAAGTGTCGTGAAATGACCGGTGACGTCGTCAAGCGGGCACTGGATATCGCGGGCGCGGTGGTCGGACTCGTGCTGCTCGCTCCGCTGCTGGCGGCGACCGCGCTGATCGTTCGCCTTGGGTTGGGCTCGCCGGTGCTGTTCCGGCAGCTCCGCCCCGGCCTCCACAGGACGCCCTTCGTGCTGTACAAACTCCGCACGATGCTCGACCTGCGGGATCACGCGGGGAACCCGCTGCGGTCGGCCCAGCGCCTGACGCCGCTCGGGAAGTTCCTGCGCAGCACGAGCCTGGACGAGCTGCCCGAGCTGTTCAATGTGCTCAGAGGAGACATGAGCCTCGTCGGCCCGCGTCCGCTCCTGATGCGGTACGTGGATCGGTACACCCCGGAGGAAGCCCGACGGCACGACGTGAAGCCCGGCATCACCGGGTGGGCGCAGGTCCACGGGCGTAACACGCTCGGCTGGGAGGAGCGCTTCGCGCTCGACTGCTGGTACGTGGATCACCGCAGTCTCTGGCTGGACCTGAGGATCCTGGGCCTGACGCTGCTCCAAGTGCTGCGGCGCCAAGGGATCAGTCCGGTCGGACGGGACATCATGCCGGAATTTCGCGGTCCCGGCGAGCCGGTCCGAGCCGCCCCGCCCGAAGCGACGCGGAGCGCGTCCCTGTGACCGGGCGGCACATCGTCGCGCCGCCGGCGCCGAGCCGGCACCCGGACGCCCGCCAGCAGGCCCGCCCTCCGGCCCTTCCAACCTACGGCGCCCTCGTCATCTCTCTCGACTTCGAGCTCCATTGGGGCGTACGCGATACGAAGCCGGCCGACGGATCCTATCGGAAGCAGCTCCTCGGCGGCCGGCGCGTGGTACCGCAGCTGCTGGACCTATTCGAGGAATTCGGCATCGCCGCGACCTGGGCGACGGTGGGCTTCCTCTTTGCGAGCAACAGGCGAGAACTCGAGCGCTTCTCCCCCGCTCTTCGGCCGGCCTACGCCGACCCTGCGCTGGATCCGTACCGCGAGAGGATCGGGGTCGACGAAGCGGAAGACGAACTCCACTTTGCGTCCAGTCTCCTCGACACCATCCGGCGACGTCCGGGACAGGAAATCGCGACGCACACGTTTTCGCACTACTATTGCCTCGCGCCGGGGCAAGATCGCGCGGCGTTCCAAGCGGATCTCGAGAGTGCAGTGGGCATCGCGCGGGCATCCGGCGTTCGCCTCCGCTCGATCGTCTTTCCCCGGAATCAGCACAACCGCGCCTACGACGATCTCCTCCTAGCGGCGGGACTTTCTTGCTACCGCGGCAACCCGCGTGCCTGGATGTACGCCGCTGCCCGGCCTTGGCTCGCGCGCAGCGCGCGACTGCTCGACAGCTACGTCGACGCCGCTGGCCCGCACACGGCGCGGTGGCACGACATCCCGCAAGCGAGTGGGCTGTGCAACGTTCCGGCGAGCTTCTTCCTGCGACCGTGCTCGCCGCGCGGGCGCTGGTTCGACAAGCTGCGGCACCGTCGGCTCGTGCGGAGCCTCGAGTGGGCTGCTGCCGGCAATGAGATCGTGCACCTGTGGTGGCATCCTGAGAACTTCGGAATTCATACGGCAGACAACCTGGCGTTCCTGCGCGCCGTGCTCGAAGCGTTTGCCCGGCTACGGGAGACCCACGGAATGCGCTCCCTCACGATGGCCGAAGTCGCTGAGCTCGCCCAACCTGTCGCTGCTGGGTCGCCGACGGTCGGTCGTCACGGAGCGGTACCGAACGGCGGCTGGAAGACCAAGGAGGGGGTTCGCGGCACATAGAGCCAGGAGGCCGATCCCCGTTCCGTTCCCGAAAGGACAACCGTGCCCGCACACAAGATCTACCTATCGCCTCCGCACATGACCGGGTTAGAGGAGCGTCTGGTCGCGGAAGCGTTTGCCACGAACTGGATCAGCCCCGTGGGTCCGCACGTCGACGCGTTCGAGCGTGAGTTCGCCGCTGTCGTCGGCGCGCCGCACGCGGCGGCGCTGAGTTCCGGGACGGCGGCGTTGCACCTCGCGCTCCGGCTCGTTGGCGTGCAGCCGGGAGACAACGTGTTCGTTTCGACGCTGACCTTCATCGCCAGTGTGAGTCCGATCATCTACTTGGGCGGCACACCCGTCTTCATCGACAGCGAGCCGAGGTCCTGGAACATGGATCCGACGTTGCTGGCCGCGGCACTGGATACCCATGCGCGGGCGGGGAAGCTCCCTCGCGCAGTGGTCGTTGTGCATCTCTACGGCCAGAGCGCCGACCTGGACCCCATCCTGGCAACCTGCGAACGCTACGGCGTGGCGGTAGTCGAGGACGCTGCCGAGGCGCTCGGCGCGACGTACCACGGACGTGCGCCGGGGACGTTCGGCCGGGTCGGGATCTACTCCTTCAACGGCAACAAGATCATCACCAGCGGGGGCGGAGGAATGCTCGTGTCTAAGGACGAAGAACTCGTCGCGCACGCCCGCAAGCTGGCGACGCAGGCCCGAGACCCCGCGCCCCACTACCAACACTCGGAGATCGGCTACAACTACCGGCTGAGCAACGTCCTCGCGGCGATCGGCCGCGGGCAGTTGCGCGTCCTGGGGGATCGCGTGGCCGCACGGCGCCGGAACTTCGCGTTCTACGTCGACGCGTTGGGCGAGCTTGCCGGCCTCGCGTTCATGCCCCAAGCCCCATGGGGACTCGCCACGCGGTGGCTGACCTGCCTCACCATCGACCCGGCAGAATTCGGCGCAGACCGCGAGGAGGTCCGGCAGGCGCTCGAAGCGGCAGGTATCGAAGCGCGACCTGTGTGGAAGCCGATGCACCTCCAGCCGGCCCTTGCCCACCTCGATCGTTTCGGCGGGTGGGTCGCGGAAGACCTGTTCGGGAACGGCTTGTGTCTCCCCTCCGGCTCGAGCCTCGCCGCGCCCGACTTGGAGCGTGTCGTGGATGTCATCCGGCGTACCCCTCGCCGAAACCGCGCCGCCGCGACAGCGCTGCTTGCCCAGTAATCAAGAGCGTGCCATGCACTGGACACATTTTTCAGGGCGCAGGTGCCGCGTGGTGCGCCGACCGGGTCGTCGAGAGGTACCGGATGCTTGCCGCGGCGAGCCCGAACACGATCCAGAGGGAACGGAACTGATCCACGTTGGTGAAGAACCCCTGGACGGCTGTCGCCACCACGAATCCGCAGAACGCCCGGGTCACCGTTGACCCGGTGCCCACGCTGGCGCGCCAAGCATCCCGGATGACGGACAACAGCAGCCACAGCAGCGCCCCGAGGCCCAGGATCCCGAGTTCAGCCCCCGCCGATAGGTACGTCTGGTGACTCTCCGTCGCAAACAAGCCCTCGTCGTGCCTCGCGTAGGCGGGGAACTGCCCGTACCCGATGCCGAAGACCGGATGCGCGTAGAAGGCATGTCGCGCGGCACGCCATAGCACCACTCGTTGCGCCACATTCGGGTCGGTTGCGGTCACTGCGGCGACGCGGTTCACAAGGAACGGCTGGCGTTCGAAGAACCAGAACAATGCGCCACCCAACACCAACGTGGTGACCACAAACGTCGCAGCCCGACGCACGTTCAAGCGGGGCATTCTCCAAGGAACGGTGACGGCCAGCCCGACGAGAAAGCCCAACAGCCCGCCCCGCGACCCGGTCGAAAGCATCCCCAGGACCAAGGTTGGCAGGATCGCCACCGGGAGTAGGGTCCGCAGTCGCTGCAGCCCTCGCCTCGTTAGCGACGTGCCGCCAGCCCAGTTCTCCGCGAGAAGCCGAGACAGGGCCAGCGCGAGGAACGCGTTCAGCCCCAAGTAATTGGCGTAGATATTGGGATTTTCGAATGGGCCGCTCGGGCGCGCGACGCGCAGGGCCACGTTCTCGACCACGGTCCAGATGGCAAATCCCGTCGCGATGGCGATGGAGACCACCGACCACTGCACGTAGCGCCGGGGAAAGTCATCGCACACCAGCCAGAACACCGCGATCATCCAGCTCGCGACCCCCAGGAACTTGAGCCCCTCGATCAAGGCGTCCCGCAGCGAAAAGAAGTGCGATGGAAGGAATGCATTCACTGTCAGCGAGGTCGCGATCGCCGCGAGCAGTGCCGCGGCTTGCTTCGCGTAGCGCGGAACAGGAACGGACGCGGCAGCCAGGTTGAACACTACGATCACGGCGATGAGGGCCACCACGCCATCGCCCAGGCTCACGCTGACCCTGAGACCTTCCAGGACGCGGTGGAACGGATACAGCCCTGCCAGGACCCAGATGAGCGCCGACCGGCCCCACCCGCCGCGCGGCGGGACAGCCTGGAGGCGCGCCGACGACCGGGGTGGGCGCTCCCAATCGCGGATCACCGGGGTCGCTGGGCATCAGGTTGAACGGCTCGGAACTTCGTCATGCCGAAGCGGATCACTCGCTGCACCAGCCACTGCCCGTCCTCCCCTAGAAGCCACCGCGGGCGCATCGCTCCAAGAAGCGTGCCCGCGACGAGCGCAACGGCCAGCGTGGCCCCCACCACGAGGAGCGGGGAGGCGGGGAGCAGTGCGCGGGCGAGGGTGGCTGCGAGCCA
>Ga0137375_10003435_pt1 | contig 18848 bp, 12 predicted proteins | sample SagtaG_24_FD_104936 | JGI IMG/M metagenome (GOLD analysis project Ga0137375, IMG submission 104936) | Vadose zone soil microbial communities from Sagehorn Ranch, Mendocino, California, USA - Sage1_R_113_16 metaG | ecosystem: Environmental > Terrestrial > Soil > Vadose zone | place: USA...
GATTCCCTTGCCAGCGTCAGAACCACAACAGCCGGTCGCGCGGCCCGCCTCGCCCCCGCCCACCGATCTCGGCGAGGTGCCTTCCCTCACGCTCGATGAGGGGCTGGTCGTGCCGCAGCACGTTGTCAATGCGCCGAACCTGGACCGCCTGTTCCCGGCGGGCAGGACCGGGGCCGACCTGGTGCAGGGCCCGACGCCGGGCGTGCGCTGCGTCGCCTTCGCTCCCGACGGCCGCACGGTGGCGACGGCCGGCGCTGACTGTGCCATCCAACTGTGGGACACCGCCACCGGCCAGCCGCGCGCCGCTCTCGCTGGGCACGCGGGAACGATCCACGCCATCGCCTTCGCTCCTGGCGGTCGCTCGCTCGCCTCCGCCAGCGCCGACGGCACTGTGCGGATCTGGGATCTGACCACGCAAAGCGAACGCATCACCCTTTCAGGACATGGAGGGCCGGTATTATCGGTTAAATACGCTCCGGACGGACAGGCCCTCGCGTCCGCTGGGGCCGACGGTCGGGTGCGGATCTGGGATGTAGCCACGGCGACACTGCGGACCAGCCTGGAGGGCCACGCCGACGAGGTCACTGGCGTGGCCTGGTCGCCCGATGGCAAAACCCTGGCCTCAAGCAGCCTGGATCGCACGGTGCGGCTCTGGGACGTGAGTTTCGGCAGTTACTGGGCCACTCTCGAAGCTCATGGAAAGGTCGCGGCGCTGGCCTACTCGCCCGACGGCGATCTGCTGGTGACCGCCGGCCACGATCGCACCGTCCGGCTCTGGAACGCGGTCACGGCACGGGAGGTCGCCACCTTCGAGGGCGAACTGGAAGGGCACACGCTGCCGGTGCGCTGCGTGGCATTCGCTCCGGACGGCACAACGGTCGCCACCGGCGGCGACGATGAGGTGGTGCGCATCTGGGACGTGGCCTCGCGCAAGGAAATCGCCTGCCACACCGGGCACATCGGGACCATCCGCGCCGTCACCTATTCGCCGGATGGCCGCTGGGTGGTGTCCGCCGGCAACGACCAGAGAGTGCGCCGCTGGCAGACGCCGCGCGTCGTTCGGCCGGCGCCGCGCAGGCCGACGGGAACCGTGCCGCCGCGTGCCGGCTCACTCGGTAAGGCCCTCATGGTCGGGGTCGGGCTTGTGGTCGTTATCTACATCATCCTCCGTCTGCTCGGCAATTCTTCGGGCACGCCCCCGCGCTGGGACCGTTTCGGCAAACAGGGCATCGGGAACGAGGAAGTGCGGCAATTCGTGGGGCACACAGAGGGCGTCACTGCCGTCGCTGTCGCTGCCGATGGCCGCACGGTCCTCACGGGGAGCTTCGACAAAACGGTGCGGCTGTGGGATGTGACCACCGGCCAGGAAGTCCGCCGCTTCGATGGCCACACGGACGCGGTGTTGAGTGTCGCTCTCTCCGCCGACGGTCGCCGCGCCCTGTCCGGCTCGCTCGACAAAACGGTGCGCCTGTGGGACGTACAGACGGGGCAGGAACTGCGCCGCCTTGACCAGCAGAGCGGCATCCGCAGCGGCGTCACCTGCGTGGCCTTCTCGGCGGACGGCAAGCGTTTCCTGGCGACGCGCGGCTTTGCCGAGGTCAAGCACAGCTTCAAGGGCGAGCCGCGCATGGAGCACATGGAATGGCATCGGCCGAAGGACTTCCTGGATTGCAGCATCACTGTCTGGGAGACGGATTCCGGCCGGCAACTCGCCCTGCTCCTGGGCCACGCCGACGAGGTCACGTCAGCGGCCTTCTTGCCGGACGGCGAGCGGGTCGTCTCGGGCAGTTTCGACAAGACGGCGCGGCTGTGGGACGTGAAAGGGCAAACAGAAATTCGACGTTTTCAGGGGCATACGGGCGAAATTTTCGGCATCGCGATTTCGCCGGACGGTCGGCGTCTGCTCTCGGCCAGCGGCAGCCTCGGGCCGATCCCGGGCAAAGAGGGAGACAAGGAGAAGGAAAAAGAGAAGGAGCCGCAGCCGAACCCGCCCCCACCTGCCCCGAAGGATTACACGCTGCGCCTGTGGGACGTGGAGACGGGCAAGGAGTTGCGCCGCTTGGAGGGACACGCCAATGCCGTGCTGGGCGTGGCCTTCTCGCCAGATGGCCTGAAAGCTGTATCAACGAGTTTTGATGGCACGGCGCGCGTCTGGGACGTGGAGGCGGGCGTCGAACTGCAGCGCTACCACGGCCACGGTTCAGCGATCCCAGCCGCGGTCTTCACGCCGGACGGCGGACAGGTGCTGAGCGGTGGCTGGGACAACAATCTGCGCCTGTGGCGAGTGCGCTGAGTCCAGCTTGGGGTGATCTTGCCCACGGGGCAACTTGACACAAGCCCGGAGCGCCAGCGACGGGACCAGGCTACCGTCCCGGCGCTGGCGCTTCGGGCTTGTGTCAACCAAGCCTCGTCGAGTTTCGCCGCTGGATGACACATCAGCGTCACTTCCGTAGGCCGGTCAGATCCCAGAGCAGGACCGTCGTATCCGCGCTCCCCGACGCCAGGATGCTGCCGTCCGGCGCGAACGCGACACAATGTATCGGACCGCGGTGGCCCTCGAAGCGCTGCCGCTCTTTGCCCGTCACCACTTCCCACAGCCGGACCATGCCATCACGACCGCCGGTTGCCACGGTCTTGCCGTCCGGGGAGAACGCGACCGCCTGAATGTTGCCGGGGTCGTCGGGGAAGCGCCGCTGCTCGCGTCCTGTCACTGGATCCCAAAGAAGGAGGCTTAAAGTCGCTTTTTCGCGGAGCGGTCTGCCGCCCGCTGAGGCGAGCAGCTTGCCATCAGGCGAGAAAGCCACTCCACGGACGCCCACCTGCGGGAGCCGATGGTAGGGTTTGTCCGGCGTCAACGGCCACAGCCTGAGTTCGGTGTGTTCGGCAGCCCAGGCCAGCGTCTTGCCGTCCGGCGAAAACGCCACGGAATTGAGCTGCGCGCGCAGCCAGTCCTGAGTTCGCTCCCGCGCTAGTTGGTCAGGTTTCGGGCGTGCCTCCCCGGTCGCCACGTCCCACAGTCCGAAGCTACCTTGGGCCTCCGAGGCCAGGAATTTGCCGTCCGGAGAGAAAGCGGCGACCCAGGGGTGAGTGACGCCTTGCCGCGCCGCCCGCAGGCGATGCAGTTCGCGGCCTGTGATCGCATCCCGCAGCCGCAATGTGTAGTCGGAGCTGCCACAGGCGAGCACCTTGCCGTCCGGCGAGTAGGCGACGACGAGACCGCCATCCAACCGCCGTCGATGCTTCCCTGTCGGCGCATCCCAGAGGTGGATATCCCAGGCTGCCGTCGCCAGCGTTTTGCCATCCGGCGCAAAGGCCAGGGAGTGGACCCCGCCCAGATGGCCGACCGTCGTCGAGACCGGCTCGCCCGTGGCCGTCTGCAGCAAGGACACCATTGTCCTGCCCGACGAACCGCCCACGGCGAACTGTTTCCCGTCCGGCGAAAGGGCGAGCGAGACCGGATAACCCCGATCAGGGAGTTGCCGCACCAGCTTGCCTGTCAGCGCGTCCCACACGAGCATCGTTCGATCCTCACAGGCAGAGAGGAGCGTCTTGCCGTCGGGGCTGAACAGGACACGGACGGTCGTACCAAGCTGGCGGAGTTGATCCGGGTCGCGGCCGGGTCTGGCGCCGGCGTCGAGGCGATGGAGTTGTCGCCCATTGGCCATCTGCCATAGACGGATTGTCTTATCGTCGCAGCCTGTTGCTAGCACCTTGCCGTCGGGCGAAAAGGCAAGCGAACGAACCGCCGGGGCAGGTTCCCAAAAAGTCTGCCGCTCCTTGCCGGTTGCCACTTCCCACAGGCGCACGGCAGGGCTGGGTGGTCCCTCCGGCTTACCGCCGGCCCTGGCAAATTCCTCATCCGCGGCCGTGAGCCCGTCTGCCTGCCCACTCACCAGGGTCTTGCCGTCGGGGGCAAAGGCGAGGGCGTTGATGATACTCCGTGGCAATTCCAGCCGCCTGACCTCCTTGCCGCTGGCCGTGTCCCAAAGCCGAATCGTCGTGTCCCCTATCCTGCGCCCCCGGCCTCTCTCCCCCAGACCAGGGACCGGCCTGAAGCGCACTGTAGCCGTCGCCAGGATTTTGCCGTCGGGCGAGAATGCGAGGCAGGCGTTCCCTTGCTCGCCGAAGCGCCACAGTTCCTGGCCTGTGGCCACCGACCACAGGCGGATGGTGCTATCCACCGAACACGAGGCGAGCCGTTTGCCGTCGCTTGAGAAGGCGATGGTCTGGACCTCATGCGTGTGCCCCTGCAGCCGGCGTCTCACCTTGCCGGTGGCGACCTCCCAGAGGTAGATGCTCCCATCTTTCACCCCACTCCCCGCGGCGAGGAGTTTGCCGTCAGGCGAAAACGCCACACAGGTGACGCCGCTGGATTGCCGCCAGCGCATCGTGCCGAGGCGTGCGATGGCGCCGGGGGGCAGCGCGTCGCCGTACAGGTCAGTGCGCGGCGGGGCGTCCCCCTGCGCAGTCGCCGGTTGTCCTGGCAGCAGGGTCAAGCAACCGAGCACGAGAGCAACTAAGTTCCGATTACGCATATCCGCCTCCCATTTGGCGCTGAATGCTCAAGGCTCACCGCAAAGGGCGTCAACTCGCGGCGCTTTCTACTGCCTGCTCGCCCGCGGTGATCCAGCCGCGCAGCACCTTGTAATCCGTCTTGCCCGTGCCCAGCACCGGGATCGCCTTGACCTGACGCACCTCGTCGAGCCGCATCACGCCGCGGAACCCTTCCTCCAGCAACACCGCATTCGCCTCGTCGAGCGTGATCGGCTCGGTCGTGAACAGCACGATGCGGCGGCCCTCCGGCGTCTCCATGCCCTCCACCGCGACGCGCGGCCCCTTGTCGGTCGGCGGCCAGCGCCGGGCCAGCGGTTCCTCCAGCGCCGGCAGCGAGATCATCTCGCCACCGGCCTTCAAAAAGCGCTTCAGACGACCGTGAAAGTGGATGTAACCGTCGGTGTCCACAGCAGCCAGATCGCCGGTGACGTACCAGCGCTTGCCGCCGCGCTCCTTGAACGGCGGCGGTCCCTCGTGGCCGATGTAGCCGGGGAACACCGTCGGCCCGCTCACCAGCAACATACCGCGCTCGCCCGGCGGCAGGGCGTTTTCCTCCGTTTCCAGATCGACGACGCTGACCTCGACATCCGGTAACGGCTTGCCCAGGGTACCCGGACGATTCGCCTTCGGTGGATTCACCGACACCACCGGCGAGCACTCGGTGATGCCGTAACCCTCCAGTACCTCGGCATTGGGTGCCGCCTTGGCGTAACGTTCGATCAGCGACGGCGGACACTTCTCCGCCCCGACGACGATCAAGCGCAACGACGCCAGCTGTCCCGGCTGTGAGCGGTCCACAATGTAGCTAACGAACGTCGGCGTCCCCACCAGGACCGTTACCTTGTACGCACCGACCTTGCGGGCCAGGCCGCCGGCGTCGGTCGGGTCGGGATGATGCACCACGCGCAGGCCGGACAACAGGGGCAAGAGCGTCGTCACCGACAGGCCGAAACTATGGAACGTCGGCAGGAAGCCGAGGACACAGTCCTGCCGCGTCAAGCCGAATACGGAGATACCCCCTCGCTGATTGGTCAAAAGGTTGCGATGCGTCAGCGGCACGGCTTTTGGGGCCTTCTCTGAGCCGCTGGTGAACAGTACGACTGCCGGCTGATCGACGTCGGCTTTGGGAACGGCGGCACGGATCGAGCCTGGCCGCCAGCGCACTGCCAACAACGTCTTGAACAGCTCCCACTTGCCGATGCCCTCGCGGATCTCCTCCAAAAAGAGGTATTCCGTATCCTTTACCTCTGTTCCTGTGCGATCGATGAACGCCTCGGACGTGACGACGTGCGTCAGGCTCATAAGCCGGGCGGCGTGGGCGAGGTTCGCTGGGCCGGTCGTCCAGTTCAGCACTACCGGCAGTTTGCCGGCAAGGTATAGCCCCAGCAAGGCGATATCGGCCCCGACCGACGCGGGCATCATCAGGCCAACATTCGGTGCGGACAGTTTGCGGAAACGCCGCGCCATCGCCAGGGCGCCGACGAGCACGCGCTCGTAGGTGACCACACCGGCCAGGTCGTCCGCGGCGGCCACGTCCTTGCGGCTTAGCAGCGCACGATTGACGAACGCCTCGGCGATAGTGTCACCCTTGATCTCGACGGGCCCTTGGTCGGTCGGTGGTTTGAACCACTCCAACGGCGCCGGCCGCGGCGGTCCCCTGCTCGCCAGGCCGCCGGCGAGCGCCCACAGGTCGCCGATGGTGGTTGGCACGTCCTCGCTGGAGAAACCGAAGCGCTGTTCGACCTGGAGCGTCACGTCCATGCGGTCGAGGCTGTCCATGCCGAGTTGATCCATCGTCGTGCGCGGCTGCTTCTCGTCGTCGCTCAGCGGCCGTTTCAGCTTGCCGGCGATGATTTTGGTGACCTCCTCGCGCGTCTCGGGCTTGACCTTGCCGAGTTCGGCCTCGCTCAGCCCCTTCGGATCGGGGAAGGTGTACTTGCGTGCCCCGAGGGCGAAGTGATAGGGGACGTAGGTGGGCTGCTCCGGTCCCGGGGCGTTGTACCACGCTTCGAGCCAGGGATTGAGCGTTTCGCGGCTCGGCTCGGGGAGTTTGGCGGGGTCGATCGGCTCGACAGTGATCTCGATGCGTCGGCGCGGCATGAACAGGAGCAAGTTGGCGAAAATCAAGCCGAGGCCGATCAGGAGGCGCCGGCCGAGGTTCGGCGCCTTGCCGGTGCGGGCGTAGGTGAACGACGACCCCCACAGGCCGCGCGTGCGCACGAGGACCACTTGCACATCGGGAAGGCGGCGCAGGATGTCCGCCGCCGCTCGTGCTGCGCCGATGGACTCCTCGCCTTTGCGGTAAACGTGACCCGCTGGGTAGAGCAGGACGTTGTCGCCGCGTTTCAGCGCCTCGACGGTATCGGCCAGGGCCTTCTCGGCGCGGGCGCGGGCTCGCGCACTGGCACGCGACAGGTCGGGGATGGGGATGGCATTGAGCAGTTTGACCAGCGCCAGCAAGAGAGTGCTGGGCGAGGAACTGACAAAAACCATCGGCCGCGGATGGAGGGTTGGCCACAGGCTCGTCAGCACGAGGCCGGGATCGACGTAGCCAGGGTGATTCGGCAGGATGAGCATTGGGCCTTTGCGGCCGCGCACTTGCTCCAGGCCGCGGACGCGGACACGGTAGCGCAGCGAGAGGAACAGCTTGCCCAGCACCCACAAGATGTATGGCAGGAACGTCCACATGACGGGATCCTTCGAGGCGTCGGAGAAAACCCCTCCCCCCAACCCCCTCCCCTGCAAGGAGAGGGGGAGAAGAAGAGACGGCGCTTGGCTTGCTCCCCCTCTCCTCGCAGGGGAGGGGGTTGGGGGGAGGGGTTCGCGCCGTGCTGCAAACTCAGCGCGGCTCAATCCCTATTCAACTCGGTCCACAAGGCCCGGTAGTAGCGCATCAGTCGCTCGCCCGAGGCAGCGTCCGGCATCCCCTGGATCTCGGCCAAAGTCACGCGATCGTAGCCGGTCTCGCGCAGCAAGCGGAACAACTCGCGGTAAGGATAGCCACTATGCAGCTCGTTGATATGGCAGGACTTGATCCACGGCCGCAGCAGCTTGAAGTACTGCGCCACCGAGCCCTTGACGACATCGGTGGCGTTTGAGTTCCACGTCACGCCGACCTGGCGGTGGTTGGCGGCCTCCATGATGGTGCGCATATGCGGCGGGTGGGCGGTGCCGTTGCCATGGACCTCGACCCAGATTTCCACGCCCGCGCCGTCCGCCGCCTTGCCGCAGACCGTCAGCGAACGCCCGATCTGCTCCAACGTCCGCGCCACCGGCACACTCTTCGGCAGAGCGTTGGGCCGCACCTTGACACCGCGGCCCCCGAGATCGGCCACCAGCTGGACGAACTGCTGACACGTCTCGATGTTCCGCCGCACAACCGCCTGATCGGGGGAGTGGAACTCGCACACGGTGCCGCAGCCCCAGATTTCGATACCGGCGTCGGCGAACTGCTGGCGCACCTCCTTGCGTCGCTGCGGGCTGAGGCTCGGCTCGACGCCGTGCTTGTGCGTGGTGCGCAGCTCGACCGCGGCCAGGCCGACGTCGCGGCAGATGCGCAGGATGGTCGGCACGTCCCAGGCGGCGGCGATGTTGTAGGTTACGATGCCGAGCCGAAAGCGCAGGGGCGGGCGCTGCGGCTGAGCGGGTTGGGCGGCAGAGGCTCCGGTGGCAGCGCCGGCGGCGGTGAGGGCGCCGGCAGTCTGGAGAAAACGACGGCGCGAGAAGGCGGTCATGATGCGGACTCCGTGATGGGAGGAACAGATCGTGGCGGCACGTCGGGATTATGTTAGACAGCAGGACTCTCCGCGGCTTGCCGTTCATTGCCCGGCGCATCGGTTTTTCTGGACAGCGTCCGCCGAGGCGCGTAGGGTGAGGCTGAATCCCAACGCTCTGAACCTACGCCGCTGCTTGAGGACCGCACCATGATGCGCCTGCTGCTGGCCTTCGCTCTCTGCGCCCTGCACGCCGCGCCTGCCCACGCCGGCGACAAAAGCAAACCCGCTGGTCAGAAACGGCCGAACGTCCTCATCCTCTACAGCGACGACCAGCGCTTCGACACCATCGGCGCGCTGGGGAACAAGGTCATCAAAACGCCGAACCTCGATCGCCTCGTCAAACGCGGCTTCGCCTTCACGCATAACTTCGTCACGGTCCCCGTCTGCACGCCGTCGCGCGCGGAACTGCTGACCGGCCGCGTCGCGTTCCGCAATGGCGTGCGCTTCTTCAATCAGAAGATCCATCCCGACCTGCCGTTGCTGTCGCACGTCCTTGCCCGTGCCGGTTACCTCACGTGGTTCACCGGCAAATGGCACAACGACGGCACGCCGGACCGGCACGGCTTTCAGGTGGTGCGGCGCGTCTTCGTCGGCGGCATGGGCAAGCACGAAAAGACCTTCATCGAGCCGGGCGGCAAGGTGAGCGGCTTCAGCTCGCAGTTGTTCGCCGACGCCGCCATCGACCAGATCAAGACTAAACAGGATCGCCAATGGTTCATGCTGGTCGCGTTCACGGCACCCCATGACCCGCGCACGCCGCCGGGTAAGTACGCGACCCTCTACGACCCGGCGAAGATCCCGTTGCCGGCGAACTATCTGCCCGAACACCCCTTCGACAACGGCGCCATGACGATCCGCGACGAACTGCTCGAAGCTTGGCCGCGTACTCCCGACGCCGTCCGCCGCCACCTTGCCGAGTATTACGGCATGATCTCGCACCTCGACGAGCAGGTCGGCCGCATCCTCGAAGCGCTTGAGAGCAGCGGTCAGCTGGAGAACACTATTATCATCTTCCTTGGTGACAATGGCCTGGCAATCGGCAGCCATGGCCTGATGGGCAAGCAGAACCTCTACGATCACAGCGTCCGCGTCCCACTGATCCTGAGCGGTCCCGGCATCCCGAAGGGCAAACAGTCGAGCGCCCTCTGCTACAGTTACGATCTCTTACCTACGCTGTGTGAACTGACAGGAGTCGCCCCGCCGAAGGTTCTCGATGGCAAGAGTCTCGTGCCCATCCTCACCGGCAAGGAACGCGCGGTGCGCGAGTACGTGTGCAGCGCGTATCAGGACGTGCAGCGCATGGTCCGCACCGAGCGCTGGAAACTGATCCACTACCCGAAGATCAACCGCACCCAGCTTTTCGACCTGAAGAATGACCCGCACGAGATGACCGACCTGCTAGTGCCGTGGCGGCTGCAAGGAACGAAACAGTACACGCCGCCGCTCGCCGTCGCGGAGGCGCGGCGGCTCGTCCAGGATCTCACGGGCAGGCTAACCACGTGGCAGCAGGCCGTCGGCGACTCGCTGCGGTTGGAGATCGCACCTCCTGCCGTGAAGGCCCCTTGAGGAGCCAGACCGCAGCGCGGTTATCCCTGACTCGTCATGGCGGTTCTCCTCGGAGGATTGTCACGGTTGCCGAGCCTGCGCAGGGGCGGCACGGCCGGATGTGGAGCGAGTATCATTGAAGCGGGTGCGAGATGAATGCTGCTCATCGTCAGGGCCAGGGTCGCCTGCTGCTCGTCCTGCTGGCCGTGGGCCTGGTGCTGGCCGGTCTAATCGTCCTGCTGCTCGGCATGAGCGGACGGTTTCTGCCGCACGACGAGCGGTTTCTCGGCATGACCGCCGAGGAGTTGTGCGCTCTGCACGGCTGCCGCATCGTCCATTTCATGATCCACGACCGCGTCAGCTTCGGCGGGGCGGTGCTCGCCGTCGGCGTGCTCTACCTGGGGCTCAGCGTGTCCCCATTGCGCCAGCGGCAGGTGTGGGCATGGTGGGCCTTGCTGCTCAGTGGGGCGGTGGGCTTCGCCAGTTTCCTCGGCTACCTCGGCTTCGGCTACCTCGATGCCTGGCACGCCATCGCCACGCTGCTGTTGCTGCCCTGCTTCGTCCTCGGCCTGGCCTGGAGCCGTCCGACGTTCGCCCGGCCCGCGGACAGTGGGCCGGTACTCCGTCCCTCGGTCCGCGTTCCCTGGTCCTCGGCTCACGGAGTCGGCAGAGCCTGCCTGCTGGCCGCGGCGGGTGGGCTGGTGGCTGGCGGTTTGACAATCCTCGTCCTGGGGATGACGTGCGTGTTCGTGCCGGAGGATCTGGCGTACATGGGCCTGCGCGTGGAGGAACTGCACGCGATCAATCCACGGTTGGTACCGCTGATCGCCCACGACCGAGCCGGGTTTGGCGGGGCCGTCTGCTGTTTCGGGGTCGTGTTGTGCTGGTGTGTCTGGTGCGGGCAGTCGTCGCGGGGCCTGTGGTGGGCCGTTGCGCTGGCCGGATTGACGGCCTTTGGGCCAGCAATCGCGATCCATCCCCTGGTCGGCTACAACGACCCGATCCATCTCGCCCCCGCGGTTGCGGGTGCCGTGCTGTACGGGGTGGGCCTCTTCCTGACCTTCCGCTCCAGGAGGCAGGCAATCGCAGAAGGAACCCGCAACCCGGTGCGCGAATAGTAAGCCTCCCCGGTGGTTGTCTCAGGCTTCGGGTTCAGCGCCCAGGGCACGAAGTTGCGCTCGCAACTGCTCAGCGCGTTGCTTCTCCTGCTCGGCGCGTTGGTGCTCCTGGTCAGACTTCTCCCGCCCGGTGGGGAGGACTTTTCCTTCCTTGTCACACCAGCGTAGCCAGAGCCCCGGCTGGCCCTCATACTCTCCTTCCCACAGTTTCAACCCCAGGCCGACATGCGGCAACCAATCGAGGCTCGTGGGCTGATACGTGTCGAAGTCGAGGGCATAGCCGCGCAAGACCCCCTGTCCAAGGATATTCCAGGGGTCAAAAATCACATAATAGAACACGCCCGCGCGAGCGTAGAGGCGCATCTTGTGCGTCTCCTCTTCACCCCGCGTGTCCGAGACAATCTCGATCGCCACTGCCGGGGGACGTCCGCGCAACCAGACGAAATAGGAGCGATTGGCCTTCTGCGACCAGTCCGACCCCTGTTCCACGTCCACGCCGAGCATCATATCGGGAGCTACCGGCGACTGTTTCTCCATGAAAAATAGGCCGACGTTGGTGAAGGCAACCCACGGTCTCCCTCCTCCCGGCCCCGCCCAGGAAACGTACAGCGGTTCCGTCAACAGCCGTTGCTGTTTCTCGGTAACGACATTGTCCACGGGTCGCCCATCCTCAATGACGAATTGGTCCAGGTCCGGAAGATCCTCTGGCTCCAGAGTGATGATGGGTTCCTGGTTAAGCAGCACTTCTTCGGGGTTCATGCGAGCCTCCACCTTCGGCTGAGACACTTCGGATTGTACCTCGCAGGTCGGTCGGGCTGTCAATGGCAGCTGTCCGGCCCGAAGCGCTTGAGCAATGCCCGGAGGGCCGCGACGATCTCGTCCTGGGTGTGCGCCTCGAGCGTCGCTCCTGGGCTGCGGAGGAGTCCCTGCCAGTACAGCGTCACCGGCCAGCCTGCGTTGGCCGCGGCGCGATTGAACTGCTCACGGACGCGCTGGCTCCAAACCAGACCAAACCGATCGCGAAAATCGAGCCAGATCCGGTCGAACTCCGACGATGTCCGCCCGCCCCGCCGCCAGACGAGCAATCCCACCCACGGCGCCAGCGCCACGCACAACCACCCTGGATGGACGCCCTCCATCGGTTGTGACGACACCAGCGGCGGATTGGCAAGGCTCGCCAGTTCCCAACCGCAGCCTGCCGCCAGCAGGATGGCCGCCGGCGCCAGCCGCGTCGGCAGATAGTTGAGAAAGCCGACCGCCAAGGTCGCTCCCAGGAACAGCAGCCGCAATGGATCGAGCGGCTGGCCACCCAGCAGTAAGCCTTGCGCCACCGGCAGCAGCATTACCGCCAGCAGACCGAGCAGCACAAAGTTCCAAGCGCCGACACCCGGACGCCGCGCCCCCAGAACCGCCACGCCCGCGCAACCCGTCAGGCACAGCGCCAGATAGCGGGCGGTATCCAGCGTCGCCGCTCGCTCGCCCGCCGCCGTGAATGCCAGCACGCCGAGCCACGCCAGCCACGCGGCCGCCGTCCAGTTGATGGCCTGCAGCAGCGTCGTGTGGCGATTGCCCACCCACGCCAGCCACAGCGGATAGACGACGCTCACAAAGAGTGCCCCATAGACGATGTGCATGCGGTTACACTTCCCCGGATGATGACGAACTTGCCGGACCGCACGGGGCCGCCGCGCGGCTTTTTCTCCATCTCCCCAATAACCGATGGTCTTCACAGCCGATCAAGAAGGATAGGGAAGAATCTACGAATGAAGGAGGCTCTTATGCGGTGGTATTGTTACGTTCTCGTCGGCGCGGTGCTGGTCGGCGGTGCCTTGCCCGCGCCGGCGGGCATCTTCAGCAAGCGGAAACCGCCCGATCCCGCCCAGCGCGTCCCCGAACTGGTGCAGATCGTCAAGCAGGACAAGGACCATCATAAAAGAGGGTCGGCGGCAGAGGAACTGCGGCAGTATGACCCGGCCCAGTTCCCGCAGATCGTGCCCGTGCTGGTCGAGGTGCTGCAGACCGATCCGACGCCGAGTGTGCGCAGCGAGGCCGCCCATACTCTCAGCAAACTGCGGCCGATTTCGCAGGCCGCCGGGCAGGCGCTGGAGAAGGCGACGCACGACAGCGCCCTCCGCGTTCGGCTGCAGGCGCGCACCTCGCTGATGTTCTATCACATGGCGGGTTACAGTGCGAAGAAGACCGAGCAGGCCGTGAGTGCGAAGCCACGCACGGACGAGCCGCCGCTGGCGACTCCGGGGCCGACGATGCCTGCGCAGCCCCGTGTGACCCAGGCCACGCCTCCGGGACTTCCTCAAGAGACTGCACCGCCACCACTGGCGGCCACCCCGGCGCCGTCCTCGCCGAGCCTCCCTCGCCCGATGCCGTCCGTCCCGCCTCAGACGGCGCCGCCTCCGCTCGCGCCGCCGGCGCCGCTGACAGTTCCGGAGAATGAGGGCCCGGTATTGCTCCCGCCGCCGTGAGCCGAGGGTATTTCGTAGGGGCCGGTGAACTGGTATGCTGAACGGAGTGCGGGAGGGTCGCGGTGAATCGGGCCGAGTTGCGAAGGCTTGCCAACGACCGGATTGCCGATGCCAGGGCCCTGCTCGCGGCCAAGCGGTGGGCGGCCGCCTACTACCTGGCCGGGTATGCCGTGGAGTGTGCCTTGAAGGCGTGCATCGCCAGGCGGGTGAAAGCGGAGGAGTTTCCCGACAAGCCCTTGGCGGAGAAGTGCTGGACGCACAACCTGGAACAACTCTTCCGGGTTGCCGGGCTCAGAGATGCCTTTGAGGCCGCATTGCAAGCAGACCCGGAGTTGTCGGCGAACTGGGATGACGTCAAGGAATGGACGGAGGCGAGCCGCTATGCGCGCAGAACGAAGGCAGAGGCGGGGAGACTCTGCAACGCGATTACGGCCAAGCAACACGGGGTGTTCTCATGGGTCAAGCGATACTGGTAGAAATGGTGATTCGAGACGGGCAGCGCCTCATCGACCGACTGATCCGTGAAGGGATGGTCGTCACGGCCGCCGCCTGGGTCAAGGAAAGCGACAGTGGCGACTGGTATCTTTACCTGGTCACTCCCCTCGTGGGTAAGGCTGGGGACAAGAGACGCGCTTACAGCCGGGTGAACGAAGTGATCCGCGAGTTGCAGCCCGACGACTTCTGGATGGAGCCGTTTGCCAAAAAAGTGATCGGGCCGCACGATCCCATTGCGAAGGAGATACTCCGTCACTGGGGGAGCCGCCCGTTCCGGACGCCGATGTGGTTTCGAGGGCCCAAACTCGGGGACTTGGCCGTCGAGGAGGCCTTGATCTACCCGCCGCCAGCAGCCGCGAAAGCTACACGCGAAGACAAGAAGACAAAGAGACAAGGCGAAGAGGAGTAACGCCCTTCTCCTTGTCTCCTTCCTGGCTTCACGCCCGCACCGGGTCCGCTTTCTCCGGATCGATGTCGAGTTCCTTGATCGCCTGCTGCACGCGCTCCGGCTTGATCGCGCCGCGCCGCGCCAGCTGCTCCAGGGTTGCCAGCGTGATGAACTCCGCGTCCACCTCGAAAAAGCGCCGCAGCGACGAGCGGTTCTCGCTCCGCCCGAAGCCGTCGGTCCCCAAGGGCGTTAGCCCACCCGGAATCCAGCGCGCGATCATCTCCGGCAACGATTTCATGTAATCGCTCGCCGCGATGAATACGCCCTTATCCTGTCCGAGAAGTTGCTCAAGGTAGTTGCGCCGGCTCTCCGCCATCGGGTGCAGCCGATTCCAGCGCTCGACCTCCAGCGCCTCACGCCGCAGTTCCTTGTAGCTCGTCACGCTCCAGACGTCCGCGGCGATGCCGAAGCGCTCGGCCAGGATCTCCTGCGCTCGCAGCGACTCGCGCAGGATCGACCCGCTCCCGAGCAGATGCACCGGCGTTCGCTTCGCGCCCTTGGCCGAACCCACGTCCGGCGCCCGGCGGCACTTGTACATGCCGTGCAGGATGCCATCGACCGTCGCCTCCGCCGGGAACGGCAGCATCGGGTAATTCTCGTTGCCCAGCGTGATGTAGTAGAAGATGTTCTCGCCGGCCTCGTACATGCGGCGGATGCCGTCCTGCACGATCACCGCCAGCTCGTAGGCAAACGCCGGATCGTAGGTGACCAGGTTCGGCACGGTCGAAGCGAGGATATGGCTATGACCGTCCTGGTGCTGCAGCCCTTCGCCCATCAGCGTCGTGCGCCCGGCGGTTCCACCCAGCAGGAAGCCGCGCGTCCGCATGTCCGCCGCCGCCCAGATCAGGTCGCCGATGCGCTGGAAACCGAACATCGAGTAATAGATGAAGAACGGGATCGTCGGCACGCCGTGCGTCGCGTACGCCGTTCCCGCCGCGATGAACGACGACATCGAACCGGCCTCGGTGATGCCTTCCTCCAGCAGCTGGCCGTTCTGCGCCTCGCGGTAGGCGCTCAGCGTCTTGGCGTCCACCGGCTCGTACAGCTGGCCAACGTTTGAATAGATGCCGTACTGGGTAAACAAACTCTCCATCCCAAACGTCCGCGCCTCGTCGGGAATGATCGGCACGATCCACTTGCCGAGTTCCTTGTGCTGCATCAGGCGCTTGAGCAACTCGACGAACACCATCGTCGTCGAGACCGGCCGGTCGCCGCTGCCCTGAAAGAACGTCTTGAACACGTCGATGGGCGGCGCCTTGAGAGGAGGACAGCGCACCGCGCGCGACGGCAGGGGGCCGCCCAACTCTTCGCGGCGCTTGCGCAGGTAAATCAACTCCCGGCTGTCGTCGTAGGGCTTGTAGAACGGGGCCTCGGCGACGTCGTCGTCGCTGATGGGGATACCGAACCGCGTGCGGAACTCGCCCAGCTCATCCTCGTTCAGCTTCTTCTGCTGGTGGGTGATGTTGCGGCCCTCGCCAGCCTCGCCCAGACCATAGCCCTTGACCGTCTTCGCCAGGATGACCGTCGGCGAACCCTTGTTCTCGACGGCGGCCTTGAAGGCGGCGTACACTTTCTCCGGATCGTGGCCGCCGCGGCCAAGCTTGCGCAGCTGTTCGTCGGACAGGTGCGCCACCATCTCCAGCAGTTCGGGATACTTGCCGAAGAAGTGCTTGCGGATGTAGGCGCCCGGCTCGACGGTATATTTCTGATATTCGCCATCGACAACCTCGTCCATGCGCTTGACGAGCAGGCCGTCGGTGTCCTTGGCCAGCAACGGATCCCAGTCGCTGGCCCAGATGACCTTGATGCAGTTCCACCCCGCGCCGCGGAACGCGGCTTCCAGCTCCTGGATGATCTTGCCGTTGCCGCGCACCGGGCCGTCGAGGCGCTGCAGGTTGCAATTGACCACGAAGATCAGGTTGTCGAGCTTCTCGCGCGAGGCGAGCGTCATGGCGCCGAGCGTTTCCGGCTCGTCACTCTCGCCGTCGCCGACGAAGCACCAGACATGTTGCTGCGCGGTGTCCTTCAGCCCGCGCTGGTGGACGTAGCGGTTGAAGCGCGCCTGGTAGATCGCCATGATCGGGCCGAGGCCCATCGACACCGTCGGGAACTGCCAGAAGTCCGGCATCAGCCAGGGGTGCGGGTAGGACGACAGGCCGCCGCCCTGGGCCAGTTCGCGGCGGAAGTTTTCGAGTTTGGCGGCGGGCAGTCGCCCTTCGAGGAAGGCGCGGGCATAGATGCCGGGTGAGGCGTGGCCCTGGAAATAGATCTGATCGCCGCCGCCGGGTGCGTCGGGGCCGCGGAAGAAGTGGTTGTAGCCGACCTCAAGCAGCGTGGCGGCGCTGGCGTAGGTCGAGATGTGGCCGCCGATGCCGGGCTGGTGCTTGTTGGCGCGCACGACCATCGCCATCGCGTTCCAGCGGACGAGGCTCTTGATGCGGCGCTCGACTTCGCGACTGCCGGGGAAGGGCGGCTGTCGCTCGGGCGGGATGGTGTTGATGTACGGGGTATTGGCGGTGAACGGGATCTCGACGCCGCTCCGGACAGCCTTGTGCTTGAGCTGCGTCAGCAGATAGCTGGCGCGCGCGGGGCCTTCCGTCTGGAGGACGGCACCGAGCGAGTCGAGCCATTCCTTGGTTTCGGCGGTATCGGGATCCCCGTTGCCGACAAGGGGGCGGTCTGGAGCCATGGCAACACTCCTGCAAAACCCGTGAGGTGCGGGCAAAGTCATCGCTATCGTTAGTTTTATGGTAGCAGGAAGGCGGGGACAGGAGGCAAGGGGGACCGCTTGCGGCGAATGCTCGCCCTGGGGCGAACCCCGCGTCTGGCTCCTGAGTCTACAAGATGCGTTTTGTTTCGCCTCGTTCCTTTGCCTTTCACAGCGCGGTGGTTTCGTATCAGGGGAGGTGATACGAAATGTGCCGGCGCAAGTGTTTAGAGAAGCAGCGGTTACGCTGTGGCACCGTTTGAGATTCATTTCATATCACACGGACACCCCCTCCCCCGTGTCCACCCGTTCGTGGTGCGCACCGCACGCGGGCGGCCTCCTTCGACCCCGGTCATTAGAGAAGCGCGGGCAGTTGGCGGGGGACCGTCAGCCGGACATCCGGCTCAGGTTCCGCTGCGGCGGGGTGTGGCCTCGAGCAGGCGCGGCGGCCGGGGCAGATGACCTGTCAAGAAACAGAAGACGAAATGAGACAACCAGGCTTGACAGGAGATGGGGAGAGCGTTCAATGGGGTGAGGCTCGCACCGCGGTACGGGGGGCGCGATCCGTGCTCAGCGGACCGGCGCGGGGCGAATTAGGCCGACCGGCGCGATCTTATGCTGACCGGCAGGGTCGAATTAGGCTGATCGGATCTTGATATGCCAACCGGCGCCGTCTTATGCCGACCGGTGCGGTCTTATGCTGACCGGCCGAATTAGGCTGACAGGCCGGTCTGCTGAATCACCAGTTCGCCTCCTTCCCCGCTCCTTTGGGTACTCTTTGCGGTCCGTGTTTTGTTCCGGGACTCGGCGCGTTGAGTCACGTTTCCCATGGACTTTGTCTCTTGGCGTGAAGGTGGAGAAGCAATGGGCGAGGAAACTACCTTCCTCCGAGCGCTCCAGGCGACACCGGAGGACGCTGCCCTGCTCCAGGTCTATGCGGACTGGTTGGAGGAGCGCGGCGACCGGCGCGCGGAGTTCCTGCGTCTGCGCGCGGTCTTGCTGGGCATGTCCCCCGAGGATAAGCAGTTCCGTTCGCTGCTCGCCAAACTCAGGCGAGCACGAGCGGAAGTCAGCCCGGAGTGGCTGGCGGCACTGGGCCGGGCAGCGATTGAGAATTGCCCGCTGGAAGCGGAAGGACAGGTCATTCGTGCTTCGCGCTCGTTCGCTGTCGGCATGGCCGGCTTTGCCATGGTGTACTTTCTGATTGGCTGTGGAATTGTTTACTTCTTCTGGCGGGGGGAACTCGCCTTCGGTCCGGCCCCATTCACCCTCGCCCTCGGTGGGGTCTTCGTCTGCCCGTTCATGTTCGTCGCGGCCATCAGAAGGTATGTTGGCAACATCCGGTTCGTGATTGCGGCAGACTCTTTTCGAGAAATGCAAGGCGACACGGTTGTGGTGCAGATCCCTTTTTGCAACGTCGCCGCGGTCTTTCTGGACCGGGTCGGGCTGGATCGGAAAATCGCTTTTCGGCTCAGGGAGGCGGATGATCCGCAGCCCCAGGACTTGCGCGGCCCGTGGAGCAACGGCCATGTTCCGTATGGCTACGATTACCACCACTGCGGAGCGGGCTATGAACTGGAGATAGAGGAGATCGTGGCGGCCATTGGACGAGCACTGGCCCAATATCAAAGTTCTGGACAAGGTTGAGCACTTGGGCTGGGCAGCGTCGGACCAGAATCAAGTTGCGGTCATTCGGGGTGAGCGGAGGCATCGCAGAGGCGAACC
>Ga0137375_10003451_pt1 | contig 18810 bp, 10 predicted proteins | sample SagtaG_24_FD_104936 | JGI IMG/M metagenome (GOLD analysis project Ga0137375, IMG submission 104936) | Vadose zone soil microbial communities from Sagehorn Ranch, Mendocino, California, USA - Sage1_R_113_16 metaG | ecosystem: Environmental > Terrestrial > Soil > Vadose zone | place: USA...
CCATGCCCGGCGCTGATCGTCAGGACGTGCGTGCCAGCGTTGTAGCTGAAGGTGACTTTCGCGCCGTTAGTGGGAACCGTGAACCCGATGTTCGGGCCGTTCGGTACGCCTCCCTGGCCGTAGTTCTCGTCCCACGACTCATTGATCGCGACCTTAGCCTCGTAGCTGCCGGCCGGGATGACGGTCGTCTCGAAGCTGTAAATGCCGTCGCCGTCGGGATCCTGGAGCCAGGAGCGCAGGCAGTCGGGCTGCCAATCGTTAGGGCAGCCAAGCTCCGATTGGAAGCTGCCCGGCACCGTGGCGATCACCGAGGATTTGTTATCGGTGACCCAGTGGCTCTTGTGGTCGTAGTAGAACTTGACCGAGCCGCCCAGCGCCGCCAGCGGGATGTTGGCGCCGTTGGCCTCGGCGTGCAGGCCGTAGTTCTCGGTCCAGCTGTCGTTGAGCGCCGCTTTGTACTCATAGCCGCCGGCCGGCAGCGTAAAGCTGCCCTGCCACACATCGTCGCCCGCGTCGTAGGCCAGGTGGGTTGCGGCGCAGTCGGGCTGCCAATCGCCGGGACAGCCCAGCTCGCTCTGGAGGCTGCCGGCGATCGTGACGCTGGTGGGGTTGGGTGTGTTCGCCAGGGCCACAGGCGCGCGTAGCGGCGACGCCAGCGCCGAGATCAGGAGAGCGAACATGGGGATGAGGGTGAGCCAGCGGTGGTGACGCAGTCGGTTCATGGTTTGCTCCTTCGCACGAAAACCAATCGTCGGTTGGCGCCGTTCATTGCGCCGCGCCCAACGCCAAGCGTACCCAGTACGGGCGTTGGGCTTCTTCGGCAAGCCGTTCAACGGGTACAGCGAACATTATCGTGCATCCGGTGAACGATGAATGTATTATAATAGTATGCGGGCAATCAGTAAGGGCTGAGCCGAGTATAGCACTAGGGACTAAACCGGTCAAGGGGTTTGTTATAGGCAGACGAAGATGGTATTTAGCGCGTGTGAAAGAGGAAAAACGTCTATTCTCGGTCTGTTGCGCTTTCTGAGGATGACAAAACTGTCATGTTTCTGAGCTATGGATGAGCTGATTCGCCGGCGTCGGCGCTAGCGTTCGCGACTGGTCGCCTGCGCGGCGCGGCGGGCAGGGGCCGCCCGGCCCCCGCCACCCCCGGCCAGGGGCAACCGCCCCTTGGAACCCCGATCTGAGGCTCTCGCACAGCGATGTCAGGCGCGCATGCCTTTGGGCAGAACGAAGCTGGAGTCTACGATTGCGTGGCTCGGCATAACATAGGCATGGGCCGGTGCTGTATTCATGCGGCAAGCATCAGTTGCAGGGGGTCTGGGGGCGCGCTGCGCCCCCAGCGGGGAGCGCGAGGGGCGGAGCCGCCTCGCAAGGATTACCACATTCGAAGTACAACGCGCAACCTCAGTGCTCGTGTTACTAACTGCCGCGCCGCGTGCGTGCCAGCTGTTCCATGCGTTCCACAAATAGCGCGATAAAGCGCGGTGTATCGAACTCGACCACCGCGCGCACGTTCGGCTTGCTGCGCACCTGCCGGCCCCACTGCATCGGCCAGAGCGCCACATCATAGCCCAGCTGATCGTGTGCATCCGGTTCGCGTAGGTGGTCGCCGACATAGGTGATCACGCTTTTGCCGGCCGTCAGCTCGCTGGTGTACTCGACAGACACATGCATCGATTCGGTGCGCGCCAGGTCGGGCATAAATGCCAGCGCGATCGCCACTGGGTCGTTGATCGAGCAGCCCGCGAAGCCGAAACATTTCTCGTGGAACTCCATGTAGAAGCGCGTGGCATCGGCGATAAAGCGGCTGACCGGCGACTTGACCCGCAGCAGCCGATCGACCTCGACCTGGTGCAGTAGCACATCCTTGGTGATGTCCCAGGGCAGCAGCGTGATCGGCATCCCGCTCTCCAGCACAATATGCGCGGCGTGCGGGTCGACATAAAAGTTGAACTCGGCCAGCGATGTCGTATTGCCATCGGTGCGCAATGCCGCGCCCATGATGATCACCTCGCGCACGGCCTGGACGATCCGCGGCTCCTTGCGAATCGCCAGCGCGACATTGGTCAGCGGCGCCACCGCCACCAGTGTCACCTCGCCCGGGCGCGCCATGATCTCGCGGATGATCAGATCGACTGCGTGCTCATTCGCCGGCCCGACCGGCGAGGCAGGCAAGCGCGCGTAGCCAAGGCCGCTGTCGCCGTGGGTTTCGGGCGCGGTGAAGGGCGGGCGGATCAGTGGTAGCCCAACACCGGCGCAGACCGGCATATCGCTGCGGCCTGCCACCGCCAGCACATTCAGCGCATTTTGCACGCCATCCGCGAGCGAGCAATTGCCGCCGGTCACACCAACCGCCGCGAGATCGATCTCTGGCGAAGCCAGCGCCAGCAGAATCGCTAGCGAGTCGTCAATCCCTGGGTCGGTGTCCAACACAACACGTAAGGGCATACCTTGCCTTTTTTGTTCACAGCGGATCCGGATCGTTATTATAACACGGCACGGATAGATGACTGTCAGTGCTTCAGCGCTTGACCGTGTCGCACGGGTATGCCATAATGGCCCGACGAGTGACGAGTGACGAGCGACAAGGAGACAAGGAGACAAGGAAATGGATTTTCCAGTCCCTAGTCCCCAGTCCCCAGCCTCCCGGCTTGAAAGACACAACCATGCGCGCTTACCTGGATATTGAGACCACATTCAGTGGCTCGATCAGCATGATTGGCATCTACCGCCCCGACATTGGCACGATCCAGCTTGTGGGCGGCGGCGTGCGCGATGTATCGCTGTACGAGGCGTTAGAAGGGGTGTACACAATCGTGACCTTCAACGGCAGCAGCTTCGATCTGCCGGTCATTCGCAAGCAGCTGTACGCCGACCTCAAGCGCGATTTCGATCACTGCGATCTGCTCTATATCTGCCGGCGTCAGGGCCTGCGCGGCGGGCTGAAGAAGGTCGAGCAGCTGCTGGGGATCGGTCGCGCGACTGCCGGTATCAGCGGCTGGGATGCCCCGCGCCTGTGGCATCGCTACGAGGCCAACGACGATCGTGTCGCGCTCCAGATCTTGCTCGACTACAACCGTGAGGATGTGGTGAACCTAGCCGTGCTGGAGCGGCATCTCGGCTTATCGGAAGAGACCCAGCCGTGTGAAGCTGTACGGCATGTCTTTGCGTGACGGCGCCCAAGCGTAAACGCTTGGGCTTCAAAGGGATGCCGCCCCAGCCCTTGTTCTCTTCTGAGAACGTTGGTTGGTGTGTGGCCTGACCGATGTACTTGTCTGTGCTGACTCTCAGGTTGGCTGCTTCCGCCGAACCAGTACGCCACATGACCTTGAACCTTTTACCCAGCAGAGGATTACCCGCTGGAACCGGCAAGGCTCAATTGTACAGGTACGTAGGTGCGAACACCTGTGCTTTTTATAACAAATTAGGACGCCGAATGCAAACCCATTAGAGGAATGTCAGACGCCCGTTTGGGCTGAAGTCGCTCAAGCGGATGAAGCCCTTCTATCCGGGTGCCATCTGGGCGTCTAAAGCTCATGGGCTTTACGGGCTAGAATTGTAAAAAGAGAACTTTATACGCCGTTTTTGCGTCACATAGATGTAAAGTGATTCTTGCGTTCTGAACAATACGATAGGACGTACGCGCCGCAAAGAATCCTACCTCTCGTCGGTTGTTTTTCACCCCACAGGGCGAAAAACAACCGACAAAAAGAGATAAAGTACCATGCTGCCGCAGGCAAAACCTGCCTTGTGCGTACGTCCTAAGATAGACAGACAATGCAACAAAAGATACTGAACGACCGCTACGAGCTGGAGCAGAAGATTGGCGAGGGTGGCATGGCGCGCGTCTACCGCGGGCGCGACCTACGCCTAAATCGGCAGGTAGCGATAAAGGTGCTGCACAGCCACTATGCGTCCGACACGAATTTTCTCCAGCGCTTCCATCACGAGGCGCAGGCGGCCGCAAACTTGCGCCACCCTCATATCGTCGATGTCTACGATGTCGGCCAGGACGCCGATACGCATTATATCGTCATGGAATATGTGGCCGGCAGCGACCTCAAGGCACTGCTCATGCGCAACGGCGCTCTACCGATCGAGCAGGCTGTCTATGTGGGCGAGTGTGTCGCCAATGGCCTGGATGCCGCGCACCGCATCGGGATGGTGCATCGCGATATCAAGCCGCAGAACATCATCGTCGGTGAGCAGGGCCAGGTTAAGATCACCGATTTCGGCATCGCCAAGAGCAGCCTCTCGACCGCGCTGACCGAGACTGGGGTGACGTTCGGCACCGCCGACTATATCTCGCCCGAGCAGGCCCGCGGTCTGCCGGCGACGCCGCGCTCGGATATCTACTCGCTGGGTGTGACGCTGTATGAGACGCTGACCAACCGGCTGCCCTTCAGCGGCGATAGCTCGATCGCAGTGGCGATGCAGCACGTTAGCGCCGACCCGCCGCCGCCGCGGATGTACAACCCACGCATTCCGCCGCAGCTCGAATCGCTGGTGTTGCGCGCGCTCAGCAAAGAGCCAGATCGCCGCCCGATCACCGCGCGTGATTTCGCACGCCAGCTGAGCGGCTACCGCGATATTGGCGAGCAGGCCACCGTTGTCGGCCCACCGATCCCGCGCCCAGCCCAGCCGCCGATCCCGCGCCCGGCGCAGCCTGCCGCGCGCCCAATCAGCACCGGCCCAACATCGCCGCGCCCAGTCCTACAGCCGCCGCGATCACAGGCGCCGCCCGACAACCGCGGCCTGGGCTTTGGCGGCTTCCTGCTGGGGCTGCTGCTGCTGGGTGGCGTGCTTGGGCTAGTCTACCTGGCGCTCAGCGGCGCGTTCAACGATCTGTTCAACTTCGCCACTGGCGCGCCGCGCCCGTTTCCCACCATCGTGGCCGGCCAGCCGACCGAGGCGCCGACTGGCGTGGCGCAGTTTCAGGTGCCATCGCTGGCGAACTTGACCAGCCAGCAGGCTTTCGACGCGATTCACGCCGCCAATCTCACCCCGCGTGAGGAGGCACCGCGCTACAGCGATGTGTATAGCACCGGATTGGTGCTCGATCAGTTTCCATTGGCTGGTACCACAGTGACGCAGACGACCGTGGTAACTTTTGCAGTCAGCCTGGGGCCAAATCTGGTAGTTGTGCCAAATGTGCAAACATACCGCTCGCAGGATGCCCAGAACTTATTAACCAACATGGGCTTTCAAGTTCAGGTGCAGGAAGAGGCCAGCACGCTCAGCGAGGGCTTTGTGACGCGCCAGGATCCTGTCAATGTCAAGCTGCCCAAAGGCCAGCTCGTGACGATCTGGGTCAGCATTGGCGACAAGGTCACAATGCCGGATCTGACCGGCAGAACCGTCGACGAAGCCAAGCAGCTGATCGCCAGTTCCGGGTTGTCCTTTTCATTCGCCGATGTTCAGGGTTGCGATAAGCTTGGGGATCTGTGCAATCGGTTTGCCCCCGGCCAGGTTGTCAGCTCTGTGCCACGCGGCGGCGACCGCGTGATCCGTGGCACAGCCGTGACGATCGGGGTGCGCGCGCCGTGAGCCGGTGACGGGGTGACAAGATGACAAGGTGACAAGATGACAAGATGAACATGCTTCGTCATCTTGTCATCTTGTCATCTTGTCAGGTCTGGGCGTAGCTCTGTAGAAAGAGACACTCTTATGGCAGAAACCACGATCGAATCCCGCCTCGCCCGCGAGCTGAGCTTGAGCGCCGCGCAGATCGAGCGCACAGTGGGGTTGCTGGACGAGGGCAATACCATCCCGTTCATCACGCGCTACCGCAAGGAGGTCACCGGCGGCCTTGACGAGGAGCAGCTGCGCAAGCTGGCCGAGCGGCTCCAATATCTGCGCAACCTGGAGGCGCGCCGCGCCGAGGTACACAAGGCGCTGGAGGATGGCGGCCACCTGACGCCTGAGCTGGACGCGCAGCTTGCAGCCGCAGAGACTTTGCAGGCGATCGAGGATATCTACCTGCCGTTCCGGCCCAAGCGCCGCACGCGCGCCCAGGTCGCGCGCGAGCAGGGCTTGCAGCCGCTGGCCGATGCCCTGCTGGCGCAAGATGCCGGCGGCAAGAGCCGCGCGGCGCTGGCCGAGGCGTTCGTCGATCCTGAAAAGGGCGTGACCGATATCGAGGCGGCCTACGCCGGCGCGCGCGACATCGTGGCCGAGACGATCGCCGAGACGGCGGTGGTGCGCCAGGCCGTGCGCGAGGCCACCCGCCGCACCGGCGTGGTGCGCGTTGTGCGGAAGGACGAGGCCGCCGACGCCGAAGGCAAATACCGGCTGTACCACGAGTTCGGCGAGGCCCTGACAACCCTGCCGCCGCATCGCATTCTGGCGATCAACCGTGGCGAGCGCGAGGGTGTGCTGAAGGTCGAGCTCGAGTCTAATCACGATGCCTTTATCGCCACGCTCCAGCGCCGCTACGCCAGGGGCCAGGGCTTCGTGGCCGACGAGGTGCGCGCGGCAGTGGCCGATGGCTACAAGCGCCTGCTGGCCCCGGCGATCGAGCGCGACCTGCGCGGCGACCTGACAGAGCGCGCCGAGGCGCACGCGCTGACGATCTTCGCCGCCAATTTGCGCGGCCTGCTGCTCCAGCCGCCGCTGCGCGGCCGGATCGTGATCGGCCTCGATCCGGGCTTCCGCACCGGCTGCAAGGTGGCCGTGGTGGATGCTACCGGCAAATATCTCGAAGGCGGCGTGGTGTATCTGCACCAGCCCGACAAGGCCAAAGAAACGCTGCTGAAGACTGTCCAGCGCTGGGGCGTGCAGATCATCGCGATCGGCAACGGCACCGCCAGCCGCGAGACTGAGGCGCTGGTGGCGGATGTGATTAAGCAGTATGATGAAGGACGAAAGACCAAGGACGAAAGTAATCCGGAAGCATCCCAAAACGATGAACCAGCCAACAACGAACGTTCGTCTTTCGTCCTTCGTCCTTCGTCACTCAGGTACGTCATGGTCTCCGAGGCCGGCGCATCAGTCTACTCAGCCTCCGAGGCGGCGCGCGATGAGTTCCCCGACCTGGACGCGACCCAGCGCGGCAATGTCTCGATCGCCCGCCGCTTGCAAGATCCGCTGGCCGAGCTGGTCAAGATCGACCCCAAGGCGCTGGGCGTGGGCCTGTACCAGCACGATGTCGATCAGAAGCGGCTGGGAGGACAGCTGGAGGCGGTGGTCGAGAGCTGCGTGAACTATGTCGGCGTCGATCTCAACACGGCCTCGGCCGCGCTGCTGGGCTACATCGCCGGGCTGAACAGCAAGACCGCCAAAGCGGTGGTGGCGCACCGCGACTCGAATGGCCCGTTTGACTCACGCAAGCAGCTGCTGAAGGTCAAAGGCCTGGGGCCGAAGGCCTTCGAGCAAGCGGCCGGCTTTCTGCGTCTGCCCGACGCTCCCGACCCCCTGGATCACACCGCGATCCACCCCGAGAGCTACGCTGCGGCGCGCCAGCTGATCGCGACCTATGGCGATGGTAGCAAGCAGCCGAGCCTGCCCGCAGTTGCCGCCGCCGTCCGCGCACACCTCAAGACCGAGGGCCGCACGCTAGCCGTGCTGGCGGCCGAGCTAGGCATCGGCGCTCCGACCCTGACCGATATTCTGGAGGCAATGGAAAAGCCAGGCCGCGACCCGCGCGACGATGCCGCGCCGCCGATCCTGCGCGCCGATGTGTTGAAGATCGAAGATCTCCAGCCCGGCATGTGGCTCAAAGGCACCGTCCGCAATGTGGTCGATTTTGGCGCGTTCGTGGACATCGGCGTCAAGCAGGATGGCCTGGTGCATGTCTCCGAAATGGCCGATCGCTTCGTCAAAAGCCCGCTCGACGTGGTACAGGTGGGCGATGTGGTGGACGTGCGCGTGCTGACGATCGATGCGGCGCGCGGGCGGATTGGGCTGAGCATGCGGAAGGCGTAGGCTAGACCTACTTCCTCTTGTTGACAATTACGTCATAGTATCGCTGGATTCGCTCACCGCTGAGTCAGTGCAACGCTGTATTCTTAGGCATATCCGCGTTTGGCCGAAGGAATCAACAATGAACGCCTTCCAATGGCACGCCCGATCACGCTGGCCGCTTGGCCGGCGTTTTGTTATACCTGGCCTCATTCTGCTGTCGTTCCTCACGCTCGTTGTGGCGCCCGCCGCGCAGCTTTCCGCCCAATCAACCGGCCCGGCTGTGATGCTGACCGATACCCAGCCGGGGCCCGACCCAAATGCTAGTGCTTGGCCGCGCAGCATGATCGATGCAGGCGGCGTGATCTTCTTCGTAGCATCTAATAGTGTCACCGGTAGTGAGCTTTGGCGAACCGATGGCACGGCCGCTGGCACCGTTTTGGTTAAGGATATTTTCCCTGGCTCGCAGAGTGCTAACCCGTATAACCTCATCAGCGTTGCTGGTACATTGTTCTTCGCCGCTACCCATGGCCCTAGCGGCACGGAGCTGTGGAAAAGCGATGGTACCGCCGGCGGGACGGTGTTGGTCAAAGATATCAACCCTGGCACGAATGGCTCTTCGCCAACCGCGTTTGTAGCTGCCAATGGAATGCTGCTTTTTGCGGCCGATGATGGCAGCAGCGGGCTGGAGCTGTGGAAGAGCGACGGCACCACCGGCGGGACAATGCTGGTGAAGGATATTAATTCGGGCGTGTATCCTTCGATACCATCTGGGCTGATCAATATCAATAATACGGTTTTCTTTGCCGCCAACGCAAGTGGCTTTGGCTTCGAGCTGTGGAAGAGCGATGGCACTGTCAGCGGCACCGTGCTGGTCAAGGACATTGTTGCCGGCCCAGCTGGATCTGGCCCTGCGAACTTGACCGACTTTGATGGCACGCTTGTGTTTACGGCTACGACCCCTGACGCCGGCTATGAGCTATGGAAGAGCGATGGCACCGCCGTTGGCACCGTGATGGTCACCGATATCTTCCCTGGTGCAAACGGTTCGTACCCGAGCAAGCCGGTTGTCTTCAATGGCGCGCTGTTCTTCGATGCCCACGAGACAAATGGGCCAGAGCATTTTTGGCGCAGCGACGGCACGCCGACTGGCACGTACAAGCTCGTAGATATGGTGGCTATAGATCTGCAGGCGGTGAACCAGACGCTCTTCTTTCGTGCTGGCGATGCGAATGGTATGGAGCTATGGAAGAGCGACGGCACAGCGGCTGGAACTGTGCTGGTCAAAGATATCAACCCTGGCCCGAATGGGAGCAGCTCCTACCCCAATGAGCTGACCGATCTCAACGGCACGCTGGTGTTCCAAGCGGACGACGGTACTCATGGCTATGAGCTGTGGCGCAGTGATGGAACAGCAGCCGGCACCACGCTTGTAAAAGATATTTGGCCGGGCACGACTGGATCAACACCAAGCGCGCTGTTGAATGTTAATGGAACGCTGTTCTTTGCCGCCAATGATGGCAGTACCGGCAACGAGCTGTGGAAGAGCGATGGGACTGAAGCGGGCACGCTACTGGTCAAGAACATCGCCGATATGCGCGATGGAGCAACCCCGGCATCGTTGGCGGATTTCAAGGGGCAGCTGTACTTCAGCGCCTACGAACCGACGACCGGCGTGGAGCTTTGGAAGAGCGACGGCACATCTGCTGGAACATCGCTTGTGAAGGACATAGCCCCCAATGCTGCTGGCTCTGATCCATTTTACCTGACCGACATCAACGGCTCGCTCTTTTTCCTGGCCAATTACAGTTCCAATACTGTTGAGCTATGGAAAAGTGATGGGACTAGCGGCGGGACTGCGCGCGTTGCATCACTCCATGCTGATACTCAGCGCGGCTGGTTTCTGCTGCCGCATGACTTTACCGCAGTCGGCAATCAAGCATTCTTTGTGATTGACTACGGCCAGGGCTGGTCGGAGCTATGGCGAAGTGATGGTACGGCGGCTGGCACTGTGTCGATATATGCTCGCCCAGCAGGCTCGATTGCAAGCCTGACTAATGTGAACGGCACACTGTTTTTCACGATGAGAGACACGTACAGCCCTGGGGTTGAGCTTTGGAAGGCTGACGGGACGTGGGCCGGTACTGTGGAGGTCAAAGATATTTACGCCGGCGAGCCAGGCTCAACCCCAATGTATCTTACAAACGTCGATGGGACGCTGTTTTTCAGCGCTCAGGATGGCACGGCTGGCCGTGAGCTGTGGAAGAGCGATGGCACCGAAGCAGGGACAGTTCGAGTCAAGGATATCTACCCCGGCGCGATCAGCTCTTCACCGGCGTACCTGGCGAATGTGAACGGGACACTGTTCTTTAGTGCGAGCGATGGCGCGGCTGGCCGTGAGCTATGGAAGAGCGATGGAACCGAGGCTGGTACGGTTCGTGTACGCGATGTCAACCCTGGCCCCGACGATTCATCGCCGACAGATATTACTGGCATGCGCGGCGCGGTATTCTTCAGTGCGCAGGATGCGATCGCAGGCCGTGAGCTGTGGAAGAGCGATGGCACCGATTCCGGCACTATCCGTGTCAAGGATATTCTTGAGGGGTCTGCAAGCGCTTCGCCCGATCAGTTCACGGTTGTTCCAATAACGCCGCCAGCATTGGCTGCGGGCGTGCAGTCAGCTGGAACCACAACCGCGGCACATCTGCTGTTTACCGCCGACGACGGCGTCGCCGGGCGGGAGCTGTGGCAGACCGATGGAACCGCACAGGGCACGCAGTTGTTCCAGGATATCGCGCCCGGAAGCGCTTCGTCGCAGCCTGAGCACCTGCTGGTTGCAGGTTCGAATCTCTATTTTTCAGCCGACAACGGGCTTGATGGAATCGAACTATGGTCGCTGCACGCCGCAAAGCTGAACTATGCGCCGATAGCACTGGGCGCAGCGATCAACACATTTCTGGATACGCCGATCCAGGCAAGGCTTGTCGCAACCGACACGGATGGGCAACCACTCATGTTCAGCATTGCGGCGCAAGGTAGCCTTGGGAGCGTTACACTCGTTGATCCCGCGACAGGCGACTTCAACTACATTCCAAACGCAGGCGCGATTGGCGCAGATAGCTTCACGTTCAAAGTCACCGATGGCATCACATACTCGAATGTCGCCACCGAAACCGTGACGATCAACTCGCGAACTGCTCAGCGCGTCAGCGTGTATCTGCCGCTCGTGCGCTATGCCGTGACTCCGTGAGGACGGCGCCAGCCGTTCGTGTCACCTTTCGCACGCCTGTGCTGAAATTACCTCTAAAGTCGGATGCAAAATTCCCCAATCAGTGTATAAATTAGCTTCGACAAAATCCCCTGTGATGGAATATTAGGTGCCGCATGTCCTTTCGAGTTGTTGCTCCCTATCAGCCCACCGGCGACCAGCCGCGCGCGATCGAGCTGCACGGCTGCAGCGCGCGGGTGCGCTGCTTCGACGAAGGACTGATTGTGGAGGATTGGGCGAAGACCGCAGACGTGCCGCCGCGCTGCCCGCACTGTGGTGGATTGCTCCGGCCCGATGTTGTGTGGTTTGGCGAGCTGCTCGCACCGGAGAAGCTGGATGCGGCGCAAGCCGCCGCCGATACATGCGATCTGTTTCTTTCGATTGGAAGGTCCGGCGAGGTCGAGCCGGCTGCGGCGCTGCCATACCGCGCGCTGCGGCGTGGTGCGACGTTAGCCGTGATCAACCTCGACGTGACGACACGCGCCTCCAGCTCGATCTATACGATCCATGGTCCGGCTGGCCATGTGCTGCCGGCACTGCTCCGCGCGGCCTGGCCTGACCCGATCGTGTGACCTGCTGATCGCCGTTCTTCCTCTAAATAACAGGACTTACGCGCTGCCCAGATGTGGTCATGTACAGCGGTACTTTATCTTCTTTTTGTTGTTCGTTTTTTCGCTCGCAGAGCGAAAAAACGAACAACAGATGCAATGGGAAGTACCATCAGCAATGGGCTAATCAAAAATCGAAGATCCTTAGAGAATCTCCTCGGCCACCTCTACCCGCAGCAGCGCGCGCACATTCTCGATCTGATTAGCGATCATCGCGACGGAAGATCCGGCGAACAGCAGGCCCACCGCGACATCGTCCAGCGTCGTCACAAGCGAGCCGGAGTCGCCGCCGGCCGACATGTTGGTGGTGATGATCTGGTCGACGAAGCGACCGACGCGCCCACCGCCATACCCCACATCTACCGTCGCGTTCACCACCGTGATTCGTCCGGTGGTATAGTTGGTGGTGCGCCCGGTCTTTTGTACGACCGTCCCGACTGTCACGTTGGCTTTGAGCCGCCAACCGCGCACGTGGCCGATCCAGTAGATCTCGCGGTTCAGGTCGTGAAATTGTCCGGCGGCAACCGCGGCATCGACCAGGTTGCGATGGGGCGCCCGTGGCACTGGCGGATCGAAGGTGATCGGGATGAACCGGCTCAGGGTGGCAATGCGATCGGCTGGATCGACTCCACCATCGAATGGCCCCGGCTGCAGGATCGGGTCGCCGGGTAAGCCGGCGTTGCTATTGGCGAGCACGTGGTTGTTGCTGAGGATGTAGTAGGTGCTTGGAATGCCGACTCCATGGGTCGGTGGGCTGGTGGAGGCGCCGGGCAACATATCGTAGACACAGGTGGCGATCGTGCCCGCAGTGATGTTAATGTGGCCAACACTATAGCCGCCTTCCGCTGGACGGAGGCGATGTGTCAGCGTCTGGGTCGTCGCATCCTGTGGCCTGTTGCCTCCCGCGAACGGATAGCCGATCGCGAGAACGTCGGTTTGCATATCTTGCAGCTTCGCTGGCACCAGGTCAGCGGTGGGCAGGCTGTCGGGGTCCACCTTGTGGGTCACCAACACGATCAGCGCCTGCTCGCCGGTGGGTAGGCCATTCTTCCACTTGACGCCGGTTCCGACGCCCACCACGTTGGCGTGTGGCTGTTCGGGATCTAGCAGCGCCGCCGTCGCGGCGCTATAGACTTTCTGCACCTCTGCGGCAGCTGTCGCCGGCAACGCCATCCGGCTCTCGTTTCGCTTCATACGGGCCTCCTTAGTTATGGGGTTTGCGCCGTCACACTCCCGACCTCCTCTACATCTGTTTCGTATCCGCCAATTCGCTTGGGAATGACATCCTCCGACTTTAATGAAGATACCGGCACTTTGTGGGTCACCAGGACTTTGATGACTTTCTTGCCGCCCTTCTCGCCGATGCCAACGCCTACGACGTTGGGCAGACGCATCAATTGATCCTGCTGCTGCTGCTGCACGGTCTCAATGTCCATGGTGCTTGCCTCCTTCTGTCTTTGCTCACTATTGTAAACGGCCGTGACCCTCTTTTTAGGGCAGATGCCAGATCTGTATTGTAGATCATGCTCCTAATGTTCAATGATCGCAAGCATCAACGATCGATGGTCGCGCTTGATTGAGATCGCACGCATGTTCTGAGTATCCCTCCAAAGGCGGATGCAAAAATTCTCCAAACAGTGTATAATTTAGTCTCTACAGAATCCCCTGTGATGGAATACTAGGTGCCGCATGTCCTTTCGAGTTGTCGCTCCCTATCAGCCCACCGGCGACCAGCCGCGCGCGATCGCGCAGCTCGTCGAGGGCATTCAGAAGGGCTATAAGAATCAGACGCTGCTCGGTGCAACGGCCACGGGAAAGAGTGTGAGTTATTCCGCTCCGGTCTTTATTGTCGAACAGCGCGGCATGGAGCGTGTATCGCGAGTAACTCAGATCGGCCCGTTGATCGACTCGCTGATGAACGCCAACAAGGAGCGGATGGAATCAGCGCATGATACCCAGGTGCTTGCCAGCGCTGGTCAGGATGTGCAGTACTATGTCCAGGCATTCGATCCTGACACGAGCGCGGTCGATCTCTACCCAGTGAGCGCTTTCACCCGCCACGCGGCCCCGCAGAAGATGTACCATGTCGAGACGGCTTGTGGACGTAGTGTGACTTTGACAGGCGACCATAACTTGTGGGTGCTACGCAGTGGCCGGCTGCAGCTGATCGAAACGGCGGATGCCCGACCAACCGACCATGTCCCTGTACCCGAGCTGCTGTTGGGCGCTGGCGATCTAGAGACGCTTGATACTCTGGCCTACGTGCCAGGCGAGCGTGTGTATGTTCACGCCAACTCGGTGTTAGAACCCTTCGTAGCGCAGCAAATGGGAGCGCGTGCGTTCAGGCAATCTATTGATCGCGCGGGGATCTTTAGCGACCGCAAACTCCATGCTATTCGGCATGGAATAAAAGGCAGTGGCATTGAAGTGCGTCATTTCAGGCAACTGCTGCGCGACACAAACAACCTGAACGGGCAGTGGGATGCTACGACCGTGCGCCTCGGCGGAAAGGCCGGTCGCCGTGGTTTTAGCGCTAGTCTGCCGCTCACGCCGCAATTGCTGCGATTGATTGGATATTACATCGCCGAAGGGCACGCCGAGGACGATTGCATCATCCTCGCCAATCGCGATCCCGGCATTCGCCAGATGATCGAAGCCGCTGCCGCACAGCTGGCTCTGAGCTGTGTCGTTTCCCCTTCGACGGACTACCGGATCTTCTCGACTGCATTCGCCGGTATGCTGAAGGAGCTATGTGGTAATAACTCCCGAAGCAAGCGGCTACCGGCGTTCTGGCCGCAGCTTGCGCAGGCTGACCTCGCGCTTATTCTACAGGCATATTTTGATGGCGATGGGACAGTCGATCACGCACTCGCGATCTCCGCTACGACGGCAAGTGAGCAGCTTGCCAGCGATCTCGCCTATGCCTTGCTCCGCTTTGGCATCTGGGCACGCATCGCACGCGTCTGGAAGCGCGCGACGAATAGTGATCACGCCGGCGATTGGTATTACAAGATTGCGATCTCGGGGCAATCGGATCTCAAGCGCTTCGCGAGTCAGATTGACTTCTCAATTGGGTACAAACAGACAGCGCTGATCGCGCACCTCGGCCGTGATGAAAGCTCAAATGTCGATTTGGTTCCAATTGATGGCACAGAGCTGCGCTGGCTGCGCATCCAACTTGGTCTCGCAGCCCGTGAGGTGGGGGCGCTCGCAGGCATCTCGCGCGCTGGTCTCCAATTCATCGAGACCGGCGAGCGTACACCACAGCGATCCAGCCTCGTGGCGATCCTGAATGCGCTACGCGCCTATGCCTTGGATGCGCAACTACCAGGGGCATGGTGGGAGATCTGGAGGCGGCTGCGCGGTCTCTGCAACATGCGCTGGACGCCGATCGCTCAGGTGGCGCCGGTCGAATATAATCACCCGTATGTGTATGACTTCACAGTTCCAGGCGCGGAGACGTTTCTGGCGGGTTCGGGTGGCTTCTTCGTCCATAATACGTTTGTTATGGCCGAAGTCTTCCAGCAGCTGGAGCGCCCGACCCTGGTGATGGCCCATAATAAGACGCTGGTCTCGCAGCTATACTCCGAGTTTCGTGAGCTGCTGCCCGAGTCGGCGGTCGAGCTGTTTATCTCATACTACGATGTGTATACGCCCGAAGCCTACGTCCCCAGCAAAGACCTGTACATCGAAAAAGAAGCGCAGATCAACGAAGAGATCGACCGGCTGCGCCACGCCGCCACCCAGGCGCTGCTGACCCGCCGCGATGTGCTGATCGTCGCGTCGGTCTCGGCGATCTACGGCCTGGGCTCGCCGCAGGATTACGGCCAGGTGGCGGTGCCGCTGCGGGTGGGCGAGATCCGCAACCGCGACAAGCTGCTGCGCCAGCTGATCGACCTGCAATTCCAGCGCAACGATGTGGATTTCCACCGCGGCACGTTCCGCGTACGCGGCGACACGCTCGATATCTTCCCGGCGAATGCCGAGGTGGCCGAGCGGGTTGAGTTCTGGGGCGACGAGATCGAGAAGATCTCTGAGTTCGATCCGCTGACTGGCGAGGTTCTGGTCAGCCGCACGTCGCTCAACATTTACCCGGCCAAGCACTTTGTCGCCACCACCGAAAAGCTTCAGATGGCGATCGCCGACATTTCAAGCGAGCTGACCGAGCGAGTCAAAGAGCTTGACGACAGCGGCAAGCTGCTGGAGTCGGCGCGGCTCAAGCAGCGCACGATGTACGATCTCGAGATGCTGAGCGAGATGGGCTACTGCTCGGGGATCGAGAACTATTCGCGCCACATGGATCGGCGCTTGCCCGGCCAGATGCCCTGGACGCTGATCGACTACTTTCCTGATGACTTCGTCCTCTTTGTGGACGAGTCGCACATCTCGCTGCCCCAGATTCGCGGCATGTTCAATGGTGACCGCTCGCGCAAAAGCACGCTGGTTGACTACGGCTTTCGGCTGCCCTCGGCGCTGGATAACCGGCCGCTGCGCTTCGAAGAGTTCGAGCAGCACGTCCGCCAGGCGATCTTCGTCTCGGCTACGCCGGGGCCATACGAGCTGGAGCACTCGAGCCAGGTGGTCGAGCAGATCATCCGCCCGACCGGCCTGACCGACCCGGTGATCATCGTGCGGCCGAGCAAAGGCCAGATCGACGACCTGATCGGCGAGATCAAGCGCCGGGTCGACAAGGGCCAGCGCGCGCTAGTGACCACGCTGACCAAGCGCATGGCCGAGGATCTGGCCGACTATCTCAAAGAGATGGGCGTTCGCACACAGTACCTGCACTCCGATATCGAGACGCTGGAGCGGGTCGAGATTCTGCGCGACTTGCGCTTGGGCGTCTTCGATGTGGTGGTTGGCATCAACCTGCTGCGCGAGGGCCTGGATTTGCCCGAGGTCTCGCTGGTGGCAGTGCTGGATGCCGACAAAGAGGGCTTCCTGCGCTCGGCCACATCGCTGATCCAGGTCACCGGCCGCGCTGCGCGCCATCTCGAAGGCACCGTGATCATGTACGCCGACACAATGACTGCGTCCATGCGCGCCGCCATCCAGGAGACCGACCGCCGCCGCGCGATCCAGGCGGCCTACAACCGTGAGCATAACATCACGCCGATTGGGATCAACAAAGCGGTGAAAGATCTGACCGAGCGAGTGCGCAAGGTCGCCGAGGAGCGCGGTGTCTACAAGACCGGCACAGCAGTTGGTGAGCTGCCAATCCCGAAGGACGAGATCGTCAAGCTGCTGAAGGAGCTGGAGAAACAGATGAAGCAGGCCGCCAAAGATCTTGAGTTCGAGAAGGCGGCCGCGCTGCGCGACCAGGTGATCGAGCTGCGCCGCACGATGGCGCTCGAAGGCGAGCTAGTATAGCCAGCAAGGGAACAGGAGACAGGCAACAGGGTACAGCCTTCGACATAATGCCGTGCTTCTGTACCCTGTACCCTGTTATCTGTCTCCTACAAACTGATGACCGAACTCTCATCGAATAGTCATTGAAATTTGACCCGAATAGCGCGATAATAGGGGTGTCCTGCCACGACGCCGGCATACCCCAATAGCCTTGTATGCAAACTTCCAATGACGGACACCGCGCAATGAAGTGGTGCGTTGATTTGAACGGCTCATCCATGTACGTTGAGCTGCGGAAGGGAGAACCGCAGTGGCTGTCCAGGTGTGGATTGGCGAGAAGCCGGAACATCCGAATGAGCGACGCGCGATCGTTTCGCTCGCGAACGGTTTGGAGCGTCTTGACGGCCTCTATTTGATCCTGGCGAACTTCAGCGTTGGCGGGCGAAATGTCGATCTGGTGCTGATTAAACAGGATGCGATTTTCATTGTCGAGCTGAAGCATTGCGATGGCAAAATATTTGGTGATGTCAACGGCCCCTGGTTCGTCGAGAGCGCGAATGGCGAGCGCAAGCGGCTGAACCCTGGCCGCAAGAATCCCTATAATCAGGTTATCTCCTACTACTATAGCCTGATTAATTTTCTGAACGAGCACCGCACCACCTTTCTTTCGCCTCAGAAGGCCACGGCGGTTGATTTCCGCACCTGCAAGCGCCTGGTGGTGATCGCCCCGACGGTTCAGGAAGGCTCACAGGTGGAGACCGACTGGAAGGTCGAGCTGAAGGGCCTGGATGAACTGCCGGCCTACCTGGTCACCGAGCGCTCTTCCGAGATCGATCTGAGCGAAGAGGAGATGCTGGCCATCCCTGGGCTGCTGCACTGCACGCGCTGGAATGAGGTCAACTCATTGCTCGCCGGTGTGCTGCCACGCTGGGACGCGACGCCGAGCGAGCCAAATGTGGGCGCGCCGGTGATGCCCGCAGTCGCGCCCGCCCCCGCGCCAGCCGCTGTTGTGACGCCGGCGGCAGGAACCTGGTCACGCGCGCGGCAGTCGCTGGCAACTTGGCCAGGGCAAGCTGTGCTTGCGCTTGGCGCGCTGATGCTGGTGATTGTGCTCACCTTCCTGTTGCGCTGGCCGCGCCAGGCCGTATTATCCGCCGATCAGCCGATTGGGGGCATTGTGAGCACCAGCTTACCCGCCGGTGGCCCGGTAGGCGGCGGGGTGGTTGGGACGACCAACTGCGCCTGGCAGGAATCCCAGCCGATCGGCCGGCGGCGCGGCGAGCTGCCCGGCACGTGGGTGAATGTGGGCTATGGCGAGGTTGCGCCAGCGCTTTCGCCCGAGGTGGTCGTGACGCTGGAAGAGGTCAATTTCTGCAAGGGCCAGGTCACGATCAACTGGTTGGTGCGCAATAATATGGATGATGAGAGCGTGGCGCTGCCGCTGACCGCCGAGAACGTCGCCGTGAGCGACTCGCTTGGCATTGAGTACCGCATCGCCGACGACAGATCGCAGCCGCCGCAGATCAGCGTAGCCCCGCGCAGCAAGATGCGCGGCACGGCGGTGATCACTCGGCCGGCCAGCCTGAACGCGCAGACGCTGGTGATCAAGCTGACCAAACTGCCCTTCGGCGAGGCGACCTGGATTGTGCCGATCAGCGGCGGGGCGCAGTAGCTTGCTAG
>Ga0137375_10003452_pt1 | contig 18808 bp, 22 predicted proteins | sample SagtaG_24_FD_104936 | JGI IMG/M metagenome (GOLD analysis project Ga0137375, IMG submission 104936) | Vadose zone soil microbial communities from Sagehorn Ranch, Mendocino, California, USA - Sage1_R_113_16 metaG | ecosystem: Environmental > Terrestrial > Soil > Vadose zone | place: USA...
CCGGCATGTTGCTACCGCGGGAAGCATTTCGATTTACCCGCGGACAATTGCGCTACCATTTTACGCCCAGCATCAGACGCGGGAAGCACAAGCGGGGTTTTTGTCCGGAATGCGGATCTCGAATTACGGGAGGCGAATTCGAAGCAGGGGACTCGCCGTTTATCGGAATCCTGGCAGGCAGCCTCGACGATCCGAGTTGGTTTCAGCCACAGATGGACATTTTCGTCTCGGACGCCCAACCGTGGGACAAAATGGATCCCAAAATTCTGAAATTCGAACAATACCCGCCAATACCAACAAAGGAGTAATTACAATGCAAAAGATAACGCCATTTTTGTGGTTCGATCATCAGGCGGAGGAGGCAGCGAAATTTTACACCTCCGTTTTCAAAAATTCTAAGGTTGGCAGAATTCTGCGCTACGATGAGGCGTCAGCAAAGGGCGCCGGGCGACCGGTGGGATCTGTGCTGACTATTGAGTTCGAGATCGCCGGCCAGAAATTCACTGCGCTCAATGGCGGTCCGGAGTTTAAATTTAACGAGTCGATCTCGTTTGTGGTGAACTGCGAGACCCAAAACGAAGTGGATTATTTTTGGGAGAAACTGATGGCAGACGGCGGACAGGAATCGCAGTGCGGTTGGCTGAAGGACAAATTCGGTGTGTCGTGGCAAATCACTCCAACGGTTTTGATCGATATGTTGAACGACAAGGACGCGAAGAAGGCCGAACGAGTCATGAAGGCGATGATGCAAATGCAGAAGATCGACATCAAAACGCTAAAGGAAGCGTACGCAGGGAAATGAAATCCAAGCCACGAACGATTGACGAATACCTCGCAGGCGTAAACGCTGATCAACGCATCGCTCTCGAGAAACTTCGCAAGACGATCCGCGCGGCCGCGCCCCGGGTTGAGGAGTGCATCAGTTATGGAATTCCTGCGTTTCGTCTGAATGGACATTCGCTGGTTTTCTTCGGGGCATGGGCGAATCACTGCTCGTTCTATCCAGGCAGTTCTGCGACGCTGAAAAAATTTCAGAGCGATCTAAAAGGTTTTCAGATTAGCAAGGGTACAATTCGCTTCTCGCCCGATAACCCGCTGCCGCTGGCGCTGGTGAAAAAACTGGTCAAAGCACGGATAGCGCAGAACCGGATTTAACAAGCCGCATGCCGAAATTCAGCCCACGCCGTTTAGCACAGCGATCATATGAGGCTTTTGCCGCAGGCGATCGGAAATTTTTTGAGCAGCATCTTGCCGAGGATTTTACTTTCTCGAGTCCACTCGATGTGGGGCTCGACCGTGCTGGATATTTCGCGAGATGTTGGCCCGGAGCCGGACAGGGTCAAAAGTTCAACTTTTTGCGCCTCATAGAACATGATGATGAAGTCGTTGTAACTTATGAAATGACGAAGCCGAATGGAGAGAAGGGGCGCAATACGGAAATCCTGCGCGTAAAAGACAACAAGATTGTCAGTGTAGAGGTCTATTTTGGTTGGGACGTTGTGGCAGATCATTAAATCAATAACGAGAAATCAATGAGCAAAGTTCGAGTCTTAGTCGGCACAAGGAAAGGTGCGTTCATCCTCACAGCGGATGGCGCGCGCAAACGATGGAAAGTCAGTGGTCCGCATTTTGCGGGCTGGGAAATTTATCACGTAAAAGGTTCGCCTGTCGATCCGAACCGCATTTACGCATCGCAAACCAGTGCGTGGTTCGGCCAAATCATTCAACGCTCAGATGACGGTGGAAAAACCTGGAGCACGCCGGGAAGCAACCCCGAGGAATTAAAAGGCCCTGATGGCACGCCGAAAGCTGAGAGCAACAAATTCGTTTACGACGGTGTCCCGGGCACGCATCAATGGTATGACGGCACGCAGCATCCGTGGGAGTTCAAGCGTGTTTGGCATCTGGAGCCGTCACTGCATGATCCCGAGCATGTTTACGCCGGTCTCGAAGACGCGGCGCTGTTTGAATCGAAGGACGGCGGCAAATCGTGGAAAGAATTGTCCGGTCTCCGAAAACACGATACCGGCCCGAAATGGCAACCGGGCGCGGGCGGCATGTGTCTGCATACAATTCTTCTCGATCCGCAAGATCCACAACGAATATACGTGGCGATCTCGGCCGCAGGCGCGTTCCGCACGGATGACGGCGGAAAAACGTGGAGACCGATCAATCACGGGTTGCATTCAGAATATATTCCCGATCCGGCTGCAGAGGTCGGCCACTGCGTTCACCGCATCGCACTGCATTCATCGCGCCCCAATACATTATTCATGCAAAAACATTGGGACGTGATGCGGAGCGATGATGGGGGCGATTTGTGGCGGGAGGTCAGCGGAAATTTGCCGAGCGATTTCGGTTTCCCGATCGATGTGCACGCACATGAGCCGGAGACAGTTTATGTGGTACCGATCAAGAGCGATTCCGAGCATTACCCACCCAGCAGCAGGCTGCGTGTGTATCGCAGCCGGACAGGTGGGGACGAATGGGAAGCCCTCACCAAAGGCCTGCCACAACGCAATTGTTACGTGAATGTTTTGCGTGACGCCATGTCTGTGGATTCGCTCGAGCCGTGCGGCATTTATTTTGGAACAACCGGCGGCCAGGTTTACGGATCGGCGGACGCCGGCGATAGCTGGAAGCCAATCGTACGCGATCTGCCGGCGGTGCTTTCCGTGGAGGTGCAAACGCTGCCGTGATTCGCATTGTTCTGCCGCCGCATTTGCGCACGTTGGCGCGCGTCGATGGCGACGTAGAACTCGACGTTAATGCGACCGTGACTCAGCGGTCGATACTCGACGAGCTCGAAACTCGATATCCCATGCTGCGCGGGACAATGCGCGATCACGTCACTCAACTGCGCCGGCCGCTCGTACGGTTTTTTGCCTGTGGAGAAGATTTGTCGCATGAATCGCCTGATGCGCCGCTGCCGGAAGCCATTGCAAAGGGATCTGAGCCGTTTGTAATCATCGGTGCCATTGCGGGCGGCTAGCAAAAGGCGTGTCGCGAATGTTACACAAATATCGGTTGAACAAGGTCAAATCAAAAATAAAGGAATGATATGAATACTACTGAGGAAGCCGCAACAAAACTGGTGGACTATTGCCGTAAAGGCGAATGGATGAAAGCAGTGGACGATCTCTATGCAAAGGACATCGTCAGCGTGGAGCCGCGCGCGATGGAAAATATGCCGGCAGAAATGCGAGGACTCGATCAAGTGCGTGGAAAAACCGAATGGTGGGAGAAAAATTTCGAAGTGCACAGCTCGAAAGTCGGCGGACCGTTCGTAGCCGGAGATACGTTCGTGGTGCAGTTCGATGTGGACGTGACCGAGAAAGCTTCCAAGAACCGAATGCAGATGTCCGAGGTAGGAATCTATAAAGTGAAAGACGGCAAAGTAGTGCACGAACAATTTCTGCCGCTCGCTCAAAAGAAAGAGTAGGGATGGCGCGGACATTTTCGTTTTCAAGCGCTTGACGTGAGCTAGGCGGCAGCAAGAGCGACGCGGGGACGCGTGCGTACTCCTAAAGCTTTGCGCGAAACGAGCTCGCGTCTCGGATAGATTTCGCACGCAGTGCTTTCGGAGTGCGATGCATCTTCGCATCGCTCTCCTCCGAGAGGTTCTGCGCTATCGGCTAATGAACAAAACGCGCGCGTTCGGACGATCATCGCTTCATTGCATCGCGGGAAGAGACTCGATATGTTCGCGCGCATGTTGGGAAAGAAAGAACGGACGCGTCCGTCGGAAAGCCCCGCGCATTTCGGAAACGTCATGCGCAATGAATTCCCGCTGCTTATTGGCGTGGGAACCGTGGCCATTTTTTGGAGCACGGGTAGCAGGCTGGTCGAACTCATCGCGCATCCGGTCGCGCTGATCGTCGTCTTCCTCTGGCTCTTTGCCGTTATCCTTTGGTCCGCGGTGTCTGTCGCCCGGCACGCCGACTGTCTTGCCATCAAATGGGGCGAGCCGTACGGAACTTTAGTCCTGACGCTGTCTGCAATCGCTATTGAAGTCGTGATGATTTCTACAGCGATGTTGCATGGCGAAAATAATCCCACACTTGGGCGTGACGCGATTTTTTCCGTGGTCATGATTGCTCTGAACGGGTTCGTTGGCCTGGTCCTGCTACTGGGTGGATTGCGTCACGGCGAGCAGTATTACAATCTGCAGGGCGTCAATTCCTATCTCAACGTCATCATGACTTTGGCCGTGCTCGGCCTGGTTCTGCCAAACTTCACGACCACCACGGGCGGCCCGACATTTTCCACCGAGCAGCAAATCTTTCTCATCGTGGTGGCGCTATTTCTTTACGCGATTTTCCTGCTCATCCAGACGATGCGACACCGCGGCTACTTCATGGAATCAGAGCAGGCTGTTGTGGCGGCAGGTCCAGCTCATCACTCACTGCGCGTGCAATCGACAGCTTTTCACGCGCCGATGCTGCTTCTTTATTTGATCGTCGTGATTTTGCTGGCCGAAAAGTTTGCCATCCCTTTGGACAACAGCATCGAGCAATTTGGCATGCCTCAGGAGTTTGGCGGCGCAATGATCGCGGCCCTGGTGCTTACACCAGAGGGAGTTGGCGCCGTTCAAGCCACCTTGCGCAATCAGTTGCAGCGTTCGATAAACATCCTGCTCGGGTCGGTGCTTGCGACCATCGGGCTCACAATTCCCGCCGTGCTGACGATCAGCCTGGTCACGAAACGACCGGTAACGCTCGGGGTGCAAGGCGGCAACCTTCCGCTCCTCCTGTTAACACTGGCAGTCAGTGTGGTTACGTTTACAAGCAGAAAAACAAATATCCTACAAGGTTGTGTCCACTTGCTTCTCTTCGCTGTCTTTGTGCTCTTGATCTTTGCACCTTGAACTTTTTGCCATGGCGATTGGACAGGTGCGCGTCGTTTTTGGGCCTGACGGCAACACTTTATGCGTGTCTTCGCATTACGATCGCGTCGGGTCCTTCTTGGGCGACCTTGAATCCAAATCGCTCATAAAGGCGCAACACCGGTTTACCCGCAACGAGGCTGACCGAAATTGTTGACTCATCAGGGTTCGCGCGGACCAATTGTGTTAGGAGGGCCGTGCCGATTCCATGTCGACGGTGCTCCGGTTTAACCGCAAAGGCTAGTTCCGGCGGTGCGTCAGGTTTGTGGGCCGGCTTACGCAACCAAACAGCGCCGAGGACTGATCCATCTTTTTTATCGTGCGCTACAAACCCGGTATCGCCCGCGCGGCCCCAGCTCTCCGCATAATGCGAGAACTCCGGTCGCTGTAGAATCTCGCGGGAGGGTTGGTGATTACCAACGGAGGATAGCCCTTGATAAAGCATTTCCCGGAGGATGGGCTCGTCCTTGGCAAGAAGTGGTCGAATCTCGTATTCCATGGATAAATGCGGCTTTCTATTGTCGGGGATAATGCGAGAAAACGCCAGTCCGACGTTGTGCGGAATGCATCGCTTGCAGGGCCTTTATATCGATGGGCGTGGATTCCGCGCCTGAAATTCGTCCATGCATCCATGCTTGCGAGCGCTTAGTTTCTTGGCGTGGATCGCGACTACGTTTTGGGTACGCACAACGAGGAATTAGCGAGACTCGGATTGCAGCATCGTGTCTGGCGTCCGGTAGTTTTGGATTGCTGGCAGAGAGCCGGCATTACCGTAGGCAAACGGGTACTGGACGTCGGTGCGGGTCCCGGATACGCAGCAGTCGATCTTGCCGAAATTGTCGGGGCGACGGGTGAAGTGGTTGCGCTTGAGCGTTCCGAGAATTTCATCCGCGCAATGGAGCAGACCTCTCGTGCGCGATCGCTCGCAAATGTGAAGATTCATCAACTCGATTTAATGATGGATGAATTGCCCAGGGGAGATTACGATTTTTCCTGGTGCCGATGGGTCATGTCATTTGTGAATGATCCTGCCTTGTTGATCAGAAAGCTGGGCGACGTGATGCGCAGCGGCAGCGTGGCGATTTTCCATGAATACGGCCATTATGAGACGTGGCATTTCTTCCCGCGTTTGGCGAATCAGGAGCGCTTCCGCCAACACGTGATCGCAACGTGGCGTGAATCGGGCGGTGAACCTGACGGTGCAGTACCACTGGCGACGCTGCTTCCGGCGAACGGCTTCACCATTCGCTCGGCCAGACCGCACCTGTTTTGTGTGCGCCCTACCGAATACATGTGGCAATGGCCGGCAACGTTCATTGAAACTTATCTTCCCCGACTGATTGAGATGGGACGGATCAACCACGAATTCGCGGATCAGGTTTGCGACGATCTGGCCAAAGCGGAAGAAAATCCGAATGCGCTGATGATTACTCCGTTAGTGTTGGAGATTGTTGCGGAAAAGCTCTAGAGCAGGGGTTGCCGACGCCCCGTTCAGTCTAAGTGCCGGTATTCAATGGACGGTTCCTGCCAGACCCAGGCGCCCTGCATCGGTTTTCAGCGCAGCGATCACTTCAGTGATGAGAGCGTCGAGCGGCATGCCGATCTGCTCGGCGCCACGCAAGATGTCTTCGCGGTTCACGGCGCGGGCGAACGCTTTGTCTTTCATTTTCTTTTTTACGGCGCGAACATCGACGTCGTGAATGCTCTTTGTTGGCCGAACGAGTGCGACGGCGACAATGAATCCGCTTAGTTCATCAACGGCATACAGCGTTTTTTCCAGAGAAGATTCAGGCGAAGCGTTTGCGTAATCCGCGTGTGAAAGAATTGCGCGACAGACTTCTTCGCTCCATCCGTGGTCGCGAAGCCACGCGACGCCGACGAATGGGTGGCCCTCAGTAGGGCTACGCTCAAGATTCGGATGGCGCTCATAATCCATGTCGTGCAACAGGCCGACAGCTTCCCAAAGATCGCCATCTTCGCCACGCAATTGGGCAAAATGCTTCATCGAATCGGCGACGGCATAGCAATGTTTCCGAAGACTCTCAGATTGGACCCAATCGTGCAGAATGTTTAAGGCCTGAGTTGCGAGAGTTTCAGTGGCCATCTGATCTTTGTTTGCCGAAACGCATACGAGATTGAGTAACGGAGTTCGAGCAAATCGAAATCTTCATCGTCGAAGCTTTGAATAAAACGCGCCTTTCCTCTTCCACTAACTCAGCGGATCAGAAAGGCGCGATGGAGGCAAACGAGCTTAGATGTTAATCCTCTTCGAGGATCACGCGATCAACAACCATGGTGGTGCCTGTCCCGGCATAATGGACCCGGACTGGAACGCCCACTCGGATTTTTGATTTCACGGTCGCTTCGTCCAAGACCCTGCCGCTGCGTGTCACATACGTCACCGTCTTGCCGAAACGATAACTCACCGGCCCCGAACTCTCCCGAAGCACGATTGCGCTTCCCGGGGTGTACTCCGTAATTGTCCCCGTGGCTTCAGTGGTACTCGTTGTCTGAGTGGTGGTTGTCTGCCGCTGCGGTTGCTGCGGTACCTGTCGCTCATTCATGAGTGGCTGCCGCGTGGTCTGTCCCCATGCAAACGATGCCACCATTGCCAGTGTAATACTTAATAGCATTTTTTTCATGATTTCCCCCTTCTTAGTTGAGTTGCGGCGGTAGTAAGCGTTCCTTCTTCCCGTTTGAATTCAACGGGTCAAAAAAGAACACGCCGCTGTACTAAAATCGGATGCGGCCTTGGGAGCGGACGCTTAAAGCTTTTCATGCTTCTTGAAGCCTGCGTTTACTTGGAGAAGTCTTCATCTTGGCGCCTGTTATGAAATTTTGGATTGGGACATCAGGGTTTCAGTATGCCGAGTGGAAGGGGAACTTTTACCCGGAAGATTTGCCGGCAGCGAAAATGTTACCGTTTTACGCGGAACGTCTTTCGACTACGGAAATCAATTATACGTTTCATCGGATTCCCGCGCCGAAGACGATCGATAACTGGAAGGCGCTAACTCCTGGGAACTTTCGGTTCGCGTTGAAAGCGCCCCAGAAAATCACGCATTGGTCAAAACTGCGTGAATGCGCGGATACGCTGCGATATTTCCATGATGTGGTTTCGGCGCTAGGCGAAAAACTGGGGCCAGTGTTGTTTCAACTCCCGCCCACTTTCAAGAAGGACACTCTTGTTCTGGGCGATTTCTTGAATGGACTGCCTGGCGGAATGCGCGCGGCGTTCGAGTTCCGTCACGAATCATGGTTCGCTGACGAGGTCTTTGAAACATTGCGGACACGTAGCGCAGCGCTGTGTATCGCTGACACTGAAAAGCTGGAGACGCCAAAGGTTATCACCACTGACTACGGCTATCTGCGGTTACGCCGCGAAGATTACGCGGACAGCGACGTCGAACGCTGGACTAAGTTTGTCCGCGAACAAGAATCAAACTGGCTCGAAGTCTTCGTTTATTTCAAACATGAAGAAGCAGGCATCGGCCCGAAGCTGGCGTCGCAAATGAAGAAATTGCTGGAATAGAAGTCCAGCCAACGTCCAACTCTAAACGCATCGGGTGCCGAATTAAAGTTGCTGATCTACTTGCCGATAAGAATAAGGACTCCAGCGACGAGTGCCACAAGGTATAAAAGAAAAACGAACGGTCCGAGGTTTAAACCGAATCCTAAAAGGCCGTCGATAATCAGATAGACCGCGAGCAGCACCATGCCGATGTTCTTAGTGAATTTCATGCCGCAGTATTTGCTCGCCGCCGCTGCCCGAGACAATCCAAAACGTCTATAGGGTCTTAAGGAACTCTATTAGTCGCGTTTCTCCGCAGTTGAGAGTTTTCGTTCCGTAGCCTCGTCGTTTGCATCGCTGCGTGCGGCGATCGCTATCTGCCGCCCGCGCGAATTACCACCGCTGAAATATCTTTCACATCTACGAAGGCGTCGTAAAACTCCGCGCCGGTCAGATGGGAAAGATAGACGATGTTGTCGGTTACTTGGCCGACTTTCCCTCCGACCTTTTCTCCGGATCTCAGGTGCAACTCGACGGCTTTGCCTGCGTTGCCCTGAAGGATGCTGAGTACAGTCGCATTAGGCTGGAGGGCGGCTCTTTCCTGCGCGAGCAAACTGGAACAAGCGAAGGCCGCAATAATGATTCCGAGAAGAAGTGAGTAGCGTTTCATGATCGAATGGTTCTGCCCGACTAGGCTCCGTTTGGCGAGTAAATAATCACAAGAAACGGTAGTCTCTAGTTGTCGCAGCTAATTTGGGGCGGGCGGATTGGAAACGGCCCCTCCTTGATTTTCATTGGCAGGCGAAGCGCCTGCCCTACAATTCTGCATGGTCTCGATTGCCGAAAATCTCGAGCGCGTTCGCGAACAAATCACGCAAGCAGCTGCAAAAGCTGGTCGCGCAGTAAATGAAATTGAGCTCGTGGCGATCACGAAAACGCATCCAGCCGAGAAAGTGCGCGAGGCAGTCGAGGCCGGGCATACACTTTTTGGCGAAAGCCGGGTTCAGGAAGCCCGGGCGAAAATTACAGAGCTGCCGTCAAACTTGCGCTGGCATTTCGTAGGACATCTCCAGAAAAACAAGATCCGGCACGCACTGCCGCTGTTCGAACTTTTTCACGGTGTCGATTCGCTTGCACTGGCGCAGGAAATAGACCGGATCGCAGCCGAGGAGGGGGCGCATCCGCGTGTATTACTAGAAGTAAATGTGGCGGGCGAGGGGAGCAAATTCGGTTTTAAGTCCGAAGCTCTGCGCGCAGAAATAGGATCCCTTCTTGGGTTACCGCGATTGTCGATCGAGGGACTCATGTGTATTCCACCGCTCGCGGAAGAAGCAGAAGCGCCCCGGAAATTCTTTGGGCAGCTGCGCGAACTGCGCAATTCGCTCGAGAAAGAATTTGATGTGAAACTTCCACATCTGTCCATGGGAATGACGCAGGATTTTTCGATCGCGGTCGAGGAAGGGGCGACCCTCGTGCGCGTGGGCACGGCGATTTTCGGCGAGCGACCCCGACGGCAGAAGAATTAATGCGGCTTGAACCAACAAACATTCAGCAGATAGGGGACGAACTTGCCCTATCCTGGAATGACGGGACGGAATCGTTTTTCAAGCTAGAGACTCTGCGACGTGCGTGTCCTTGCGCGGGATGCGGTGGCGAACCCGACGTGCTTGGTAATATCTCGCGGCCGCAGGTAACGTATACGGACAAGAGTTTTCAACTCGTCGGCTTCGACCTCGTAGGCGGCTACGCATTGCAGCCGCGGTGGGCCGACGGACACAGTTCTGGAATTTATAGCTTTACTTACTTGCGGCGATTGGGAGAAGCTCCGATGTGAAGGTGTGCGATAAAACCGAAGCCGATTCATGACTCGGACACTGAAAATCGCGATCGTTTTGCTGTGCTTCGCGTTGTGCGGAGCCGGCACTTTCATTGCCTCAACTGCGCGAGAGGAATCCAAGCAGCCGCAAAAAATGAATACAATTCCGGTTAAGAATCACGAGATCGCGCGGCGTATTTGGATCGTAGCCTAGGTGTAGAGGCGGCCGTGTCGTGCCGCAAGAGCTCAAGCTAATGATTAAAGGTCGGCCGTCTCGACTGGGACAAATTTTCCAGACTTACGATCCGCCTCTGTTCTTCGTAACGATCGGGCATAAATTCGTGCGGCCGACACGAACGCCTCTACACCGGAATCGTGATTCGTAACAGCGTCGTTCCTTCAGTTCGCGGATGTAACTGTCTATCCTGCGTCTGAGCCGGAACGAGGAAAAATTGTCCGGGCGTAAGGTCGACATCCGCGCAGCGCAGGGAGCCGGTGAGGCAACAGACAATTGCGAACCGCCCGCGAGCGGCAATCTCGCGCGGTGAATCGAGACTCCATTTTTGGATCTCAAATAAGTCGTCACACAGGAACAGTTCACCTTGGGGTTGCACCAATCGGGGGCGAACGTCATTGAAATCGATGCATCGAAGCGCCTGATCGATGTGTAACTGACGCTGCTTGCCTTTGTCGTCCAGACGGTTCCAATCGAATACACGATATGTGGTATCGCTGTTCTGCTGGATTTCGATCAGTAAAATACCGGCGCCCACAGCATGAAAACGCCCTGCCGGAAGGAACGCGGCGTCACCCGCTGTGACTCTGATTTTGTGGACGTGATCGGCCGCCATGCCATCGTGTAGCGCCTTCTCAAATTGCTCTCGCGTGATCGCCTCACGAAATCCGAGATAAAGCTCGGCGCCTGGATCGGCTGCGGCAATGTACCAAAACTCCGTTTTCGGTTCGCCCCCGAATCTGCTGGCGACTTCTTTTGGCGGATGCACTTGCAGCGATAGTTTCTCGCGAGCATCAAGAAGCTTCAGTAGCAGCGGAAAACGTGGAGCGTCGGGAACGTCTCCAAAGATTTCGGCCCGATGTTGAGTCCAGAGTTCGTGCAAAGGTTTACCGCGCAGCGTCCCGTTGCGCACGAGGCTCTGTGCTTCCGGTCGATCTGCTATTTCCCATGATTCGCCGATAGGCTTCTGCGGTGGCAATTTTTTGCCGAACTCAGATTCGAGACGCCGTCCGCCCCAGACGCGTTCCATGAAAACAGGTTCGAAGGTGAGGGGAGTCAGAGCTGGATTGGCCTTCATTACGGATTACCCGTCGCCGCGGGTGAACTTATTGCGGATTGGTAAATTTGTAGGGCGTTTCTGTGAAACGCCATTTATTTATTGGCGTCCGCCGCGGCGAACGCTCTACAAACGAATGCGACACTTTCTAAAATACTGGCTACCATTGCTGATCTGGGTTGGCGTGATTTTCCTCGGCTCGACCGATCTGATGTCGGCCGATCACACGTCGCGATTCATTGTTCCATTTTTGCGCCGGCTGAAACCGGATATTTCGGCGGAGACGCTTGCGTCGATTCACTTCATTCTTCGGAAATGTGCGCACGTGGGCGAGTACGCTGTTCTGGGGCTGCTTTTGCTTCGCGCTGCGACTTTGATGACGAATTTCAAGTGGTCGATACCAATTCTCCATGTGAGTGTCTTGGGCGTGTGCCTGTTTGTGGCTGCCACTGACGAATTTCACCAAACGCTCGTCGTGTCTCGTGGCGCTTCGGTCAGGGATATCATGATCGACAGTGGCGGCGTAATCCTCGGGCTGCTGATCGCCTCGATATTTAGGATGAATCGTTCAATCAGGCTCGAAAAAGCACCTGCGGACCGATAGGTGTGCAATCACAATTTTGAAGGCACCGCTCTCCTGTGGCTTGCCTTTCTCAGAGAGTTAATGAAATAATCAGCGTGAATGCTGATCGCAGTTGAAGGATTACATCTGTTCGCGTTCTCACTTCAGGTTTCCCGATGCGCTCCTCTGGAAGAACCAATCGTACCAGGTCAGACAGCGCGGTGAAACGTCACTAGGGGCGTTGCACTTGGAAATCCTAATGTTCGCCTCATGATAGAAAGGGTTACCGGCAATTTTTTGTCTTTGTCTGCGATGGTCAAACGTTGGGTCATGGCAACTCTCCCCTCCGTATTTTTCGCGATGGGGATTTGGTTTGTAGTCAGTTCGGTATCGCCATGTATCGCAGGAAGCGTCAGGCAAGAGAGCGGAACAGGCATCGATGCTCGAGGAACGCCCAGGATTACAGCAACGCCAAAGCGCGTCAAAGTTAGTGATGAGGCCGCCAGCACCGATATTGCCTGGAATACCGGCAACGGATCGGAGGGTTTCGTTTTCGTGACGGCAAACGGTCGGCCGCCAGTTCTTGTCGCTACAGGTAACGAAGGTAGCCGCGTTATCTCATGGATTCGGAGGGGCAATTATGTTTTCGAACTCTACGGTGATCCTGAACGGCGGACATTCCTCTCCGCAGTAACTGTTTCCGGTGTCTCCACAGAACCCGAAACTCCTTCTAAAGGAACAGAATTATCGCACGGCCATCTGCCTTGGCTGCTGTTTGCCGCGCTCTTCGCAGTTTTGTATGTCGCGCTTTACTTTAACTCGGCAGGACCGGTGCGGACGAAATTTCCGCTTGAGCCGGCTACATCGCCTCATCCACTTCACGTTGCGCGAAATCTGTTACTCGGGCTCGCCACCTTTATTTGCGTGGATGGCGTGGTCTTTCATACTGGCCTGTACACCTCGATTCTGGCGCCCGATTCTTACGCGGGGCGAATGGCGGCCATTACACGAGCCGAAAGGGATCGCGTTTCATCGGGGCTCAAAGAGGTGCTGGTTTTGGGCGATTCGCGGATGGCGGAGGGATTTTCTCCCCCGGTTGCCGACAAACTCAGCTCTCTCGATGGATTCAAGTTTGTGAATCTCACAGAACCAGCTTCCGCGGTGAACATATGGGACTATATGCTGCGAGAAGTCGATCCTACGAGACGCCGTTACTGGGCGATTGTGGTTCCCTATGGCATCGGCTTTGAACCAAACAGCGCTGACCCTTTGAGGGTTTCAATGGCAGCTCCGCTCTTACGCTACGGCGACTGCTTCAATTTTGCGTCTGCTTTTCAGCGATGGTCGGGTCGCTTCAGAGCGTTTACAGCATGCATACTGCGAGGCTCGGCATTCCAGAGCGACTTTGTCAATTTTCTCGAACATCCCATCGCGCGTGTACGAAGCGTCCAGCGAGAGCCCACGAGACTTCAAGCGCGCGATGTCTATAAAGGCCGCGATTATGATATCGCCGGCACTTCCTATGATCCCAAGACCGGTCAGGTAACTTTTCCACCGCGATTAACTGAGGCTCAGAGGGACGCCATCAGAGACAGCCTGGTGAAGCCATCGCAATCGGAGACCCAAGATTTCCTGAGAATGCAGCGGGACGGGATCCAGCGAATCCTGAATCGTTATTCGGCCAGTTCGACCGAGATCGTCCTTACGCCCGTACCTCGCGGTCCATTTGCCGGGCTCCCCGGAGCTTCCATCACATTCCATGCTGCTTTTCCCACCATCACGACTCAGAGGGCCGTTTTTTCCCTCCCCGAACAAACGTTCGATTTTCTTGAGAAACCCGAATATTACTTTGACGGGTACCACCTTAATTCAAAAGGCCGGCAGCGATTTACTGAAACACTGGTAACTGAGTTAGTAGGGCGCCTGCGGTCGGGCAATTCGAATAGGCGTGTTCACTCCGACCCAAGGCCAGTAGCGGATCGCTTCCCGTTAGGCCACGCTGGCTCAGATATTGGGAGGTCCATTGGCGATGGTTTAAATGACAGCCCGCTAGACAAAGTCGACTAGCTATTAACCGAGCTATTCAATGTTATTTAACAGCTTTCAGTACTGGATCTTCTTTTTGATCGTAGCGACGCTGTTTTACAGCGTCCCGTTTCGCATCGGTAAGTTCTTACTCCTGGGCGCGAGTTACATCTTTTACATGTGGTGGGATCCACGATTCATCGTGTTGATCCTTACCTCTACAGTAGTTGATTACTACCTGGGAATTCTGCTGGAGACAGCCAGTGGCCGGCGCAAGAAGTTTTTACTTGTTGTTAGCCTCGCAGTTAACCTCGGTATCCTTGGTTTCTTTAAATACTACGATTTCTTCGCAGGCTCGCTGGCTCGTTTGCTTCACGTGTCAGAGTCCTCGGTTGTCTTGCAAATTATTCTCCCTGTAGGCGTCAGCTTTTACACTTTTGCCAGTCTTTCCTACACCATCGATGTCTATTGGGGGAAGATGAAGGCCGTGCGCAACTTCGTCGACTACGCGCTGTTCATCGCGTTCTTCCCTCACCTGATTGCGGGTCCAATCATTCGGGCTAGGCAGTTCATCTCGCAAATCCAATACTGGCGTCGCCCGGCTGCGATTATGGTGCAGAGCGGCATTGTTCTTGTTCTGTCCGGCCTGATTAAGAAGATGGTGTTCGCCGATCGATTCGCCGTCGTGTCCGATGGATATTTCAATGATCCGGCGGCGCACCCGGGCTGGCTGGCCGCATGGTCCGGTTGCATCGCTTTCTTCATGCAAGTCTTTTTCGATTTCTCTGGTTACACCGATATCGCTCGCGGTTGCGCCAAGCTGCTGGGCTTTGAGTTCCCACTTAATTTTGCGCGGCCATTCCTGGCCAGAAATCCGCCCGACTTCTGGCAGAGGTGGCATATAACCCTGTCCACGTGGGTTCGGGACTATTTGTTCATGCCATTTAGCCGAGGAAGGAAAGGACACTTCGTGTTGTTCCGTAACCTCATGATTGTCATGATACTTGTGGGGCTATGGCATGGGGCTAACTGGACCTTCGTAGCCTGGGGAGTATATCACGGTATCCTATTGATTGGGTACCGTCTTTTCGATCGGGCGGCAAAGGGGACAGCGGTCTCCGCGGTGATGAAAAAGCGTTACTTCGTGCCATTTAGCGTCGGCCTGATGTTTCTATCTTGCACGGTAAGTATGGCTCTCTTTCGCCCGAGGACACTTGAGGCGAGCGGGTACGTCCTGGGTGCTTTATTCGGTTTTCAACACATCCCTGGTGAGTTTTTGTTAACGACTGGAACGATCGTGCTGATTTTTATTTCGCTGTTTTTAGCGGTCGCCCAGGAACGCACTCAGTTTATTGACCGTCTCGCGCTTCAACCCGCGCGCATTCAAGTTCCTGCGTACGCTTGCGCGTTTTTGGCGCTCGAGCTGTTTCCCGCTACGGGCCAGGTGCCGTTCGTTTATTTTCAGTTTTGAGCCGAGGAAAATGGGAATGGGCCTGACTGGGCTCGAACCAGTGACCCTGCGCTTATCAAGCGCATGCTCTAACCAACTGAGCTACAGGCCCGCTTCGCGGAAGTGAACAGTGATCAGTGATCGGTGATCGGTCAAGCGGTCCACGTGATTTTTCTGATCACGGGTCACGGTTCGCTCGTCACATCTCCGAAGATCGTCCGCCTTCGCCAAGGCTTCGGCGCGACAGTCGCCGCTCTTCTGTACGACGCAAGCGAAGACTGGAGGCAAGGGGATTACGCTCCCGTTAGTGCATCCGAAAATGCGCCGGTTGTTAGATTTTGCCTGCACGCCTTCAGGCTTTGGAGGCAAGGGGATTCGAACCCCTGACTTCCAGCTTGCAAAGCTGGCGCTCTACCAACTGAGCTATGCCCCCTTGTGAATTTTCGACTTTAGATTGTGGATCGTGGATTGCAAATGCAGGGAGCGCACAAGTACCGCACATCCGCGGTTTCGGCGAATGCCAAGCCGGATGCCGATCTTGCGAATCGGCATCCGGCATTCGTCCGCCTCGAACGATCGACGCTGTGTTCGTATGCTCGAGAAGCGGTTCTGTTTTCCCTTTGGTTAATGTCCTCCTGCAGGTACCGCCAAATAGGCAATTAACGAGCCCGTACTTGGGTCGATAGCTCTACCCGTAATCTCTCCCTTGTTATTTATGTCTTTCGCAAGTGCGAGAAAGCCAGAATAGCTGCCTTTGAAATCGTTTAGGTCTGTTGGTGTGTTGCCGTGATCCCAAATAACTGCACGACAATCAACCTGGTCCGCGTCGCATGAGACACCGACTACCTGCCGCGCTTCATTAATACCGTAGGCCTCACTGTCTACATGTTTTGGTGTACGGTTTGGCAAAGGTTTTAGCTGTCGGATGCCGTCCTCTCTGGTCCACATGAAAGCGTGTAAGACGTCGCCTTCAACAAACGCGGGGTCGCCGGCAAACCCGACTACATCGCCTCGTTGATTGATCGCCGTCGGCGTATTCCACCACGGGGCTGGCGGATTTGGATAAATATCAGTCACAGTGCCATTTTCCCAAAGCACGGCGTGTTTGGCCGTATGTCTTCCAACGGCCTGGTCGCAGATACCGGAGATGCCCACGATTTGACCATTATCGTTGATCGCCGTGGCGGCTCCTGAGGTGTCGCCGGAGATCAAAGGGAGGTCGTGGATCTGGTCTCCTGATCCAAGGTCCCACACGGCTGGGAGAAACTGGAGGACCTGGGTGCAGCAACACGTGGGGTCATGAACACCATTCTCCGCCCACCCCACAACCTGACCCAAATTGTTGGCTCCTGTGGCAAAGCCATTATTTCCTCCAGGAAAATTGGGCAATCCCCTCATCTGGTTGTTTTCCCAAACGAACCCGAGGTTGATATAGCCGACGTTGTTAGGCGTACTGTAGAAAAACGCGCTACTCCAGGCCTCCCCCAATGGCTCCGGGTCGGCAGTCTGGGAAATACCCACGATGATTCCCGCCGTATTTTTCACGTTCCATGTGACACTGCTGTTTGGTCCGCCAAGTGTGCCGAGGTCGGAGAGCAAACTGTTTCGCCACAGCGTAGCGTGCCGGTTCCTATCCGGCAGTCTGGAATAGCCTGCCACCCAGCTCTGGTCATTGATGCTATTTCCGCCGCTACTCGTGCCGCCGAAATCGGGGAGGGTCGATACCTGATATTGCAATCTCGCCTTTGTTGCTTCCGGCCTCTGTGCATGCACGGGCGCCAGAGTCGCTCCGCAGCATACAGCGATCAAGACAATGAAGAGAATTTGGCTAGCTCGTTTAGTTGTGAATTGTGTTGTCATATTTTGTTTCCTTTGTTGAATTTTTCATCACGAGACTTTAGGGACTGGCCTTAAGTCGGCACCAGAGCCACTTCGCGCGTTTCGTACGAGCCATTTCACTTCTAATTCATGGTTCGATTGACGATTCCGGCGCAGAGAATCAAAGGTTCTTCGAGGGATCCAGAATCGCGAGACGAATGGCGGCGAATCGGTAAAAGAGCACCGGCTCGGTGATCGCGGATTGCCGGAATTGTTTAATTCAATTTCGAATTAAGTGCCGCAGCGAATTTGCTGAGACCTTCGCGGATCTGGGCACGCGACCATGCGGCGAAGCCGAATGTGAGCGCGGGCTCCGGCTGTGCTTTCATAAAGCAGGACGACAATGGCGACGGCCTGAAACCGACCTCACCGCAGACACGAGTAATTAATGGCAAGTCTGTTTTCCGTCGTAACCAGGCAACGAAATGCAACCCAGCTTCCGGAATTTCCAAGGTAAAGTACTTACTCAGCAAATTGTTGAATTGTTCGATGAAGTATTCTCTTCGATCGGAATATAGTTTCCGCATCCGCTTGATATGACTCAGGAAAAATCCTTCGGTCAGGAATCGAGCCAGCGTCGCCTGATCAATCGCGGGAGAGTGTTGATCCATCACTGCGCGAATCTTGATTATCGGTTCGACCAACTGCTCCGGCGCCAGGATGTAACCCAGGCGCAAGGATGGGTAGAGGATCTTACTCATTGTGCCCGCGTAGATAACACGGCCGGCGTTATCGAGTCCTTGTAAGCATGGGAGTGGGGGACCGGTATAACGAAATTCGGAGTTATGATCGTCTTCGAAAATGTACGCGTCACGGGTACGCGCAAAATCGATCAAAGCCGTTCTTCGCGAGAGGCTCATTGTCATGCCGAGCGGGAATTGATGAGAAGGAGTGACATAGATGATTTTCGGTGAGCGCTGTTTCGATGACCGCGCGATTGTGATTCCCTCCCTGTCGACAGGTCTTGGAACGACAGTTGCCCCCGCGAACCCAAAGGCTCGCCGAGCCTGGTAGAAACCCGGGTCCTCGATCCAAGCAACCTCCCCTCGATTTACGAGAGCCATAGCGCTGATCATCATTGCCTGCTGCGTACCGGCGGTAATGATGATCTGGTCCGGATGACAACGCGCACCTCTGTGATCACACAAATAAGTTGCGAGAGCCTTGCGAAGGTCGGGATCGCCGCGGCTTGAAGCATACTGGAGCAGATGCGCGCCCTTTTTTGCGAGCACTTCTGCTCTGAGTCGTTCCCATATTTCGATTGGAAATTCGTCGAGGGCTGCGACAGCGGGAACAAACGTGACGCCCGGTGGACCAGCGATTCCAAAATCGAACTGTTTTCCAGCTCGATGATCCGGAATATTTCGCACCCGATCAGAGAGGCGGGGC
>Ga0137375_10003455_pt1 | contig 18799 bp, 18 predicted proteins | sample SagtaG_24_FD_104936 | JGI IMG/M metagenome (GOLD analysis project Ga0137375, IMG submission 104936) | Vadose zone soil microbial communities from Sagehorn Ranch, Mendocino, California, USA - Sage1_R_113_16 metaG | ecosystem: Environmental > Terrestrial > Soil > Vadose zone | place: USA...
CGCTCGCGCACCTGTCGATCGAGATCAAGACCGAGATTCGCTTCGTGCCGAGCGACAGCGGCGGTGGAAAGGTCGGACACCCCGACGTACGCGCCTCGGTGCAGGTGAAATCCGATCGCCCCACATCGGGGTCAGGCAAGAGCGGCGGAACCTGACCGCAGGCGGGCCGAAGGCCGCGCCGAGTAACTCAATCTTCTTCGACGGAGGGTCCACGCCCTCCGACTGCCTGCATGCTACGCTTACGATAAACGCTAGATGGCCACCAAACTACCGAAACCAGGCTCGGAAGTCGATGCCTGGTGCACCAAGTGCCGGATGGATCTCCTGCACCGCATCATCGCGATGCACAATGACAAGATCATCCGCGTCGAGTGCCGCACCTGCGGCGGGCACCACAACTATCGCAAACCGCATACCGCAGGTTCACTCACCCGAAGCGCCGCTGCCCGCTCGATCGCGGCCGACCGCACCGACAAACCGCGGAGCTCGGCCTCGCTCTCGCCGCGGCGCGCGGCAGCTGCGGAGGTGGAGCGCCAGCGTGAGGCGACTTGGCAAAAAGCCGTGCTCGGCCAACCCGTCTCGTCCTTCAGAGCTTATCGGGCTTCGCAGACTTTCAGTCTCGGCGACCTGATTCGACACGGCAAGTTCGGTGACGGCTACATCGTGCGCGTCATCGATCGACAGAAGGTGGAGGTGATGTTCAAGGATGGGCCGCGCACGCTTGCGCAAGCGCTCGACGCGTAGTCGTTCGCATCGGCGATCGCCGGTGGATCCAGCATCGGTCGTCATCCCGCTGCTCGGCAAGCTTCTGGTCATCCTGGGGCTCCTCGTTCCCTTGTCCTTCGCTCGGTCGGCGTCGGCCGGCGAGGTCGCGCTCCTACCGTCTTCCCATGGTCACCTCGGAGCCTGGCTCCTACTCGGCCCGATTCCGGCGGGTTCGAAGAGCAACCGCACTCCCCACGGGCTCGACACTGTCGTCATCGCAGGGGGCGAGGAAGCGAGCCTCACCGGAAGGCTCGGCCGAACCGTCGCGATCACACCTCCGGACGCGGATAGCGACGCGCCCACCACGGCTACCTGGCGGGTCGTCGGTTCGGTGGGAGCGCTCGACGTAGGAGCCGTACTCAATCATCGAGGGTCGGAAGGTTACGCTTTTCTTTATGGAACCTTGCATCTGACCGAGCCTCTCAAGGGACTGCTTCTGGTCGGCGCGAGCGATGGTGCGCGGGTGTGGATCGATCGGCGCATGGTGTCGACCAACGACGCCTCTCGCCTGGAACGAGACGACGAGGACGTCATCCGGCTCGACCTGTCGGCGGGGGAACATTCGATCGTCATCAAGCTCCACAACCGGCAGGCCTGGTGGGCGGTGCGGACCCGCATCGTAGATGCGGCATTCGCGCCGCCACGCGGCGTGTCGCTGAGGCTTCCGGGCACGAGCGACGGCGATGCTCGTTCCCTCTTGCAGAAGATGACGGAGATCACCGTCGATCGTGGCATTTCGCCGGCCGGATTTCGCCCGACCGTCAGCGTGTCATTCCCCGGCGGACTTCCCCGAGGAACCGATCGCTTCGTCCATGTCGGCGCCGCGGTCCGCGCGGGGGGCAAAGTGAGCTCGCTTTTCGGACTCGACGCCGGCGAGGTTCCGCTCGGGGCCTCGGGTCCCAGCGAGCTGCGCGTTCAACTCCCGCCCATCGCGGCCGACGAGATCAGCGATGCCGAGAATGGCGGTGAGCTCGGCATCTCCGTGGAGGTGGCGGGGCGCAAGCTAGACGCGCCGCTCGCGCTGCGCCCCTTCATGCGCAAGGCAATGGCCGCCGCCGACCAGGCGCTTTCGCTCGCCACGACGCCGAGCACCTTCCTCAGCGACCCGGCTGTCACCAAGGCGACGATCGAACACTTGCGTGACCGCTTCGCGCGCCACGTCAACGCCGGAGACACCGATCTCGAAGCGCTCGCCGCCGACGCTCGTACGATCGTAGAGTTCAAGACCGACCTCGAGGCCCAGAAGGACCCGCTGCGAGTGCACGCCGGCGTCCGCCGTTTCGCCTACCGATCACCGCTCGACGACGAGCTTGCGCCTTTCGGGATGTACGTGCCCGAATCGTACGCCGAAAACCCGACTGCCAACGGCAAGACCTATCCCCTCACCGTCATCTTGCACGGCCTGAACGGCAAGCCGCTCTCGTTTCTCCAGGTATTTTTCGGGCACGACAGGGAGGGGCGCGACGTCGAATGGGAAGACCGCCACATCAGCAGCGTCGAACCGGTGGAAGGATTCGTGCTCGCCCCCAACGGTCACGGAAACGCCATGTACCGCGAGCTCGGCGAGCGCGACGTGGTCAAGCTCATCGATTGGGCGGAGGGGTTTTTCCCGATCGACAAGAACCGCATTTCGATCAGCGGCGCGTCGATGGGCGGCACCGGGGCCGCTTCCATCGCGTTTCGCTACCCCGACCGCTTCGCGGCCGCCGAGCCCCTCTGCGGGTATCACAGCTACTTCATTCGCGGCGACGTGGCGGGTGTTCGCATGTGGCCGTGGGAGAAGTTGCTCGCCGAGCAGCGCACGAACGTTCTGTGGGCCGAGAACGGTCTCTATCTTCCTCTCTACGTGTGGCACGGCAAGAGGGACTACCCGGAGAAAAATTCGGGCGTTCTGATCGACCGGTACAAGGCGCTCGGCTACGCGATCGAGCACGAGCACCCCATGGTCGGGCACGACGTCTGGAAAAAAGCGTACGAGGGCGTCGGCGCCTTTCGCTGGCTGTCGCAAAAGACGCGGCCCGAGCACAAGCGGCGCATCCTCTTCAAGACCGACTCGCCTCGTTACGCAGACAACGCCTGGGTTCATCTCCGGGAGATTTCGAACGACCTCGAGTTTGCGACGATCGATGCGAACATCGCGGATCCGACGGACATCGACGTGACCACCCGCAGCGTCGAAGCATTCGCCTTGGACCGTGACTCGGAGCTGGTGTCGAGCACCGCGCCCACGCGGGTCAAAATCGACGGCAGCACGCTGGTGTTCGAGCCGAACGTGCCCATCGCCGCTTATCGAGTGGGCGATGCATGGAAATCGGGATTGAAGAGCATCGCCCCCGGGCGCAAGCGCGCCGGCCTCTCCGGCCCGATGCGGGACATTTTTTTCGAGCCCCTCGTGTTCGTGTACGGAACCCTCGACCCGCTCCAGACGCGCGCCAATCGCGACACTGCGCGAACGTGGGCCAAAATGCGCTGGGGTGTCGACGTACGATACCCGATCATCCCCGACACCGAGCTCGACGATCGCCTCGCCGAAAATCACTCTCTCGTGCTCGTGGGCAATGCCGAGTCGAACCTGGTCGTGCGCGACATCGAGCCGCGCCTTCCCTTCAAGGTGACCGCGAGCTCGATCGTCGCTCTGAATCAGGCCGGCAATGTCCTCAAGGAATGGAAGGGCAAAGACCTTGGGGTCGCCTTCATCTATCCCAATCCGCGCTTCCCCTCCCGCTACGTGCTCGTCCTCGAGGGCACGAGCCCTCTCGGGACGTTCCGGTCCATCGCCCTGCCGGAGCTCGTGCCCGATTTCATGGTGTTCGACGATCGCATCGCCTACGCGCGCGGTCAGATCCTGCTGGCCGGCGCGACACCGCTCGCGGGAGGAAATTTCCGACCTGACTGGTCATTCGGGCGCATCGAAGCCACCCGCTGAGCTTCCGGCGAGATGAAGAGTTCTGGCGTGCTCCGTCAACAGCAGTAAGCTCGGTCGCGCGCATGCCGACGAACAAGCTGTGGATCGAGCACACCGAGCACGCTGCGTGGGAATCGGTGACGGCGCTGCGGAGGGAGCTCGCAGAGACGAAGAAGCGCATCGAACGAATGGCGCCGCCCACCGAGGGCTGGCGCGATCTGCTCGACGCGCTCGAAGCTTCGCAAAAAGAGCACGCGCTCGGCGGCAAGACGTATGCGGACGTCCTTCGCGGCCTCGTCGATCAATTGAACCTCAGCCAAACGCGGCTGCGTGCGGCTCAGGCGCAGCTCGCGCGCACGAGCTACGCCCTTTCGTCCCCGCCGCCCGCTCCCGATGGCCGAGCCGGGGCCGAGCCGCTGCCCGATCCGGAGCCCCCGCCGATGGACGACGGTCGGGAGTTCGCTGTGCTCGCGAGACGTTTCGTGCGTGCCATGCAGCACCGCTATGCCGCGCTTGGACCCGAGATCGTTCCGCTCGAAGTCGACGAGCTGCTCGGCGCAATCGAGGCCAATGTCGACGACCTCGCTGCGACGAGCGAGGACGAAATGGCACCGGCTGCCGTCGATCTCGCGCTCTTGGCGCTCTGTCTCTACGCCCAAGCCCGCCGAAACACGTCACCGTAAGCGTACTTCGCGATGCGACAAAACGGCCAGGACGCCAGGCCCCGAGTAACCTGGCGACCCTGGCGCCCTGGCGGTTCGTCCCCTCGAACTCGCGCGAGGCAAAAGCTCACGTTTTACTTGTTTGGCTGAGGGGTCATGCGGAGGTAGGGCCGCAGCTCCGTGTGCCCCTTCGGAAACTTCTCGGCGATGACTTTGGGATCGGTGATCGACGGCAAAATCACGCAGTCGCCACCCTGCTTCCAGTTGGCGGGCGTCGCGACCGAGTGGCTGTCGGTGAGTTGAAGAGAATCGATCACCCGCAAGATCTCGTCGAAGTTACGGCCGGTGCTCGCCGGATACGTGAGGGTGGCGCGCACCTTCTTGTTCGGATCGATGATGAAGACCGAACGAACCGTCAGCGTGTCGTTCGCTTCGGGGTGAATCATGTCGTAAAGCTTCGACACCTTGCGATCGGGGTCGCCGAGGATCGGGTAATTCATCTTCGCCGACTGAGTCTGCTCGATGTCGGAGATCCATTTCTTGTGCGACGGCACGTCGTCGACGCTGACGGCGATCACTTTGACGTTGCGCTTGTCGAACTCCGCCTTGATGTTGGCCACTTTGCCGAGCTCGGTCGTGCAAACCGGAGTGAAGTCTTTCGGGTGGGAGAAGAGAACGGCCCAGCTTTTGCCGATCCACTCGTGAAACTTGATCGTGCCTTCGGTCGACTCTTGGGTGAAGTCCGGAGCAATGCTTCCGATGTGAACTGTCATTGGTTTCCTCCTGTGTGCGAGGCCCGGTTATACCGCCCGACAGAATAAGCCGCCCGGTTCGATTCGGGAAGCTGCGCGGGATCCGACGGAAAGCTAGGGAGCGGACCGGGCCGGCGGAGCCAGCCGCGCCTTCAATGAGTGGATGGCATTGGCGAGAGCGCGGCTTTCCTTGAAGCAGCAGCCGTCATCCCGCCGGCACTCGGCATCGCGCAGCATCCCGAGCTCGAAGAGTGCGCGCTCGTCACCCTGCTCGGCCATCCGTCCGAACAGGTCTCGTTTGCCCGTGCAGGAGGCCTCCCGAAAATCGAAAAGAACCTTCAGCGCGGGCGACCCACGCGACGTGATCTCGGGACGACGCAGGATGTCGAGCGCCCGCTTCGCCGCCTTGGTGCCCGGCCGAAAGCGCGCGACGTCGTACAGGATGTCGAGGCCGTCCGGCGGGCCGTTGGTGAGGGTGTCGAAAAACTTCTCGGAGCCTTCTCCCCCCGTATCCTCGAGACCAACCACGACGTTGCGCGTGCCGGTTTGGACATCGTGGTCGACACGGAAAGCGCGCGGCTCGAGCGTCATCAGCGCGAGCACCGCCTCGGCCCCTTTCGACCATTCCTTCTTACGGTTGGCATTGCGCAGGTTCATGCGCCAACCTCCAGCGTCGAGCCCGCCGACGTCGGCCACGGCTTCGCGCGACCCGGCAGGCGCGGGCACCGAGTCACCGGCGAGCGCGGGCACGGCCTCGACGCGCGAGTCCTCGTCTGCTTCCGGAGCAGGCTTCGATCGGCGGACGATCACCAGCGTCGACAGCACGATGAGCACGCTCGCGAGCGGCAGCGCCACATACGCCCACCGGGGATAGCGTGCCTCGTTGGGTACACGTCGCGCGATCGCCGCCACCCAGGATATGCGGGCGATCCGACTGCCCAGCAAATTGAGACGATCCACGAACGTGAGCCCGAAAGCCGGCAGCGGCCCGCCCGCCGGCTGATCGATCTTGGTCGGCGCGATCCGGCTCTCCTCGGCGTCGGGCACCTCGGGCGCGATGAACGCCGCCGCGGGCTTTGCGGGTGGCCGAAAAATCGGCATCTGGATCGTGCCGATGCTCGCTTCCGGATCGACTTCCCTTTCGGGCGCGGCCACTGCATCGCCGAAAACGCCCGCTTGCGGTACGGAAGTAAGAGCCGGCACCGCTTCGAACGCAGCCGACATCACCGCACTATCGAGGGCCGACAGCAGCTCGGACGCCGACTGGTAGCGGTTCTTGGGGTCCTTCTCGAGGAGCTTCTTCACCAAGGCTTCGAGAGACGGAGGAACCTTGACCCCCGGTGAACGCACGGCGATGGCGGGCGGCGGCGCCGTTCTCTGCTGCAGGAAGAGGCGCACCGGATCGTCGGCGTCGAAGGGATGCTTGCCCGACAAGAGCTCGTAGAGAACGAGACCGAGCGCGTAAAGATCGCTGCGTTGGTCGACCGCCTCCATTCCGAAAGCGGCTTCGGGCGCCATATAGGCGACCGTGCCCAGCACGACTCCGGCCTGCGTCAAGAGCTTCTCGGGCCCGGCGGGCTCGTCGGGGGGTGGCGCGATGCTCGGCATTTTGGCGAGTCGAAGTTTGGCGAACCCAAAATCGATGAGCTTGACGAGATCGCTGGTTCCCTCGACGAGAATGATGTTGGTCGGCTTCACGTCGCGATGCACGACGCCGACTTCGTGGGCAGCAGCGAGACCCGACGCCAGCTGCCGCACGATGGTTACCGCGCGTTGAACGGGGATCGGCCCTTTCGCAATCACCTCGCTCAACCGGCATCCCGGCACGTATTCCAGAACCAAAAAATACGAGCCGTCAGGCAGCTGACCGAAGTCGGTCGCCGAGGCGATGTTGGGATGCTGCACGTGAGCACCGGCAATCGCCTCGCGTTGAAACCGCGCGACGAGCTCGGGCAGCTGCTCGGCCTTGGGGTCGAGCACTTTGATAGCCACACGTTTGAGCATGTGGACGTGCTGGCCCAGATAGACCGAGCTCATGCCACCCGTCGCAATCAGGTCCGTCACGCGGTAGCGGTCGGAAATCACCGTTCCCACGAGAGACGGCCCAGGCGGCGGCTTGCTTTCTGAGGAGGCTTTCTTGAGGGTCTCCTTGGTCGGCGTGGACATGACCCGACCCATCCTATCACGGTACGCGCGGGCTCCGCTTTTCACCGACACGTCGTTTGGTAGACTCCGGCTGCGCAATGGAAATCCGGCATGAAAAGAATCGCGCTCGACGCTGCTTCGTATGGGCGGTCTTCACGCTCTTGCTTTCTCTCACCGCGAGCTGCAAACGCTCGCCGACCGGCGCAGCGGGAGCAGAGGGCACCTCGACGGCGGTGCCGCCTCCTGCGGGGCTCGTCGGCGAGCTCATCCTTGCGCATCCCGATCGCACCTGGGAGTCGGTGCGCACGAGCCTCGCCGCTGGCAAAGGACTCGTTCCGAGCTCGCCGGCGGTCTTTCTGGGGGGCGTGCTCGGTCTCCCGCTTTCGGCGCTCGAACAACTCGATTTCAACGTGCCCGCGGTGGGCGCACTCGTCGACGAGCGCGACGCGGTGACCGCGGTGCTCGCGATCCACGTGAAAGACGGACCACGCTTGATCGAGCTGATGACGACGGGCACCCCGCGGTTCGTCAAAGGCGTCGCTGCCGGCGCGGTGACGCTGCTCGGCCCGCCTCCTCCCGAGCCAAGCACTTGGTCGCTGGCAGTCGCCGACAATTATCTGGTGATCGGCCAGGACAAAGAGGTGCTCCAGCGCTGCGCCGGTTTCGTGACGCGCACGTTGCCGCATCGGCCGCTGCCGAGCGAAGATCTCGTCATCACCTCCACGCACGATGCGCTGGCCGGACCGTTGACCGCGCGCCTCACGACAATCTGGGCTGCATGGAAGCAAGCACGCGAATCGGAAGACCTCGCGATGCGCGCCAAGCACGGCGGTAGCGCGCCCGATTTCGGTGATCCGGCGCAAGCCCTGGCGGACATCGATACCAAGGCGGCCAAGTTCTTCGCCATCCTCGGCGACCTCGCCGAGGCACGGCTCGCCGTTGGGATCGAGCCGAAAGGCAGCGGCCCCAGCTACCGCGCCGTTTTGGCGCTGAAGCCGAAACCCGGGGATGGGCCGGCGACCCAGGAAATCACCACCATGTCGGTGACCGACGCCGAGCCGCTGCTTTCGCTCCCCGCGTCGGTGGCCGTCGCGCTTTTCACCCACGACACCGCCGAGGCGCGCGATCAATCATCGGCGGCACAACTCGAAGCGATTTCCAATATTCTCGGCGGACGTCTTTCGCCCGGCGACAAGTCCAAGATCGAGTCGGCTTTTCGCAGCTGGTCGAAGGGCCGGGGTGATTGGCTCACGGCCGGCCTCGTCTGGTCAGGCGCCACGCGTGCCGCTATCGTCCGCGGCGCCGTGTCCGACGCGTACGAGCTCAGTCAAGGAGTGACCGCCATGCTGAAGCTGCTCAACATTCGAGCGATTTCCGAGCCCCTCTCCAATTGGGTAGGCGACATGAAGCTATCCGGACTCGGTACGCCGAGCGAAGGCGTTGTCCAGACGGTGCACGTGCTGCGACGCCCACCCAAAGTTCAGCTGCACCGCGAACGCGACAAGCCGGTGGAGAACGATGCATTCGACATCGTGTGGTCGGTCGACAAAGAGGTGTTTTCCGGAGCCGCCGGCCGAGACGCGAAGGAAGCCTACGCCACCCTGCAGCAGGGATCGGAAAAGACGCTCGGGCAAGAGCTCTACCTCACCGGCGCCATCAAGAGATTGGGACCCACTGTTTCGTTCGCGCTACTCGCCGATCCGGCGCGCCTCGGCCTGGGACTCTCACAGCAAGGCTCGCCCTTTCTCTTGACCTACGGAAAGGATGCAAAAGGCCAGGCTTGGTTCGAGCTCGACGCGCCCGGAAGCGCCGTCGTCGAATATGCCGCGGCGCTCGGCGGCGCCTTCGGAGCGGGTCACTAGCCATGGCTCGCCCCGGCTACGACGAAGTCACGCTGCTCACCGGTTTTCCGTCGTTTCTCGCCCGCAAGCTCGCGCTGGAGATTCTCGAAAACGAGCCACGCACGCTCATCTACGCCGTCATCCGAACCAAGCTGGCTCCCGACGCCGAGTACACCGTTTCGACTTGGCCTCAGAGCTTCCGGGACCGCTTCGTGATGATCGAAGGGGATGCCGCGGCCATGGATCTCGGATTGTCGGGAGCCGAGTTTCGCTCGCTTTCGCGTGAGATCGACCGCATTCACCACGCCGCGCACGTGACGTACCTGGGCGTCGACCAGCGAACGGCCGAACAGCTGAACGTGAACGGTACGACCGAGATCATCGAATTGGCGAAGGCATGTAGCTCGCTGAAATGTTTGGTCCTGCAGTCGACTGTCGAAGTTGCCGGGGATCGAACCGGGCTCGTCAGAGAGGACGATCTCGCGGCCGGGCAAAGTTTTCCCACGTTCATCGCCGAAACACGCGCTCGCGCCGAGAAGCTCGCTCGACAAGCCATGAAATCGGTCCCCATCGCGGTGGTTCGGCCGTCCACCATCGTGGGCGACTCCACGAGCGGAGAGATCGATCGGTTCGATGGCCCCTACCTGCTCATTTTGCTTATCATCACCACCCCCGCCGAGATCGCGGTTCCGTTGCCCGGACGAGGCGACAGTCCTTTGAACCTCGTCCCCATCGATTACGTGGTTCGCGGCTCGCGCGCCATCGGTCGAGACCCTCGTTCGCCCGGGCGCACGTTTCACCTGGTCGACCCGAGCCCCCTCACCGCGCGGCGGATCTTCGAGCTCGTCGCCCGCGCCGGTGGTCGCCCTTCGCCGCGGGGCTTCATCCCGACCAACCTCACCAAAGCGCTCTTGCGCACGCCGGGCCTCGAACGATTCGCCAAGAGTCCCCGTGCGTTCGTGGACCGCCTCGCCACCGCGGTGAAATTCGACATTCGCAACAGCGAGGAAATGTTGGCGGGTACCGGCATCCTCTGTCCTGCCTTCGAGACCTACGTCGATCACATCGTGGATTACGTACGCGAGCGTGTGCGCGAGAAGCGTGAGCGTCGCGATTTCGCTCACGTGGCCGACGACGACGCCGACGCGCTGGAGGGACCCGAGGCCCGAAGTTAGAGGGTCGTCATGCAGCGCGGCGCGCCGGCGAGAGCACGAAACGGCGGACGAAATTGCGCAGTATCTCACGACCGGACGGCGCCTCAGTGGCTGCGGCCAGAATCGCCTCGACGTCGAGGCGCTCTTCGACGAGGCAGGACTGCCTCGCCTCGATATAACCCCGTAGCACGCGAGCATCCATTTCCGGGTGGAACTGCACGCCGCGCGCCACCGCGCCGAACGCCACGACCGCATTGGGCTCGAGCGCGGTGCGCGCCAGAACCTTGGCCCCAGGGGGTAGCTCGACAATCGAATCGACGTGCGTGGCGTTGACGGCAAAAAGAGCCGCTAGGCCGTCGAACAGAAGATCCTCTTCGACACCCTCACCTCGACCGTTCCGATTTCACGACCGTAGGGGTTCTTTCGAACCTCGCCCCCGAGCGCTTGACCCATGAGCTGATGGCCAAAGCAAATTCCGAGCAGCGGGATTTCGGCATGCACGACGTCCCGCACGTACGCCTCGGCGCGCAACATCCAAGGCGCTCGTTCGGTCACGCTCGAACTCGATCCGGTGATGATGATCGCCGACACCGACGTCGGATCGGGCAGTGGATCGCATGACCGAAGGTCACGCTCGAGCCAGCTTCCCGTCCAGACTTGCGCCGCATCGCGCTCGATCCAGGCCGGAAAATCTCCGCAAGCGGCGACTTCGCTGATCGCCTCGCCTGCGCGCAGCACCAAGACGCCTCGCGCGCTGGCCATTAGGAATATCGTCGCGAGCGCTCCCGCTCGCCGGCGAGCTCGATCCAAGCATAGTTCGGGCCAATATACTGCTCGCTTCGACCGCTGCGTCAATCGGGGCTCGGAGCGAAAGGGCTTGAGGGATGCTACCCTACGAGGGATCGCGTGGCATTCCAGCAACTTGCCCTCCCCTTCGAAGAAGCGACCTCCAGCCTGGCTCGCGGGATCCAGCGGACCCGCCGCATCTTCGTCAACCGCGATCTCCGTCTCAGCGGAGCTGCTTTCGTCGGCTTCGACATGGACTACACGCTCGCGATCTACGACCAACCCGAGATGGATCATCTTTCGATCCAGGCCACCGCCCAAAAACTCATGGCCCGCGGCTATCCCGAGCACATCAGCGATATCCCCTTCGATACGCAGTTTCCCATTCGCGGGCTTCTCATCGACAAGAGGTTCGGCAACATCCTGAAGATGGACCGCTACAAGGTCGTTCAGCGCGGCTATCACGGGATGCGGCAGCTATCGAAAGACGAGATTCGTTCACTTTACCAATCGAAGAAGATCCGGCCCACGACGCCGCGTTATCACTGGATCGATACGCTCTACGCGCTGAGTGAAGCGGCCCTGTACGCCGGCATCGTCGATGCGTTCGAAAAACGCGGTCTCGCGGTCGATTATGGGCAACTCTTCGCCGACATTCGCGAGTGCATCGACGAAGCCCACGGCGACGGAACGATCCTCGATGCCGTTTTGGCCGACTTGCCGCGGTTTGTCGTCAAAGATCCCGACCTCGCTCCCACCCTGCACAAATTCCGCAGCGCAGGTCGAAAGCTTTTTCTGCTCACCAACTCACGCTGGCCCTACACCGATCGGATGATGACGTACCTTCTGGGAGGGTCGCTGCCGGAGTACCCGACCTGGCGCCACTTTTTCGATGTCGTCATCGTGGCTGCCCAGAAGCCCGCTTTCTTTCAACAGCGACGACCGCTCGAGGAGCGCGTTGGCGACGAGCTTCGTCCGGCAACGTTCCCCCTCGAACGCGGCAAGATCTACCAAGGGGGAAACCTGCACGATCTGGAGCGTCTTCTCGGCGTGACCGGCGACCGCATCGTTTACGTCGGCGATCACATCTATGGCGACATCCTGCGCTCGAAGAAGGAGTCGTCCTGGCGCACCGCCATGATCATCCAAGAAATGGAAGCCGAGGTGATGGCCCACGACGCCTGCGAGACCGATCTACGGCGCAACGACGAGCTCGAAGAGATGCGAGCCAAGCTCGAGGACGAACTGCGCTACAACCAGGCCCGCTACAAGGATCTCACCCGCCAGATCGAAACCCACGCCGGCAAGGGGGAAAACGGTGCGACGCTCACACACCTTTCGGCAGAAAGGGTGCGCGCCAAACGTAGCGTCGAGCGCGTGCGCGGATTGCTGCGCGAAGTGGAAAAAGAGAATATCCTCTTGAATGACAGGGTGGACAAACGTTTCCACCCTTACTGGGGCTCGCTCCTCAAAGAGGGTGCCGAAAAGTCGAGCTTCGGTGATCAAGTCGAGGAGTACGCCTGTCTTTACACTTCCCGCGTGTCGAATTTCCTGGCTTACTCTCCCCTGCAGTACTTCCGCAGCCCGAGAGATCTTATGCCTCACGAGCTCTAAGCGCAGGCGGGCCGAAGGCCGCGCCGAGTAACACGAGAGAATTGGCATGCGCGTAAAAGCGAACGTTACCGCTTCGGCGGGCGGAGCAGATTGAATGCGGGCCGCGTCCACGTTCCTCGTGCCCGCGACCGCCCTGCTAGCCACGCTCCTCCTCGCATCCAAATCCACCTCGACTTCGGCCGGCCATCGCGTGGCGCGCGTGCGTCCGGCTCCTGCGCCTCCCTGCCCCGCCGACATGGAGCTCATCGGCAAGTTCTGCATCGACCGATTCGAGGCGAGCACGGAGGAGGTTCGCGACGACGGATCGACCGCGCCCCACTCTCCTTTTCTGCCGGTGACCGGCGTTCGGGTGAGGGCGGTCTCCAGGAAGAGCGTCGTCCCACAAGCGTACATCAGTCGCAACGAGTCCGAGGCGGCCTGCAAAGAAGCGGGCAAACGGCTGTGCGCCGACGGCGAGTGGGTCACGGCTTGTAAGGGTCCGACGGCAACCAAATACCCGTACGGCGATGAACGCAAGGACGGCTATTGCGTCGACACGCATCGCGTGTCCCCTCTCGATCGACTTTTCCTCGGGCTCGGCTCGGGGCGTTACTTGCGCGAGCCCATGAACGATCCGCGCCTCAACCAAGTTCCGGGCACGCTCGCTGCGACAGGGGCGTTCTCCCGCTGCACGAACGGGTTTCATGTCTATGACATGGTTGGCAACGTCCACGAGTGGACGGCCGATCCCAATGGTACGTTCCGCGGTGGCTACTACCTCGACACCCGCATCAACGGCGAAGGCTGCGAGTACCGCACCGTTGCGCATCCCGCCACCTACCACGACTACTCCACCGGCTTTCGCTGCTGCGCCGATCCTCGCTAGCATTACTGGGTCAGTTTCTCGCTACCAGATCGTTGCATCGGAGTAGCCATACCCCACGAAACTACTGACCGGGCAGGCGGAACTGGCTGTCGGCGAAGCCGAAGAGGCGAGGCCTCGCGGCCATTCCGGTCTGATGCGCCCTACCGACGGCTTCGCCGTCATTTGCGTGAGCGAAACGCGGCAATTGCTGATCGTGATCTGTCATCGCCAAGATCTGACGCAGTAATGCTAGCGATGCTACAAGCACACGGCTCGCGCCGTGAGACCGCTAGCCACCATCCGCCGATCGCCCGAAGACTTCGTCGTCGAGGAGATCCCCGCCTTTTCGCCGAGCGGCGAGGGCGAGCATCTCTATGTCGAAATTACCAAGACGAACGTCACGACCAACGACGCGGTTCGGCGCATTTGTCGAGCGCTCGTCGTCGACGAGCGCGGCGCCAGCTATGCCGGGATGAAAGACAAGCGTGCGGTCGCCCGGCAGACCGTCTCGATTCCATTCGCGCGTGAGCGTTCTGTCGAAGAGGCGATCGGTCTCGAGCTCGACGGCATTCGCGTCGAGCGAGCCACGCGTCACCCTCACAAGCTGAAGCCGGGCCAGCTCAAGGGAAATCGATTTGCCATCGTGCTCCGGGACCTGGCAGCCGAGGACCTGCCACAGGTCGTCGCAAAATTGGACGAAGCCAAACGAGATGGCGTTCCCAACTCGTTCGGCCCCCAGCGCTTCGGCCGCGACGGCGACAACCCGGAGCGCGCGCTCGATTGGCTTACCGGAAAAACGCGCGGACCCAGTGATCGACGCGAGCGCCGGCTTCTCTTCTCCGCGCTCCAAGCGCACCTCTTCAACGTCGTGCTCGAGCGAAGGTGCAGCGAGGGGACATGGTGCCGTCCGCTGGCCGGAGACTTGCTCAAGAAGACCGACACCGGAGGTATGTTTTTGTGCACCGATCCGGAGACCGACGCTGATCGCGCCGAACGTGGGGAAATTTGTCCTACCGGACCCATCTATGGAGCTCGGATGAGGTGGCCGGAGGGCGAACCTGCGAAGATCGAACGTGAAATCTTGGTGAAGGCCACAGGAAACGAAAATCCCTTCGAAGGGCACAGAGCGCTGGGAGAAGGCTCGCGACGGCCGCTCGTCCTCAAGGTGCGTGAGCTCGCCGTGGATGAGGTGCGGGAACAGCGGGGCGCCTTGCGTGTTCTTTTTGTGCTACCGAAGGGTGGCTACGCTACGACGCTGCTCACTTGTGCCGTAGCCCTCCACGAGGAAATGGTTACCCGATGAACTGGAATCTGGTCGAGCACGCCAAACGACTCATGACGAATTTCGGAGCGGCCTGGGTGATGTGGCTGCTCCTGTTTCTGTCCGTTCTCTCCGTCGCAAGCATGCTGGAGCGCGGATGGTTTTTCTATTCGCTTCGCGACGATCTCGCGGGCCTCGCCCGATCGCTCGGCGATTATCTTCGCCGCGGCGAGGTGGCCGAAGCCAGGCGCCTTCTCGAGAATTCGCCCTCCGCCGAAGCGGCCGTCGTCGTGGCCGGTTTGGTCGAAGCTGAGCGCGGTGCGCAGGCCGCGGAAGAGGCGATGGCCGGCGCAGCGGCGCTGCAGCGAATGAAGCTCGAAAAACGTCTCGTCTACCTGGGCACCTTGGGCAACAATGCGCCGTTCGTCGGTCTGCTCGGAACGGTCATCGGCATCGTGCAAGCGTTCGACGAGCTCGGCAAGGCGGCCAAGTTGCAGACGACGCAGGCCGCGTCCACGATCGCGCCGCAGACGGTCATGACCAGCATCGCCGAGGCTCTGGTCGCCACGGCGATCGGCCTTCTCGTCGCCATCCCCGCCGTCGCCGCCTACAACACCTTTCAGAGGTTGACGAGATCCACACTCGCCAACACCGAGGTGCTGTCGCGGATCTTGCTCGCCCATTTGAAAGGTGGGCCGGTCGAGGGGCAGGTCGGTTAATGGCCGCAAGCATGCAGAATGATACCGAGGAGGGGATCGTCGGTATCAACGTCACTCCGCTGGTTGACATTACGCTCGTGCTTCTCATCATCTTCATGGTGGTGGCTAAGATGGTCGTATCGCAATCGCTTCCCCTCGACCTGCCCAAGGCCGCTTCGGGGACGGATGTGCAGACCGTCTTCTCGATCGAGCTTTATGCGAACGGCGAGATGGCCGTCGACCAGAAAAAGCTCCCCAATGACGACGCTCTTTTTCCGCTCGCGCGCGAAGGGCACACTCGAAATGCCGATCTTCGGGCGGTCATCAAGGCCGACGGCACGGTGCTGCACCAGCGAGTGATCCATGTGCTCGATCTCTTGAAGCAGGCGGGGGTTTCCAAAATTGCGTTCGGGGTCACGCCGATTGCTCCCGAGCCAGGGGCGGTCTCGCCGGCGTCATCGAGGTGAGCTTGACGGCCGTCACTCGCAGCAATCCGTTCGCACGGGTGTTCGAGCTGGACTCGCGCACGGTGCGAAAGGGGCTCGCGATCGGCATCGTCGGCGCACTGCTCGTTCACGCCGCCGGTGCTTCCGAGGCTGCGCGGCTGGCGAACGGCGTCGGTGGCTGGGCGTTCGACCTACGTTCGAGCGTTCACGAGTACTTCTCGCGCCTCTACGAGGTCGAGATGGTGAACGCGCCTCCGCCGCCTCCGCCACCCGAGAAGCCGCCCGCCGAACCGGAGCCGGAAGCTCCCAAACCCTTAGCCGCCGCACCGAAGAGCGCCTCGCAGGACGAGCCGCCTCCCGCTCCCGCACAGGCCGGCAAAATCCTCACCCAGGAGCCGAACCCCGATGAGCCCGTCGACCTGACCGGGCAAGGCTTCGTGATCGGTAATGCAGAGACTTACGCCGGCGGCGTGACGGCGAACACCGGAACGTCCAAAGCGCCGGTGCGCAACTTCAACGCAGTTCCGGGCGGCGTGCCGGGTGGGACCGGAACGAAACCGGGGCCGACGGCGCTTCCTGCGACGGACCTCTCGAGGTCCGCATCGATCCTTGGCGGAGCTAACACCGAATGGGATTGCCCCTTTCCGCCCGAGGCCGACGCGGAACAGATCGACTTTCAGCGCGTCCAGATCGTCGTGGCGGTGCGACCCGACGGAACGCCGCAAGATGTGCGTGTCCTCGGCGATCCGGGTCACGGCTTCGGTCGCGCCGCGCGGCAGTGCGCCATGCGCCAGCGTTATAGCCCGGCGCTCGACCGAGAAGGGCGTCCGGTCTTGAGCAGTTCGCCGCCGATCTGGGTCAAGTTCAATCGTTAGTGCCCGCTGAAAATGGTGTAGCTTCGCTCGCCATGACACGAGGGATCCGGGCAAGCGCGTTACTGGCGTTGGCGTTGGCGTCGTGTGGTGGCGGCGCGCCGCCGCCTCAGGCGGCTGGAGCGACCGCGGGCGGCGCGCCGGACGCAGGCCGAGCGCCCCCGGCCGCGGTAACGCCGTCCGCGCCCGGTCCGACCGCGGCTCCCACGCCCGAAGCAGCTCCCGGCGCCGTGACGGCGAGCGTCGAGATCACCGGAAGCAAGATGATCGCGGACATCAAAGCGATCGGCATCGATCTCACCCATCCGGGCGATCTCGCGAAAATCGAGCTTTCCAAGAAGAAGAAGATCATGCCCTTCTTCGTCAAGGCGCTCGGCTACGCGGGATGCGAAGGGTGCCACGTCGCGGGCGACTTCAAGGCCGATACGCACAACAAGCGGATGGCCTCGGCCATGTGGACTCACTTCGTGCGCGACCTGCGGACGAAAGGCGGCGGCGCGCTCTTCTGCGATTCTTGCCACCAGGGAAAGCAGAAGCTTCTGGCGCGTTCGGACAAGAAGGTCCTTTCGGCTTTCATGCGCGCCAACTACGAAGAGAAGCTCGAGCGCACCGACAAGAAGGATCACAGCTGCGAAACCTGTCACTCCGATCCGTTCGAGGGGAAGATTTTCGCGAAGCTGTGGAAGGTGGGGCCCTGATCGGGCCGGAGGCCGCGCCGATAACTCGACGGGCCGAAGGCCGCACCGATTGACTCGACCCAGGTGGGGATCACCCCGTAAAGTTGACACGGGCACGCATGTTCAGTAGGCTCGTCGTCCATGCAGGGTTTGACGGAGCGGCAACAGCAAGTGCTCGAGTATATTCGCTCCTCCATCGCTCATCGCGGCTACCCGCCGACGTTGCGTGAGATCGGTGCCCACATGGGCATCCGTTCCACCAATGGCGTCAACGACCATCTGCGGGCGCTCGAGCGCAAGGGCTACTTGACGCGAGAGGACATGAAATCCCGCGCGCTGCGGCCCTGCGACACCGAAAATCTGCCCGCCTCGGTTCCGGCCAACGACGACGAGGGGCTGGTCGAAATTCCGGTGCTCGGCCGGGTCGCGGCCGGGCTGCCCTTGCTCGCCGAAGAGAATGTCCTCGACACGGTGAGAATCGATCGCACCCTCGTGCGCGGCGGCCGCGAAGTCTTCGGTCTCAAGGTGACGGGCGACTCGATGATCGAGGCCGGAATCTTCAGCGGCGACTACATCTTCGTCAAAAAGCAGCTCACCGCGCAGCGCGGCGATATCGTCGTGGCGCTCATCGGAGACGAAGCGACGGTCAAATATTACTACCCCGAGCGCGATTACGTGCGCTTCCAACCGGCGAACGCGCAGATGGCGCCCATCTTGGTGCGCGCGACCGACTTCAAGCCCACCATGCTCCTGGGCATCGTCGTCGGAGTCTATCGCCGAATCTGAGTTCGTTTCTCCACCGTACTACGCAGTTGACGGCATCTTCGCACGCTTGATAGCGTGCGAGCGGCGTATGAAAACAGCTCGCATCGGGGTTGTTGCCGCTGTTCTGTTCGGCGCTGCGATCGTACCCGCGGGCTGCGGCGGCACGCTCTACGCCATTCGCGTGAATGGCGCGGCGAGCAAAGTTGCGCAAGCCAAGGAGCTCGGCGCCGAGAAGCTCGCACCCTACGAGTACTACTACGCGAGCGAACATCTCACCAAAGCGATGTCGGAGGCGGCCGAGGGTGACTATTCCGACGCCAACGAGTTTGCCGACGTTGCAGAGGAGTACGCGGACAAGGCCATCAAGCTCTCTCGAGAGGCCCACCGCGGAGCGGGTCGATGAGACTCGCGCATGCCGTCATGCGGCGCATCTGCGGGATCGCGATGCTCGGCCTGGTCGCGTGCAGCCAGGGCCCGGTCATGCGCGGGCAGATCGCGGGGCTGAGTAAAATAGCCGCTCAGGCCGAGCGCAATGGTGCGATGCGTTGCGCACCGCGCGAGCTCGCGATGGCCAAGGCGCACCTGAAGTTCGCCGAGCTCGAGCTCGATCAG
>Ga0137375_10003461_pt1 | contig 18788 bp, 15 predicted proteins | sample SagtaG_24_FD_104936 | JGI IMG/M metagenome (GOLD analysis project Ga0137375, IMG submission 104936) | Vadose zone soil microbial communities from Sagehorn Ranch, Mendocino, California, USA - Sage1_R_113_16 metaG | ecosystem: Environmental > Terrestrial > Soil > Vadose zone | place: USA...
ACGGCTGGCCTCACGCGGGGCCGCCTGGCAGATCCGCAACCAGAACTTCTACGCCTCCACCCAGGTGCCGTGGCGGGTCGACCTGGCCGCCCCGAACATGATCGACAGTGGCCTGGCGTTCAGCGGCGCGGTGGCGTCGGTCGCCGCTCCGGGGGCGACCCTCGCCGGTCTGACGACGACGATCGACTGGGGCGACGGCACCAGCTCAGCGGGCACGCTGACCGGCACAGAGGCCACGAGCACAACCATCAACAGCCTCTACACCGCGAGCGGCAGCCACACCTACGCCGCCGCCGGTGAGTACCACGCCAAGATCACCGTCTCGAGGCCAGGCAGCAGCGCGACGGCCACCTTCACCGTCGTCGTCGGCGAAGCCTCATCGTGACCCACCGGTCCGACCGTAGGAGACACCATGAACCTCCGGTCTCGTAGTCGCTGTTTCAGCCTGGTTGCCATGTTCGGTGCGGCACTTCTCGGCGTCGGCCCCGTGAGCGGCCGGACCGCCGCGGCGGCCACCTCGTCGCCTCAGCAGGCCACGATCGGCAGCGAGGTGCAGGCCAAGCTTGCGTCGATGAGCCTCGAGGACAAGGTCGGGCAGCTGTTCTTCACCTACGTCTACGGCGACAGCGCGACGACGGAGAACCCGACGTACACACAGCAGAACCAGGCCCTGTACGGCGTCGACAACGGCGCCCAGCTGATCGCGAAATACCACCTCGGCGGCGTCATCTACTTCACCTGGTCGGGCAATCTCCAGACTCCGCCGCAGATCGCGTCGCTGTCGGGCGGCCTGCAGCAGGCCGCAATGGCGCAGGAGCCGGCCGTGCCGCTGCTCATCAGCACCGACCAGGAGGGCGGAAACGTCACACGGATCGGCGCGCCCGCAGCTGTTTCTCCCGGGAACATGGCGATCGGCGCGACGTTCTCACCGACCTCCGCGTTGCGCGCTGCGGCGGTGACCGGGCAACAGCTGCGGGCGATGGGCATCAACGAGGACGACGCGCCCGTTGTCGACGTGAACACCAACCCCGCCAACGCGGCTGACGGGCCGCGCTCCTTCGGCGACCGGGCCGGGATGGTCTCAGCGATGGCGGGCGCGGCCGTCAGCGGCTACCAGAGCGCCGGCGTCGCGGCGACGGCGAAGCATTTCCCAGGACTCGGCAGTACGACGATCAACACCGACAATGGCGTCGCGGTCACCGACGAAACCCGCGCGGAGATCATGGCCAACGACCTCCCGCCGTTCCGCGCCGCAATCGCCGCCGGCACTGACACGATCATGACCGCGCACATCATCGCGCCCGCGCTGGACCCGTCCGGGACGCCGGCGAGCATGTCGAAGCCGATCGTCACCGGCCTGCTGCGCGACCAGCTCGGTTACCAGGGCGTTGTCGTCACCGACGCGCTGAGCGCGGCGGCGCTGGAAGGCATTCCGCCCGCGCAGCGTGCGGTCGAAGGGGTCGAGGCAGGCGACGATCTGCTGCTGATGCCAGATAGCCTGCCCGACTCCGTGCAGGCGGTGCTCGACGCCGTCCACAACGGTACGATCAGCGAGCAGCGCATCGACGAGTCGGTCACTCGCATCCTCACGCTGAAGGACAGGCTCGGCCTGTTCACGGACCCGTACCCGACGAACGACGCCGTCGGCACGCCAGGCCAGCTCGCCACGATGGCGGGCATCGCGCAGGCTTCTATGACCTTGGTCAAGAACGATCACAGCGTGCTGCCGCTGGCGGACGGCTCTGGAAAGCATCTGCTGGTGACCGGCTGGGGCGCCAGCTCGACACAGATTCTCGCCGCCGCTATCGCGACACACGGCGTGACAACGCAGCGTGTCTACACCGGGTCGTCGCCGGGCGCCGCGACCATTGCCGCCGCAGTCGCGGCTGCGCAGCAGAACGACCTCACCGTGGCCACGACCAACAACGCCTGGGGCGACACCGGCCAGCAGAGCCTGATCAAGGCGCTGCTCGCCACCGGCAAGCCGGTCATCGTCGTCGCGCTGGGCGGGCCGTACGACATCGCGTATTTCGACGAGGCGCCGACGTTCCTCGCGGCGTATGGCTACCAGCCCAACTCGCTCACCGGGATCACCAACTCGCTCTTCGGCACCAATCCGACCGGACGGCTGCCGGTGACCATCCCGGTGGCTGGTCACCCCGACCAACCTCTGTACCGCTGGGGCACCGGCCTGAGCTACACGCACTGACCAGCACCGAACATTGGGCGCCGCGCCCATCGCTGTGTGTGACTGTTTGTTCGAAGGAGATTTCGGGCATGGACACGCATCATGGCTGCGTGATCTTGACCGACAATGGGTGACGATGTAGAGGTGGACGATCACGTGGACCTGGTGGCGACGGATGTGCCTTCTCGATCGGACCACAGGACTGGGATGGAGGTTGCCGCGATGGGCTCGATGAAGCGGAACAGGCCAGGCATTCGCCAGCGTCGGTGGAGGAAGGTGGGGCTCGTGAGGAGACACGTCCTGGGCGCCCTCGCCGGGGTGCTCAGCCTTGCCCTCGTCCTCGCCGCGTGCGGCAACGAGCAGGGCGGTGGAGGGACCAGCGGCGGGACCACGGCCAGCAAGATCAAGCTGGTCGCCGCCTCGTACAGCGACAAGACCCAGGGCTACTGGCAGGACCTCATCAAGCGGTTCCAGCAGCAGAACCCCGGCACCACCGTCGAGCTGCAGGTCATCGACTGGAACAACATCCACCAGCAGGTCAACACGATGATCCAGACCCGGCAGATGCCGGACGTCCTCAACATCGACGACTGGGTCGCGTACGCCAACCAGGGGCTGCTCTACCCGGCGCGGGATGTGCTGGACCCGCAGGTCCAATCCGACTTCCTGCCGTCGTTCACCAAGAACGGCGAGCTCAAGGGGACCCAGTACGGGATCCCGTTCATCGCCAGCGTGCGGGCGCTCGGCTACAACCAGAAGCTCCTCTCCGAGAGCGGCGTCCAGGGTCCGCCGAAGACATGGCAGGAGCTCGAGCAGGCCGCGCAGAAGGCCAAGGTCAAGGGAATCATCGGCTACGGCTTGCCGCTCGGCTCGGAAGAGGCCCAGGCGGAGTTCTCGCTCTGGATGTGGGGCAACGGCGGCGACTGGAAGCAGGGCGACAAGTGGACGATCAACAGCCCTCAGAACGTCGCGGCCCTGCAGTTCATGAAGAAGCTCGCCAGCGAGGGCCTCACCGAGCCGAACCCGGGCAAGACCAACCGCACCGACGGTGTCTGGAAGCTGTTCGCGCAGGGCAAGTCCGCCATGGCGGCGATCATGCCGCTGGGCACCTTCGCCAACAGCACCATGAAGGACGCGAGCTTCAAGTGGGCCTCGTCGCCGTTCCCGGTCAACCAGGGCAACCCGGAGTTCACGCTCGGCGTCATGGACTCGCTCATGGCTTTCAAGAAATCCGGCAACCAGGAAGCGGTGAAGAAGTTCCTCTCCTTCGCGTACCAGAAGGACAACTACCTGAAGTTCAACCAGATCGAGGGGTTCCTTCCGGTGACCGCGTCGGCGAGTGAGGCGATGAGGAACGACCCGGTCGCCGGCCCGGGCATCGCGCTGCTCCCGAAGGCGAGGTTCTACCCGCTGAGCGACCCCAACTGGGGCAAGGTCCGCGGCGCGGTCCTCAACCAGCTCGGGACGGCGCTGCAGCCGAACGGCGATCCGAAGAAGGTCCTCGACGCCATCCAGCAGGTCGCCGAGCAGGGCGGCTGATACGCCCTGCCGGACGGCCGCGCAGGGTCAGGCCAGAAGAGAGCCCATGGCGAAGACAGCACGTGGACGCGGCGTCGTGTCCGCTCGCCGAGCCTCGGTGACCACGGCCGCCGGGCCGAGGCCCCGGCGCGCCCCCCCGCGGAGGGGGCGCGGCCTACGGGGTGCGCTCGAGCCGGTCCCGTGGCTCGCGCCGAGCGTGCTGCTCATCTTCCTGGTGATCGCCTTTCCCGCCGTCGAGATGGTGCGCTCCTCATTCCTGCGCATCACCGAGACGGGTCTCGCCACCGGCGGCAACGGCCTCAGGAACTATCAGCGGCTCCTGCGCGAGCCCGCGCTGCCCAGCGTGGTCTGGCACACGATCCTGTGGGTGGTGCTCGTGGTGGGCGTGACGGTGCTCGTCTCGCTCCCGCTCGCCCAGTTCCTCGACAAGCCGTTCGCCGGCCGCCGGCTCGTCCGCCTCGCGGTCCTCGTGCCGTGGGCGGCGTCCCTCGTGATGACGGCCACGGTATGGCGCTACATCTACGAAGGCGCCTATGGCCCCCTCAACCGGGTGCTGATGGATCTCGGGCTGCTCAACCAGCCCGTCGAGTGGTACAAAGACGCCCGCTTCGCCTTCTGGGGCCTGATCGCGATCGGGATCATCGTCTCGATCCCGTTCACGACCTACGTGTTCCTCGCAGGCCTGCAGGCCATCCCCGGTGAGCTCTACGAGGCGGCCAGGATCGACGGGGCCGGGCCGTGGCAGGTCTACCGCCGCGTCACGCTCCCGCTGCTGCGGCCCTCGCTCCTCGTCGCCGTGGTGCTCAACGCGATCTACGTCTTCAACTCCTTCCCGATCATCTGGATCATCACCGGCAAGATCCCCGGCTATGACACCGACACCACGATCACCTTCATGTACAAGATCGCGTTCGGCCCCGGGTCGCAGCTCGACGCCGGCGAGGCAGCGGCGCTCGCGGTCCTGAACGTGCTGTTCCTGCTGGTGGTCGTCACCGTCTACCTGCGGCACGTCACCTGGGACGAGACCGACGTCTCAGTCGGCGCGGAGCGGGAGGGCGCGCTCAGCCGGCTGTCCCGGCCGGTCGTGGGTCCGCTTCGCCGCGCGGCCGGCGGGGCGACCGCGGCCGTTCGCCCAGCGGGACGCGTCCCCTCCCAGGCGATGCGGGCCGCGGGCCGCGGTCTGGGCGCGGCATGGCGGCCACTCAGGCCCGGCGGCCTCACAGCCATTGGCGCCTTGGTCGCCCTGTTCTTCCTCGCACCGTACGCGGTCATGTTCCTGGGCGCGCTCAAGAGCGACCAGGACCTGTTCAGCACCCCCGCCCGCTACCTGCCGACCCGCTGGGAGTGGTCGAACTTCGTCGACGTCTGGAGCCAGATTCACCTGCTCGCCTACCTCAAGGCGACCCTTGTCATCGCCGGGGTCACAACCCTGATCGTGCTGGTCGTCTCGGTGCCTGCCGCCTGGTTCACGGCACGGCACCGCTTCCGCGGCAGAAACCTGTTCCTCTACCTGATCCTCGCCACGCAGATGTTCGCCCCGGTCGCGCTCGTCGTCGGCCTGTACCGCGAGTACGCGCTGATCGACAACCTCTTCGCCAACCTGGGCCTCGGGCTGCGCGCGACCTCCTCGTACTGGGCGATCATCCTCGTCTTCTCCGCGTTCAACCTGGCCTTTGCCGTATGGATCCTGTCCGGGTACTTCCGCAGCATCCCCAAGGAGATCGAAGAGGCGGCGCTCATCGACGGTCTCGGCCCGTTGCGGGCTCTGCTCAGGGTGGTGCTGCCGCTGGCCAAGCCGGGCGTGGTCACCGCGGTCATCTTCACCTTCATCCAGGTGTGGAACGAGTTCGTCGTAGCGCTGACACTGTTCAACGACCCGACCCGCAACCGCCAGACGCTGACGGTGGGCATCCAGCAGTTCGTGGGGCTGTACGAGACGCACTACCAGTACCTGTTCGTTGCCTCGCTCATCGGCATCGTGCCGGTCGTGATCCTCTTCACGACCATCGAGCGCTACCTCATGGGCGGTCTCACCGCCGGCTCCGTCAAGTAGCGGAGGTCTTGGCGCATGCGGCCTGGGCGTGGAAACCAGCGACCATAGCAAAGGGGGTACGGGTGACCGCAGGGTCCTTTCTGGAGGTCGAGATCGCTAGCCAGCCTGCCTGCTGGCGGCAGGCGCTCGGGGGACTCGGCCGGTGGCGGGAGGTGCTGCCGCGCTCAGGTGAGCGGGTCGCGGTTGTCGGCTGCGGGACGTCGTGGTTCGTGGCCCAGGCATACGCCGTCCTGCGCGAGCAGGCCGGCCTTGGCCTGACCGACGCGTTCGCCGCCTCGGAGATGCCCTCCGGCCGCCGCTACGACCGGCTGCTGGCCATCACCCGGTCGGGGACGACGACCGAGGTGCTCGACCTGCTCGCCGTGCTGCGGGGCCAGTGCCCGACGGTGGCGATCACCGCCGGGCCGGCCTCGCCCGTGCAGGAGGTCGCCGGCGACAGTGTCGTGCTCGACTTCGCCGATGAGCACGCCGTCGTGCAGACCCGATTCGCCACGACCACCCTTTCGTTGCTGCGCGCGCACCTCGGCCAGGACCTCACCGGTCCGCTCGCCGAGGCCGAGCAGGCCCTCGCCGCCGATCTGCCCCCAGGCGCGCTGCGGCGGACCCAGTTCACGTTCCTCGGACGCGGCTGGTCTGTCGGCCTGGCGAACGAGGCGGCGCTGAAGATGCGCGAGGCGGCGCTCGCCTGGGCGGAGTCCTACCCGGCGATGGAGTACCGCCACGGCCCGGTGAGCATCAGCAGCGCGGACAGCGTCGTCTGGTTCCTCGGTGAGCCGCCGCAGGGCCTGGCCGACGAGGCGGCGCGCACCGGCGCCCTGGTCGTGGCCGAGCCCCGCGACCCCATGGCCGAGCTGGTACGGGTGCAGCGGCTCGCCGCGGCCATCGCACTGGCGAAGGGACTGGACCCCGACAACCCGCGCCACCTCGCCAGGTCCGTGGTCCTCCAGTCCGGGACGGCGTCGCGTCGGGTCCCGTGACTGGGTGGGCCGTCGCCCTCGACGTTGGAGGGACCGCGATGAAGGGCGCGATCGTCGGCCCGGACGGCAGGGCATGCGGGCGGCTGCGCCGGCCCACACCGCGCGACCAGGGCCCTGACGCCGTCGTGGACTCGGTCGGCACCACGCTCGATCTGCTCCTGGCAGACGCGCGGCAGCGCGGACTCGAGGTGGCCGCCGCCGGCGTGGTGATCCCCGGGATCGTCGACGACGAGCGCGGCCTGGCGGTGTTCTCCGCCAACCTGGGATGGCAGGATCTCCCGCTCCGTGCGCGGCTCGAGGCGCGCACCGGCCTCCCAGTTGGCTTCGGGCACGACGTCCGGGCCGGCGCGCTGGCCGAGGCGACCTTCGGCGCCGCCCGTGACGTGCGCGATATGCTGTTCCTGCCTGTGGGGGCCGGCGTGGCGGGAGCCGCGCTCGTTGACGGTAGGCTGCTCGTCGCCGATGGCTACGCCGGCGAGATCGGCCACCTGAGCGTCGATCCCGCGGGAGACCCGTGCAGCTGCGGCGGCCGGGGATGCGTGGAGACGATGGCGTCCGGCACCGCCATCGCACGGCGGTATGCCACGCGGACAGGCCAGCGTGCGGAGGGGGCGACGGTGGTCGCCGCACGGGTCCGCGAGGGCGACCCTGACGCCGTGGCCGTGTGGAACGAGGCCGTCGCGGCGCTCGCCCACGGGCTCACCGCGGCGGTCGCCCTGCTGGCGCCGCGGCTCGTCGTCGTCGGGGGAGGGCTCGCCGGCTCCGGTGACCTGCTCCTCCGCCCGCTCTCCGAGATCCTGCTCGCGCGGCTGTCGCCGCACTCGGCGCGGATGCCGCGGCTGGTCCGCGCGGCCCTCGGTGACCAGGCCGGATGTCTCGGCGCGGCGCTGCTCGCCAGGCGGGCTCTTGCTCCGGGAGCCTCCCCATGATCACGCCCCTGGCGGGGGCCCGGGTCGTGACGCCCGCCCGCGTCCTCGACCCCGGGTGGGTGGAGGTGGCAGGCGACCGCATCGCCGCGGTCGGCCCCGGCGGAACGTCCACAGGACTCACGGTCGTCCCGGGCTTCGTCGACATCCACGTCCACGGTGGCGGCGGCGCGTCGTTCCTCACCGCGGACCCCGACGAGGCCGCGCGCGCCGTGGGGTTTCACCGCCACCATGGGACGACCACCACGCTGGCGAGCCTGCTCACAGCCCCCCTCGACACCCTCGAGCGTCAACTGTCCGCGCTCACCGACCTCTGCGCCGACGGCCTGCTCGCCGGGATCCACCTGGAGGGCCCATGGCTCAGCAACGCCCGGCGCGGCGCGCACGACCCGGCGTTCCTGCGCCCGCCCGCGCTCCCCGAGGTTCGGCGGCTGCTCACCGCGGGCGGGAGCGCGCTTCGTATGGTGACCCTCGCGCCGGAGCTGGACGGCGGCCTGGACGCCGTCCGTGCCGTCGTCGCCGCCGGCGCCGTGGCAGCGGTCGGCCACACCGACGCGACGTACGAGGTGGCCCGCGCCAGCATCGACGCCGGCGCCCGCCTGGGCACCCATCTGTTCAACGGGATGCGGCCGGTCCACCATCGCGAGCCGGGACCCGTCATGGCGCTGCTGGAAGACGACCGCGTCGCCGTCGAGCTGGTCAACGACGGCACGCACCTGCACCCCGCCATCGTGCGCGCCGTAGTTGCCGCCGCCGGCCCGGACCGCGTCGCGCTGATCACCGACGCCATCGCCGCCGCCGGGATGGGGGATGGTGAGTATGAGCTGGGCGGACTGCGCGTGCGGGTCGGCGACGGCGTGGCGCGGCTGGCCAACACCGGCTCGATCGCCGGGAGCACGCTGACCATTGATGCCGCGTTCCGGCACGCCGTCGCCGACGTCGGCCTGCCGCTGGAGGTCGCGGCCCGGCTCACGTCGGCAACGCCCGCCCGCGTGCTCGGTCTCGGCGACGTCGGTGCCATCGAGCCCGGCCGGCGGGCGGACCTGGTGGTCCTCGACGAGAAGCTCGAGGTCGTGGCGGTCATGGCACGAGGGGCGTGGGTGGAGGGGCCGCCGTGACGGTCGTCACGGTGACCCTCAACGCCGCGCTGGACGTGACCTACGACGTCGAGGCGCTCGTCCCGCACGCCACCCACCGCGTGCTCGAAGTCCGCACGCGGTGGGGCGGGAAGGGCGTGAATGTCGCCCGGGTGCTCGGCCAGCTCGGCCAGGACGCGGTGGTCACCGGCCTGGCCGGTGGCCACACCGGCACCCTGATCCGCGCGGATCTCGCCGCCTCCGGGCTGCCAGACGCCCTAGTGCCGATCAGCGGGGAGAGCCGGCGGACGCTGGCGATCGTGTCGCGTCGGGACGGCAGCGCCACGCTCCTGAACGAGCCCGGCCCGCACGTTCGCGCGGGGGAGTGGACACGCTTCCTGGCCCGCTTCGACCGCCTGCTCGCGGCGGCGCAGGCGGTCGTGCTCGCCGGCAGCCTGCCAGTCGGCGTGCCTACCAACGCCTATGCCGAGCTCGTCCAAGCCGCACACGACCACCGGCTTCCAGGCTCGTCGACGCCGAGGGCGATGCGCTCCACGCCGCGCTCGTGGCCGCTCCGGACGTGGTCAAGCCGAACGCCGCAGAGCTGCGCGCCACGACCGGCCACGACGATCCCGCCCTCGGGGCCGAGGCGCTCCTGCGGGCCGGCGCCCGTGCCGTGGTGGTCTCGCTCGGGCCAGACGGGCTCCTTGCCGTGACCGACGCGGAGTCCTGGCAGGCGATCCCGCCCGAGGTCGTCCTCGGCAACCCGACAGGTGCCGGGGATGCAACGATGGCGGCGCTCGCGGCTGGGCTCGCCGGCGGCCACCCCTGGTCGGAGACGTTGCGCGAGGCGGTCGCCGTCGCCGCCGCCGCCGTCCTCCTCCCAGTGGCCGGGGGCTTCGACCCCACGGCCTACCGGCGGTTCCACGACGCCGTCACGGTCCGGCCGCTCTACCGCTGACCTGTCGCCAATCCGTTCGTTTGTGAGCGAACATGGGCCCAAGGAAACAATAAACTCACAGAAATGGGATTCATCTATACTTGTGATCATGAAACGAGCGGACCGATTGCGGAGTGTGCTCCAGGCGCTGTCGGCCAGCGGCACCATCGACGTGACAGGGATAGCGCACGAGTTCGGCGTATCCACTGCCACCATCCGCCGCGACCTCCAGCTTCTGGAGGACCAGCGGTTGCTGAGCCGCACTCACGGCGGCGCGGTCTCCAACGGCGTCCTGTACGAGCTGCCCCTGCGCTATAAGAGCTCACAGCACCAGGAGGCCAAGCGCCGCATCGCCGCTGTCGCCGCCGAGCGCGTCAGCGCGCGCAGCGCCATCGGCTTGACCGGTGGCACCACCACCACCGAAGTGGCCAGGGCACTGGCAGGTCGCCAGCTCACCGTGGTCACGAACGCCCTCAACATCGGCGCCGAGCTCGCGGTGCGCCCCAACCTCAAGCTGGTGCTCACCGGCGGGGTCGCCCGCAGCGAGTCCTACGAGCTGGTCGGCCCGCTCGCTGACGCTACCATCACCGGACTCCACCTGGACATCGCCTTCGTCGGCGTCGACGGCATCGCGTTCGGCGCAGGCCTCACCACCCACCATGAGGTCGAGGCGCACACCAACCACATGCTGATCGAGCGGGCAGATCGGGTCGTGGTGGTGGCTGATAGCTCCAAGATCGGCCGCATCGCCTTCGCCCGCATCTGCGGTCTCGACCAGGTCGACGAACTGATCACCGACGAAGGGACCGACGACCACGCCGTGGCCGCGCTGGAGCAGGCGGGCGTGCAGGTCACCAGGGTCTGAGCGCTGCCGACACTCTTAGCTTACGACCACGCCGCGGTCCGGCGGCTGCGGCGCCCAGCCCTTTCTCTGGGCCGAGAGAGGTCGGCGCTGGCCAGGGTATCGCCCAACCGACTCGCACTCCCACGGCAGCTCCGTCCGCTGACGCGAAGGCTCCGCACGCTGGCCTCACGCCCTGTCAACATCACCGATGCTTGGCTGGCAGTGAGATCTCCGTGGTGAGCCGCGCTGACGCCCGTTCTGGGGTCTGGTCTGCTTCCTGCCGCCCCCGCGCTCCGTCATGATGCCATCATGCGCCGGTCAGCCGTTTCCATCAGTGCTGGTCAACGGCGCGTCGGCGCGAGGGTGCCGGGCCTCCGGCGATGGCGGGCGCGGCATCGTCCAGCGGCAGGGGAGCAGACCTGCAACCTCGGGTGATGCGGTGATGGACGGGTTGTCAGGGGCCGACGGCGAGCAGCTCCTGGACGGTGGTGTGGGCCGTGACGCGGGGATTGTCGCCCCACTCGAACAGTCGCACGGTGACGCCGTCGGGTGGTGGGAAGCGGTTGAGCACCCAGGTCACGAACTCGGCGCTGCCCTCGGGCGAGCCGTACTCCAGCCCAATCATCTTGCCGGAGTCGTGGATGATGACCTCCATGTTGCGCCCGGCCCGCGGATCTGGCAGGTACATGCAGGCGCTGAACTTGCTGCCCGGGATCGGGTCGCGGTCCAGGACCCGCGCCTGGGGCCAGGTGGCGGCGACGGCCGCGACGACGGCGTCGATGTCCCAGGCCCAGTCGGTATCGCCGACCACCGCGAGCGCGAAGTCGTCGCCTGCCACACAGTCCTCCTATCGGTTGATGACAACGTAGCCGCGCACGCCGAGCGCGCGCATCCGCCGGGCGAAGACCCGCGCCACCCGCGGGTCGTTGGTCATGATCTCCAGTGTCCGGGCGGCACTTGTGGGGTCGTCTAGGACCTGCTTGTAGCGCAGCAGCAGGCGATCCATCCGATCGCGGGCGATGGGCTGCATGCTTTGGTGCATGCTGGCGGGGTCGTAGAAGCTGGAGGCCTTCTCGCGGAACTTGGCGTCACCGATGCTGCCGTAGGAGCGGTTGAGGCCGTCCGCCCAGGTCTCGGTCTGGCCGGAGCTGCGGACCAGCGGTTCGCGCTCGCCGTAGATGCGGACCTGGTAGGCGTGGTTTGCGCCGGTGCCTCTGGCCGGCTGCCAGGTCAGGTCGTCGCCCCAGCGGGTGAAGGTTGCCAGCTCGCTGTCACCAAGGCGGGCCATGGTGGTGCCGTCGGCGAGGATGACGGACTTGCCCGCGGCGAGGCGGCCCAGGTTGACCCTGGGGCCAACACTGCGCAGCACGGTTTGGCGGGTGAAGCGGCCGCCGGCGGCACCGGCGAGGTTGCCCGGCGCGAAGGTCAGGGCGAACTCACCCAGGTCGACCACGGCGCCCTGCGGGGTGGCGGTCGCAAGGTAGCGGCGGGTCGCGGTGGCGGGGTCGCGGCTGAACGCGGCCAGGCCGTGGCTGTGGTCCAGCAGGTAGGTCGCGGCGCCGGAGGCGCCAAACGCCAGGCCGAGCGATCCCCCGGACAGGGCGATCAGCGCGGCTAAGCCGAGGCCGACCGCGACCTGGCCGCCAAGGCCGAGGCCGTCCCACCAGGTGCCGAGGGCGTCCAGCGCGCCGGCCAGCCAGCCGAACGGCGTGGCCGTCAGGGTCGGGCCGATCTGGCTGGCCAGTGCTGGCGCGAGCAGCAGCCCGGCCGCCAGCAGCCCGCCCAGCCCGCCCAGCGCCACCACTCGATACAGCCGGCGCCGCCGAGTGATGTCGAGGGGTGCGGCGGCAGCGATCGCGATGGCGCGCTGCTCGTGCAGCTCGCCCATGGTCAGGCGGCCGCGGGCGATCGCGACCAGGCGGGATTCCTCGGGCTGGCGGGCGTGGGCGCCGAACAGCACCAGCAGGTCCCGGATCGTGTAGGCGGTCAATGCGCAGGCGGCCGCCACCGCCGCGGTCGCCCAGCGCGCGACCACGCCGAGACCAGTTGGGGCGGGCGGGGCCGACGGGTTGTGCTCCTGCCAGATGGTCAGTCGTGATGCCCACCGGTCGGCGACCAGAGTGGGGCGTTCGATTATCGTCGGCGCTGCTTCGTCCGGGGTCTCGTCAGACGTCCAGGACGGGGACTCGCCGCGCCGCAGGTGGCGGGCGTCGACCAGCAGCGCCACCAGCAGCAGCGCGAGCAGCAGCCCGCCGCGGCCGAACCCATGGCCGGTGAGATCCCAGGTGACCCGTAGCAGCCGCGGCATGTCACCGGCCTGCGCCCAGCCCCGGCTACTGGTGCGCACGGTGGCATTGAACCCGGCATGGTCGGCCACGACCAGCCACCAGGTCGCCAGCGACCCGACCACGGCGACCACCCGCCAGCCCCGACCCGCCCCACGATGCTGGGCCGCAAGGCGCGCGCCACGCCGCCACGCCGCCACCCCCAGCCCCACCGTCACCGTCACCAGCGCGGTCAGCACGTGATGGCCCGCATAGCCCGCCAGCGACGTGTTCCAGCCGCCCGCCAGCAGGGTCCAGCCATACTGCGGAGCCTCCGACCCAGAGGCACTGCCAAGCAGCCGGTCCAGCACGTCCAGCAGTCCCGGCCGCACCACCGCCGCCGAGGTCCGCCGCGCCAGCTCCTCGAACGCCTGGAACCCCAGCCCACAAGCCAGGCCGAGCAGCAGCCAGTCCACCACCGCAAACCGCCGCACCCGCCCCGGCGCCGCCAGCGCCAGCACCACCAACGGCACCAGCTTCAGCGACTCCTCGGTCATCCCGGCGATCACGGTCCCCGGCCCGTCCGCGCGGACACCGCCAGCCCCGCTCGACAACCAGACCGAGATCACCGCGATGATCACCGACCACCACACCGCCACGCCGAACATGCCGGCCAGCAGCCGCCACGACACCGTCTTGGTCCGCGCCACCACAAACCAGGCGACCAGCAACACGTACAGCCACAGCCAGACGCGCAGCCCTGTCCGGAACTCCGGGTACAGCACGAACACCACCAGCAGCCCGGCCAGCGCCACCCACAACGCGATGGTTCGTAGCACTGCCAACCGCTGGGCCAGCCGCTGGTGCCGCTGCCACCAGGCGGCCCGGCGGGCGGCCAGCCGCTCCCACCACTCCGGCCTCGCCAGCAGCTCGCCCTGGTCGAGCGCGACGGTCAGCGTCGTCGGTGAGCCAGAGAGTGGTCCGTGCCGGGCTGCCGCCACAAATGCCTCCAACCGCCCGCATCTATCCCAAACCCGAGTCTCGCCGCGCACCGGTCCAGCGTCAACCGGCCCTCAACGTCCACGCCAAGGCTTTGGCGGCAGGCGAACCTCAGCGGTCAGGCGCACAGACGCTCCTGGGATCTGGTCTGCTCCGTGCCGCCGGAGCAGACCAGAGGTACAACCTGATGATCACCCTGGCCCACCAAGGCGGCCAGGGTGATCTCTATCTGGACAGTATGCTCTTTGTGGTCATAGCTGACCGCCAGGTGCAGGCTCTCCAGCAGCTCCCGCAGCCGCTTGGCAGGCAGGGCGCGCAGGTCGTCGCCGTACAGCGGCAGCGTGGCCAGCAGCTCACCAACGACGGCGGGGTCTGGAGACGGCGGGGGCGTCTCACCGTCGAGCTTGACCAGCGCCGCCTGGCGGTCGGCGAGGTCGCGGCGCAGCTCGCTGATTCGCTCTACGATCGGCGGTAGTGCCTCCGGGGCGGTCTGCTCGTCCTCCAGCGCCAGGACCTGCCGGCGCAGCCGCGAGTGGAGGTCGGCGATCTCGCGCTCCAGCTCGGCCGCGCGGGCGCGGGCGGGCGCGGCGGGGTCGGGGGCGTCGGTGGTGCTGAGCGCGGACTCCCAGTAGCCGGCGCGCTCTGGGCCGTAGACGGCTCTGGCCAGGAAGCCAGTGACGCCGTCCAGCAAGGCCGCCTCGGCAACGTAGATCCCGGAGGGGTGGCCTGCTGAGAGCGGGCGGCCGCGGAGCCGTTCCGGCTGGCACTGGTAGTACAGGATCGTCTGCTTGCGGCGGCAGCCGCGCATGCGCAGCCCGCAGGCGCAGCGGACCATGCCGTGGAAGAGGTACTGGTCTGGCCTGGGGTCGGGTCGGGCGGGGGCGTTGGTGCGCCGGGAGCGGGCCTTGCCGGCGGCGACGGCGTCGACCTGGCGGAACTCGTCGGTGGTGATGATCGCCGGGTGGGCGGGCTCGGTGGACCAGGTCCAGTCCTTGGCGTCGTTGGCGCGGCCGCGGCGGGTCCTGCTGGCGCGGCGGTTGTAGACCTGGAAGCCGGTGTACTTGGGGTTGCGCAGGATGCTCCAGATGCTGCTGCGGCTCCAGGCACCCGAGCGGCGGGCGGGGTCGGTCGACTGGAGAGCCTGCCGTTGGGAGACCACGCGACCGTTCGTCAAGTCGCGCACGACGACCGAGCCTCGCGTGTCAACCAGCGTCAGCCGTCGCTGCCCGGCCAGGACGTGGAGCGCGGAGATCCCGGCTCCCGCCTGGCTCGCCCTATCGTCCGCCGGCCAGGCGGCGACCAGCCTGGGAGAGGAGCCGCGCAGGTCCCAGACTTGCCCACCGCCGCCGGAGCCCACGCCCACGAGCCAGGCTCCGTCCTCGCTCCACTCGGCAAAGCTCGTCTGGAACATCCCCTCCAGCGTCGCAAGCAATCGCCCAGTGCGCAGGTCATAGATCCGGTCGCCCTGCTGGTCGGAGTCGTCGAAGATGGCGATCCGACTGCCATCCGGCGTCACCGCGAAGGTCGGGACCGGAACGGCAAAAGACTCATAGGGAACCCGGATCCCGGTCGGCCGCGCCAGCCTGCTGACCTGTGCCGGGTCCCAGACCGCGATGGCCGAGCCCGAGGAGGACGCCAGCCGCCGCGACCGCGGCGTGCCTGCCATCCGGGCTGATCGCGGTCGCTTCCATCGCCGCGGTCGGCACGCCGCCACCGCTGCAGGGCCCGTCCGTCCACGGTAGATGGCAGGTGGTGACGCTGCCGTCTTTCACGTAGGCGTAATACGCGCCGCCCTGCGCGTGCGCGCTGAGGTAATTGTTGAACGGCGCCGGGGACAGGGTCATGTTCCATGTCGGCGCGAGGCGGTGGCCGGACAGTGTCCAGGCGCTGTGCCTTCCGTCGAAGCTGCCCGTCGTGACCGTCGACTCGCTGGAGAAATCGACGAAGTCCAGGGCGACCTGGCCGGTTGCGGTCAGCTAGACACCGCCCGATGCGCTGCCGTACAGAGCAAGCAGCGCTGGCTTGCTCGGGGCGTTATCGGCACTTTCCTGGTACAGGACGGCCACGGCGGTGCCCAGCGGCGAGAGCGCCACGAGATCGGCGGGTCTCCGGGCGGCCGCGGCGAGCACGACCGGCGGCGAATTCCCCGTCCGCTGCCAGACCTGCGCGTGGACGCCATCGGTCGCCGCGATCCGGTCGCCGCGCACGTCCAGCGCGACGGCATGGATCTGCCGGTTCGCCAAGTGGTTCTCGGTGTGCCGCCCCGTGCGCAGGTCCCAGGTGAGGACGCGCCCGTCGTCAGTCCCAGCCGCGATGACGCTCCCGTCCATGCTGGAGGCGAGCGCGGAGACAGCAGCGCCCGCCTGCAGGTAGCGGACGAGGTGGGGGCTCTCACCCACGGCGCGGAACAGCGCGGCGGTCGCCTGGGGCGTGCGGTCCAGGTGATATGCGGCCACGCTCAACAACTGCGCGAGATCCAGGCGGGTCCCGGTGCTCGCGACCGCTGTCGCCGCCGCCTGCCGTGCGAGAGCGATCCGCGCCTGCTCACGTGCGGCATTGCGCTGGACAAGGGCGATCGCCGAGGCGCCGGTGGTGGCGATCGCGAGCATCGTCAGGCCGGCGACCGCCGCCCGCGCTAGCCGGATCGTGCGCCGGTGCTGCCGGACGTGCTCGCCGACAAGCTCGTCCTTGGAGACCCCGTGCAGCGGCGCCGCCAGTTCCGCGACGCGCTCCCGGAACCGAGGATTCGACTGGTCGAGCTGCTCCTCGTTGTGCACCCAGCGCAGATGACCCAGAACGGCTCCTCCGCGAAGGCGCCGCGGAGCACCTCTTCCGGCAGCGCGTCAGTCCTCGACCACTCGAAATCGTCCTGGGCGGAATCCCAGGCGAGCTGCCCGCCGGTCAGCACGATGAGCAGCCGGTCGGCGCTCCGGTGCTGGAGCCACCAGCCGACCTCCTTGCGGACCCAGGGGGAGCGGGCAGCCTCCGGCGAGGCCATGAGCAACAGCCACTCGGACGCCTCCAGCCCGCGCTCGATCGACGACCACAACCCCGGAGACGCGGACAGACTGAGCTTGTCGCGGAAGACGCGGAGCGCGCGGATCCGGTACCAGGGCTTCGCGAAGCGCTCCAGCCCGGTCTGCACCGCGGCCCCGAGCCGCCCGTCGAGGGCATGGCTGTAGGAGGGGAAGGCCGCATAGCCAGACGCGGATTTGGTGATGCCAGCCTGGCGTGATGTGGTGCGCACCATGGGACTCCGAACGGCGGTTCGCGGCGGACGCCGTGACTGCTTGCAGCCTAGCATGGCAAGGAGGGTCTGGGTCATTAATCGCGAAGGCTCGTTAATAACGCTTAGTTGAGCTTGACCGGAATACGGGGATGCCGGATGGCGCCGGCCGAGCGGAGTATGAGAGCCTCGTCGGCCCGGTCGACGGACCGGGGACCTCACGAGATGCTGCTGCTGAGGTCGATCAGGCCGAGCTTGGGGCTGACTTCGCCGCATTCAACCAGACGCTGGTCGCACTGGCTCTGGACTACCGACCGATCACCCATCCACAGGCGCACCGCCAGGCGTTCTGGTCGTACGTGGGCCGGCGAAAGGCAGAGTTGCTGGGCCGCATACGTGCCCGCCACGCCGACCGCTTCGATCGTCTCGAGGTCCAGCATGACTGGCCTGCCCTGCGGCAGCTCAGCAGCCTGGAACCCGACGATGCCTGGCTCCTCGAGCACGAGCTTCCCCAGAGCCGCTAATGGCCAGCACCCTGAGCAGTGGCTCGCCGGCCATGGGACGTCGACTGCCGCCGCGCCGCTTTCGCCCTGGCAGCAGACCCGACAGACAAACCTTGCCTTCGTCGCGCCACCGCAGAGCGGCTCGACGCGCTGACAGCAGCGTGGCCCACACTCATGGCCGGCACCTCCCTACGATTCGGCCGGCCTGGCACAGCGGCTAGTGAGCGCCCTGGACACCGCCGGCACGCTCGACTTCCGCCTGCTCGACATGCCGGGATCGACCTCCAGGTGCGGGGACTCTCATCCGACGGCGGCCGGGCTTTCGCTCTGCCCGACGCCAGGCCGCGCGGGACAGGGCGGAGCGGGCGGGGCGCCAGGTGACGGCCGAAGCTGTCGACAGGCCGTTTGTGCAGTTCACGGGCGATGATCGCGACCAGGCGGGGGATAGCCGGGACCGGCGAGAAGACGGCGCTGCGACCTGTAAATCGCTGGCATGGCCCGCACCGGGCGGCCGTTCAGTGGCCTCGCCGTGGCCTGGCGGGCAGTGGAATCTCCGCGGTGAGACGCACGACCTGGGGTTGCATCTCTGGGCGGTTTCGTGCCCCGCCTTTCTCTGTCGGCTTTCTGTCAGGGCACTGTCAGACGATGCCATCGTTGCTGGTCAAGGGGCGTCGTAGGCGCGACTGCCAGGTCCCGATAGTTGCAGTCACAGCATCGTCCATGGGAGGAGGAGCAGGCCGACAACTGGCGCGATGGTGTGATGGGCGATTGTCAGGGGCCGATGTCGATGTCCCATGCCCAGTCGGTGTCGCTGGGCACCCTGGCCACCGACGAGCCGCGCCTGCGGGTCAGCCTGTTGGCCCGGCTGGCGGGCGCGCTCCGGGACGAGCTGTCGCTGGGGCGCCGGTCACGGTTCAGCGAGCAGGCGGTGACCATCGCCAGGGAACTTGGCGAGGGGGCCGCGCTCGCGTACGCGCTGGAGGCGCGCTTCACCGCCATCTGGGGTCCGGATAACCTCGACGAGCTGGAAGCCATCGCGGCCGAGGTCCGGACCCTGGCCGAGGCGAGCGGCGACCGGGAACGACGCTCCGATGCCGACTGGCTGTCCCTCGCCGTCGCCTGGACACAAGGGATGCCGCTCACCGAGCTGTGGAGGGTCGCCGACGAGTACAGCCGCCTGGCCGAGGAGCTGAAGCAGCCTTCCCACCGCTGGTACGCCGGGGTGATGCGGTCGATGCTGCTGCTGGCGGCGG